>ENA-UOOK01000047-UOOK01000047.1-fermentation-metagenome-genome-assembly--contig:-NODE-47-length-120341-cov-5.095406_pt1 | contig 120341 bp, 81 predicted proteins | sample MGYA00245777_ERZ724023 | MGnify/ENA primary metagenome ERZ724023 (study PRJEB28704, sample SAMN03018312) | fermentation metagenome | biome: anthropogenic terrestrial biome; feature: soil; material... | reverse complement strand
TATTGATCACCAGTTATACGACGTTGACGAGAACCAAATCCAACAGCGCTTACAGGTTTTAATCCACTAAACCAAGTAAATACGTCAATATTATGAACATGCTGTTCAACAATATGATCACCAGATAACCATTTCCAGTTTACCCAATCTCTATCCATATATTCGAAATCACTCCATCCTGGTTGACGATCTCTGTACCACAACATACTTTGATTCCAATAAACAGTTCCACCAGTGATTTCTCCAATTGTACCTTCCATAATCTTTTTGAAAGATTCAACATAACCACGTTGGTGATGACGTTGAGTACCAGTAACTATACAAAGATTTTTTGCTTGAGCTTGTTTTGCAGCAGCAACAACTGTTCTATATCCTACAGCATCAACGAAAATTGGTTTTTCAAGGAAGCAGTGTTTATTCTTTTCTACTGCATATTTAAAATGTTCGGGACGAAAAACTGGTGGAGTCGCAATAATAAGAACATCCAAGTCGCAATCAATAACTTGTTTATATGCGTCAAGTCCTACAAAACGTTTGTCAGCTGGAACATCAATATTCTTGTCATTCTTAAGTTGGTTGGCAAGACCTTCAACTTTTTCTTGTAACACATCCCCTAAAGCAACAATTGTTACGCCATTAGCAGAATTTAGGAAATCCATAGCTGCACCTGATCCGCGACCACCGCAACCAATAACACCTGCTCTTAATTCTTTACCATCTGCTGCCATGTCGGGTAGTTCAGGAATATAATAACTACCTGCCTCTTTTAGAGGTGTGTAAACAGTTTTTTTATCTCCACTTGTACATGAAGTCAAAAACCCTGTTGAACCGGTACCTACAGCTCCAAGTGCTCCAACAGCTGCAGTCGTTTTTAAAAATGATCTTCTAGAAAAACTATTTTTCATTGTCTTAAAAATTTAAATAAGTTTATTTAATTATTAATTTGTTATAATAGAATCTGTTTCACATACCACACGGAACCCAATACCTTTTATATCTGAATACCACCAGATACTTTTTGGCTGTTGAGGATCAGTTTTTAACCAAACATCATGTTTTGTATAGTCACGTGCTGCACTGCGAACATCTGCAGCATCAGAAGTAAAATTACCTCCTCTAACCACCCATTCGTCACCCTGAGTAATAATTGGATCAGTAGAACCACTGGTTTTTTTATAAGCTTCAGGATCATATTTATCTGCACAATATTCCATCACGTTACCAAGCATATTCTTAAATCCAAAAGGATTAGCTAATACCAACGAGGGTTCTTGTGTTCGGTTATTACTGTTCTTTGAATAAATAACGTAGGAACTTATACTATCTGTTTTTGACTTAAATACATTTCTTAAAAAACCATGATCAGAGAATTCCTTGGGACTGCCCGAAAAGAAATAAGGGGTTTGTGTTCCTGCGCGAGCAGCATATTCCCATTCTGCTTCTGTAGGAAGACGATATTTCTTTCCAGTTTTTTCCGATAACCACTGACAGAAAGTTTCAGCAGCATAATGTGTCATTGTGATAGCAGGGCGATTGCCAGCTCCCCAACCTTGATCAGGAAACCCAAAAGGAGGAGTTGGCCCTGATATCGCATCCACTCCCATCGCATTGAGGTTGTTTTCATAAATTACCTCAGGTGGAGTTCTGCCCTCACTCATAGTTTCTGAATAAAATGCCCAATATTGATCCCAGGTTGTTTCTACCTCAGCCATAAAGAAAGGACTAACATTAACTTCATGTTGAGGAGCTTCATCTGGTTTGTGGAATGGTTCCTTGTCTGAACTTCCCATAGAAAATTTACCTCCTGGAACAGCTATCATATTCATAGTAACTAATGTTCCGGGTATCTGTTCTGTAAAATTATTGAATGATGTAACAGTTGTTGATTGTTTGAAAAATAAGCTTGTATCAACACGAGCAGATGTTGATGCTCCGGGTATACCGGCCATTTGTCCATGGGCATAATTCGGATTATAATGTCCGGCATCCAAATGGCAACTAATACATTGCAAATCTAACTTTTCTTGATTCTCTTCGTAATATAAATGGGCTGTAACAGCATCATCAGTAACACCTTGGGGAAACAAATTCTGATGACACTTAACACAAGACTCATTAGGGATATAGGTAACGGCATAATCTAATTCCGATTTCCTTTCCCAATCTATATCGGCAGCATCTTTTGTAAGAAAACCCCAAACATCTCTAATACCAAGCTCTGCTTTTGCTGTATAATGCTTCCATGTATTATTTTTTGGAGGTAAATGACAATCAACACAATCGGTCGTAACACCACTGGCATTATTAACATGCACAGATTGTTTCCATGTTTCTTCAGCATGAGGATGAACATGACACTTCATACATGACTCATTTGATGAAAAATAAACCGATGTTTCATATAACGAAGCAACTAAAATTATCCCTAAAATTAAACCGGCTAATACAAAAAAGACTTTTCGTTGAAGAAATTTCTTCTTCGGTTTACTGTTTCTATTGGATTTACTAGATCTTATCATTCTTGGTAAGTTAGAATAAATAAATAGTTTGTTTCTATCAAAATATATACTGCCCGTAAAAGTACAAAATAATATTAAACTTTAAAAAATTAATGTATCAATTACGCTTTAAATTATTGAAATCATACTTAATATTAACATTATAACTAATTATAAGCTGCGGCAGACTGTTTTATTATTGACCTTGCTGTATCTATTAAGGTGTCTTTTTGTTTTTCTTCATCGGATTGAGTTAATGAAACATAAAAATCTGGCTCAACTCCAAATTCAATTTGTTGTTTTTCGGCATTATACATTGGGGAAGCAGAAAACCTGATGGACCAACCATTGGGCAACTCAGACGAAAAAGGTAGTCCGCTGCCTCCACCGGTTTTATCACCAATAACAGTAGCATTTGGAGCATATTTCATTATGCTCACAAATTCATTGGTGGCACTATAACAACCGCGATTTGATAGTACAACTACTGGTTTTTGATATCGAATACTGTTCGAACTTTCTACATATTTTGGATAAAGTTCTGAGAAATTGTTGTGCTCGGGACCTTTTTTATGGGAGATATAACCAATTAATGTTTTTTCATTAAAAAAACGACTTGTTAGTTTTTCTACGTTCGAAAGACTACCACCGCCATTTCCTCTAACATCTATTATAAGTCCATCACAGATTGCTAATCTTCCAAGTACCTGAGAAATATTAGCTTCACCTAAATCATTAGAAAAACTGCTGTAATAGACGTAACCAACATTATCATCTAATATTTTATAATATAAACCACTAGCAATACCATATTCTTTGGTTAGATACTTCCCAACTATTTCAGAATTAAAGTTTGCAGGAAAATCTTCTTCCCATTTCCAATAGCGAGTTATATCATGAGAGGCTATCAAATTAACATGACCGTCTTTTAATTCAGCAAGCATCTGACCCATCAATTTGAAAAGTGACTCATTGCTCATTGATGAGGTAACTCTTGGACTATAAGCATTATAAATGGAATCCCAATCAATATCTTTATACTCAAAAAAACAATAATTTTGGTCTAGGATTGTCCATAAAGCATTGAAATTTCCATGTGGATCATCATTAAATTCCATTGATGCATCTTCGCATCCCAAAAAAAGAATACTTAAACCGAGAAACAAAATGATTATCAAATGATTTAATCTCATCATAAAACTAAATTATGATTATGGCATTAACAACTTACTAAATTCTCTAAATGAATATCGATAATAATTTAAATCAATATCATTGAAACTACCTGATATGTTTCCTGAATGTGAAAACTGCCAAATTACCCAATTGTCTATCTCATCTGATGGCTCATCTTCTAAATCACAAATCCACAATGGATTATCAGGAAAATGATCTTTTATGTAAAGTTTATAACAATCCTTATTCGTATATATTACAGGCCTAACTCCATAGTATTTAAACAACTCTTTTTCAAGCACTTTCAACTCTTTCACTATTTGATCACGCTCTTTAGAATTCTTATACATTCTGTTGTATCGAGAATGCTCAACATCTATAGCTGGAACCAAATCTTCTGTATCTACATTTGAATTGGTTATAAATAATTTTGCTTGCTTTTCTCCATCAAGTTTAAAAGCATAAAAAAGATATGTTCCAACTCTTAATCCGACCTCCTTGGCTAGCTTATAGTTTTCTTTATAATCTTTATCTTTAATTGAAACGCCTTCCGTAGATTTCAAATAAACAAAACTGACATTTTCTTCACGTAGCTCATCCCAATTGACTCCTCCATTATGATGCGAAACATCAACACCTCTTACAGGATATTTCAATGTAAAAGCAGGATGATTGAATGTGTTTAACAGCGAATTATGTACGGTTTTAATTCTAAAAACACCCCAAACAAGAATTCCTAAAAGAAGAGCACTGGCTATTAACGTAATTACACGAAGTTGTCTTTTCGATAATTTCTTTTTCCTTTTACTCCTCTTTCTTGGACTTCTTTTCCTTTTTATGGTCATTAAAAAAATGAAATCATTTTAAAGGAATCTTCTTAATCCGTCGCAAATGTCTGCCTCCTTCAAAAGGAGTATTTAAAAATGAGACAAGGATTTCATATATTTCATCCTCTGTGAGGAGCCTGCCAGGAATACAAAGGATATTTGCATCATTGTGGGCACGTGCATAAAAAGTCACTTCCTTATTCCAGCAGAGTGCAGCACGGACTCCTTTATGTTTATTGACTGTCATATTGATTCCGTTGCCTGTTCCACAAATAGCAATGCCCGGATAACAATCGCCATTCTCTACGGCTGATGCCATAGGATGAGCAAAATCCGGATAATCGCAACTGTCACTTGAATATGTACCAAAATCTTTATAGGGAATTCCTTTTTTCTCTAACACTTTGATTACATATTGTTTTGCAGCATATCCTGCATGATCGGAGGCTAATCCAATTGGAATTTCTATATCATCAAATAGTGACATTATTTATTTTTTTAAGAGTTTTTTAACTTGTTCAAATACATTCTTTCCTGTGAAACCGAGTTTCTCATCAAGCACTTTGTAAGGAGCCGAAAATCCAAACGAATTCAAACCCCAAACGGTTCCATCTGCACCAACTAATCCTTCTAATGTAACAGGAAGACCGGCAGTCAAACCAAATTTCTTTTTACCTGATGGCAATACTGATTTTTGATATTCTGGTGATTGACGCCTAAATAATCCTTCTGATGGAACAGATACAATGCGGACTTTTATTCCTTCTTCACTTAATAATTCTGCACCTTCTACAAGGGTTGCCACTTCTGAACCGGATGCTAAAAGGATCACTTCATAATCAGATTCATCTTTAACTATATAAGCACCTTTTTCAGATTGTAATGATTCTTGATAACGAGATGATGATGCAGGAAGATTTTTTACATCCTGACGTGATAGAATCAATCCTGTTGGTGAATTTGAATTTTCTAAAGCCATCTTCCAAGCAACAGTCGTTTCATCAACATCGCCGGGACGCAAAACTAGAACAGAATTGTTACCATTGTGATTTTGGAGTTTTTCCATCAAACGAATCTGGGCTTCTTGCTCTACTGGCTCATGAGTCGGGCCGTCCTCTCCTACTCTAAATGCATCATGAGTCCAAATAAATATAACTTGCTTTTCCATCAATGCAGCCAAACGGATAGCGGGTTTCATGTAATCCGAAAATACAAAGAATGTTCCGCAAGCAGGAATTACTCCTCCGTGGAGACTCATTCCAATCGAAAGGCATGCCATAGTTAATTCTGAAACACCTGCTTGTAAAAATGCACCTGAAAAATCACCTTTCTTGAACGCATGGGTTTTCTTTAAGAAACCATCTGTCTTGTCTGAATTTGACAAATCGGCAGATGATACAATCATATTTTCAACTTGCTCTGCTAAAACGCCTAACACGGTAGCTGAAGCTGCACGAGTGGCGGAATTTGGCTTTTGCTGAATATTTGCCCAATCAATATTTGGAAGTTCACCGGCAAACCATTTTTGTTCTTTTTTGGCCAACGCTGGATTTGATATTGCCCATTCTGAATGATAAGCTTTCTTTTTGGCTACAATTTCTTTGAGCTCTTCTTTCCTCTTCTCATATAACTGAACGGATTCGGGGAAAATCACAAAAGGATTTTCGGAATCGCCTCCAAGATTCTTAATTGTTTGAGTAACATCACCTCCGGCGGCACTTAATGGTTGACCATGAGTGGATACCTTTGACTCAAATGATGTTCCATCACTGGCTAAAGCACCCTTGCCCATTACAGTATTTCCAATAATCAATGTGGGTTTTTCTTTCTCCAATTTAGCTTTTTTAAGGGCTTCACGGATTTCATCTACATTGTTACCATCAATTTCAATTACATTCCAATTCCATGATTTATATTTAGCCGCTATGTCTTCTGAACTAACATCATGGGTTACTGTCGATAATTGAATGCTATTTGAATCGTAGAACATAATTAAATTGTCAAGTCCAAGGTGACCTGCAATCCTGCCAACTCCTTGAGATATTTCTTCCTGAATCCCTCCGTCCGAAATGAATGCATAAATCGTTTGATTCATTACATCTCCTAACCTGGATTTCAAAAATTTAGCCGCAATTGCTGCTCCTGCTGCAAAAGCATGACCTTGACCCAAAGGACCGGAGGTATTCTCAATGCCTCTTTCTACACATAACTCGGGATGACCGGGAGTCGGACTGCCGTATTGACGGAACCCCTTGAGCTCATCTAATGTGAATTTATCACTCAAACAAAGGACTGAATATAACATCGGAGACATATGTCCCGGATCCATAAAAAAACGGTCTCTTGATTCCCATTTTGGATTTTCGGGATCGTATTCCAGAAATTCACTGAATAAAACGTTGATGAAATCTGCACCACCCATGGCACCACCGGGATGACCGGATTTAGCTTTTTCTACCATTGATAGTGATAAAATACGAATATTGTCTGCTACTCTATTCATTAATGCTATATCATTCATACATTGAGTTTTTATTATTCTACTTTTATTGTTGATGTTCTCAGGAAAGCAAAAATACAAAGATTTATTAATGAAACAGCGAAAAACACAATATAATTATATCACAATTTTTTAATATTTTTTCAAAAACATTTAATATAAGATACTTACATAATATATTTAACACTATTTAACCTTACATTCTTTGCTTTTACCTACTCTGATGGTCTCACGCTCCTCTCACCATGGTTTCACAATCTATCACGTTAATTTTTATATCATAATATCAATTTATGCAAACATACAAATTTCAAGATATAATTACTTCTCTCAACAACACAATATTTCCACCAATAGCTTCAATTACTAATCAATATTTACAATTTACACCTAAAACCTCTTTAAACAAAACAATTGTTCTATCAGCGTTTTCTTGCATATTATTTATATTTTTGTGATTCAAATGGTTTCAATATCTCAATTAATATGCCGCTAAGTAAGAATAAAATAAAGTATATTCAGTCGCTTAAAGACAAAAAGAATAGAACAGAACATAAGACATTTGTAGCTGAAGGTGCTAAGTTGATTATCGACTTACTGCCTGTTTGCAAATGTCAGTTTTTAGCAGCAACTCCTGAATTTCTGAAAGCAAATACTCAAATTAAGGCTGAAGAGATTGTTGAAGCTTCTGAAGATGAATTAAAAAAGGCTACTTTCTTGAAAACTCCGCCGCAAGCAATTGCTGTATTTTATCAGTTCGATAATATTTTACCGGATATTCAAAATGAACTGAGTTTGATACTGGACGGAATTCAAAATCCGGGAAACTTGGGAACTATTGTACGAATTGCCGACTGGTTTGGATTTGAACATATATACTGCTCATCTGATACAGCTGATATTTATAACCCCAAAACTGTACAGGCTACAATGGGGGCGCTTGCACGGGTTCGTGTTTATTATCTGGATTTGACTGATTTACTTTCAAATCATAAGGACTTACCTGTGTATGGAACTTTTCTAAATGGATATAACATTTATCAAGAAAAGCTAGCAACAAAAGGATTTATAATAATGGGAAACGAGGGTAATGGAATAAGACCAGAATTAGAGAAAATCGTGTCTCATAGAATCTCTATACCAAACTACCCTACTGAAAGAGAAACAGTTGAATCGCTAAACGTGGCAGTGTCAACTGCAATTATTTGCTCTGAGTTCAGAAGAAGAATGTAATTAAACAAAAAAATCACGTATAAATACGTGATTAACCTAAAACAAATTTATTAAGAGAAAAAGTACACTCTATTTATTGTGAGTGTGGGTGGAAGATGGGGCTCGAACCCACGACCTATGGAACCACAATCCATCGCTCTAACCAACTGAGCTACGACCACCATAATTTGTGGGTGCAAAGATATATATTTTTTCTTTAAACAAAAGCAAATTCTTTGTTTTTTTCTTTTTTATCTTCATAACAGAACAATTGATATAAATATTTGGTACTTTTGAATGCATAAAACAAAACATCGTGGATAATAAAATTAAACTATCTATTTTGGGGATCTCATATAGTCAGGTTCAACCAGGTGCATACGCATTGATTTTTGCTGAAGAAAATGGAATACGCCGATTGCCAATCGTAATCGGCACTCCAGAAGCGCAATCTATCGCTATTGCGATTGAAAAAATAAAACCACCCAGACCGCTTTCGCATGATTTATTAAATAATATCTTCAATGAGTTAGGAATTAAATTGGTTGAGGTTTACATATATAAATTTGAAGATGGGGCTTTCTTCTCCGAACTAGTACTCAGACAAAATGATAAGGAAATTAGAATTGATTCACGCACATCAGATGCCGTAGCTCTTTCTATAAGAACAAATTCACCTATTTATACAAATGAAACTATCCTTCGCGAAATGGGAGTTGTCTTTGAAGAGGAATTTGTTTCTGAAGATGAACCAATTGAAGAGAACGAAGAAGAAGAACTCAATCATGATGATCTGTCTAATCTAAGATTAGACGAACTTAAAAAACTGCTTGATGTAGCTGTAAAAAATGAGAATTATGAAGAGGCTACTCGACTTAGAGATGAAATAAATAGTCGCAACAATCCTTCATAAACTGAAATGAACGATACTCTATTTTATTATTCTGATATAAAAAATAACCCTCAACTACCTGAACAGGAATCCAAACATTGCATTAAAGTTCTTCGAATGAAGGAAGGTGATTTTCTAACGGTAACTGATGGGAAAGGGGCTTTCTATGAGTGTACTTTACTGGATAGTAACCCAAAGAATTGTACACTAAGTATTAATAATATTATTGAACAACCTAAAAGTTGGAATTTTAATCTGCATATAGCTTTTGCTCCGACAAAAAATATGGATCGAAACGAATGGTTTGTCGAAAAAGCGACAGAATTTGGCGTGGACAGACTAACACCGTTGAATTGCCGATTCTCCGAAAGAAAGGAGATCAAAAAGGAACGATTGGAGAAGATTCTCATATCGGCCATGAAGCAATCGCAACAGGCTTCTTTGCCTCTGCTGGACGAAATGATTTCATTCAACGAATTCATTTCCATATCTTTCGATGGGAAAAAATACATAGCTCATTGCTATAAAAAAGAAAAGGTCTTATTATCTAAGGCTTATGCTAAAAATGAAAATGCGCTTGTCCTAATCGGCCCTGAAGGTGATTTCAGTGAAAATGAGATTGATCTTGCTATAAAACATGGATTTGAACCTATCAGCTTAGGCGACAATCGCTTACGAACAGAAACAGCATGCCTGGCGGCTTGTCACACAATTCATGTGATTAATCAACTTTAATAACAAAATTCTTTAAATATATTTGCGAATATAAAATCATCAATATGAAAAAGTCATTTATCTTTATTTGCTTTATTGCTCTTTTGGCAATAACAACAAGTTGTAATTCAAGTAGTTCAAAAAAAGAACTACCTCGCATCGCAATTGCTGGTATAGCAATAGAATCAAGCACTTTCTCACCTGCTATAACAAACGAAGAGGATTTCAAAGCACGAGAAGGTGACAGTGTTTTCACTTATTATCCTTTTTTTGCCCCTGATTCGGGTATAAACAACCGAGCAACTTGGTTACCAACTTTACGCGGACATGCAATGCCGGGTGGTATTGTTACACGCGAAGCATATGAATCGTTAGTCGCAAAAACATTGAATATGCTGGAAAATTCTATGCCTCTTGATGGATTGTTTTTCGATATTCACGGCGCAATGAGTGTACAAGGACTCGACGACCCGGAAGGAGATTTCTTGGCTCGAATCCGAAAAGTTATCGGAACGGATGTTCTTGTTTCTACTTCTATGGATCTACATGGCAATGTTTCTCCATTATTGGCACAGAACACGGATTTGATTACTTGTTATCGAATGGCTCCGCATGAAGATGCTATTGAATCTAAGAAAAGGGCTGTAACTAACTTGTTGAATAGACTGGAAAATGGTAAAGGAAAACCAAAATACAAAGCGTGGATTCCTGTTCCTATCTTGTTACCTGGCGAAAAAACAAGTACTCGTGTTGAACCGGGAAAGAGTTTGTACAATGAAATCCCAAATGTTATAAATGGAGATAATGTAATTGATGCTGCTATCTGGATGTCTTATCCTTGGGCAGATGAACCAAGAAACCATGCTGTTGTAATGGCTTATGGAGACAACAAAGAAGAGGTGTCCATGGCTGCTGAAAAACTCGCTCGCGATTTTTGGAATGTTAGAAAAGAGTTTAAATTTGTTGCTCCTACGGCATATTTGAATGAAGCGCTTGATAAAGCTATTTTAAGTGACAAAAAACCTTTTATTATTAGCGATATGGGCGATAATCCTACTGCTGGTGGTGCGGGTGATGTAACTTGGACTTTACACGAAATCTTTAAACGTCCGGAGTTCAAATCGGTAAATGGAAAATCTCTCATCTATGCCTCTATTCCGGGACCTGAATTTGTTGCTAAGGCAAAAGAAGTTGGTATTGGTGGTCAAATAGATGCAACAGCTGGTGCAGCAATTGACAACAGATTTGCACCTCCTGTTAGACTTAAAGGTACAATCACAACTATTAAAGAGGGTAACATCGATGCAAAAACGGAAGTCGTTGTTAAGTGTGGAAACATTTCTGTAATTGTAACTGAACGCAGAAAAGGTTATCATTATGATAAGGATTTTGCCGACCTCAATTTGAATCCAAGAGAGGCTGATATTTTGGTAGTGAAAATTGGCTATTTAGTTCCGGATCTTTATAATATGAAGGGCGACTGGATTATGGCTCTTACTCCGGGTGGTGTTGACCAAGATTTACAACGTTTACCTTACAAACGAGTTATTAGACCAATATTTCCTCTTGATCCAGACATGACTGATCCTGATCTTTCAACACAATTTATTCCACTATCAAACGAAATAAACAGATGACAAATCTTTATGACGAAAAGAGAACGTTACAAAAATGTACTGAACTGGTTTCAAGAACATGCAGGATCATCGGAGACAGAGTTGAATTATAATAATAACTTTCAACTACTTACAGCTGTAATTTTATCTGCTCAATGTACTGACAAAAGGGTAAATATGATTACACCTAAACTCTTCAAAGATTTTCCTATTCCTGAAGTAATGGCTAATTCTTCACCTGAAGAGGTCTTTGACTATATAAAATCTTGCTCGTACCCAAATAATAAAGCTAAGAATTTAGTGAATATGGCTAAGATCTTAGTAAGTGATTTCAATAGTGAGGTACCTTCAGATATGAATTCGCTAATTTCGATCCCGGGTGTTGGAAGAAAGACTGCTAATGTTATGTTAGCAGTTGCTTTTGATACACCTGCAATGCCAGTGGATACTCATGTTTTTCGTGTTTCTAATCGTATCGGACTGACTAACAATTCAAAAACACCTATCGAAACTGAAAAAGAACTTGTAAAGTATATTCCTGAACATCTGTTATCAAAAGCTCATCATTGGCTTATATTACATGGTCGGTATATTTGCAAGGCTCGAAGTCCTCTTTGTGAGAAATGTGGATTAACTTCATGGTGTAAATATTATCAAAACAATCAAATAGGAGAACATTAATGTTCTCCTATTCTATTATTTAATTATCCTTAATCTGTTTTTTATCTCGATACATTATTAAATATACTATTGGCAAAATGCCAACTGTATTAAAGATCACAAGACAAATAAACCATATTAAATGATTATTCCTTGCTGACTTCCACATAGCAATTAGCTTCATTATTACATCAAAGACCAAAGCAATTATGATAATTGTCTTAATCAAAGGGTCCTGAATAAAAGTAATATTCATTTGCTGTAGAAGTTTTATAATCAGTTTACTGATAATTTATAGATACAACGACTTGTATATTTTTCACCTGGTTTCAAGTAAGGTGATGGCCATTCAGGTTTATTTGGTGAATCTGGATATTTCTGAGATTCCAAACATATAGCTGTACGCTTGTTATAAACAATGCCTTTTTTTCCTGTTATAGTTCCGTCAAGAAAATTACCTGTATATACTTGTAATCCTGGCTCTGAAGTAAATACTTCTAATAAAATGCCTGTTGCAGGTGAATAAACAGAAGCAGCCAATTGAGAAATATCTCCCTTTGTATTTAACACCCAATTATGATCATAACCATCTCCATTTTTTAATTGTACAAAATCATAATTATCAATTCTTTCACCAATAGCTGTAGGAGTTTTGAAATCCATTGGAGTTCCTTCAACTTTTGCGATTTCACCAGTTGTCATAAAAGTATCATCAACAGGAGTAAATCCATCAGCATTAATCATTAATAGATCATTCAATACTGTGTTATTTGCATTTCCACTTAAATTAAAATAGGAATGATTTGTTAAATTAACTACTGTTTCTTTATCAGTCTCAGCTTCATAATTGATATCAATTGCATTATCATCAGTAAGTTTCATAGTAACCTTAACATTTAAATTACCAGGAAATCCTGCTTCTCCATCCTTAGAAACATAAGTCAACACAACCGTTTGACTGTCAGGCTGTACAGCATTAAAAACTTTCTTATCAAAACCTTCATTACCTCCATGCAAAGTATGACCATAATTGTTTTGGGGAAGTTGATAATCAACACCTTCCACTGTTATCTTCCCGTTAGCAATTCTATTTCCATATCTTCCTATTGTTGCTCCAAAATTATTATCAACACTAGTATAACCACTAATGGAATCAAAACCAAGAACTACGTCTTGCATCTCACCGTTTTTATCTGGAACCATTACTGATACAATTCTTCCGCCATAGTTTGTCACACAAACTTCCATACCGTTTGCATTCTTCATCACATAAAGATGAGTTGAATCACCATTAACAACTGATTCAAAACTGCTCTTTTTCAATCCCGAAAGGGTTGAACTTTCTTGAACTACTTTTTGATTGTTGGAACATCCAACAAAGGCAACAATTGCCATTAATAAGAATAATTTGTTTAGTTTCATTTTCTCAATTTTTTAAATTACAAGTATTTAAACAATATATTATAAATCTCAATAAGTTTACAATATTGGTTTTTCAGCCTCAACAGAAGGACTATCTCCTAAAACAAATGGCCAATTATTATTCCATCTGATTTGATCAAGCATCAAAACTCTACCTTTAGGATTATCTACAGAAACAGCGTGATAAAACAACCAGTCATTTGATTTGTTATCTGTTACAATTTCCGAATTGTGACCTACACCTACAAATTTATCATTTTTTCGTATTAGTATTTCATGGTTATTATTCATCATTGAACCTCCTTTTTTATCAAGATATGGACCAAACAGATTTTGTGAACGCCCTACAACTGTTGTATAAGTACTGTTTAATCCTTCACAACATGAACCAATAGAAGCAAATAAATAGTAATATCCATCACGTTTGTGAATATAAGTTCCTTCATAAGCGGTTCCGGCAATCTGTTTTTTTTCAGCTCCAACTTTAACTGAAAGCCCATCATCAGCTAATTCAATACCATATATACCTCGAAAACTACCCCAAAATAAATACTTTTTTCCCTTATCCTCAATATAGAATGGATCTATTGAATTCTGAACTTTAATTTCATTACTTCTAAACAATTTACCTAGATCATAAAAAGGACCTTCGGGTTTTTCAGCAATTGCAATACCAATTCCACATGTTTGTTCCCCACCCCATACAGACATTGAATAATACAGTACATATTTTCCATTTATATAATTAATATCGGGTGCCCAAAGGCCTCCTTTTGGCTCAAACGATGGTCTAGTCTGATTCGTAAAAGCTGTTCCAACTAATGTCCAATTAAACAAATCTTTTGAACGATGAATCGGAGTGTTCCGAATATCTTCTGTTGCATATAAATAGAAATACCCATCCTTAGCTTTGATAATTGTTGGATCAGGTAGACTGTAATTAATTACAGGATTACGATATTTCGAAATATCATTATTATTTATTGAATTAGTTTCATTTACTTTACAAGAAACCATCAACAAATAGAGAAAAAGAGTTATTAAAATATTTTTCTTCATAAGTTATTCATTATTTCACCTTTTATCAGCCAAACACCAATTGTTTTAGAATTAAAATTTGTTGAAGATAGCGCCGCAATTTTATTATTACCTAAATCTGTTAAAGAATTCCATTTTGCTTCTTTTGACAAAGGAACATCAAAAGGACGTGAAGGATTCTTGAAATTTCCAGGACTATCACTTATCGCTACTTCCATCGTAGATAATTCCCAATTGGAATTTCTACCCTCAGTAGTTTGATATGAAATAATAAATAATCCGTTATCCATTCGAATAATATATGGAGCTCCTGCATAAACAGTATCAGGTAACGACTCTTCTAATGCTGAATATCTATTCCTAGAATTACTTAATACTGGTTTCTCCCACGCATTTTTAACTGAACCATTAACAATGTAAGGTTTAAATTGTCCAACAACATTATCTTCAATTATCACAAATATTTCATCCTTATCTATAATTGCAACTGGCATTCCATCTCTATGTTTGTATCTATAACAGACTTTTGTTATTTCAGAAGTCCATGTTTTACCATAGTCTTTAGATGAAATCATAGAAATTTCTTGATCATCCGAATCTTTGTATGGATTCTCATTCGCAAAGTATAAGTGTAATGTTCCATCTGGCAATAATAAAAATGATGGTTCCCAACACCCATTCTTAAAGCGTGAATCTGCCTCATATACTACATTAGGGTCATTCCAAGAGTCACCTTTATCTGTACTTCTTTTTATAGAAATTGAATATGGGAAGATCTCTTCTTTATCTGGTCGTAAATTACAAGCAAACAAAATGTCTCCATTTGGTAAACTAATTAATTCTGGATTTGCAATTCTTACTTTGGTTGTTTTATTAGCTTTCTTATACTCAAAATGAGAATAAACTGTTATCGCTTTTGACCAAGTTAAACCTTCATCAAAACTCTTTTTTGCAAGAACATCACCTTTTAAGTTTTCATATACAACTATGAGTGATTTATCACATAATCTTTCCATTCTGGGATAACATCCTTCTTCCGAGATACAAACTAAAGTTTCCTTATCCCATAAGACATTAAAACCGCTAGTCTTATTGTTTTTTGGTTGCCAAATGGCAAAAAGTGATATGCTTGTAATGATTAAAACAATAACAGATAATAATCTTTTCATTTTGCAAATTAATATACTATTAAATAATCACGTTATTTTTTTAATGAATATTTAGCAGAATATGTACTACTGACTCTTCCTTTTTTTGTTCTAACAACACATTTTATTTCTATTGGTTTTTCTTCAGAAAGACTTACACTAAATGGAGATTCATACACTTTCCCATTTATAAGCGGATCATCACCATTTAAAGTATAATAAATTATAGATTCTTGAATTGAAGGTTTTAAATCAACTATTATTTCTTTTTCAGTTGATTCAATATCCTTAAAACCAATAGGCTCAGGAATTCTATAATTAACATTCTTCTTTTCGAGCCACATTAAATTTTGACTCATCCTTTTTTGAAAATCAAAATAGTCTTTTTTGGCATCGCTCCATCCGATTTCTGCCACAGCCAATAATCTAGGGTAAGCCATATAATCAGCTTTTGTTTCACTATGTACATACTCTGCCCACAAATTTCCTTGTAATCCTATTACATATTTTTGATTCTCAACCGATATTTTTGAAGATAGTGGTTCATAACTATAAACTTTTTCTAATGGAAGATAGCCACCAATATTAAAAGGTTCATTATTACTATTACCTTGATAATAATCGATATACATATGACTGTTTGGCGCCATTACAACCTCATGATGTAAATTAGCAGCCTTAATACCACCTTCCTCTCCTCTCCAGCTCATAATCATTGCATTGGGAGCTATTCCTCCTTCCATAATTTCATCCCAACCCAACATTTTTTTTCCTTTACTTTGCAAATAAGTACCTATTCTTTTAATAAAATAACTTTGTAATTCATGTTCATCTTTCAAATTTTCCGTCTTTATTTTTGCTTGACATTTAGAACATTCTTTCCACCTCTTTTTTGGTGCTTCATCACCTCCAACGTGAATTATTTCGGAAGGAAACAATTCTATCAACTCATCAAGAATATCTTCAACAAATTTATAAGTCTGTTCATTTCCTGCACACAAAATTTCTTCTTGAATACCCCAATTTTCCAATACTTTAAATGGTCCACCTGTACATGATAATTCAGGATATGCTGCTAAAATTGACATAGTATGACCGGGCATATCGATTTCGGGTATAATGGTTACTTCTCTATCTGCAGCATAAGCAACAATATCTTTAATCTGTTCTTGTGTATAATATCCACCATGAGGCAATCTATTAAATGACTCCTTTGAACGATCTTCTTGGGTTCCTCTTCTCCAAGCTCCAATTTGTGTTAGTAAAGGATATTTTTTTATTTCAATTCGCCATCCTGCATCTTCAGTTAAATGCCAGTGAAAGACATTAAGCTTGTAATCTGACATCAAATCAATAAATCTTTTTATTTCATTAGGTGTGAAAAAATAACGACCAACATCTAACATCGCACCTCTATAACTAAAGCGAGGTTTATCTTTTATTTCTAGTTGAGGTAATTGTAATATATTTGATTTCTCTAAAGGCATTAATTGTAAAAGCGTTTGCAATCCGTAGAAAAGACCCGCTTTACCACCTTTAATAACCACCTGATTATCATTGATATTTATTTCATATTGTTCATTGTCAAATTTTTCATCTAAAATAAAATTAATACCATTTTTAATTTTTGATGATTGCTTTGTTTTTAGTGTCACATTATAATTTTCATCTAAAAAAGCATTTAAAAACTCTACATTTTTTATAGAGGATTTGTTATTATAAATTATCTGTGTTTTTGAGTCAAGGGTATAAAATCCCTTTCCTGCAGATAATTCTATAGGTTTTGGGATTAAGCCATAATCTTGTGAAAATGCTAATATAGCAAATATAAATAACACGATTGTAATAATTACTTTTTTCATAAATCTTATTTTGTTAAATCTTATATTAATTTCCTCTTGTTTACAGGCAGTCTCATCTTTTCTGAAGATATCATGAATCCTAAATTCAGACTCAGCATCATCAAAAATTAATAAATCCCAAACATAATTAGTTGTTGTTTTACCATCTATTAATTCTCAATTAAACACATCTATTGTTTCAAATTTTAATAAAGACATTTAAATTTCAAATAGTCTATTGCGTAAACGAATCAGATTTTTTGTGTAAATGTGGGATTGATGCGAAAGTGAACTTAATGTATTATTGCATATTTATAATCGACAGAATCTCCAAAATTGTGATATGTAATTTCATCAGATTTTTTGAACTGATGATTTAAAAGTCCCTTTAAATCTAAGTTCCAAAAAGCTATTCTATTATTTCAGGAATTAAATAATCTTGAGAAATAAATAACTTCTCTACTCCAGCAACTTTTTTAAACTCGGCTTTTCCAATATACATATGTCTAGGATGAATATTATTAAAATTATTATGTGCGTGAAAAACAATCCTCAAATCACCTTTCTTATCTTTGAACATAGCGCTATGGCCTACACCTACTAAATTCTTTGGTTTTTGTAATAAAGGATTATCTGAATATTTAATCCATCCCGACTTAATATCTGTTGTTATTGCACAACCAATGCCATAGAAGGGACTTTCATAACTATTTGCAGAATAAGTCATGTAATATATTCCATTGTGTTTTAAAACAAAAGCTCCTTCATTAACTCTTGGCCATACTTCTTCCCAAGTTTGAGATACATGAATACATGGATATATTCTATCTTTCTTAATTGTAATTAAATCATCTTCTAATTCTGCTACCCATATATTTAATCCATCATTAAAACGGTCAAAAAACAGATATGCAATTCCATCATCATCAATGAAAAGAGAATTATCAATGGCTTTTTCATTTTCAAGCATTGGTTGTTGAATAACTTGTTTAAAAGGTCCTAAAGGGGAATCTGAAATAGCTACACAAATACGTTCTTCAGCAGAATAATACATATAGAATTTTCCATCTACATAATACACTTCTGGTGCCCAAAACCATTTTTCTCCATAGGAATCATCCTTGTGTAGAGCAAGCTGATTCTCTTTTTTCCATTTTAATAGGTCATCAGAAGTATAAACTTCAATTCCATTTTCCGAATGTGTGCCATAGGCATAGTAAACATTTTCAAATAACATAATAAAAGGATCTCCTAATGGAACTTTTTTAACAATATTATCCATAGTACTGTCCTGATTACTTTTTAAACTAGAACACGAAATAATAACAAAAACCAAAATCGTGTTAATAAACACTTTATTCAACTTCATTAGTTTTTTGGTAAAAAGAAAAAACAACGTTAGTGTGTTTTTTACAGTTAATAAATTCAAAATTACTCATTCCTATCTTATTATCAAAAGCTTTTTATATGTTTAATAACATATAAAAAGCTCTAGATGACTAATAACTTCTTTTATATAACAACTTTACATTTTTTTTAGTATTATAGTTTTAATATTATTTTTTTATTTTGCAATTGCAATTGCAATACCCTCTTTTGCATATTTCCATTGATTTGCTAACTTTAAATGAATCATATCAAATAAAAAATAACCATCAACTTCATCCATACATGCTTTAACAGAATTAACTATAGCTTGATTTTCTTGTTGAGGAGTCGCATCATTATTACTATCCCAATTACCTACATCTGGTCCACCTGCAACCATAGGACAACTATCTTTTATTTTAGCTTTGGCAAGTTTACAAAAACCTTGCATTGTCCATTCGGTTGTTCCATAAACTCTTAATGGAGAAGCATAAGCTCCTATAAGTATTTGATCCATTAATTCTGCATATCCATAATTCTTATATTTATCTGTTGCCCATTTATATGTAGGAAATGGATTATATTTTGGGCTTGCCCAATTGACACCAACTTCATAATAAGTGGAATACCATCCACCGACATATACGCCAAACTTTATATTTGGATTGATTGACTTGACAGCACTTTGAGCTTTTGACAGAAAATCAAAAATTATTTTAGCTCTATACTCTAACCATTTAGTAAAATAAAGAGGATATGAGCTCATAGATAATACATTTTGCATGGTTGTTCCAGGTGGTAAAATATCATCTGGAAAATTTGTCACTTTTATATTTCCATTGAAAGCTTCAAATTTTCGCAATGATAATTCTGAAAAATCTGATTGAATGCCATCAAAACGTCCCCTATCAAGAAAAATGCCGTCTAAATTATATTTTGCCAAATCCTTTAGCAAATTACAGATATATTCTTGAACATTTTCATTAGCAGGATTAAAGAATTTCGTGCCATTTCCTGCATCCATAGTATTAATAACTCCACTTGCCAAATTTAAAGAGGTTGCCCAATCTTTTTTTGATGCATCTCGATAAAGTATACCTTGATTTCCCAAACCATTACTATGTCCTCCTACCATTGTATTAAAACCTGCATGGACTTTCAAACCTAATTTATGTCCCTCATCAATAAAAACCTGCAAATAATCCCAAGTAGCAGTTCGGTTCACTTTTGTATATGTTCCGTTAACCCATGCTGGTAACCATTCTACTTCTTTAACACCATTTACAGATGATTTATAAAGTATATCACCACTTGTCGGACGTATATCAACTACAATATCTGTAAAACCTGCATCTTTAGCAAGTGTTAGATCTCTAATTATATTTTCCTTACTATTTGCAAAATCATTAAAATTTGCAGCTGCATCAATCCAGATAAAACGAGGTTTTTCCTTATTATCAACTGGAGGATCTGGATATTCATATATCGGAGTTTTATCTCCACATGCTATAACAAGGAAAATTTCATTCGCTAAGAATATTATTAAAACAATAATATTCCAATTAATTTTGCTATTTTTCATAAATAATTGAGAAGTTGTCTGAATAATGAATTCATTATTCAGACAACAATTTAAATTCATTATAATCTACATATCAATGCAATCAAATTGTACACAAACAACGCAACCATTTGTAAACATAAAATATAAATACATATAGTATCCATCGTCTGAAACTTTCAATACTACATCACCTGTTCCATTTGCATTTTGTCCTCCATTATCTTTTCCTCCATAAGTACCAATTGGAGCAGTCCAAATTGAAGCTCCAAATGTTGAGGTTGAACTTACATCGAATAAATATACTGAATCATCACTGCCCCAAGTAAATGAATTGATTGAATTATTAGCTGCATATGGACAATTATTAAATATTATATAGTCTGCCGCATTTTGAATCCAGTTTGAGCTGATCCCTGGACCCCACGCTTTTACAGTATTGGTAACGCCATCAACCCAGGCAAATTTTCTTGGTTCTGCATAATATGAAACAAAATAATCACCTTTAAGATCTGATGGATTTGTAACAACAATATCAGCATTATTAACCCAAGAACCTCCAATACCTGTAATCGTAACTATTTCAGGAGTCTGTGATTGAATCACACCTCCCTTAATTTGCCAACGAGCAAATTGATTACCTGAAGTTAATAGTGATGCAGTAATTATTGCTTCTCCTTCTATATTACCTTTTACTGAAAGTTTACGCCCTATAGGATATGTTCCACTTCCAGCCCAATCAATTAGAAGCTGAGGAGTACCACTTACACCCTTCATACTCCACACTTTAAACGTACCTCCATTAGGAGCAAGATTGTTTACTAATATATTGTTATTATCATCAGAGGTAGTATAGAAATTAGTCAAACTACCTAAAATTGGTCCCATATTTGCCATAGTACCTACAGTAGCTCCTGTTTTACGATCAAGATAGATACTTGGTTGATTTCTTGTATTTACAATTACATAATCTTTTATAACTGCTATACCATTAGTCTGATTGAGAACTGAAATTCCAAGGTCAGCTTGTAATTTTTTTGACCAAAGAACTTTTCCACTTCCTGATCTTAAACCAAATTCAACTTTAGGTGGAACATTTTTCTTAACAGTATAAATGTTTTTGGTAATCCCATTCTGAGCAGTAACAGTAACTGTGAATTCATTATCATAATTCATCGCAACTTCTCTTGGGTCAGGATTAATTGTTGCACCATGAGAAATTGTAACATCTGCTAGGGTTTCTCCAATTGATTCAATTGAAATCAATGAGATTGTTTTTGCATCATTATCAATAATTCCGGTCAAACCAAGTTCCTTTAATTCATAACTCGTAATTTTAGCTTCTGCACTTTTTCGAATTTCAGCAACAATCTTATAATCTTTATTCTTTTTGGTTTGATCAGTTATAGTTATAAAATTTTCTTTTGTAAAATCAAAATACAAAAGTGCTGGCGAAATTGTGACATTATCATCTAAATTAGCTTCAACTCTTACATGTGTCAAATCTTCCACTTTTAATACATTATTTGAAAGAAGTGGGTAATTGTAAGGGAATACAATTGTTATAACACCTTCCTCATAATCTATTTCACTTATAAAATTATTATCGGAACTTTCATCACCATAAAAGGAGCCTTTCATACTATTTATTCCGTATCGAGAAATTGATGGTGTCAAATCTTCCACTTGCTGACAACCAATCAAGAAAATAAAAGCTGTACAGAATAATGCTATAATAAAATATGTATTATTTTTCATTGAATTATTTTTTGAATAGTTATTTCCAATCATCATATTGTTCTATCAATGAATTATTTGCTAATTCATTATCGGGAATAGGTAATATATATGTTTTTTCTAAAAACTTCCTATCTTGGTAATCCACATCAATATATTCGTATTTATCTCCGGTTATCTTAAATCCATGACAACGATAGTTATTATACTCTATATGTGCAATTTTCCATCTTCGCATATCCCAAAACAACTGACCTTCGTAAGCTAATTCTACTTTCCTTTCGTTTTTGTAATCCTCAAACCATTCATTACCTGATGATGATTTTGGTGGCAAATTAACCCTGTTTCTAACTTTATTCATTGTATTTCTTGCATCATCAATTTTATTCAATCTATACGCTGCTTCTGCCTTGTTTAATAAAACTTCAGCATATCTAATTTCAACCCATGGTTGTGTACTAGGTTTTCCCTTGATATCAGTTAACGATTCATCCAAGAGCTTACGTAAGAAATAACCGGTTGTTGTGTGACCATATGTGTATGGTTGTGATCTGTATGCCATAAAAGTACCGTATGTTCCATTTACAGAATTTTGCATAATGTGACCTTTCCAACTACTTCCGGGATAAATAATAGTAGCTTTAAATCTTGGTTCTAATTCTTCATAGGGTGGTCTTACAGCTGTAGCAGAATGATATGGTGCCCAATTAAGTTTTGATCCATCAGTTTTTTCATAAGACTCAACCATTTCTTGTGTTGGAGTTCCTAAACCTCCAAATTCATATCCATCACTTAGTGGTACATAATCTTTATCGAAGGAATGATTAGGTCCTATAATATCGTAATTAAATTCAAGAATAGATTCTTCATTATCTCCTGCCCATGAATCTGAATAATTTTCCATTAATTCATATTTCCCGGACTTCACTACAGCATCTGATGCATCATAAGCCGATTGCCAACGTTCAGCATACAACATTGCACGAGATTTAAATGCTAACGCTATATACTTATTTATCTTACCTTTTTCATTAGCAGGCCAGGATTCTGGCAAATTTTCAATTGCATAATCTAAATCCAACTCAACTAAATCCCAAGTCTCTTCTTCAGAACTACGAGCTTTATCCTTCTCCATCTGATCAATACTAGTATATAGGATTACTCCACCATGACGTTTTGCCAATTGAAAATACATAAATGCCCTGAAAAAACGAACTTGGGCCTCCCACTTAATGTTCAACTCTTCAGAGTAGGTTGAATATAATTCCATAGAACGAAGAAATTCATTCATCCTTCTAATTTTATTGTAAGCATCATTCCAATTGTCATAAAAACAATTTGCAGAAGTAACAGCTGACGGATTAAAAACATAATTATTTGGATGTCCCGCTTTATGACCTAATGCATATGATCCATACTTGAAGGTATTTGTTAAACTTTCTGTTAAGCTGCCTTGAAATTGTTGAGTACCAAATTGACTGTATTGATGTATATATGTATAAAAACCATTCACATACAAGTCTACGCTCGACTGTTTTTCCCACACAACTTTATCAGTGAGTTGATCTGTTGGTGTCAAGTCAAGCCAATCTGAACAACTATTGAAACTTAATACTATACTTACAATTAGTAATGTTATAAATGTCTTTTTCATTATCTCAGCTATTTAAAATTTATAAAGAAAAATTAAGACCAAAAGATATAGTCCTTTGTTGAGGATAATAGCCATTATTAACACCAGGTTGTTCTGGGTCTATATTGTATTTTGTAAGTTCACTAAAAGTAAGAAGATTTGAACCTTCAACATACAATCTTATCTTATCAATTCCTAAAGACTTAGTTAAAGTTTGCGGAACTGTATATCCTAATTGAAAAGATTTCAAACGTAGGTAATTTCCATTTCTATACCAAAAAGTAGAAGAATAAGCGTTATTGGAGCTAACAGTTACCATAGAAAGACGAGGAAATTCAGCATTTACGTTTTCAGGAGTCCATGAATTCTCAGCTATAAATTGAGGAGAATTTCCTCCGTGATAAAATAATTTAGTAAATGCAGTGTTATCCATTATACCAACCGAACCGGTAGAAGTATAAACACCTGTAAGAGCTACGGTACGCCCAATTCCTGACTGCAACAATAAATCAAAATCAAAACCTTTCCAATTCCCATATAAATTCAATGAAGTTTGAAATTTTGAATAAGGACTTTTTCCAACATAACCCATATCCTGTGCATATGAAATTTTACCATCTCCATTTCTATCCTTGTATTTTATATATCCGGGAAGTACTGGGGAACCTGTAATTGTTGGATGATTATCGATTTCTTCTTGAGACTGATATAAACCTTCATCAATAAAACCTAACTGAGAACCAACTTCTTTTCCGGTTAATTTTAGATAATCAGGTGTGTTTTCAGAATCTCCTGCATAATACAACCATCTTCTGAATGCTAAAGTGCCGATAAATTTTGCTCCATAATTGAAGTCGCCTATCTTGTTGTGATGGGTTATAGTAAAGTCAAATCCTCTATAATCAATTTTATTCACATTGTCTGTACTGAAAAAGTATCCACCCATTGATGGAGGAAAAGACCCCCCCACACCACCAAGCAAATCATATTGATATTTGTAATAAACATCAAATTCAACTCCTAATAAACCTTTCCAAGCCATGAAATCAACACCAAAATTATAAGTTATGGCTTTTGCCCAACTCAAATTTGGATTTCCTAATGTGCCGGTATATAACATGCTTTGACGTTGATTACCTAAAACTACAGCATTAGAAGAAAGAACCATTAAATTTAGATATTGGAAAGCACTAACAGCAGAAGTCGCAGTTTTTCCTATACCACCTCTTAATTTAAGATTATCTATCCAATCTGCATTAAACCATTCTTCATTGTTCATCCTCCATCCTAAAGATATTGCCGGCAAATTAATCCATCGTGAACCGTTCATTCCACTGAATAAATAACTACCATCTCTACGTATTGAGGCTTCTAACAAATATCTATTATCATAATTATAATTTAAACGACCAACAAAACCAATTAGACGAGACTGACCACTACTACCTGAAATACTTGGTATCTTTTCTTGCCCATTTCCTGTTGTATTAGTAATCATATTCAATTCATCCAAGTCTAAGAAATTAAGACCATAACCAGTCACTCCTAAGGTATTTGAATATGAACTTCTTGTTTCAGCTAATCCTAAAAAATTAATATTATGCTCATCATAAATCTTATCATATGTAATACTGGATTGAGTTACAATATCTGTAGCACTATAAGCACTCTCTGTCAAAGATGTATTACCTGAATTATTTTTGAACAACGAATAATTAATTTTTTCTGTCGATGAATTTGGTAATGCGGCAAGCATTGTTTGGAAAGGAATGGTTAAACTCTTGTTGAATTGAAAAAACTTATCATAAGCTCCCATAAATTTTAAGCTGAGTCCTTCAATCCATGGAGTATCATATTTCAATGAGAAATTAGTTTGAATAGTTGTATTCCTTGGTCTGTTATAACCTGATTCGTTAATTGCTGCAATAGGACTAACCGGAGAGGAGTTTGTATTAGTTGAGGTATAATACTCTTTTCCATCATCAGTTGTCATTTTAATTGGAATATATGGTAAAGCACGAACAGCTTGCTGAGGTATATTATGCCAATCATTTGGATTTGCAGAATAATTCGGGCTTTCATGTTCATCTAAACGACCTGCAATGTCAAATACCATTGTTATATTGTTAGTAAGTTTGGCATCAATGTTAGCCCTCATACTGTAACGCTTATAATTGAATTTATCAACATTACCATCTTGTTGAAAAGCTCCGATAGAAGTGAAAAATTTTATTCGTTCAGAACCACCGGTTGCACTTACATTATGATTCATATTTGAACCTACTCCAAAAACTTCATCATACCAATTAGTGTTTCCCCAGCCATCAGTTCCTGTTTTCATTTTTTCAACCTGTTCAGATGTGAAAACTGTTTCATCTCCATCCATTTCACGTGCTTTATTATACCAATAAGCATAACCAGGTGCATCAAGCCATTTTATCTGATTGGCATTCTGACTGATACCATATGATCCTTTATATCCTATACCTATTTCACCGGCTTTACCTCTCTTTGTTGTCACTATAATAACAGAAGTTGCATTTAAACCATATACAGAGGCAGAAGTTGCATCTTTTAAGATTGAAATGGATTCTATTTCATTTGGATCTATTTCATTGATACTTCTTTTGACTCCGTCTACAATATAAGTAGCACCTTCACCTCTAACTAACAACGAAGCTGCATCTTGACCGGGTTGACCTGATGTCTGTAACATTGTAACACCTGCAACTCTAGCTCCTAAAACATTTGTTATACCTACAATAGGAGCTTTAATGAGTTCAGTATCAGATAATGTTGACACTGCACCAGTTACACTTGTTTTTTTCTGTGTTCCATATCCTACAACTACAATTTCATCTAATCGCTTCGTATCTTCACTCATAATAACATTTAAATAATTCCTACCATTAACAGGTACATCAGAAGTAGAATAACCAACATAAGAAAATTCTAATACAGAATTTTGATTTGGTACTTGCAATGAGAAAATCCCTTGGTTATCTGTTACAGTACCTTGTTGTGTACCTTTAACGATAACATTTACACCAATAAGGACATCTCCATTAGAATCAACAACTTTTCCTCTGACATTCACTTGTGAAAATGAGTAGATCGAAGAGAAAAAGAAGATTGACAAAAACAGATATTTCATCAATCTGTTTAAACAACTAATAGAATGTTTTCTGTTTTTCATTTGCTTCTTTTTTTGTTAATAGTCCAAAAATCAATATTTAAATATTATAAGATCTCTTCTGACACCCGGTTAAAATAATCGATAGATTGTTTTATTTCCGGGAGATTGTTTTCCCAGTTTGCTTCATATTCTATTGTAAAATAACCCTTAATTTTTTGCTTTTTCAATTCTTCCAATATTCCTTTTACATTCAGAATTCCTTTTCCCCAAACTACATCTTCCAAGGTCCCATTTTCTCCCATAGGTGCAATATCTTTAAAATGAAGAGAAAAAATTCTGCCATCTAACATTTTTAAACATGATATTGGTTCTAAAGCCATTCGTTTAAAATGTCCAACATCACAACTTGAACCCAACAAAGAGCTCCTTTCACCTATGTGGTCTAGTAATATTTCCGGTTTCCAATAAGATGATTCACTTGGATGATTATGAACAGCAACTTTTATCCCATACTGTTCAGCTAAACTTTCAACATTATCCCAATCTTCACGAGCTGGTTCAGCACTGATAAACTCTAACTCCATAGCTTTTGCAAAAGGAAAAATCTTACTCCACTCATCTCGAGCTGCAGTCCAAACACCTGAAGACACAATCTTCACTTCTTTCGATTTTGCTAGCTCTTTTAGTCTATTTTGTTGTTCTAAAGTAAGATTATATCCAAAGAGTGAATCGCCAAACTCTGGCCCCATTTTCTGACCCGGATATATTTCAATGTAATGCAACCCCAATTGTTGCGTTTTTTCCAGTGACTCTACAACATTGAATAAATGGAACGTGTATGATTGCATAGATAATTTCCATCCATTTTTTTCGGCTTTTGTTACTTCATAAGAGGATCTGCAACTTACTAAAAGTAAAATGCATGCAGAAAAAGTAAACCATAGTATTTTTGTTTTCATAGATTAAAATTCTTAAATGATTAGATCTTAGGCATTGCTGGTAATGTAAACCCATTTTCATAAGTATGTTTAATCCATTCATTAGCCATCTCCAAAGCATTAAACTCCTCAAATCTACGGTCAAATTGGGGGTGACCTCCTTCTACAGAATAATTATCTACTGTTACTATTTTAATTTTATCTGTGGGAGAAATATTAGTGAACTTCATATTCTCACCATCCCAGCGTAATTCTCGTTGAAGTCCATTTATACCCGATAACCGGGTAGCAAGTACTCCCATCACTACCATTTCATTAAAGGGACCCGAAAATTGAAAATTTGAAGATGATTCTATTCTGTTCTCCGGTGACTCTTTACATGCTCTAATCCAGTCCTGTTCATGGGCGTTTGTCGACCAAATATCACCATTTCCACCTTTTATGCGTGGAATAGTTGGGGACGGTTGTTTAAAATATTCCATTCTGGAAAGTGGCAGCAATGTAGGGTTCATTCCATAACATCCTGTCATGATTTTTCCTTTTGTACCTACCAAAATAATTCCACCATCCGGATCACCCATCATTTCTCCGTCCTTTAACTCTTCTGGTCTATCAGGAAATAAACCTCCATCATACCAATGAACAGTTAACTCCGGCATATTAACATTACCTTTAGGAGGACGAGCAGGAAATTTATAGGTTACTTTTTGAGCTTGTGGAGGTGAATAAAGATTAGACAACGTGGAACTGGCTGAAACGCTAATCGGATATTTTAGATCGAGTGCCCAATACAAAGGATCCATAATATGACAGGCCATATCACCTAAAGCACCTGTTCCAAAATCCCAAAAGCCACGCCAATTCCAAGGAGTATATGCGGGATCGTAAGGACGTTTTTTTGCTGGACCAATAAATAAATCCCAATCTAAAGCATCAGGAACAGATATTCCACCTTTCGGTTCAGACAAACCTTGCGGCCAAATAGGACGATCAGTCCAACAATGTGCTTCGTAAACATCGCCTATAACTCCGGTCTGAACCCATTCTGCAATTTGTCGACACCAATCAAAAGAATTACCTTGATTGCCCATCTGTGTAGCAACTTTATACTTTTTAGCAAGTTTGGTAAGTAAACGAGATTCATATACAGAATGAGTCAAAGGCTTCTGCACATATGTATGTTTTCCCAATGTAATAGCATGAGCTGCAACACCGGCATGCGTATGGTCTGGAGTTGCAACCATAATGGCATCAATGGATTTCCCTATCTTATCAAACATTAATCTCCAGTCCTTAAATTTTTCAGCTTTAGGATATTTATTAAACATATTAGCAGCATAACTCCAATCAATGTCGCATAAGGCTACAATATTTTCAGTTCCCATATTTGCAAGATTACGACTACCAACACCTCCAACACCTACTCCGGCAATATTTAATTTGTCACTGGGTGAAACATGTCCAAAAGATTTACCCAACACGGTATTAGGTACAATAGTAATTCCAGCAGTACCAATAACTGCTCTTTTCAAAAAATCTCTTCGAGAAAATCTTGTCATAATTATTGTTTTTTAAATGATTAATTGATTATACATAGGTTAATTTTGGTATTATCGATGATTTTAAACTACATAAATTGCCAACTTTAAATGGATGTGATAAAGTTATGTTAACATGAAAACCACTTGTACTAAATCTAATAATTAAAATATCCGGATTTCGTAAATCAGGTTTTGATAAAATAAGGATAGGTAAACAAAAAAAGTAAACAAAATTACAAATATACTTTAAGTGTATTTCCGTCATGATAAAATTTATTAACAGGTTCTTAAAATGTATATTATTACAAATATACATTTATATTTCCACAAAAACAAATATTTAGTCAATTAATTTTGCTTTTTTTTAATATAAAAAAACATCGTTACTTAAAATATTTACACTAAGCAATTAAAAACTTATTTTTTTTGAATTTATTTTACATAAAAATCGGTCACCATTTTATTCAATTCTTCATAAAAAACGTTGATTTCAGATACATCTGGATTATTTTTGCGCCACAATATCAACTTTTCTTCGATAAGAAAGAAAACCAATTTTTCCAACTGTTCAATGCGTTGCACATAACCAGTTCCACAAGAATTAATGAGCAGTTTCATTTTCAAATAATTAGAACCTTCTGAATGTCCAACTGGATATACATCTTTTTTCCATTCCAATGCGTACAAATTGAGCTGACTGTTTTTAATGATACTATTATATTGCAACAATTGTGGAATATTTTTACCATTATGAACCCACATTGGCATCGCTACACAAGTTTCAGGAAAACCAACTTGTCCCCAAACAGTATTCATATCTGGGGATTCTCCATTTTTGGTTCCCTGAACTATAATTGAAGAGGCCGAACTATAACGTGTAATGAAATCAGTAGAAAAAACAAAATCAGTTTCAGGTATTGAAGATTCATAAATCTTTCTATAATCCAGTTCAAAAACAGGATGATAAAAACAACGTGTAAATTTCTGAATAACTGTTTGATAATTCAATAAATTATTTTGTTTTGCATCTGCGAATATTTTTTCTGCGGTCTGACGTCGAATAAAACCATAACCTTCATCTAAAGTACCTGTTTCTGAAAAATTGGTACGAATAATATAACCGTTCGGATCGGAATTGGCGTCAAATTTTGTCCATGATTGGTTATTTACTTCGTAAAAAGCAGCTCCTCCATAAGCATCTATCACACCAAAATGAGTCGCTAATCCTCGCGGTTTTGGATATTTGTCAAGTAGTATTTCCAAATCTTGTAACGATGCGCATGTCTGTAACGCAAGTTTCATAAACACTCCTTCCATATCTTTAATAGAAGTTGTATCTCCTATATTCACATTGTATGACGCACTGTTCATTATAGCAAAACCAGCACTATTTGAACCTCCCCAAACATTTATACCTATGGTATCAGAGGAATTAATTAATCCTATATAACTATATTTGCCATCATCAAAATATTTAAAATAGTTTTCGAGTTCTCCAGTATCACGAAGTTTCCAAATCATACTTCGTCCATCGGAAGAGGCTTTGGCTGAAATAACGGCCGTGGTACATGGATTAACATTTTCTATTATTACAAACAGAAAAACAAATAAAACCGCTTTATAATTTTTCATAATTTAGTTGGTATTTATATCATGGTTACCAAAATTCAAATAACCATCGTTATGAATAATAAGGTTCATTTAATTCAACATATAGTCAACCTTCAACATCTAATAATCTTGAAGATTAATTATCAAGCACAAGTTTAATTAATTTCTTTTTGTAAAAGAAATATTTCAATAAAAAAGAGATTATTTAACAATTAAAGGCTAAAAAAATATATAGGTGGGGATCTTTATATTTAAAATATAAAATATTCCCCTCCTATATAAATCAATTAAACATTATTTAGAAGACAAGCTCTGTTATAGAGCATCCCGTCTTAATAGGGACCTATATTAATTCTACAGGAAAACATCATAATGAACAGTGAAAAATAACATTAATCATTTAAGATATTACAAATATCTTGATTAACCTTCTTCACGCGCTCTTCTTCGATTTTTACCAATTTCCTGTCATAAGTCATTAAACCATTTACCTCTACTTCAACATCTGTTGTTTGGGTATAAACAGCAGCTGAGAAACCTTGATGAATAAGTTGTTTTAATTCATCAGCATACTTGATATATTCATCAGTTACCTCTTTTGAACTGTTAAATTGAACGTATCCCCAGTTTCTGTCTGGTACCCATAGGTGTTCCTTGTTAGCCCAACCAATTCCACCATATTCACCTAACACAGTTGCTCTTTGAGCATCATACAGATACATGCGTGGATTTGGATAATTATGTAAGTCAACCATATCTCCAACTGTGTAATGGTTACCACCACTTGCTGGATTAACTAAACGTGAAGGATCATACTGTTTTGTCCATTCAGCAATCTCAACAGTTTTAAATTGACCCCAAGCTTCATTAAATGGAACCCATACTCCTACAGATGGATAAGAATATAGATAATCTATAATATCTTTCCATTCTCTACGGTAATTATCTTCTGATTCAACTGAACGAACACGGTCTGTTCCTGTAAAATATTGATGCATCTGCCATTCAGGACCTCTGTCGCCATTTGGCATATCTTGCCATACAATTATTCCATGACGATCGCAATGAGTATACCAACGCGCGGGTTCAACCTTCACATGCTTACGAATCATATTGAAACCAAAATCTTTAGTTTTAATGATATCATACTCTAATGCTTCATCAGTAGGTGCAGTATAAAGCCCATCAGGCCACCAACCTTGATCAAGTGGTCCAAATTGGAATAAGTCCTTGTTGTTTAGTTGAAGACGTACAATGCCTTTCTTATCACGATTAATTGAATACTTACGCATAGCTGCGTAACTTTCAACTTTGTCCACTTGCTTGGCTCCATCCCAAAGTATTACTTCTAAATCATAAAGGTTTGGAGAATTTGGCGACCATAATTTAACATCATTAGGCATAGCAATTTCAACCGGTTGATTATTGATTGATTTTGCCGTAGCAACAACTCTACCACCTTCTTTTACAATTACTTCTACCTTATCTGTTGATGAAGCAACATTTGTAATCGCTTCTACTTTAAGAGTGTTACTATCAATATTAGGTGTAATTTTGAGGTTTTCAATGTATGTCTCAGGAACAGGTTCCAACCAAACGGTTTGCCAAATGCCTGTTACAGGGGTGTACCAAATGCCTTCGGGTTTGTTCACTTGCTTACCTCGAGGTTGATAACCCTGATCAGTAGGATCCCATACTTTTACAACAAGAGTGTTTTTTCCACTCGCAAGTGCTGCAGTAATATCAAATGAAAAAGGAGTGTAACCACCTTTGTGCTGACCTACCTTAACATCGTTTACCCATACATCTGCTTTCCAATCAACTGCTCCAAAATGAAGAAGAACTTTGTTGTTTTTCCATTTGGAAGGTACTGTAAATTCAAGTTGATACCAAAGTTCATTGTCGGTTCCAACTCTTTTCTGTACACCCGATAAACTAGACTCAACGGCAAAAGGTACCAAAATTTCACCATCAAAACGTGAAGGTTTCTGTTTGCCTACAGGTTGAATCGCGTACTCCCACAATCCATTAAGATTCTGCCACTCTGAACGTTCCATAATTGGTCTGGGATATTCAGGAAGAACGTTTTTAACATCAATTTGTGATGCCCACTTAGTTTTAATTTTGTCTCCTGCTGGTTGCCATTGAGCAGAAAGACTCAAAGTTAAAAATACTGTAAATAATAAAGTTAAAATTTTTCTCATAAATAATAATTTTAGGATATGTAATTTATTTCGAATACGAAATTAGTGTCAATTCTGCTTTTTTTAGATTAAAATTTCGTCAAAAAATAGCAATTATTTCTCAAATCACTTCTGTTCCTGAAAATCCTTAGGCAAAATGCCAAACTGCTGATAAAAACACTTTGCAAAATACGAGGGGGAATTGAATCCTACCATATAACAGATCTCGTTTATTTTATGCTCATCTTGTTTCAATAATTGAGCGGCTTTTTTTAAACGTTCTACTCGGATATATTCATTAGGAGTCAAATCTAACACACCTTTTACTTTGCGATAAAAACTAGCCCTACTCATATTAAAACGTTCTGCCATATCTTCTACATTAAAATCAGAATCTGATAAATTATCATTTATTACTTCATTTAACTTGATAATAAATGCTTCATCCGATTTGGTTAATGCTACAGTATTTATACCTATAAATGGATGTTTCAAAAATGTTTCTCTAAGCTTTTCTCTGTTTTGTAGCAAGTTATTTATACGTGCAAGCAACACTTCAACAGAAAAAGGTTTCTCTAAATAAGCATCAGCACCAAGTTCATAACCTTGTACTTTAGCCTGTGCCATAACTTTTGCGGTGAGCAATATCACAGGGATATGACTATACTCTATATCTGATTTCACTTTTTCAGTGAAAGCAAAACCATCCATTTCAGGCATCATCACATCAGTAACAATCAAATTCACACTCAATTTCTTTAGTTGATCCAATGCTTCAAGACCATTTTTCGCAACAATAACATTATATCGTTCAGAAAGAAACTTCGCTTCAAATTGCAATAACTCTACGTCATCGTCGACTAACAATATAGTGGTTTCTTTTCTTTGAGTATCTTCATTTTTTTGAATTTGAATCTCTTTATTCTCCAATTCAAGGGTTTTGTCTTCATTAGTCTGTACATTACCGACTGGTAAAATAAGATGAAATCTATTATATTCAGCGTAATTTTCAAGTCTCAACGACCCACCATGTAAATCTGCCAATGAACTTGCGAGAGCTAGACCAATTCCTGTACCTGAAACATTATTATCATGTTTACCTTCAATTTGCACAAAAGGTCTAAAAATTTTATCTTCAAATATAGGCGGTATCAATTCTCCATCATTTTCAGTAATTAAATGAAACTCTCTTATATTGTTTTCTTTAATATTCGCTTGCAGTCGTACATAATGATCACAATATTTAATAGCATTACTCAATAGATTGCTTATAATCTTCAAAAATGCCTCTTTATCAAGTTGAACAAACATATCACTGGAAGGAAGATCTATCTCAAAAATTATATTTTTTTGTTTTGCCAATGGAGTAAAACGAAGAATCGTTTCCCTTATCAGCTCTGTCACATTTTGTGTTTTAAGAGATATAAGATAAGCTTCTGACTCAGTTTTGCGAAAATCTAATAATTGCTTGGTAAGATTAAGAAGTCTGCTCGTGTTTTTACTCATAATCTGTAAATTCTCTTTCGCACTGTCAGGAATATCATCTGCCATCAAAATATGATCTAACGGTGCCTTAATTAAAGTAAGTGGAGTGCGGATCTCGTGGGTTAAATTAGTGAAAAAATTGATCTTTGACTGATAAAGTTCTCTTTCTTTTTGTTGTTCAAAATCCCTCATCCTTACTTGTTCATTGAGTTTATTTCGACCTGAAATATATTGTGTAAGTAAATATGTTCCCGTCACAATTAGTAAAAAATATATTAAAAAAGCCCATCCATTTAACCAATATGGAGGTTTTATTTTGATGGAGAGAGACTTTATACTTCTAACTGGAACATTGGGGTCTTCATCTGCTACACCAAAAATAAGTTCATAATTACCTGGTTTTAAGTTGGAATAAACAATTGGATTATTTTCTGAAGCGGCAATCCATCTATCATCAAATCCCTTCAACATATAAAACAATTGATCCATATCTGCTCCGGAATAATTTAATCGTGCAAACCGTACACTTAGAGAGTTCTGTTTATATGGTAAACTCACTTTATCGGTATACATAATGCTTTGCTTCAATGGAGATTTATTGTCAGTCGGATTTATTCTTAAATTGTTTACAAATAAGTCTGTTATAATAAGCGGAGCTGTCGATGTCGTTTCCTTGAAAAGTGAGGGATTAAAACGTACAAATCCCATCAAAGAACCAAAATAAATATTCCCGTATCTATCTTTATAGCTCGATTTATAATTAAATTGGTTTGTTTTCAAACCATTATTAACAGTAAAGTTTTTAAAAGTTTTTTTATCTATATCAAACACTACAAGACCTGAATTTGTAGATAACCAAAGCGTACCATCATCTTCTGCTACAATCTGGTAAACTACATCATTTGATAATCCATCAGTACTGTTAAATGTCAAAAACGTTTCCTTATCTCTGTCGAAAAGCCCAAATCCACCTCCTTGAGTTGTAACCCATAGCCTTCTTTTACTGTCTTCGTATATTGATGTTGTTTTATTATATGGTAAGCTCTCCGCATCTTTAGTATTATGTATGAATACCTTCCACTCTTTTGTTGATGGATTAAACTGATAAAGTCCATTTAAAAAAGTGGATATCCAGATAAAACCATGACTGTCTTCATAAATATCCAGAATTGACATTCCTTTTAATTTTTCAACTCTGTTGAATTGATTATTTTTTTCATCAAAGATATCTACACCGGCCAAAGTACCAACCCATAACATTCCTTGTTTGTCTTTGCAAAGTGCAAATGTGCTGTTTTGACTGATAGAATGCGGATCAACTGAATGAGTATATGTTACAAGCTCACCTGTTTTTAAATTATATCTGCTCAAACCTCTGGTAAAAGCTCCAATCCAAAGATAATCTCCATCATCATACAAAGCATGAATATTTGTATATAATGTTCTCAATGCTTGAGGCAGTGGCTCAAAATCCCCTGTAACAGGGTCAAATAGGTTTAGTCCGCCATCTTCAGTACCAATCCATATTTTGCCGTTTGGAGCTGCACAAAACTCTCTCACCCTGTTTCCCTTAATACTATTGCCGGCAATTGATGGGTAAAACAATTCAAAATTATTGTTCTGGTTTGAATAGTAATCAACACCACCAAAATAAGAGCCGACCCATATTCCTCCTTCACGATCTTTATAAATAGAATATATTGCATTATCAGATAACGAACCAGGTACTAAATTATCATGTTTCAAATTTATTACCTCCTCCGCCTCTGAGTTGTAAATAAAAACTCCCGACTCTGTACCAATCCAAAGGGTATTAGGATCAATTCTTTCTATACACCTTACAAATATTGCATCACCATGCTCATCTTTGTCTAGTATCACCCTATGTGTTTTATTGACTGTATTAATGGCTATTAAACCTTTCTGAGAAGTTGCTAAAAGCAAAATATTATATTGATCCAAAAAAACATCTGAAACTTCACCTACTTGATTCATCAAAAATTGGTTGTCAGATAAATTATATCGTGTTATTTCCTTTGTTTTTTTATTGATATGTATAAAAGGAGAAGAATAAGGAAAAACCCATACACCACTATTATTATCGGAACATAAGCTCACCATTTTCATGCCGTCTTTTACAATAGGCGTTGCAAAAAAAATCAATTCATCATCTGCAAAATTGTAATGATAGATTCCTTTTCCTTCAACCGACATCCAAATATCGCCGTCGCGATCAGCAACCATATCAGTTACAACACCATTCACTGAATCATTTTCACTTGTTAATCGATTAAAACGGTGAAATTGTTCCTTTCGTAAATCATAGATATAAACGCCTTCTTCAGTTGATACCCAAATGTTATTGTTCTTGTCCTGTAAAATGCGATGAAAAACATTATCGTTCAAATTATCGTTGGGCGAAAATTTGAAGACTTTAAAAGTGGAACCATCAAATCTGTTTAATCCGTCTTTGGTTCCAAACCACATAAATCCTTGATTATCTTGAAAAATAGAACGTATTGTATTTTGAGATAAGCCGTTATTTATATTATAATGTTTAAACGAATAATTAGGATAGGCTGAAACAGAATTGTTATTAACCATTAATACAAAAAATAAAAGAAAAATAAATACTGTTTTCAGCCTATCCATAAAATGAAAAATATTAAAATTTATTTGTTATAAACAGGAAAAGCTGATATTCTTAATCTTGCTGCTCCCATTGGAATTAATATTATATCTTCAGTTTTTTCAAAAGTACTGTTTTCCTTAATAGGAAGCTCACTAGTAAGACCATATTGATCAATTTTCCATTGAGAAATCTTTTTACCTTTAGCTTTAATCTCAATAGGAGCATTGCCTACAGTAAAAGGAAAATTATCAGTTGGCCATTCCTTTTTAACTACTTTAAAGTTTTCTTCTAAAGGAGTAGAATCATCTATCACTAAAGCATAGTTCCAGTCACTTCCTGGATATATTTCGTAACTTGGCCATTTACTTGCATCAGCATTTTTTTGCCATTTTGAATCACCAATAGCTGTTTCAACACTACCTACCTTAACATAATTTTCTTTTATCTTGAGAGAAAAAGTAAGAGGACCATAATTGATGCTTCTGCTATCCTGATTAACATGCCATACGGATTGAGACAACTCCATCGGTACATTAAATACAATCACATCGCCATTTTTCCATTCTCGCTCTATGCAAACATATTTACCTTTTTCCAACTTTTTATCAATAGTTTTACCATTAATAGAGACTGTGGCTTTGCTTGTCCACGATGGCACTCTTAAATAAAGTGGGAAAGTTACTTTGCCTGAGGTTTTTAATTTAAAACGAATGGATTCTTCAAATGGATAATTCGTTTCTTCAATAATTTCAACCGTTTTGCCATTTGCTACTTTAACAGTTGCTTCACATGCACCATAAATAGCTGCAGCAATACCGTTATCGGATGTAGCCATAATCAAATGTTCAATGAAATAGGGCCATCCCTGACCATGATTATGCTGACAACAACGACTGCTAAAAGGATTCATAGCTAAAAACGGTCCACGGTTGTCAATACCTGGATTATGGTTTTTTGAATCACTGATAGTGTGATTTGGTGAAGTAATATATCGTAACGACTTAAAGTCTGGCATTACAGCGGCTGGATATGAATTAAAAGCAACCTCCTCACAATGTTCTGCCCAAAATGGATCGCCCGTCATCAATAATAATAATTCATCTGATGCCATCTGTTCTACAAAACCACAGGTTTCAGTACCTTGACGTGGATCAATATATCCCATTCGTGCATTTTCATCTGCTCCAAACATTCCACCAGGTACCTGACCGAATGTGTTTCTTATTAAATGATGAACATTATATGTAGCCATCAAATCGGTTGAATCTTTCGAATACATGTAATATGTTGCAGGTTCACGAAAACTTTGAGCGATATTTACATTGTGCCAATTAGGTAATGTGGAACGCTGACGCCAATTAGCTGTGTTTTTATGAGTTTTTTCAGCTAATTCTAATAAAAACTTATCACCAGTAATATTGTAAAGCCAATAAACACTCAATAGATTATCGCCTCCACGACTATTTTCCCAATAATCTTCAAGAAATTTATCATCTGGTAAATTCAACTGCCATTTGAAATAATTAGTCATCAATTCAATCACTCGTTTATCCTTAGAATATTCATAGTACGATTGAAGACACCAAATCATGATCATGTTACCCCATAAATCAGGTTTGCCATTTTTTTCAATATAGGGACCAAAATAGCCATCCTCACGTTGACTTTTGAAAACTGCTTCGAGCCATGATTTGGTTTCATCAATCATTTTCTTATCATCTAGGATATATGCCATATTACCATACCCTTTCAACCAATAGGGTACTTCTTCCCAACCATAATCTGTACCTGTCCCTAACCAGGCGTTATTATCCTTGTCAAGCCAGGCACTGATTTCTCCCAAATGACCGTTTAAACCGTTTTTCTGTAATTCCAGAAAACGATAGACCCAACCTTTTGGCTTCACATCTCCCACGGGTAGTTTCATGAAATATTGAGGCAATAACGGTGCACGGTTTTGTGAATAATTGGAATGGATAGCCTGCATCGCAGGTCTATCCACCAATGTTACCTTTACGTTATTCTGTGCACTTAATGAAAACAACCCAAATAAAAGTATTAAGGACAAAATAATTCTATTCATATTATTTCGTGTTTTCTTTTATAAGCTTTTGTTCTAAAAGCTTCATATAATATCCGCCAACAACAGAACGGGCTTTGAAATTCATTCTTTCTGCAGTTTTAGTATCATGCCAATCACTAATAGGAACACGAGATTTAGTTTCATTTGCATATTTATATACATTATCAACCAATGCATTAAAATCATTCATATCCCCTGTTAACGAAGCAGTCCACATAATCCAATCAGATTTAGTATATGTAGCACGGTTATCTAATGGCAAACCGTATTCATTTTGTTTAGTCAAATAATATGCCATTTCTTTTTTGGCAATCTCAGGATCAAAGATATTAAATCCTAACATTTTATCCCAAATTAAATTATATTTTTGACTCCATGTTCCGGCTTTATCAAATGTAAGTTTATAATGATCTCCATCATTTGCCATTGACTCCCATTCTACAGCCATTTTTCTTGCAATATCCATATACTTTTGAGCTACATCTTTTTTCCCTTGCATATCAGCTAACATTCCATAAGATGCAATTCCCATGATTGCCTTAATTGAAAGATTTGCATTATGTGCAAAGTGCCCGGCAAAATCATCTGTACATAACTGATTATCGGGATCTAAACCTTCTTCAACAAGATAATCTGTCCAGACGGTCAACACATCCCAATGTTTAGCAGCATAATCAGCATTACCTTCTAATTTGGCAAGAGCTGCAGTTAAAATTATGATATTTCCGGATTCCTCAATTGGCATATCACCACCGTATGTCTGACCGTTAGCTATTGGATAAGTACCCACATCATGAGCAGCAAAAGGTTTTGTCCATTTGCCACTCTCACTGTAGTAAAAAATATGATTCATCATGCCTTTTACTAGCTCGGGATTATAAATCAAAAACAATGGAGAAGAGGGATAGGTAATATCAACTGTTCCTATTGAACCATTACTATTATTTTCTTTCGAGAAAAACAGAAGAGTTCCGTTTTCGTCTTTTACTAATTTATGAGCGGCAATAGCTTGACGATAAGTCAATGCACACAATTCAGCATATTTTTTTCCACCCGCTTTTTCAGCATCATCCAACAAACTGCGGTTGAATTTATCACAACGTTTCATGATTGATATATAATCTGTCTCAGCACTTTTAAATGCTTGAAAAATATCTACCTTACCATCATTCGTCCAATATCCTTTTAAGTTTTTCTCAAAATATTGAATAGAATATATATCATCATAACCAAGCATGATATATCCCGTTTTCTTATTACCTGAAACTTTGCCCAAATCGCGACTATAAGCGAGAACTGTCATATCTTTCGTCATATTCTCCGAAAGATTTTCTTGTTTTGCATCAGAGATAACACCATTTTTTTGGAAAGCTTCTTTCGTATCCCAATAATCTCCAAAATTCAGTGTTGCTTTGTCATTAGCTGTACCGGTTAAATAAAAATAACCCCAGTCAATTCTTACATCATCACCTTTCTTTTGAAGTAATGGTTGTTCTACTGAACCCGTTTTGAGGAATGTTCTTCCGTCCTTTTCTATCTTTTCAAAATCAACAGCCTGACTCTCATCATGAACAGCCCATTGTGAAGTTGCTTCAAAATAAACTTGAACATCGTGCGATGCACCATCTTTTGATTTCACCTGATAAGAAACATAACTAACCGGACGAGAAACAAGTGTTAGATCATCTAATAGCAAAGGTGAAGTAAAAATAACATCTAATTCAACTTGTCCACAGTCGAAAGTATAGACTGTCTGGGTAGGCAATACGCTTACAGATTTCTGTTCTGCTGTTTGTTCAAATGACACACGGTCTTTTTCTCTCTCATACAAACCAAAATCTACATAACCACCCCCGGTTCTGTTATGACAATGAGCAGTGATAATGTTCTCACCTTTCTTCAATGATGCCTTAACTTCGTCAGACAATTCTTCTATCACATTGTACTTCCAAGAATAATCTGTTCCAACAACTTTAATCCCATTTATATACAATTCAAAGATATCGTCATGTGAATAGTTTAGATAGATAGTTTTATCAGCTAAATCTTCATCAAGATTGAATGTACGTCTCACCCAAATGTCTTTTGTCTGCCAAAGTGTTGAGAGCTTTGGTTCATTAGGTGTGCCAAAAGCGGATTGTCCGGCCTTCCAAGCATCATCATTAAATGAAAGACTTTTCCAGGAATCTCCTTTAGGTTGATCAAAAGTATATTTGCCTTCCCATTTTTCTTCCTTTACTGTAGGAAGCACTGGTTTAAGTGGCAACTTCTCTTTACCTAGAAAACGAAATACTTCACCGTCAACTCTTAAAGCTCCTAGCAAAGGAAACTCCTTGTCAGTCCAATGTCTTGGCTGATCATCATATAAATTATTTGTATAAGACCACGCGTTAAAATAGGGATCCACAGTAACCAAAGGAAATGCTGGCGCACGAAGCTCGGTTTTAAGATCGACAGGAATCACACTATTTTTTGATGTGTTTTGCTGACAAGCAAACAAGAAAAACGTTGAGAAAAAGAGTATTGTTAATAAATATTTGTTCATTCGATAATTATATTTTTTTATTGTAATGAATTTATTGATAAATGTAATTATTTCTTTATTATCTTTCATATTTTGGACTAAAATAAAATACAAAGGAAATCCCTTTTAAAGAGATTCCCTTTGCTTAAAATGACAATTACCATTCAATTGCCTGATCTTCGTCTGGAATCTGAGTATTGAAAATACGTTCGAGCGTCAAAGATCCTCTCACTGTATATACAATACCTGATCCGGGAACAGAAGTATAGTCGGTGTATTCGTAATCAATATTATTGATAATCACATAACGTCGTTTCAGGTATGGGCGAACAGCATCCATCTCTTCAAGAATACGATACGATGCCTCCTTTTTATTAACGAAATTCAATGATGGATTTTCAGTATAAAAATTGATAACTCCACCCGTTTCACCTCCTGAGAATTTTGCAAAAACTTTGTAGTTCGCACGGTCGGTTCTATCCTCATTAATAGTTCCTGCATAGAAGAAAATTGTGTTTTCATCAACCACATATCCTGTGATATCATTAGCTACAATTGAACCACTACCTTCCTCACCTTTCACAAAATTCATTAATGCTGTACCAGAATAAACTCCTGAGAAGTCATTAAAAGGGAGTATCCTAAGAATAGCTTTCGCATAATTTTTACGTGGGTGAGATTCGTAACCATAAGAAGGATTATCTACTACAGTAAGTGGTAACACCCATTTCTTCGACATATCAATTCCACGGAAGTCAAAATTAATATCTAATAGACTTACATCCTCACCAGATCTAAAGTCGACTGTTTCAGGGAAAGTAACAAATCCCAAATCCTCAACTCCCATATCTTGATAAAACAAATCAGTACGATGCTGAAAACGTGCTAAATTCAACGTTTCTAAAGTATCTGCATCATGAGCAACATGTACTTTGATGTTTTGCTCATTAGGTAAAGATCCACTTACAATCAATGGAAGTTCATAATTAGATCTACCCTCTCCTACAAGATAGTTACCGTCTGTACTCTTACGACTGTAAGGTATATAAATCTCGGTTACTCCCTTATTATTCAATGGCGAACGGAAAGCAATGTAATGCTCATATTGTTCCTCTTTCCATTCATCGTTACAAGCAGTCCCTAGCAGTAATACAGCTAAGAGGACTATAAAACTATATTTTATTTTCATAAATACCTCAATATTAAAAATTAATCGTATGATGTCCAGCCCGGCGTCTGGGTCAGGCGTTTATTATGTTTTAATTCATCATGCCTGATCGGCCAAAAATACAATTTGGGAGAAAATGTAGAAGCAAGATTATAGATTGCTACAGGTTGGTGGAATTCTTCTCTGCGAGCCTTGTCCATAACAACATTGCAACCATATATCTGAAGAGCTTCTTCTACTTCTGCATCTTTCCAACGACGTAAATCGTAATAACGTTTACCTTCACCCATCAATTCAATCATCCTTTCACGCTTCAACGCTTTACGTAAATCTTCTTTATTAGCATATTGTGCAGGAGTATAATCAGGTATTCCGGAACGTATACGTACTGGATGTACACCTTTCTTAATTTCATCTATGTCGCGTTTGATACTATAGGTCTTGGTTCCATCCCATGATTCAATACTATAGGTACCATCCAACTCATTCAATGCCTCAGCATAAAGCAAAAGAATATCTGCATAACGAATAGCTGGTTCTGGCTTACGTCTGATATTACCGGGAGAATCTTCCGGATTTACATATTTCATCACACCAATACCAGTACGTAAATGGAAAGGTGAGTTCATGAAACCGTTACCACCACCACGATAATAGAATGTCTGACGATTACGATCATTAGGTTCAGTGCGACTCAAATAATGCCATACAGATCCATTATAAGCAACTGATGCATAGAAACGGGGTTCACGATTTGCATATTGTAAAGATACATCAGCAGCAAGTGGTTTGTAACGACCAGCTTGAACATCTTCACTGGTAGTAAAACCAGTCAATCTTTCTGAACCATCTCCACGTCCAATCTCTTTATCTTTTCCAGGAGCATCTGAACCATCATTCATATAATATGCATCTACCATCTTCTGTGTCATACCATGTGTGTTCCAACCACCAAAATCTCTTGGCATCTGGTGCTCAACAAGTGCTTCAATAGCATAACCACCATCCGTAGTATTATTGATTCTTGAGAAAATCAATTCAGGATTATCAACTGGTGAAACATCACCATCAAATAAGTTACGGTACGATTTGAATGGATCGATATTTCTCCAGCCGTTTGGCCAGTCCTGATCAGAGAACTGAGAATCATAAGGTGGAACAATTGTAGGACGGTCGTGTGGACCATTATTTGTTGATGAAGCTGCTGCGTAATATAAATCATAAACACCCAATTCCATCACGTCTTTACAAGCTGCCGCTGCTTTTGCCCATTTCTCTTCGCTATATTCCTGAGAAAGCAGACGTTTACCTTGATCATCAACAAAAGCTTGTGCAAAAGCATCATTATTTCCATTAGCCAAAGGACTTGCCGCAAAAATCAGTGCATAAGCACGTGTTGCCAAAGCCGCACCCTTAGTAGGACGAGAAATATTCTCATTATCGGTACGTCTTAGATACTGTAATTCCTTAGCAGCCTGAACCATTTCGCTGCTGATAAAATCAGCAACCTCTTCGTATGAACTGCGTGGAGTCGCAATTTCATCATAACTCTTTGTATAATCCACTCCCTCGTCCGGCATAATGGGCACTGGTCCATATTTACGGAGCAATAACCAATAGAAATATGCACGTACAAAACGAGCTTGTCCTTTATAATCAAGTCTTTCATCTGGCGTCATCGTTTCATTCATATCAATATTATGAATAAAAACAGAAGCCTGATAAATTCCTTTATAGCAACGAGGCCAAGCCTCATTGAAGCTATTCTCGTCATATTCACCCAATTTGAAAGTATTATAGGACAATTGCGTAGACTCTTTAGGGTCATAAGCTATATCGCGATCGCCATAATACATATCATCAGCAAAGCAATGTGAGCTTGTGCCTGCATCTTTACTTACCACATCAGCATTTTGGTTTTTCAGAAAAGAATATGCATAAGCAAGCCATTCTTCCGTACGTTCCCTGTCTGTGAAGACCGATTCCAAAGAGGTTCGATCTCTAAAATATCTGTCAGAGTTCAGGTAATCAGAACAAGAAGTTATTATTCCGAAACCCAACAATGTCAGTAATATAATGGAAAATTTCTTTATCATAATTTTTTATTTTACAAGTTAACACTGAGCCCCATGGTTATCGACCTTGTAAGAGGATATTCTTCTCCACGAGGTTGTGCCGATTCCGGATCCCACAATTTAAATTTCGACCATGTAATCAAGTTCGAACCGGCAACAAAGATTCTAATATCATTAAAATGATACTTGTTCGTAATAGATTTCGGCAAAGTATAGCCAATATCCATATTCTTAAGACGAAGATAACGTCCATCACGCAACCAGTAAGTAGAGGACTGTTGGTTATTGTTATTACCACCATAGCTCAGTCGCGGATATGAAGCATTAGGATTCTCATTAGCAACAAGACCAAGTTGCGCAGCTGTTTCTGAATCTATCCAACGATCTTCAAGCATACCTTGCATGATGTTTCCCCAATCGTTTTCACTAAACGCGAAAACAGTTTTACCATATATGGGGAATGTGGATTTACCAGCACCCTGGAAGTGAAAATTGAAGTCAAAACCTCTCCATCCAAACGAAGCACCAACACCATAAATCATGTTAGGACGAGTAGTTGCACCAATAGCTACCCTGTCGCCATTATTCACAACTCCATCTCCATTCACATCTTTATATTTGATATCACCTGGTTGAACAACGCCGAAATCCTGTCTTGGACTATTACGAATATCATCATAATCCTTAAATAATCCCATGGCTATCAAACCCTTTTGTTGGTCAACACGATAACCTCTGTCATATTGATAAGGATATACCTTATTTTCTTCGTCCCTTTCCAAAATTTCATTCTTACTGTAAGTCATATTACCACGAAGTGTCATATGTAAGTCACCTACGTTGTGTCTCACTTCAAAGTTTCCATCGAAACCCCTTGCCTGAACAGCACCCACATTTGCTTTTGGGTTACTTTCCAAACCGGTTATCAACGGAAGATAATAACGTGTCATGTAAATACCTGTACGTTTTTCATTGAAATAATCCACTGTAGCAGAGAATTTATTACGGAACAAAGCAATGTCCACACCAAGGTCATTTTTACGTGCAACCTCCCAAGTAATATAAGGAGACGCTACTTGAGTAAAGTGGGTACCGGCATAATTTTTCTGATATACAGAAGTTCCCCAGTTATAACCGGGAGCTCCACCTGAAATTGTATATAAATAAGGGAATCTATCCCCTGTATTATCATTACCTACCTTACCATGTGAATAACGAATCTTAAACATGTCAAGCTTGTCCAGATTTTCTTTGATAAACGGTTCTTCAGCTATGTTCCAAGCACCTGAAAAAGCAGGGAAGAAACCATACTGTTGACCAACTGCAAAGTTTTCAGAACCTGTATAACCGAAATTGAAATCAAAGAAATAACGATATTTCCAGTTATAAGTGAAACGACCGGCAAGACCTTGATTACGACGAGCAACACCATTTTTAAGATCTGAACCCAAGTCCACCGTTTGTTTATATGTATCCTGAGTATATCTCACTGTAGCACCCAGATTATGTTCATTGAATCCACGGTTCCAACTCAATAGCATGTCTAGGAATTCACGTCTGTTACCCCATGCTCCACTCGCTTGGAACATATCACTTTTACTGGCCACATGATCCCAAACCAATTCTCCATCCTGAGGATTACGACTCAAAGCCTTCCATTGATCAGGCCAGCGATGACGATTGATCCAGTTTCCATTATTTGTATCATAACCAAAACGACCCACAAAACGCAATCCTTCGGTAATAAATTTGAAATCCTGTTCAAGTGTCACATTTGTTTGCAGATTATTATCCCAGTTCTCATTATAACCGGTTTGTGTTGCACTTACCCATGGATTAGTTTTGTTACCGGTACCTAGTGCCGGAATACGTCCATTAGAATAAAATATTGGAGTACTTATAGCATGATATCCGAAAAGTTCACCCCATACATCATTATCACCTAAACCGGGACTATTACGTTTTGCTAATGAACCTGATACACCGATCTTTAAAAGTGTTGTATTAGTGATATCCATATCTACGTTCAAACGATAATTCCAGCGTCTGTAATTAGCATTTGTATCATAATCCCTTCTTAAGGTTTCATCTGTTTTATACATACCTTCATCTTCTACATAACTTATAGAAGCAAAATAACGAGTAGTAGAACCACCACCACTTAAATTCACATTAGCACGATAGCTGGAAGCGCCATCTTTTAGAAGAACATTCATCCAATCTACGTTAGGATACAAATCTGGATCCATACCCAAACGAAGAATTTCCAACTCTTCAGGTTGATACAAAACACCCATATTGCGTGTCACACGTGCTTCGTTCGCCAAAGCAGCGTAAGTATTTCCATCCACAAATTTAGGAGTAATTGTACGTGCATTATAAGACGTTTCTACTTTAGCTGTGATATTTACTTTACCGGCCTCACCATGCTTAGTTGTAATCAATATAACGCCGTTAGCACCTTTAGACCCATAAATTGCTGTAGCTGAAGCATCTTTCAAAACTGTAAACGATTCAATATCCTCAATATTAATTTCGTTCAGGTTATTACGTTCAAAACCATCCACCAAAATCAACGCACTGTTACTTGCACCAAAAGTTGAGATACCACGAACCCAGAATTCAGAAGTGTTTTTGCCAGGTTGACCGGAAGTCTGCATTGCCATAATTCCCGGTACATTTCCAGCCAAAGCATTAGATAGATTAGAAGATGAATAATGTTTAAGTTCATCCACTTTCACATTCGTCACAGCACCGGTCACAGTAATTTTTTTCTGTGTACCTAAACCTGTAACAACTACTTCGTCAAGCACACTAGCTTCCGCCTCTTTCATTGTAACATTAATATCAAACTCGTCCTTTATCAAAACCTCCACAGTTTCATAGCCGAGGTATGTAAAAGCTAGTCTTTGATAGCGTTTCATCTTGAGTTGGTAATCACCATCAAGATCAGTAATGGTACCCAGACCCGGTGCATCTATAACAGAGATATTCACCCCTACCATTGGAATACCCTCCGCATCTATTACCTTACCTTTCACAGTCACTGTTTCCTGTGCTTGCAAATTCAACGATATGCCCAGCAACAAGGCAAACAAGATTATATATTTTCTCATATTTCTATTGTGTTTATACGTTAGATTCCTATTCAGTTACTTCTTCTGCTGCTACTTCTTCTTCCATTGAAATGGTACGTATTTTACGTCCCACAGTATCCAGGATATAGAATGTATTACTTTCTTCGTCATACGTGATACCTGTAGGATCACGGAAGCGAGCCACTTCACGGAGGTCACCATCTTCAGATCCCCAGAAATTATTATCAGCAGCTTGTCCGGCACGTCCTCTTCCGGCAAAAGTGCTCACGATACCTTCCGGCGTCAATTTACGAATAGCATGATTCTGATTATCACTAAAATAGAAATCATAAACATCAGCCCTGCCTTCAGCGACGTACTCAGGATTTTTCACAAATACTCCCTGATAAGGTCTGTTTAAACGAGCGCTGGTACCAGCACCATCTACCCATGCACGACTTCGTGCTTGTCCGGCAACAACATAAGCAGGAGCAAAACGTTTTTCAGCCCAGTTATAATCTGTACGTAAGATATAATGTTGGTTAATAACAACAATATAAGCATAGTTACCTGAAGGATGAACATTTATTTGGTATTCCCATCCTGTATCCTGAATAGTAAACAATTCAGAATAATGTCCACCATCCCAGTTTGGATCCCATGTCTGACCGTTACTGATTGTTTCAAAATATTTAGAAATATCCATACGGAAAAACTGTCCTCTCTGATAACTATTAAAATACAATTCATTACCATTTACAGGATGAATAGATGCCCCATTACACTGCATATATGCAGCAACTACCTGCGGATTACCCTGATCTGTAAAAGTACCATTGGCACCACGTTTCAATAGATATACACTTGGACTTCTTCCAGAACCCCAACCATCAAAATCGACTGCTACAACCATATATTCACCATCGCGAGTAAAGTCTATACTACGTAAACGACGATTACCAAACGATGAACGGTGAATAGGTGTCGACAATTCCCTTTTTTCAAGGTCAAGTAATTGTATGTCTGCACCATCATATACAACATACAGATGATTCTTATTCAGAGGGTCAAACTTCATGCAACCATCATTACGGAATCCGGCAGCTATATCAAACGGACCATCTTTCCAACCTTGATTATCATATTCATTACGATAACCAACCAAAGTACCTACGACCATCTTTTTCTCGTAATCGTAAACACTTTCTGCAATTGCCGATTTTATGTTTTCACCTTCTCCCACCTCAACTTTTACTTCTCCGGAAAATGCACCTGTTGGTACAAAACAATAAATATTATTGCTTTTTACACTAATAACAGTAGCAGGTTTACCACCTACATATACATTTACTAAAGATAAATCGTTGCCGAAATTCTCTCCATAAATAACCATTTTCTGATATGCACCTCCTTCTTTAGGTGTAAAATCAGTAACAACTACTGGCTTCGAGGGATCAAAAGGCTTCGAGGGAGGCTCTGTCCCCGTATTGTCATCTTTGCAAGATATGCAAAGGACAACCAACATTAGCATTATTGATAATATATGCCAATGTCCTCTTTTAATGTTAAATTCACAAAATTCTCTCTTTTTCATTCCTTCATATTGTTTAGATTTTAAAATAAATAAATTTTTTTAATTATGTCTTATTAAGGCATTCATTATATGTCGAACAAAGTTGTTCAAAAGCGACTACAATCACTGCAAATTTCATCTCAAAAAATAAAAGAAAAGTGTCAAACGAACAATATTTTTTCTATAACACTGCTTTTCAATTGATTACAAAATGAGAAAATCATAGTATTAATAATTTCAAGTCAAACAAAATTCTTAAATATTTTAATTATCTCTAATAATTTTAAGTTAATATTTCACTCAAAAGGTTTCAATTTTTGTATTGTCGTTTTATTCATTTAATCTGTACTCAGGTAATGAATTTCTCCATTTCAAAGTTATATTTTTTAACATCTTTACAATTTCCGGATGCTGTTGTGCCAAATTATTTGTTTCTTTAATATCATCCTTTAAGTTAAACAGCATGACTTCAGATCCATCTTTGTTAACTAATAATTTCCAGTCTCCGGAGCGTACCGCAATATTTGGACTCAAATTTAAACCTTGTGGTTTAGGAAATGCCTGGTTGCCATTTCTTCTATATTCCCAATAAATATTTTTTGCTCTTTTTTGCGGATTACCAAATAATGCGTCACTCATATCTTCACCATCCGTATCAAAATTAGCCGGTAATGGATTATTTGTTATTGAACATATTGTACTAAACATATCTAATGCTGAAATTACAGAAACATCGTCGACCTTTCCTTTTGGAACAGAAGCTTTTGGCCCCCAAATAATAAAAGGCATGCGTATCCCTCCTTCAAACAACGAAGCTTTCTGACCGCGCAATCCATTGGTTCTCATCTGATTAAAACTTGGAGCTGGTCCATTGTCGCTTGTAAATATCACTATCGTATTTTTATCTAATCCTTCTTCTTTAAGTTCTTTCAATAACCTGCCTATTTGATAATCATACTCATACAGTACAGTATTGAAATTCTTGTTGCTATTCTCCCCTTTTGGAGACATTTCCATTTGTTCATAATTACCAATCCAGGGAGTATGTACATCATCTGGCCATAGATTAATAAAACAGGGTTGTCCCTTATTATTCCTGAGAAAATCTAATGTTTTATCAATAAAATATGCAGTTCTGTTCCATCTTTTGATGCTGTCTTTTTTCGACCAAATCCAATCTGAAGCTGTAAGAAGAGGGTCAGGATCAGGACTTTCATAAGTACTGGAATATTCATCGTAACCATATTCCTTTATTGACGGTGCATTATAAACATCTCTTCCACCACCTAAATGCCATTTTCCAAAATGAGCTGTCTTATAACCATTTTCTTTTAATATGCGAGGCAATGTTGGAGCATCAGTCACTAAAAAATCGACCATTTCTGCTGCTCTATTTCCTTGTCTTGTTTGAAGGTAACTTGTAATATTCCAATTGGCAGGATGTTTACCTGTCAATAGACCCGCTCTTGAGGGTGAACTTATAGGTGAAGCACAATAATATTGCGTAAATCTAATTCCTTCTTCAGCCATCTTATCAAGATTGGGAGTTTTAATTCCTTGACTGCCATAGGTACTTAAATCACCTATGCCCATATCATCTGTAAGTATGAAGATAATATTTGGTTTCTCAATATTTTGAGCTTTTGCACCTATTATAGTTGCGAAAGAAAGACCGGTTATCAATAAAGACTTGTAATTCATCTGTTTAGTATTATAAAATTATCTTGCAGGAGGTCTTTTTGCATCAGGATGTCTGGCAAGGATCTTTTTTAATTGTTCTACAACTTTGGGTTGTTCATTAGCAATATTTTTTGTCTCCAATGGATCTACTTCATAATCGTACAATTCATATTGAATATCATCTTCATCCTTCCAGTTCTTCCATTCAACCAGCCTATATCTTTCTGTTCTAATAGCTCGTCCTATATATCCTCCTCGTGGATATGCATGATATGCATGATCTCTAATTCGTTTATCTGGATTTTTCATTACCGGAACTAAACTCAATCCATCTATAGGCTGCGAAACTAATGGCTTCCCAAATCCGGCTAAAGAAGTTAATGTCGGATATATATCAACTGTTTCTGTAGGTTGACTCGTTGAACTACCTGGTTCACCTACACCGGGTGCGACAATTATAAGGGGAATAATATTGGCTTGCTCATAATTTGTATGTTTTGTCCAATATCCATGATCTCCCAAATGCCAACCATGATCTCCCCAAAGAACAATGATTGTATTATCTAACATATTCAATCTTTTCAATTCATCAATAACTCTACCCAACTGCGCATCCATATAGCTCATGGAAGCATAATAGCCATGAATCAGCTTGCGAGTAATTGAATCTGGAAAAACATATCTCCCAGCAGGAATAGGTTTAAACTGATCTATCTCTCCCCCTCTTTTAATTGCCATTCCAGGTGCATTTTCAGGATCTTTTTCATATTCTGGCATGGGAATATCTTCAGGATTGTACATATCCCAATATTTTTTTGGCGCACAAAAAGGAAGATGTGGTCTTGCAAATCCAAGAGCCATGAAAAAGGGTTGATCAGGATTTTTCTTTAATTCACGCAATCTGTCAATAGCATGTGTCGCAAGTCTTCCATCACCATAAGCCTCATCCAACACATCAGGAGCCTCCCACGCTGCACCCCGAGGTAACTCTACATTAGAGGGCAGATCAGGAATAAACATCCTTGTATTCTCAAAAAAAGCTTCTTCACGTGTCAACTTACGATCAGTACTTTCAGGTAACAGATATTCTACAATTTTTTCCTTATGATGAGGAATACTCCATGATGCTTCATCATTTGTATTACCATGACCAACATGAAAAACTTTACCAATTGCCTCGGTGTGATAACCTTTACCCATAAAAAACTGAGGTAAAGTCACAGCATCTGGATATACATCACGAAATTGAAAACCAAAATCGTAAAGACCTGAAGTTGTAGAGCGAGCTCCTGTTAATAGATTATAACGAGATGCGACACTTACTGCTTGATTACAATAAGCACGACTAAATCTGACACCTTTACTCGCAAGTTTATCAATGTTGGGACTTATTGCTACATTATCTCCATAACACCCAAGATTAGGTTTCAAATCATCTACCAAAATCATGAGCACGTTCTTAGGCTTTTCAGAATTGGTCTGCTGTGCTTTAAGCAAACTTGATCCTGTACTTATCCCACAAATAAGTAAAGCAGTATTTATTTTTCTGAAATAATTCATTTCTGATAATCTAAGGCTTAAAAATATTTACTTACTTATTTTGTATTCATTTTATCATTCAACATTAAACGGGAAAGTACGGCATATTCCGCTGCAAACGAAAAGCTGAACATACCTTCGAGATTATTTTCTTCACGATTTTTGTTCCACCCCAAAAGTAGATTTGTAGGAAATAATCCTTTGTAACGAAATTTATTATATGCAAAATCAAGATTTTGTTGAAAAGTTTTTACATATTCACCGGTATTAATATAAAATGGGTAACAATCGGCATATCCACGCATTAATACTCCATTAAACCAGTTATTGAATCCATTAATTTTGTAAGAATAATAACCTGACACCTCTTCATCTTTTTTAGCAAAGTAAACAAAACTTGCATCAGATAAAGAAACTGCATCATCTTTATAAATGCCTTCACCTGTTGCATGATACAGATCTGCTGCACCAGAAAGCATAGTGCCACTATTGTAAGAGATAGCAGGACCTACCTTATCACGACACAATATGCCTTTTCGATACTCAACTCCATTTACTAATTCAATTTCCGGATTTCTTGGTGTACATCCACCCATCATATCTGCATAAACACCATCTTCACGTATCAAATATTCTTTCTGCCAATCATAAACCTTTTTGGCAAACATCAGATAATAGTCACTTTTTTTCATCTGACTTTGTTTACGTGTTACCTTATCACTCTTATCAATAAAATAATGAGTAATAGTAACATCTTTATCTTTATATATTTCATGAAGCCAAACAAGTGGACTAACCATTGGACCATTGCTGCAAGAATGTTTTGATACATATCCCGGTCCCCAAGTGATACCACCTCTTTCATTTCCGGACTCATCAATCGTACAATCCCATCCATCAAGAACATATTCTGTCAAATATTCTGCTTTTTCAAGAAATACTTTATCTCCTGTGATTTTGTATGACTCGAGCAATTCACGTACAAGCCACATCTGATCATCATAAACATTTTCAATACCGGCAACTTTTGCATTCCCTTTTTTAGATCCACGATTCACTCCGTAAACTGTCCATTCGTTTGTGCGAGTATACGAAGTAAGGGTAAATGTACCAAGGTAATAATCAGCATTATCATATAAATCATATAATAGACGTTTATACTTATCATAATACTTTTTATACATTTTATCATTAACTACTTGCTTATGTGTTTTCAACGCATGTAACACTGCATTCACAGCTTCAATGCCACTTGTATACATCCAAACACTTCCAGGTTCATCAGATCGTTTATTTGTATAAGGATTATAAAAACGGGCCATTTTCATATCGTCACCGGTAAAGTGAGCCGATATAGTATTATCAACCGATTCCATAGCACGAATCAAGTTACGTTCAGCAATAGCAGTTTTATTTTCACTTCCAAAACTGTATATGTATGTAATAAACATTAGTAACAGTAACACACCATATTTTTTCATCATTGCAGGCATATAAATTCTAGTTTTAATTTTTATAGGTTTATTCAAGATCTCACACTCTTTTATTATTTCTTCTACTAAATAAAATGTAAAAATAACATTTATTTTTGAACAATTAGAAATAATTAAGGCCTTTATCAAAAACAACCTCCCTCCATTAATATATTAACTCCAAATTTGAAATTTTCGTCATAATTCGGGAATAAAATCACCGGGTATTTTTTTTGAAGGATCAAAAACTGCAACACTAACCTGCGAATCAGCACATCCATAGTACAAATACCATTTCTTCTTGAAAAAGACTAATCCCTCGATAAATACTGTTCCATCTACATACTGACCGCTTTTTTCAAAGGCTTCTATCGGACGAAAGAATGGTACATCTAATCTGGCAATTGCTTTCATTGGATCATTTACATCCATCAAAACCTGACCGGCACTATAGGTTCCTGCATTAAAACGAAGATCACGGGTTTTATCATCTGTTTGATTTTTACCGTTATATAATAACAATATTCCCTTATCTGTCTTTATTGCAGGAGGTCCACATTCTGTTAAAGCACTGTCAAAACAACCTTTACGAGGGGCTATCACAGTTTTAAAATCACCTTTTTCATCCAAAACGGGTTCCCAATCAATAAGATTTTCTGAAGTAGCTGCACATACCCTATGCTCTCCCCAATACATAAAATAGACTCCATTAATTTTTGTAATGACCTGTTTTCCACCTTTAATCTCTGTTACAATCGAACCTGACTTACAGGCCATATCTAAAAATCTTCCTTGAAAAGCTTCTTCAAATGCAGGACCATGTTTCTCCCATGTTATTAAATCTTTTGAAGTAGCTACACACAATCGTGGTTTATCTCTGTTCCACGAAGTATATGTCATAACATAGATTCCATCTTCAGTTACACATACTCGGGGATCTTCGCAACCTCCGGGCCACTCATATTTCTTCATGATATCTTCATTTGGAAACATAACAGGAGTTGATCTTCTTTTCATAGTTATTCCATCTTTACTTTCCGCTAACCCTATTCGAGAAGTTCTTTTTCCAATACCGATCCCTGAATTATCTTCCGCACGATAAAGAACATATATTTTGTTACCTTTCACTGTTGCTGCGGGATTAAAAGTATCGCTCTCTTCCCAATTTATTTCTTTTTTTTGCATGGGACAGTAGAATATTGTATTCATCGGAGTTATTATAGGATTAACATCTTTGGGACGTTCAAATCCGCCTAATGCCCATTCTGGAAGAATATTTGTTTTTCCATTCTCTTCATAATTTTCTTTATATCCAAGATTAATAGATGAAGTACAAATAAAACAAAATAAGACTAGTAAAAAAGTATTAAAAAATTTCATATATTTTAAATTAAAGTTCAGATAAAAAAGTTTCAAAATAAAGTTTAATTGTGCAAGTTTAGCTAATTTCTTTTTATAAACGAAATGTTCTAAATTAAACTTAACTTAGGTCTTAAAGGACGATAATAACACCTCCCCTCACCAACTAATTAACTTCAGATTTGAAATTTTCGTCATATAAATGAAACTTTTTATCTAAATTATTCATTTCCAATTCTTTTTTCTCACTCTTCTTAATTTCCCATTTACAAATTCCAACTCTATATCATTGAAATATTTATTAGTCAACAAATAACCCCAAACTTCATAAGTAATACTTTTTAAAGTTTTTGAATTGATTTTATCGGGTTCTCCAATAAGAAAGATTACAGATTCCTTTGTCATACCGGTGTAAAGCGTTGCATTACCTTTTTTACTTTTAACTTCAATGTGCTTTACTTTTTTGTCCGAATAATTAGTTATAAAATCAATTATCAATTGGACTAAAAGTAAAAATGATACACCGGCAACAAAGCCTATGATGAATATAAGAAAATGTTTCATAAAAATTTATTTGATTTGGAACATGTTAATATGAACAAAAATATTGTAACTCTTTGACATCTTGTGTCAATTTGAATAATTTATATTTTTTAAGATATATTATTTTTCATATCTTTGAAATAATTGCTTTTTAATATATTGATCAACAACAAAATAAAAAAACCATGGATCAACCTAAAATAGAGCGAATGCTCCGACTAATTAAAATGCTGACAGCAAATAACTCGTTAACTGTTGAAGAAATTGCCGACAGATTATCTATTTCTCCTCGTTCAGTCTATCGCTATGTCGATACACTCCGGGAAGCGGGGTTTGTAGTAAAGAAAGTGAACGGATTCATAAAACTGGACAAATCATCACCCTATTTCAAGGATATCAGCGAACTAATTCATTTTACAAAAGAAGAAGCATTTATCTTAAAATCTGCAATCGAAAGTATCGACGATAACAACTTTCTCAAACAAAACCTAAAAAAGAAACTTTATACTGTATATGATTATAAGATTCTTGCTGAGACTATTGTAAACAGTAAAATCAGCAGGAGCGTGAAGAGTCTGGTACAAGCAATCGAAGAAAAACAATGTGTGATACTTAAAAGCTATTATTCTTCACACGGAAATGATATTCGCGACCGGAAAGTGGAACCGTTCGCTTTTACTACAAACTATGAACAGGTTTGGTGTTATTGCTTTGAGGAGAATGAGAATAAACTATTTCGATTGTCAAGAATAGGAGGTGTGGAACTATTGTTGCAGCAATGGGAACATGAATCAGCTCATAAAATGGGCTATATGGATGTTTTCAGAATGCACAGTAACAATAAGGTTAAGATTAAATTGAAATTGGGAATCCGATCGGCAAACTTATTGACCGAGGAGTTTCCACTTGCTTCAAAAGAACTTAAAAAATTATCGAACAATAAATGGTTGCTGGATACTGAGGTTTGCTCTTTTGAAGGCGTTGGCAGATTTGTGATTGGACTGATTGAAGATATTGAGATAATTGACTCTACTGAATTTAAAACTTATTTGATTTCAAAAATTGAGAATATAAATAAATTATTAAACTAAATTCGCTATTATTATGTTAACGTACCCAACAAAATACATAGCACTTCAAAACCCTCTTTATCACCAGACAGTACTGCACTATCCATGCTTTTCTTTCTAATTGGGCGCGATAAAAAAACAATTTAACTTTATTTAAGCTTATTTTGTATTGATTATTTATCAATAGATATATATCTTTGTGCACGTACACATAGAAGTTTTACAAAAAAAATAAGATATCGACATTTCTTAACAGATGAGTTTAATACAAGTGCCGCTTTGCTGGCAAAGATTAAAGAGGTGGTCCTTATTTTAATTAATGATAATAAAACATGTATATCAAATTATTAATCTAAAAACAAATGAAAAAAAGAGATGAAAAGTAAATTATGTTTTGTACTTTGTGCCATCCTGGTATTTCCTCTCTACCTATCTGCACAAGGTGGAGTGGTAAAGGGGATTGTAAAAGAAGCAGAAACAGGCGACCCCCTTCCTGGGGCGAGTATTCAGATTGAGAATTCAACAAGGGGTGTTGCTACTGATATAGACGGCACATTCGAAATTAGAGCAAATCCCTCTGAAAAGCTTGTTTTTTCTTTCCTTGGAATGGAATCCCAAACAATTGAAGTGGGAAATAAAACAAACATCGAAGTGGCACTTAAACCAATGCCAAGTGAACTAGATGAACTGACAGTTGTTGCCTTTGGAAAACAAAAAAAAGAAAGCGTGATCGCTTCTGTTTCTACTGTCCAACCATCTGAACTACAAGTACCTTCAAGCAACCTGACAACAGCGTTTGCAGGACGAATAGCAGGGTTGATATCTTATCAACGCACGGGAGAACCCGGAAAAGATAATGCACAATTCTTTATACGTGGAGTAACTAGTTTTGGTACAGGGAAAGTGGACCCATTAATTTTGATCGATGGAGTGGAAATGTCAACAGAGGACTTGGCAAGATTGACTACCGATGATATTGCAAGTTTCTCTATTATGAAAGATGCAAACGCTACCGCTTTATATGGGGCAAGAGGGGCAAACGGAGTAATTTTGGTGACAACAAAAGAAGGACGAGAAGGTGATGTGAAAATACAATTCAGAGCTGAAGGTTCTTACTCTTCACCTACTGAAAATGTGCAATTTGCTGACCCGGTAACATATATGAAATTACATAATGAAGCAGTAAGAACAAGAAACCCGGGTACAAGACTGCCGTACGATGAAAAGAAAATCAATTATACTGAAAGAGGAATCGACCCAATACGTTATCCTGCAGTAGATTGGCAAGATCTTCTGTTCGATAAAAATACTTTCAATCAACGTTATAATCTGAACATTAGTGGTGGGGGAAAAATCGCAAGATATTATATCGCCGCATCTTATTCATTGGACAATGGTATCCTTAAAGTTGATAAAAGACAAAATTTTAACAATAACATCAAGTTAAACAAATTCGCGCTTCGCTCGAATGTTAACGTGAATCTGACGCCAACAACTGAAGCAATCATTAGGTTGAATGGAGTGTTTGACGACTATCAAGGACCGTTAGACGGAGGAACAGACTTATATAATAAAGCAGTTCGGGCAAATCCGGTACTATTCCTACCCTATTACATGCCGGACGAGGCAAACATTTTCACTAAACATATATTGTTCGGAAATGCTTCTTCTGGAAATTATCTGAACCCTTACGCGGAAATGTTAAAGGGATATAAATCAAATGACAGATCGTCAATGTATGTTCAATTCGAAATGAAACAGAAATTGGACTTTATTACAAAAGGACTGTCTGCAAGAGCAATGTTTAATGTGAATCGCTTTGCACAACTGGAAGTAAGAAGGCAATATAACCCTTTCTTCTATGCATTATCACCACAAATAGGAAATTCACAGGACTATAACCTAATCGCTTTAAACCCTGATGGTGGAACGGATTATCTGGATTATGTGCCTGGAAATAGACAAATGAAAAACTCTATGTACTTCGAAGGGGCATTGCAATACAACACATCAATTGCTGAAAATCATTCGCTTTCAGGACTTTTGGTTTTCACATTACGTGAAAAAAAAGATAACACATACAATACACTTCAACTTTCATTGCCACAACGAAATGCAGGAATAGCGGGAAGGGCTACCTATTCGTATGCCAATCGTTACTTTCTGGAGGCTAACTTCGGATACAACGGTTCTGAACGTTTTGCAAAGAATGAACGTTGGGGATTCTTCCCATCGGCAGGTATTGGATGGATTGTAACAAACGAAGCTTTTATGGAACCATACAAAAATGTACTCTCTAAACTTAAACTGAAAGCAACGTATGGTTTGGTGGGTAATGATGCTATTGGGGCAGTGGAAGACCGCTTCTATTATTTATCTAATCTAAACATGAACGATGGGGGTCGTGGAATTTCATTCGGAGACACCTGGGGATACAACCGTCCTGGTATAACAATCTCAAGGTATGAAGATCCTTTTATCACATGGGAAATTAGTCGAAAAAGCAATTATGGGATTGAATTGAACTTCTGGAACAGCTTGGAAATTCAAGCGGATTATTTTAGGGAAAATAGAAGCAATATCCTACAAACAAGAGCTGACATTCCTTCAACAATGGGATTGCAGGCAACGCCTAAAGCAAATATTGGATCGGCCAACGGTAGCGGTATAGATATATCCGTGGACTATAACAAGTCATTTAATAAGGATTTCTATGCAATTTTAAGGGGAAACTTTACTTATGCATCTAGCCAGTTCGAAATTTATGAGGAACCTGATTATGCATCAATAAATACTCCATGGAGATCACATAAAGGACAAAATATTTCCCAAAGATGGGGATATATCGCTGAGAGACTTTTTTTGGATGACGAAGAAGTAAAAAACTCTCCTACTCAAACTTTTGGTGAATATGGAGCAGGTGATATTAAATATAAAGATATTAATAAAGATGGACGTATAGACGAAAATGACCTTGTACCAATTGGATATCCAACAACACCGGAAATTATATATGGATTCGGACTGACTTTTGGATACAAAAAATTCGATTTCTCTTGCTTTTTTCAAGGATCAGGACGTTCTTCTTTCTGGATCAACCCCGAATCAACAGCTCCTTTCATAGGAGAAAAATCATTGTTGCAAATTATTGCAGATAGTCATTGGTCCGAAGATAATAGAAATATCTATGCATTTTGGCCCAGATTATCGGATACGGAAAATAGCAATAATAACGTAACTAGCACTTGGTGGATGCGCAATGGCGCTTTCATGCGTCTAAAAACTCTTGAACTCGGCTATACATTACCGAAAAAAATGATTCAACCAATTCATTCAAAAAATGCTCGGATATATATGTCAGGAAGCAATTTGTTCCAAGTTCGAAAATTTAAATTATGGGATCCGGAACAAGCAGGCAATCCTTTTAATTATCCTTTGCAGCGAGTGATAAATATTGGATTGAATATTGAGTTTTAATTCAAGAATAACAGTTAAATCAAATGAAACATATAATAAAACCAATAAAACTTCTGGTGCTTTTATTATGTACCGGTTTTTTAATAAATTGCTCGGACTACCTGGATGTGGTACCCGACGGGGTAGCTACTTTGGATAATGCATTTTCAAATAGAACAAATGCAGAAAAATTTCTCTTCTCTTGCTATAATATGCTACCAAATCAAAATGATCCATATACTTATCCGGGCAACATGGGTGCGGATGAAATGTGGTATCACAACAATCATTCAGCTAGAAGTGGAGCACGAATCGCAAGAAATGATCAAAATGCAGCCGATCCATTTCATAACTATTGGGACGGAAGAAGGGATGGAAGAAATCTATGGATAGGAATCCGTGATTGCAATATCTTTCTGGAAAATATTGAACGGGTACCGGATCTTCAAGCATGGGAAAGGGTACGATGGGAATCGGAAGTAAAGTTTATAAAGGCTTACTTACATTATTTTTTACTTAAATTATATGGTCCTATTCCAATCGTGGATGTGAACTTACCGGTAAACGCAGATCCGGAACAGGTGCGAGTATTCAGGGATCCGGTGGATTCGGTGATTAACTATGTGGTGAATTTATTGGATGAGTCTATGATAAATCTTCCTGACCGAATAGAAGAGACATCAACAGAGATGGGACGAATCACTAAACCGATTGCGGCTTCTGTAAAAGCAGAGGCTCTGGTATGGGTGGCAAGCCCACTGCTGAACGGAAATCCTGATTATGCAAACTTCAAAGATAAAAGAGGGGTTCAATTGGTATCAAATCAACATGATAACACCAAATGGGAAAGAGCTTTAGTGGCAATCAAAGAAGCAATAAATATATGCCATGAGAATGGAAATGCATTGTATCGATATAGACGTGGTTTTGAAGAAATGTCTGATAAAACATTTCTAAAATATACTTTAAGAGGTGCTGTAAGTGAACGACCAATGCAAAATCCGGAAATAATTTGGGCTCACCCGGCTTTCCAAAATACTAATCAGTTTCAGAATTATTGTACTCCTAGATTTTCAACTTTTAGTTCCTGGGGTGGTATTTCTGAAATAGGAGCAACATTAAAAGTGGCTGAACAATATTACACAAATAATGGTGTACCTATCGACGAGGATCCTTCATGGAACTATTCGAAACGTTACGAGATGAGAAGAGATACTGGTTCATTTCATCAATATTATATCAGTAAAGGAGAAATTACAGCTAACGTCAACTTTTATAGAGAATCACGATTCTATGCTCATTTGGCTTTCGATCGCAGTATCTACGAAATGTTGGCTCAAAAAGAATCTGAAAGCATCGTTATAAAAAGTAGAAGCGGCGATCCAAATGGTATTGTATTCAGCGAATCTTATATTCCAACAGGATATTTTATTAAAAAATTGGTTAGCTTTAGATCAGGTTCAAGTACAACATCTGCTACTCCTTGGAGATTTTCTATTCCAAATATAAGACTGGCTGACCTTTATCTGTTAAGGGCAGAAGCAGAAAATGAAGTAAAAGATGTACCTGATAACGACGTGTATCAGTGGGTTGACAGTATTCGCTTGAGGGCTGGACTCGAAGGAGTGGTCGATTCATGGAGCAAATATTCTAACATTCCGGGTAAACCAACAACTAAAGAGGGAATGAGGGAAATTATCAAACGTGAACGATTGATAGAATTAGCATTCGAGGGAAAAAGATCATTCGATCTTCGTAGATGGAAAGATGCTCTGAAATACCTAAATGAGCCAATACAGGGATGGGATATTCAAGGCGTGAAACCTGAAGAGTATTATCAGGTTAATACTATTTTCAATGCTAGAAATTTCACTACCAAGGATTATCTACAACCTCTATGGACAAATACAATCATTAAGAATTCAAACTTGGTTCAAAATCCAGGTTGGTAAACAGTTAATGAATCAATTTCAAAAGATAAAAAATATGAAGCAGAAAAATATAATAACAGGAACAGCCTTTACATTTATACGTATCGCAGGACTCCTGACCATTATTTTAGTCTTAGCATTCTCTTGCCAAGAAGAAAGGGTTGGTCAAAATCCAATCGATAATATTCCTCCTATAGGAGTGTCTAATGTGATAGTAGAAGCTTTACCGGGAGGAGCGAAAATATCGTATGATCTACCAAATGAAACGGATATTTCTTATGTGATATGCGAGTATATGTTTAAAGGAGAAAAGAAAATAGTACGTTCTTCTATTTATTCAAACTTTTTAGTGGTAGAGGGATTACCGGATATTGCTCCGTGTGATTTTACTCTTTATTTGGTGGATCACAGCGAAAATAAGTCTGGATTATATAATGGGTCGTTTGTACCTTTGGAACCTCCATTTCAAACTGTATCCAAAACAATCACAATGGAACCGGACTTTGGTGGAGTTGTAATCCGTTGGCATAACGAAACTAATGCAATGATCGGGGCATTCTTATTGGCTAAAGGTGATAATGGGGAGTGGATCGAAAATGATCTCGTATTCTCAACTATCACTGACGAAAAAAAATCAATAAGGGGTTATAATACGGATGAACGTACTTTTGGTGTGGTAATTTTAGATCGGTTCGGGAATACTTCAGACACAATTATAACATCGGCTATTCCACTGTATGAAAAAGAACTGGATAAAAAGAATTTTGGAAATGGACATTTATTAGGTGATAATTATACTTCATATAACAACCGACCTATCGAGAATATTTGGGATGGAAAATTGAATGTCATCTGGCATACAGTTCCGACAGCGGGTTTTACACCACCACAATCATTCACTATCGACTTAGGTGTGGAAGCAAAACTGAGTCGCTTAATGTTATGGAATAGACAAGGTGAGTTTATTTTTTCACAACATAATGTGCATTATTTTGAAGTGTGGGGAGCAAAAGAACTGAGTCGCGATAGAAATAATTCATACTGGTTGGGGAATGAATGGAAAGATGAATGGGTACTACTTGGAGATTTTGAGCAAATTAAACCTTCGGGTCTACCATTAGGACAGTCGAATGCGGATGATGTTGCGGCAACTGTCGCAGGGAGCGAATTTATTTTCGAATCAGGTGTTGATGAAATAAGATATGTAAGATTTGTAGTGAAAGAAACATGGGCCAGAACCGCAGCAATGCATATTGCGGAAGTAACCATCTTCGGAGATGATGGCATCAGGGAAGTTGGAGAAAATAATGCAACAGAATAAATTTTAATGATGATAAGGAAATGAAAAAATACATTTTACAAACTCTTAAAAAGGGTACTAAAAGATGCTTCCTGATCGCATTGCCGTTGATAATGTTATGGATGGCATCATGTGACGATATGAATAGTATTCATCAAAAATACTACGATTGGGGAGAGGATATCTACACGGGTGTAGTGGACTCTCTGAAAGCTTATGGTGGTTACGAAAAAGTAAAATTCAACTGGGAACTAAATGCTGATCCCAGAATCACGAAAACTGTGATTTTCTGGAACCAACGGACAGATTCAGCTGTTGTTAACGTAAACCGAACACAAAGTGGACGCTTACAAATGACATATCAATTGGAGAACATAAATGAAGGAGATTATATCTTTGAGTTTATTACCCGAGACAATGAAAGTCATTTTTCCTTGGCAAAAGAAGTGGTGGTAAAAATATATGGGGAAAAGTATGCTAAGTCGTTAAGAAACAGGCGGGTGTCTTCAATTTCACACTTGGAAGATGGGACCATGCTAATAAAATGGGAACCAATATCAAGCTTTGAGATACAGTATGTTACTGTAAAATATGAGACCGACGGTGTTGAACAATCCATAAAAGTGGAAAATGAGGATACTGAAACAAGCCTTACTGGTTTGAATACCGGCGATAAGATCCAAATATCGACTACTTATATTCCGAAAGGGGCTTTGGACGAATTAAACTCTCCAAATTCAGAATTTACAATGCCTGCATTCGAAAGGATAATCAACAAAGCAAAATTTTCAAAATTAGTAATGGCTGGAGATAACACATCGGTGAATGGAGTAAGAGACTTGTCTAAAATATGGGATGGCGCAATAGCTAACCCTGGTATTTTACATACAATAGAGAATGCTCCGGGATTCTTTATGCCACACAATTTCACATTCGATATGGGTGTATCGGCTAAATTGAGCCGTTTCAGGATCTGGCCAAGAACTGACGCGGGTTCGTTCACTGGACATAGTCCTAAACAATTTGAGATTTGGGGCACAAACGAACTGAAGGCTAACTCTAATGACCAAAATTACTGGACTACAAATGAATGGAAAAGTGATTGGGAGTTGATGGGTAATCATGAAATCATACAACCCTCAAGCGATTTAGGTACAGCTTGGACTTCTGGATGGGAGTTTAATATAAATGAGAACATCAACCGTGTTCGATATATTCGATTGATAATTAAAAGTAACTGGCAAGGATCAAATTGTGTTAATATCGGAGAGATAACTTTATGGGGCGACGATCTCTAAAGATATAGCTTGATTAGAAATTAGAACAGGAAGAAACCAATAGATTTCTTCCTGTTTTTTAATAATGGTTTTGTAAACTTTATCGATTTTCTATACATAAACAATCAAATCTTCAAGTGCATGATGATAAATTTATAAGCCGAATGATTTCAGTTTTCCTGTTTATTCCGGTTTCTTAGTCATCGTTAATACCCAATATCTACCATCCTCAATTAAATCACTTTCTGCTCCCATATATTTTGCAATTTCACTAAAATAACCATTGGTTGAAGTGAATAAATCATTTTTTGTAAAATTCCAGGTTTTATAAATTGTCGGGGGAAGAATCTTAACTTTACATGCATATTCATTTCTTTCTATTACCTCAACATATGATGTCATAATTTGAAGTTCAGTAATAATACCTGAAGCTAAACCTTCAAATCCTTTTGATTTATCCCATGTTTTTGCAAACCTTGCACCAATCATCTTACCACTTTCATCAGGAAGAATTCCGTGCCCTTTATTATGTTCAATGTTATAGTATATAAGACTCCAGGCTTGATTTATTCCTCTGGTAGCTTTGGCAAGAACTGACATGTTATCGGTTTGATACTTCTTATCAACATTATCATCATAAACAAGAGGATAATTTTGAATAGGAATCCATGTTTTTATTTTCCAGGAGCCATCTTTTTTTATCAGCAAATAAATACATTTATTATCGGTAACGCGAATATTATCTGAACGCTTTGTTGATTCAATGTAGTTATTTGTAATCATAACTGAGTGATCATCGATAACATCAGTTATAACCCACTTAACATCCATTTTTACATCGGCCGTATCGGTCTTGTAACTTTCCAAAACCGGTTGTATCCATTCATTCATAGGCATAGATACTCCATTATACCATATCATATTAGCATCATCAGTATACATGCTTGGAATAACATCCCACTTTTTTTCTTCAAATAGTTTGTAGTATTCGGTTAAAAAATTTTCAGATGACATCTTGATATTTTCCTGACTGAAAATAAATGTGGGTAATAGGATTAATAGAAAAAGAATTTTTTTCATTATACAAATTTTATAAAGCATTAAAATATGTCTTGAAAATAAAGCTTTCAACTACTACCAAATAAAAAATGTTGATATACTCTAAGCATAAATAAATTCATGTTTTGAAATTATTTAAGACGTATATATTTTTCAATCATATATTTCTTTTGAAGATTCCAGTTTTCATCAACAGGCCATCTTTGTATGAGTGTATCATTCTTAATTTCTATCAGCATTTTAATAGTCGTCCCCTCTATTTCCGGAAATGAATTATGTTTTATAATGCTTTCTTCATAGTGAGTACCATCAGATAATTTATATGTACCCCAACCATAATTATGCATTACAAGTGTATCTGTTATATAGGTACCTGCAAAAGTAAAACATCCATCTGCCCAAAATTTAACTTGACCACTGGCATCTTTTTCAGAAATGGATGTACCACTAGATTGATCACCTGTGTATACCAACTTCCATGCTCCATCAATGGGGGTTTTAATTGGCATACTACTACTTAAAACAACTCCCAAAAAAACTAAAAATAGTAAAATATTCAATTTCATTTTATAAGAGGCTTTTGGTTTTATTCATAATTGTCCGTTTCAGTAAAAAAACAATTTTGTTAGTATTCAAACTAATACCATTACAAATGATTTCCTTATAGGAAAAACATCAGTATCATAAAATAAAATCTAAGATTTCATAAAAGTAATCGTGAAATAACGGATACTCTATCTTATTAATAGACGTAGCCGTTTTATAAAATTGGTGGTTCCATACGGTTTTCTCATTAATAGCATTTTGATATTTCCAATTAAATAACAATAAATGGATTGATTAGTTTTATGAATAAGGTTATATGAAAATAAAAAAACCTATAACAATTTAATTGATTTCCAATGGCAAATCATTCAAATTGCAAGAATACAATAGATTTAAAGATTACACAGTAAATAATAAAGGGATGATATATAAATCATCCCTTTATTCATAATTAACTTCCAAATTACAATTCTTTATCGATGGCTGTAATTTTTTTGACAATGAAATCAAGATCGGTTTTGAGCTTTTCAATTTTTTGATTCATATCATCTACTAAACTATTACCTTTTTTGGATGATACTGATAAGAAACCGATATTGTTTTCGTAAGTATGCAACTCGCTTTTCATTCTATCAAACTGACGCATAAGCTTTTCACGCTCACGATAGAGCTGACCTTTAGAATTGTCATTTTTAGCAAGTTCAGAAATAGTTGATTTGAAATTTACTAGTTTTTGATCTGCTTTATCAATATTCAAACGTTTGAATTGTGCATCTGTTGCAGTATGAAACTCTTTATAGATCTTATCTTTCTGTTTAAATGGTACATAACCTATCTGATGGAATTCTTCAATAAGAACCTGCAACATTGGCATGACCTCCTCGACAGAAATTTCAGGATTAAGATTGACAATCTTATCTATAATCTCTTTTTTCATTTCAAGATTTTGCAACTCTTCATTATGCTGCGAACTTGCACTGTTCTTTTTCTGTTCAAAGAAATGGTCGCAAGCAGCAATAAATCGTTTCCATGTTGAATCAACATACTTATAGGGAATTGCACCGATACTTTTCCAGTCTTTCTGAATATTAATCATCTCCTGGGTAGTCTTCTGCCAATCAATACTGTCCTTTAAAGCTTCAGCACGTTCACAAAGAGCCAATTTCTTTTTGTAGTTCGACTCCATTTCATCATATTTCGATTTAAAAAATTCACTCTTATGACGAAAGAAAAAGTCGCAAGCAGCACGATAACGGTCATATACTTTTGTGTTGAACTTCTTGGGAACATAACCAATTTGACGCCATTGTTCCTGAACGTTCATTACCTCTTTAACCTTGCTATTCCAAGCTTTTATTGTGGTTAATTGAGTGTAATCAATTGATTCGAGTTTTTCACACAAAGTAGTTTTTAACTCTAGGTTTTCATTTTCGAGATCTTTAATCTTTTCAAAATGATCCTGATATTTTTTATTTATTTTGGTTGATGCTTCTTTGAATCGATTCCAAATTTCTTCTCTGTCTTTTCTGGCTACTGGACCAATCTCACGCCACTGCTGATGCAAACTTTGCAACTGATGAAACGCAGAAATAATATCTGTTTCTTCATCTAATTTTTCAGCTGCTACGCTAAGTTCAACCTTTTTCTCTAAATTCTTTTTGAAATCGTATTCACGAAGTTCATTGTTAATACGAACCAAATCATAGAATTTCTCAACATAATGTTGATATGATTTCCATAATTCATTTATACGAGCAGCTGGAACTAATTTTATTTCGTTCCACTGTTGTTGAAGATTCCTGAATTCCTGATATGTAATATTGAAATCACCAGTAGTTTGATTTTCAATCAAGTCTCTTATTTGATCGATAATGGCTAATTTCAAAGTTACATTCTTTTCTTTTTCAGCTTCTTGATTAGCCGAAATAAGAGCCCTTTTTTCTTTTATTTTGCCTAACAAGTCTTTTCCTTCTACAAAAAATGGAGATTCAGTTACTACAAAATCTATTTCTTCTCCACCATCAGCTAAAAATGCGGCTTTCTGCTGTTCTGATTCATTTCGAAGTGAACGATAAAAGAAATTTTTCCATTCATCAACATCCTTGCGAAGAGGATTCTCTTGTTCTAGTAATTCACGTAGTTTTTGAACAATTTCTTCTATAGAAGGTAAGGCTACTGAAGAATCATCGGTTACAGAATGTTCATCGATATCATCTTCTTGCTCTTCAATGTCATTGGGGTGTAACTCCAATTCCTCATATTCTGATTTTTGTACTTTGGCTGTGGCAGTTTCATTAACCTCCTGTTCAGACGCTTCAGGTACAACAACACCTTCGGCAGAAGATATTTCGGCACTGTCTACTACAACTGTTTCAACATCGTTGATCACAACTGTTTCAATTTTGTTCTCTACAACAGATTCCGAGACAGCTTCCGGCGTCTCTTCTACGTCAGTTATTATCTCTTTTTCTGATACTTCAAGTTTTTCACCCTGATTTAAAGCATCTTCTGAATTTAATTGAATTTCTTCATTGAGGTTCTTTTCCTCATTTACTGGTGAGCTGTTCACATCCATTGGTACAATTTTTCTTCTAATAGTTATTCCACATCAAAATGATGCAGCATTTCATTTATCACAATTTCATTTCAATAGGTACTTTTTGATTCTATATTCCTTAAACAGTTCAATATACTTGAAATGATATACAAATTAAAACAATATTTTTGTGATTTCATTGTTTTTTCCTATTTATTTGTAATTATAAATTAAAAAATTAATGCAATAAATTTAAAAAAACAACGCTCATTAACACTTTCAATCAATTTTAAATTGAAAGTGACCTCAGCGTTGTAAATAAATTCGGATTTCGATAACCGAATAAAACACAAAGATTCTTGATTTCAACAAATTATAATCTGAGTGAAAAAAGGAGCATGATCGGTTAGCTGAAAAAAAATGTAACAAGATTATTATTTTTCTCTGAAAAATATATTAATCGGGGTACCTGAAAAATCCCATTTTTCACGCATCCTGTTTTCTATAAAACGCTTATATGGTTCTTTTATCCACTGTGGCAAATTACAGAAGAATACGAAAGAAGGAATTTGGGTATTTGGTAATTGAGTTATATATTTTACCTTGACAAATTTTCCTTTATTCGAAGGGGGCGGAGTTTTCTCTATTAATGGTAAGAGATATTCATTCAGTTTACTTGTTGGTACCTTTCTTTTGCGATTTTCGTATACTTCTTTTGCCTTATCCATCACTTTCAAAATACGCTGTTTTGTAGTCGCAGATCCAAAAACTACCGGGAAATCTGTAAATGGTGCAAATCTCTCTCGCAAAGCATTTTCGAAAGTTTTAACTATAATAGGACTTTTATCCTCAACCAAGTCCCATTTGTTTACAAAGACGACTAGTCCTTTTCTGTTTTTCTGAATGACCGAAAATATATTGAGATCCTGACTTTCAATACCTCTAGTTGCATCTAACATAAGAATACAAACATCAGAATTTTCTATAACACGAATTGAACGAATCACCGAAAAATATTCCAAATCCTCTGTTACTTTACCTTTTTTCCTGATTCCGGCAGTATCAATCAGATAAAAGTCCATTCCGAACTTATTATAACGTGTGTAGATTGAATCACGAGTGGTGCCGGCAATATCTGTAACTATATTGCGTTCTTCATCCATCAATGAATTAACGATTGAAGATTTACCTGCATTGGGGCGACCAACAACAGCAAATTTTGGGATGTCGGCTAATTCTTCTTCTACATTCGCTTTTACAAACAAAGAAGTGACATGATCAAGCAAATCACCGGTACCTGTTCCATTTATTGCTGATACAGAAAAAGGATCACCTAGACCTAAAGAATAAAACTCTGATGATTGATAACCTATATTGAAGTTATCGGCTTTGTTGGCAACTACTACAACAGGTTTTCCTGACTCCCTGAGTAACTGACCTACGCTATCATCTAAGGATGTAAGCCCATTCATAACATCAACAACAAATAAAATAACATCCGACTCATCAATGGCTATACGAACTTGTTTGTTAATCTCGTCCTCCATAATATCATCAGAATTCACAACCCATCCGCCGGTGTCTACCAACGAAAATTCAAATCCGTTCCAAAGAACTTTCCCATATAAACGATCACGGGTCGTTCCTGAAATATCTGTCACAATAGCCTCACGGCTTTGCGTTAATCTATTAAATAAAGTAGATTTTCCCACATTGGGACGTCCTACTATCGCTACTAAGTTTTGCATAAAAATAATTATCCTTTTTGAAGGGACATTTTAGTGTTTAATAATTTTTTGATGAACAACATACGTAATAAACGCAATTAATCCAATCTATATCCGAATCGTTTAAGCATATTGTCTCTATTCCTCCAATCTTTTTCAACTTTTACAAAGAGTTGAAGAAATACCTTCTTCTCAAAGAATTTTTCGATATCCTTACGGGCTTCTGTACCCAATTTCTTTAACGCTTCTCCTTTATGACCGATGACAATACCTTTTTGAGAATCACGTTCTACCAAAATCACAGCCCTAATTCGGATAATGTCGCTCTCCTCTTTAAACTCCTCAACTATAACTTCAATTGAATAGGGCACCTCTTTTTGATAATAAAGAAGGGCTTTCTCACGAATAATTTCTGTGACGAAAAATCGGGCGGGCTTGTCGGTTAACGCATCCTTCTCAAAGTATGGAGGCGAATCCGGAAGCAATTCCACTACCCTATTTTTAACTAATTCGATACTAAAATTGTTCAACGCAGAAATAGGATATATCTCTGCTTTTGGCAGCACTTCATGCCAATGTGATACAATATTTTCCAGTTCTGCTTGCTGGGTAAGATCAATTTTATTTATCAATAGTAATACCGGAACATTGCTTTTTTGTACTTTCGATAAAAACTCATCATTTTTATCAATAGTTTCTACAACATCGGTAACATAAAGCAATACATCGGCATCATCTAATGCTGATAGAGAGAAATTCAACATCTGCTCTTGCAACTTATAATTGGGACGCAAAACTCCGGGAGTATCAGAATAAACTATCTGATAATCAGGCTTATTTACGATACCCATAATTCTGTGTCTCGTTGTTTGAGCTTTAGCAGTGATAATGGAGATCTTTTCTCCTACCAACCGGTTCATAAGTGTGGATTTACCAACATTGGGATTACCTACAATGTTGACAAAACCCGAGCGATGCTTTTGTTCATCCATAGCTATTCTCTCTTGAATCAAGTTATTCCGTTTAATTTGGGAACAAAGATACGAAGAAAAAAATGAATGGAGTTGAGGTATGTGAATATATAAGTGGAAAAATACTTCAATTGAAAATGATTTCTTAATTTTGTGATGGTTATGGGATTAACCTTTAACTGAATTTATTAACTCATAATCCATATTTATTTTCGTAAATTATTTCATAAAATTAGCATTATGATAAAAACATTATTATTCATTGGAATGGGCAGCTTTATAGGTGGAGTCAGTAGATACCTTTTATCTCATTTCTTTCAAGACATGACCAAAAACCCATTTCCTATTGGAACTCTTGTTGTTAACATAGCTGGATGTTTTATCATTGGACTACTTTATGGACTTTTTGAACGTGGTAATTTAATGAACTCAAATCTAAGATTATTTCTTACTGTTGGGTTTTGTGGGGGATTCACAACATTCTCTACTTTTATTGGAGAAAATTTTCAATTGATTAGAAGTGACAATTTCTTCTATTTCTTATTATATTTAACGGTCAGTATAGTTGGAGGATATTTATTGTTATATTTAGGATATTCACTTATTAAATTAATACAGCTATGAAAAAAATGTCGACGGCTAAGGTCTTGAGGTTTTACGTAAGTAATACTGATACGGTGAATCATGTTTCTGTTTATGAGAAAATTGCTTATGATGCCAAAAAATTTGGATTGGCTGGAGCTACCGTATTTAAAGGGGTCATGGGATATGGAGCTAGCAGTAAACTGCATTCTGACAAGTTTTGGGAAATTATTGAAAAAGTCCCGGTTGTTGTTGAAATAATTGATGAAGAAGAAAAAATTGACCACTTTTTAGAAATGACTTTACCTTGGCTGAAAACATTGCCTAAAGGTTGCTTGGTAACCTGTCAGGATACGCTGGTAATTCTGGCTAAGGAAGGGGACAAAAAAACAATATAAACTATTAATAAAACTCTATAAAAAAAGCCTCTTGCGTAATGCAAGAGGCTTTTATATTTAGTAATCAGAGAATTAGTTAAAGATATATCTAACTCCTAATTGTAATTTCCATGTATTGCCATAGTAATAGTCTGTAGTGAAGGTTTCTGTTGGATATACCATATTATCACCCTCTTTTACTTTTACAAATGAATAAGATGGTGTATTTGAAGCATCTTTTCCTTCATATTTCAAAATAGCACCGTTATTTATTTTTGCCATATTTTTAGGAATTCCCCATTTGCTGTTCAACAAGTTTCCAAAGTTCAATACATCTAAACTTAACTGTAATGTATTAACAGTTTCGCCAAATTGAAGTTTGAAATCTTGGGTTAAACGAAAATCAAAATTATGTACCCATGGTGCATTTACCATATAAGCTTGTGCGTATTCTCCTTTATGTGAACTCAAATACTTGTCTTGTTCCATAAACTTAAAGAATGCATCTTCGTCAGCGGTTGATACAAATTTAACATCACCTTTTTTAGCAGGAATATAAATTAATTCTGATCCCCAAGTGTCTCCATTCATATCATTTGAATAGGTATAGCTGTATGATCCGTCAGTGTAACCTGAATAGAAAATACTTACACTTGTTGCCATGTGGTCGTTTGCATATGGTAGTCTGTAAGATGCTGTTGCAATTAGTTTACTTGGAACAACATACTGTGAACGTTGAAGAGTGGGCAAATGAGGACCATCAATCGACACTAAACCTCCGTATGCAGAAGCTGCGTTACTTCCCGGCATACCGGTGATTTCTCTGGATTCTGTATAGGTATAAGCGGCCATCAAATTAAGATTCTTAACAGGCTCTGCATTTACTGTGATATTACCTGTTGCACCCCAACCTTCATTGGTGTTTGCCAAAATATAAGCATTTCTTTTGTTGTAAGAAATTACACTGTTTGCAGGATAAATATATCTGTTGTCAGGACCATTGAATCTCTCCCAATTAGAATCAGGTTGTTTCAAATCGTAATTCTGTAACATTACACCATTAATGTTTTTGGTAAACATTCCCTCAACACTAACTGACATTGGAAAAGATACTGGTAACTGATAATCAACAGCTAATGATGTCTTCCATACTTGCGGCATTTTAAAATTGGGATCTACACCATTAATATCTCTTGGTAGAGCACCATCTTCTGGTGAAATAGTTGTGGGTAAGCCTAATTTTTTAACCAATTCATCAACATTGGTGATCATTTTACCGGCTAAACTTGCTAATTTGGGATCTTGAGAATCAATTGCACCATTCTTATATTTTGTCACAGCTGCGTAGCTACCCTGTACCATACCTGAGTTGGTTGGCATATTGGTGAAAAAAACTAATGGTAAACGACCGGTGAAAATACCCGTGCCTCCACGTAATTTTAAGGATTGATCGCCAATAATATCCCATGAAAAACCTACTCGGGGAGACATCAAGACTCTTGCAGCTGGCCAAGTACCTGTATCAATTTTTTTGCCTCCAAAATCTAAGTCGTAAATTGCATTGTTACGAATTAAATTATCTGCATATCTCAAATAATCGGCACGAAGTCCATAAGTTAATTTGAAATCTGGAGTAACACTCCATTCATCTTGTGCATAAGCACCAAACTGATTGAATGCGACTTCAGCAGCTGGTTTTTGCTCTCCATCATAACCGTAGGTTACAGCAACGTCAATAGGTGCTGCTTGATTTAAAAAGTCTTGAAGACTTGCATATCTGTAATATCCTGTACCATTACGCATATATGCATTATTAGCCATTTGATGTTCAAAACTTATACCGGCTGTTATTTTATGCGTATTTGCATAATAAGTCAAGTTGTCAGTTAAAGTAAAAATATTGTTGTTAACACCATTGTTCCATGTGAATAATTCATAACCGGTTGAAATATACGGCTCAATAATTGGAACATTTTTGTCGTCACGTCCAACTAAAATGTCTACAAATGGGAATTTATCTGAATTTGACCCTCTAACATCATTGATTTTTGAATAGGTCATAAGTAACTGATTGGATAACTTATCAGAGAAACGACTGTTCAAATCTGCTGACAATGAATTTACAATATTGTCCATTGAATAGATTGAATTTGAAAAAGCCATTCCATATTGTGAAATACGATTCATATTCTTGTTTCTGTAACCGGCATCAGTTGAGTTTCCGTTTGTTTCATTCCATGCCTGATTTTTAGTATAATTGTATCGTACACTTAAACGATTCATATCATTGATATTCCAATCAATACGTGCTAATAATTTACGGTTGCTTTCGTCGCCGGGATAATCAGTATAGGATCCTGGATCATATCCGTAATTGTCAAGTAAATGTTTTTTTACTAAATCCATATCACCTGTACTAGTACGAGATAACTGTTGTTCTAAGTTAGCTACTCCGTTTGTTGAAGGACGCCATGTCACAACTTGTCCCGGACGTTTTTCTAATTCTGCATTTACAAAAAAGAACAATTTATTCTTAATAATTGGTCCACCCAATGTTACACCATAAATAGTTCTGGATTCTTTGTTTCTATCACCAAAATCAACATCTCCAATTTTATTACCACGCATATTTTGGTTATTAAAATATGTGTATGCTGATCCTTTAAAAATATTTGTACCTGATTTTGTAATGGCATTAACTCCACCACCAATAAAGTTTGTTTGACGAACATCGAAAGGGGCAATAACTACCTGAACTTCTTCTATAGCATCTAGTGAAATAGGATTTCCACCACCTGGGAGACTGGTAGATAAACCAAAGTTATTGTTAAAGTTTGCACCGTCTATAGTAAAATTAGTTGAACGACCATCACCTCCGGAAAAACTCATTCCGTTTGCATATGGTGATAATCTTGCAATATCTTGAATGCTTCTGTTAATTGTTGGCATTCTAAGAATTTGAGTGTTGTTAACATTGGTAGAAGCACCTGTCTTTTCTGTTGTGAATTTGGTCTTTCGTGTTGATACCACCAACTCATCCAAAGTGAAGGCTTCTTCGGTCAACACAACATTGTGGGAATATGTTTCTCCCAATTGAAGCGTAATTCCTTCTGTGGTGTTTTTTCCGTAACCAATATATGTTACTTCTACTGTATAGGGACCACCTACACGCATACCGTTAAAGTTATAACGGCCATCAATATTGGTTACTGTTCCATAAGTTGTTCCTGTTGGAACGTGTTTTGCCACGACTGTTGCACCAATCACCGCTCCCTCATTGTCTGTTACGCTTCCACTCATACTGGAAGTTGTAACCTGAGCTTGCAAAGCAGTAGCAATGATTAGCATTAATGTTGCTACTAAAAACCTGAATTTTTTTACCATAATAGACATTTTAAGCGTTTAGTTATATATGTTTAAAAATCACCGCAAAAATACAATAATTATTCTTAACTACTGTTACGTTTTTGTTACGTTTTTATTTCGTATTGCATTCGTTTGCATAAAATTGCATAAAAAAAGAAGGCGATAATTCCTAAGAATTAACGCCTTCAATATATATATTATTATTTCAAGAATTAATATCCCATTCCACCTGGATTCATTTGAGGTGCTGGTGCAGGATTTTCTTCTTTCTTATCGGTGATAACACATTCTGTTGTTAAGAACATACCTGAAATTGATGCGGCATTTTCTAAAGCAACACGTGATACTTTTGCAGGGTCAATAACGCCTGTTTGAATCAAGTTTTCATATGTGTCAGTACGTGCATTATAACCATAATCTCCTTTACCTTCGCGTACTTTCTGAACTACTACTGCTCCTTCTTTTCCACTGTTTGCAACTATCTGACGAAGTGGCTCTTCAATAGCGCGTTTAACAATTTCAATACCGGTAGTTTCGTCTTCATTAACACCCTTCATTCCTTCTAAGGCTTCAATTGCACGAATATAGGCAACACCACCGCCGGGAACGGTTCCTTCTTCAACAGCTGCACGGGTTGCTGACAATGCGTCTTCAACACGGTCTTTCTTTTCTTTCATCTCAACTTCAGAAGCGGCTCCTACATATAATACAGCAACACCTCCGGCTAATTTAGCAAGACGTTCTTGTAATTTTTCGCGATCATAATCTGATGTGGTCTTTTCAATCTGAGCGCGGATTTGACTGATACGTGCGTTGATAGCATCTTTGTCGCCGGCACCACCTACAATAGTAGTTTTGTCTTTGTCGATAGTGATTTTTTCAGCTGTACCTAACATTTCAAATGTAGCATTTTCTAATGTTAAGCCTTTTTCTTCAGTGATAACAACACCACCGGTCAAAATTGCAATGTCTTCTAACATTTCTTTTCTTCTGTCACCAAAACCTGGAGCTTTTACAGCTGCTACTTTCAATGAACCACGAAGACGGTTTACAACAAGTGTTGTCAATGCTTCTGAATCAACATCTTCTGCTATAAGCAACAATCCTTTACCGGATTTAACGGTTTGCTCAAGAATAGGAAGTAAATCTTTTACTGTGGAAATTTTCTTGTCGTGAATAAGAATTAATGGATTGTCAAATTCAACTTCCATTGATTCTGTATCTGTTACAAAGTAAGGTGAGATATATCCACGGTCGAATTGCATTCCTTCAACAACATCAACGTATGTTTCTGTTCCTTTTGCTTCTTCTACTGTGATAACGCCTTCTTTGCTTACTTTTTGCATCGCTTCTGCTATCAGGCTTCCAATATTCTCGTCGCCATTGGCTGAGATAGTAGCAATATTTTCAATCTTGTGAAGATCATCACCAATCTCAATTGCTTGCTCTTTCAAATTTTCAACAACTTTGGCTACAGCTTTGTCAATACCACGTTTCAAATCCATTGGGTTTGCACCGGCAGTAACATTCTTTAAACCTACACTGATGATTGATTGAGCTAATACAGTAGCGGTTGTTGTTCCGTCACCGGCATCGTCATTGGTCTTTGAAGCAACTTCCTTAACCAACTGAGCTCCCATATTTTCAAATGAGTCTTCAAGTTCTATTTCTTTTGCAACAGTTACACCGTCTTTTGTGATCTGGGGAGCACCGTATTTTTTGTCGATAATTACGTTTCTACCTTTAGGCCCAAGGGTTACCTTAACTGCATCAGCCAATTGATCAACTCCTTTTTTCAGAAGATCACGGGCTTCTAATTCAAATTTTATTTCTTTTGCCATAATATACTGTAAATTTTATGTTTTTATTTTGTTATTAATTCAAAATTGCCAAAATATCTGATTGACGCATGATGATGTATTTTACGTCATCTAATTCAATCTCAGTTCCTGCATATTTTCCGTAAAGCACAGTATCACCTTCTTTAACTACCATTTCTTCATCTTTGGTTCCGTTACCAATGGCTAAAACTTTTCCTTTTAATGGTTTTTCTTTTGCTGAATCAGGAATGATAATTCCACTTGCTGTTTTTTCTTCTGCTTCGACAGGTTTAACAAGTACTCTGTCTGCTAATGGTCTGATATTCATACTTTTTAATTTTTAAATTAATGTTATATTTTAATAATAGTGTTAATAGTTTGAAATAACATTAATGACTTTGCGAATTCTGTGCCAAAATTAATTTTATAATGTTTTTCTCACTTTTTTTCTCATTTTTATTATTCGACTGACAAAATTTCAGGCTTATGTCACATATTTTAGGGTCTCACTTACCTCCGAGTCACCTCCGAGGATGCTCCGAGGATGCTCCGAGGATGGTCCGAGGATGGTCCGAGTCACCTCCGAGCATGCTCCGATATACATCCGACTATGGTCTCACGCTAATATTATTTTCATTAAATAGTGATTTAACTATTATTTAACTCTGCTCTTGCTCTCATATCATTCTATTATCACTCTCACTTAACTCTGCTCTAGCACTTGTATCACTCTGCTCTCGTTCTCGTTTTACTATACTTTCCTTGCTTTTACTACTCATAGTCAACTCTTTATTATATATCTTCTAAGTATAAATAATGTTAAACGTGCAAAATAATCAGTACTTTGTATTGCATAATACATTGTTAAGATGTATATTTGTACCGTAATATAATTCAAACACGAAGATGAATATAGAGAATACACAAAGTCAAATGCGGAAAGGGGTGCTGGAATATTGTATCCTTTCTGTAATCAAACGGGGGGAAGCATATCCGGGGGATATCATTGACGAGATGAAAAGCTCTGGACTGCAATTGCTCGAAGGGACTTTATACCCGTTACTCAACCGTTTGAAAAATGCTGAAATCCTGGCATATAGATGGGTGGAAAGTACATCGGGACCACCACGTAAGTATTTTAGGTTAACGGATAAAGGGAGAGTGTTTTATTCTTTACTGGAGGTTACATGGAACGAATTGTCTAATGGAGTGGAGGCTGTTACCAACAAAACGAATCAAGATAGTAATAACGTTGCAAAATAACATAATCTTATGAAAAAGGTCATAAATATTAATTTTCAAGGTCAGGTGATAGCAATTGAAGAAACTGCTTACGAAATGCTTAAACGCTATATCGAAAACCTTAAGAACTATTTTTCACGTGAAGAGGGAGGGGAAGAAATTGTAAATGATATAGAAAACCGTATTGCTGAATTGTTCGGCAATAGGTTGAGACATGGCATTAATGTGATTACGGACGAGGATGTGGATGCCATTACTTCTAGTATCGGAAAACCGGAGGACTTCGATTCGGATTTTGAGGAGACTCAAAAAGAAAATTCCACTTCTGAATTTAAACAGTCTATGCCTCCACCTATCGATGAACAAACAAATCAACAGGAAGGAAAATCGTTGTATCGCGATAGTAATGATAAGATGATCGCGGGGGTCTGCAGCGGACTGGCTAACTATTTTAAAATTGACCCGGTGTGGATGCGACTGATTTTTGTGGTGTTTTTTAGTGTTCTCTTTTTTGTATATATCTTGCTGTGGATCATATTGAAACCAGTGGCACTGGAATCAAATATCGCTAAAAGATTGTACCGCAATCCTAATGATAAAATAATAGCGGGTGTTTGCGGAGGAATTGCGGCTTACTTCAAAATAGACTCATGGATACCGCGACTGATTTTAGCTGTTCCTCTATTGTTTAGCCTTATCGGTGTGGCTTCTTTGTTCCCGTTGAATTTTATATTTGGGGACATTGACATTAAATGGGGGTACAACTGGTCAATAATGCTTATTTACATCGTCCTGTGGATGATTGTTCCACAGGCTACTACGGTTAAACAGAAAGTGGAAATGATGGGCGAAAAGGATTACATCAAATCTATACGTGAAACGGTGAGCGATAATGTGGCGAGCGTGAAAAGTAAAGAGGAATCAAACATGGGTGCGGCTTCTTCTCAGTCAATAAACACTGTTGGTAATACTGAAAAAGATGCTTCAAATTCTAATCGGATGAATGTGGGAAACTTGCCGCCTGAACCGCCAAAATATAGTACGACAAGAACGACAAAAACTTCACCTTCTAATGAACGGTCGGGGTGCTTGAACGCTATACTGGTTTTCTTTAAAATTATTTTGGGCTTTGCTGCTACTATAATATGTATCGTAATGATCGCTGTAGCTGCGGGATTGATATTCGCTAATGTGGAACTGGCTCCGATCAAATCTCTGTTTATAAATCAGGGTTATGAATCATCTCTAATGTGGATGTTCGTAATATTGGCTTTCGCTCTTCCTGTAGTGGCAATGGTTATTTGGTTGATCAGAAGGGCTGGCAACTATAAGGCTTACCCGGTTTTGGGATGGATTACCCTGGTGTTGTGGATCGTTGGAATTGTTGCGGGGGGAATGCTTGCAACGCGTGTCGCTGGGAAGTATAAAGAGGTTAGCTATACTGAAAAAAATATTCATTTGTCACCTTTTAAAGGGGATAAACTTTATGTGGACAGAATGAATTATTCGGGAGATTTCTACTCTTTTAATGCTGGGTTTGGCTCTGATAGTGAAATAGATGACTTACCTTACTATTCGCTGAACCAGGATTCTCTGCTGTTCCATGATATTAATATTCAGTTAACTAAAAGCCGTGACTCTTTATTTCATGTTGCTCTTATAGGTGCAAGCACGGAAAGGGATTTGAAGGTGGCAAAGGATAATACTCAGGATTTTAGATATGAAATTCAACAGAATGATTCTGTTTTGTTACTGCCTGAATTCTTCTCTACACCAATTAAACAGGGTTTCAGATTGCAGTCAATGATTGTGGAAATAGCTGTTCCTGAGGGAAAGAAAATTGAGATTGATGATTCTCTTGATGATTATGATAGGGGTATAAGACCGGATAAGCTGGTTAAGAAACTCAGAAAATCTCATAGGGACCTGGATTTCCAATATTGGGATTCTAACAAGGAATATATTATGCAACAGGGTGAACTGAAATCGGAAACGGATACGGAAACGGATACGGAATCGAAATCTGATACGGATACGGTTAAGCATCTGAGAAATGATGATGTGACTCCTGCACGCATCAAAAGAATAACAAATACTGACTCGACTCAAATCTCAAAAAATGATGCTGCTATTGAAACTGTAAGCGTGGCATTGTAATTTATATCACTGTTTATATAATCACTGTTTTTAATTAAAAGGCAATCGGTAATTCTGGTTGCCTTCTTTTTATGACGTCCGAAAGATTAATTGATAAACAATAATGCTCTAAATGCCTTCTTTTATAGCATCAGAATTCTAATGCAGCTTTAATCCCGACTCTTCTGAAGTTCTGTTTGTGAAAAGAGGCGAAAACGGCTAAATTAAATACGCGGTTGCCTATGCCATAACCTAATTCTGTGTAGGACTTGATGCGTGGAGTGTATAGCTGACTAATATATAGTCGCTCGCCAATTACACCTTTTGAAATGTGGGGAATTGATCTTAATAGCAAAAAAGGTGTTTCGTACATGAAATGGCCTTGTAAATAGGATTCGGATGCATTATAAAATTCACGGGGTAACAAATTAAATCCTCCACCAAGTCCGTCATCCCAATTTGTGGGGAAGTTGTTCTTGGCAAAGAACGAAAAGTCGGCAAAGTACTCTGTTTGCTGATTGGTGAAAAGACCGGCGCCTACATGATACTGAAATGATTTCATTAAGCCTGTCTCAATATTCTGACTGACATCTAATTCAAATTTATTGTAGACGGATGAGCTGCCTAATATATTCTTGAAACTGTGGGCTATGTCGAATCTGAAAGTGGGATAGGACGAACGGACATATATTTTTTGTCGGTCTTCAAATCTGTAATATTGTTGAGGAGTCCATTCTAATCGTATCGAAGGTACAAAAGTTCGTCTTGTTCCAAACATATTGTTGATGTCTTTATCGGATTCATCAATTGGAGCTGATAGAAGTTTTGAGGAGTTACTCTTGCCTCTTCGGATATGATAATCTATCCCGGCTCCAAAGATTATTCCGTTTACTAATTCTATGTCATTGAACAACTTAAAATAATAGTCTTTGTAAAAGTCGACAGAGATATCCGAAAAGGTTAAACCTTCACTCTGTAAACTTTCTTGTATCTTGTCTACAAATAATGAACTGTATGATGGGTTTCCAATTCCAGCAGCAAAATATACACTTCCAAGCTTGGCGGGATTGTAATTCCAACGTGTGGTAATATCACAAAATAACTCTTTGCGACGGAACAGATATCCTACATAGGCGTCCATATTTATCGTTTGGTCCCATTTTAATCCAATGTCAAACCCAAGTTCTTGACGGTAGGTGACTCCATCAATAGAACTATATCCAATTAATAAGGGATTTAATAAACCTGAATATGTAATCCTGGTGGATTTATAATCATAGTTTGAACTCAATGCAATACGTTGAGCTAATTGCTTGGCTTTGTTGATGGTGGTCGTGTCACCATTCTGCCTTTTTCTGACTGCCTCGTCTTTCTTTAATTCGTAATTCTTTAATATATCATTTTCGACGGCTTGCAAAGGAATAGGACGTTTGGATTTCCAAAATGTTGAATCGTCATAAACAGGAACGGAATCTAAACGTACTTTGTATTGGTCGCTTAAATTTAATGATTGATCTTTATCTTTTGTCTGTCTTAAATTTGCTTCTGAATAACTGATAATAGCTAAATGTCTGCTCCCTACAACATTCCCTAGAAAATTAGAGCTGTGGAATATTATAATGTTCTCTGGAAGATATCGAGAAATCATACTGTTGCCCATAGTCATCTCGAAAGAAAAATCAGATATCAAATCTATACCTTCTCCTGTAAACTGGGTTACTCTCCATGAACCGCTTTCTATAACAAATGTGCCTTTAATCAATTTTGTGTTTTTATATATCGGTGAATATTCAAATGTGTAATATGTTGTATCATTTTGACAATAACTGTTGGTTAACTTGTAAGTGTAATATCTTGAAGTGCTAAAACGTAATGGCATAAAGAAACTGTCTTCATTACTGGTTTCACCATATATATTGATATGCAAAAAGTTGAACGGAATCATATTGATATCTCCTTTTTTGGTTAATGTACCGGTAACGTATTTTATATCTTGTACATAACTTTTTGGATAGTCATATTTCAACTTGCTTATTGTCTCAATTAAAACTTCGTCTGAATTTGGATCATGCAAAATGAAGTTGGGTATCAGATGGGTGTATTTATATAGTGAATTCTTTTTAATGGTCTGGATATAGCTTCGCATATACACATCGGCTTTGTATTTTTCAACTAATCCGTTGTATCTTTCTGCTCCTTGCATCGCCTTTTTCAAAATGCTATCTCCGGAAAGTGAATATTGGGCAAGCATTGGCGTGGTATACAGAACTGTTAAAATGACTATAGTCCACAGGATTTTCATATTTATAGATACAAACTTACATATTTTTTTAAAAAGTCCCTCTCAATAGATGACCATAACTTGTAATTAATTGTTTTATTAGTGGTTGATTTGACCGTTTTATTCAAAAAACTTGAAGGGAAGTTGTAATATAAAGTTTTATTACTTAATTTTGTGTTTAAGAACATGGTTTTATAACAGTTCGTCTATAATGGCAAAATCCCGCATTGAATTATCAAAATATCTGGCTGACGTTTGGCAGTTGCTAAGTGAAAGTGAGCGTAATTTGTTGGCATCTGACGTTTATAAAGAGAACTTCAAAAATGGAGATATTATCTATTTAGAAGATGATGAGCCGAAAGATCTCATGTGCTTACTTGAAGGCAAAGTGAAAATATTCAAAAACGGTATTGGAGGAAGAACTCAAATCATTAGGATGATTCGCCCGGTACAGTATTTTGGATATCGAGCATACTTTGCTAAAGAAAAATATGTTACGTCTGCTTCATCAGTTGAAAAAAGTACGGTGTGTTTCATTCCAATGAAAACAGTAGAAGAGATCGCTCGTAAAAATGGTGATTTTGCACTCTTTTTCGTTAATCTACTATCCGTGGACTTGGGAATCGCTGATGAACGTGTTGTCAGCTTGACTCAAAAACATATTAGAGGCAGACTTGCAGAATCACTAATATTTCTCAAAGAAAGTTATGGATTAGAAGAGGATGGTGCAACTATCAATATTTATTTGGCAAGAGAGGATTTAGCAAACCTGTCTAATATGACGACCTCAAACGCAATTCGTACACTTTCGATCTTTACTAACGAACGTATTATAGCAATGGATGGTCGGAAAATAAAGATCATTGATGAAGATAGGTTAAGAAAAATAAGTCGTATTGGTTAATCGATAGATTTGTGAAAATAAGTTTTGTATACCATAAATTACAATAAAATCGACATTAATTACAACAAAATAAGAAACTTTCCGTAAATTTGCATCCTAAATCGATTTTAAATAAAAAATGAAGTTCAGAAATATCTACTTATTGTTGCTTGTTTTGTTAGTCAGTGGCTGTAATGAGTATAATAAAATACTGAAAAGTACAGATCGAGATTTGAAATATACCTATGCAAAGAATTATTTTGACAAAGGTAAGTTTGATAGATCAAGTACATTGCTGGAGGAATTAGTACCATTTTTTAAAGGTACGGGCAAAGCTGAAGAATCGTTGTATCTACTTGCACAGAGTTATTATAATCAAAAAGATTATGTTTCTGCTACGCAAATATTTTCGACCTATTATAACACATATCCAAAAGGTGAATATGCAGAACCTGCACTTTTCTATTCTGCATATGGAATGTATCTCGATTCTCCTGATCCAAAGCTGGATCAATCAAAAACATATAAAGCTATTGCAGAATTTCAGAATTATATTGAAACTTATCCTCAAAGCGATAGAGCTGAAATGGCAAAGAATTATTTGTTTGAATTACAAGAGAAGTTGGCATACAAAGAATTACTTGCAGCAGAATTATACTTGAATTTAGGAAATTATATGGGGAACAATTATGAATCTTCTGTTATAACAGCACGAGAGGCAATGAAGAATTATCCATTCTCAAAGTATACAGAGGAATATCAGATTACAATTCTGCGTGCACGTTATGAATTTGCACAACGTAGTAAAAGAGAGATTCAACCAGAGCGTTTCAGAATGGTAGTTGATGAGTATTATAATTATAAAAACTCTTTTCCTGAAGGAAAATATATAAAGGAAGCAGATAAATATTATAAGGAAGCACAACAGATGATTGAAAATCTTCCTTCGGCTTAAAAGTAAAAATGGATTATTAACACTAACACATAATAGGTAAATTTAAAATGGAGTATAAAAAAATTACTATTGCTAATAGTACTGAGACTCACGATATAATGAAGATGTCTGAGTCGGTAGGAAATGTATATGAAATGGTTAGTATAATTTCAAAAAGAGCAAATCAAATAACTTCAGATATGAAGTCTGATCTTGATACAAAATTGCAGGAATTCGCTTCTTATAATGATAATTTAGAGGAAGTTTTTGAAAATCACGAGCAGATTGAGATTTCGCGTTTTTATGAGAAATTGCCTAAACCATCGCTGTTAGCAACACAAGAATGGTTGGATGGTGAAATTTATTATCGTAATCCTGCTAAAGAAAAAGAACAATTTTAAGATAATGTTTCAAAGGATTCAGACCGTTTATTTGTTTCTTGTTTGTGTTTGCATGGGTGTAAGCATATTTTCCCCACTTGCAATTATGGAGTGTAACGGAAGTACAGTAGAGCTAAATGCTTTTAGCTTTTATAAAGGTGTAGATATAGCATTCGAAACAATTGTCCTTTTTGTTATTGGACTTATAAGTTCTTTGATTTCTCTTATAGCTATTTTTCTCTTTAAGAACAGAAAAAAACAAATAAGAATTACTATTTGGAATATAATAATAATGATTGTTTTTATTGTTTATTTGCTTTATCTAAGCTTTATGAAGGGAGATGTTGTTGGAATATTTACTAAATTTAGTTGGGGTGCTTTGTTACCTTTAATTGCAATAATATTTGCTATTATTTCGATAAAACGTATAAAGAAAGATGAGGAACTAGTTAGATCATTGGAACGATTAAGGTGATTATTAGATAATTTAAGATTTAATTAACGCGATGAATGAATAGACATTTATCGCGTTAATTTTTTAATAGATGAAACATGTTCTAATCCATTAGAAAGACCATTCTTTAGAGGTCTTTGCATTCTTTATTTGTAAATCTGAAGATGGTTTAGGAACAGTTGTTTTTGTCTCTATTGGTTGTGATGTAGAATTAGCAATTCCTTTGCCTTTGTAATAAGTTAAGACATTTGGCATAATTTTCTCTATTTGAGCAATACGTTTATCATCTGCTGGGTGTGTGCTTAGGAATTCAGGGATACTGCTACTTTGAGAACTTTGGGCCATTCTTGTCCAAAAAGGAACAGCTGTATTTGGATCGTAACCAGCCATTGCCATGAAGACTAAACCTAATTCATCAGCTTCATATTCTTGTTTGCGTGCGTAAGGCATCATAACTCCGAATTGAGCTCCCAGACCAAAAACAGTTTGCCCAAGTTGACTTGAGGCTGTTCCTCCAATAATACTTCCCGCAATGGCTCCGCCATATTGTGTTAACATCTGCTGACTGATTCGCTCGCTGGAATGTTTTGCAATGACGTGTGCGATTTCATGTCCTACAACCACGGCCAAAGCGTCTTCGCTGGCGGTAACTGGCAGTAATCCGGTATAGATAACCACTTTTCCTCCTGGCATGGCAAATGCATTGACGCTTTCATCTTTTACCAAATTAAATTCCCACGCAAAGTTTTGAAGTTCTGATTCGTACCCGTTATTTTTAAGAAAAGTTTCCACCGCTTGTGAAATTCGTGTACCTACTCGTAACACCATTTCCGAGTTCTTGGTACCCCTTTCAACAGGAGCTGTACGCATATAATCCTGATACTGTTGTAAACTCAATGCAATAACTTCTTGATCAGAAACTAGTTGGAGTTGTCGTCTTCCTGTGAGCGGAACGCTACCGCATGCTTGAAAAATTAGTATTGAAAGCATTACCAAGCATGAGTATTTGGTTAATTTCAATGCTTTTCTCTCTCTTTCCATATAAGTTTAGTTTATTATTGGTTTGTTTATTTAAATATTATACTCAAAAGTATATAATATATTCTATTTGTTAAACACTTTTTTCAAAAAGTAGTTTATAAATAATATTAGTATTTTATAAATTAACCGATTGTTGATTTCATTATGAATCAAACAAAGATATTAGTTATGAATCAGGCTAAGATGAAAGAATTGTACTTTTCTTTTTCACTATGTTTTTGTAAATGTGGTCGATTTTCACTACTTTTGAGAGTTTTTTAACCTTGGGCAGATAATGTTATTTTGTCCAATTTGCTGTATTTCAAATTCACAATATGTCTTCAAACGATATAAACGACGATTTAAAAGATAAAGAGGAAGTAAATGAGGAAGATATGTCGGAGGATATAGATCTTTCGGCACATGCTAATATGCCTCAAAAGGTAGCAGAGGATGCTCCGCTAAGTCTTCCTAAGATGTACCAGGATTGGTTTCTGGATTATGCTTCATACGTAATCTTGGAACGAGCTGTGCCTCATATTGGCGATGGACTGAAACCTGTTCAACGACGCATTCTCCACTCAATGAAGCGTATAGATGATGGTCGCTATAACAAGGTTGCTAATATTATTGGTAATACCATGCAGTTCCATCCACATGGAGATGCTTCGATAGGGGATGCATTGGTTCAACTGGGTCAGAAAGATTTGGTTGTCGATTGTCAGGGAAACTGGGGAAACGTGCTGACTGGTGATGGCGCTGCCGCACCACGATATATTGAGGCACGTTTGTCGAAGTTTGCACTTGAAGTCCTGTTTAATCCCAAAACGACAGAATGGAAACCATCATATGACGGACGAAATAAAGAACCGATTACATTACCGGTAAAGTTTCCGTTATTACTTGCTCAAGGAGCAGAGGGAATTGCCGTTGGGTTATCATCCAAAATATTACCACACAATTTCAATGAAATATGTGATGGAGCAATAGCCTATTTAGAGGGAAAGGATTTCACGTTGTATCCGGATTTCTTGACTGGAGGTTTAATAGATATTGAAAAGTATAACGATGGTGAAAGAGGTGGTTCTGTAAAGGTTCGATCATCAATTGAGAAGTTAGACAGCAAAACTTTGATAATAAACAGTGTACCTTTTGGCAGGACAACAACATCGTTGGTTGAATCAATACTTAAAGCAAACGATAAAGGAAAGATAAAGATTAAAAAAGTTGACGACATTACAGCTCAGAATGTTGAAATTCATGTACAGTTGGCCCCGGGGACGTCGTCAGATAAAACTATCGATGCATTATATGCATTCACGGATTGTGAGATCAGCATATATCCAAACTGTTGTGTTATTGACGACAATAAACCTCACTTTCTGACTGTTAAGGATGTTCTTCGTACGTCTGTTAATAACACAAAAGACTTACTTCAGTTAGAGCTTGAGATTGAGCGAAATGAAAAGCAGGAAGCCTTGTTGTTTGCATCGCTGGAAAAGATTTTCATAGAAGAGCGAATATATAAAGATGCTGATTTTGAAAATGCCAAGAGTATGGATATTGCTATAAAGCATATTGACAAACGCCTTGAGCCATTCAAACCAAACTTTATACGCGAGATTAATAGGGAAGATATTCTTAGGTTGATGGAAATCAAGATGGCCCGTATTCTGAAGTTCAATTCTGACAAAGCGGAAGAATTAATTGCCAGGTATCTTGAAGAGATCGATGAGGTAAATCATCATTTGGATACTTTGGTTGATTACACAATATCTTGGTATGTAATGTTGAAGGAAAAGTACGGAAAGCAATTCCCTCGCAAGACCGAGATACGCAGTTTTGAGAATATTGAAGCCGCTAAAGTTGTAGAAGCCAACGAAAGGCTTTATATAAACCGTGAAGAAGGATTTATTGGTACAGGAATGAAAAAGGATGAGTTTATCTGTAACTGTTCCGATATTGATGATATCATTGTGTTCTTTAAGGATGGAAAATATAAAGTAGTGAAAGTAAGTGAGAAAATGTTTGTCGGCAAAAATATACTTTATGCCGGAGTTTTCAAGCGCAACGATAAGCGAACAATCTATAATGTGGTTTATAGAGATGGACGACTTTCGCCACATTATATAAAACGATTTGCTGTAACAGGAGTAACACGAGATAAGGAATATGATTTAACCCGTGGAAATCCTGGGTCAAGGATTGCTTACTTTAGTGTGAATCCAAATGGTGAAGCTGAGACAATTAAAGTGATGTTGAAACCAAAACCCCGTCTGCGTATTTTGCAGTTCGAGAAAGATTTCAGTGAGATCGCAATCAAAGGACGTCAATCGATGGGTAATTTGCTTACCAAGGCAGAGGTACATCGAATTCTACTCAAGCACAAGGGACTTTCTACATTAGGAGGGCGCAAAGTTTGGTTTGATCCTGATGTCTTGCGACTCAATTATGATGAGCGCGGAGAGTATTTGGGTGAATTCCAGGGAGATGACAAGATATTGGTTGTCAACAAGAACGGAGATTTTTATACATGCAGTTTCGATATCAGCAATCACTTTTCGGCCGATTACTCTCGTATTGAAAAATATGATGAAGATAAGGTATGGACCGCAGCACTTTTTGATGCTGATCAAAACTTTGCTTACTTAAAGCGCTTTACATTAGAAGCATCTGATAAACCATCGAACTTTATGGGTGGAAATCCAGATTCGCGACTTTATTTACTTACAGATGTTGTATATCCGCGTGTAAAAGCTATCTTTGGAGGCAATGATGATTTCCGTGAGCCAATAGAAATAGATGCAGAAGAGTTTATTGCAGTCAAGAGTTTTAAAGCGAAAGGCAAGCGAATATCCAATTTCGATGTTGCAAATGTTGAAGAATTAGAGCCTATTCGTTTTCCAGAAGAAAAAGATGAAGAGCTAAACATCTCAACTAAAGTAGAAATAGATAGTGAAGATGACGATGAATCGGGTGACTCATCCAATATATCACAATCAGATTTATTAGATGAGATAACCGGTCAGATGAAATTATTTGAAGACTGATAAAACAATATATAATGCAGAAATGGTGTATATTCATTCTACTGTTATTCTTTGCAATAAACTGTTTATCGCAAGAAAGTAAAGACGATGTGGTTTCGCAATTGGTTAACCGATCCACATTGATCGGATTAGGGAAAGCAAATATAACAGACACGTATTTGTCGCCTTTGGAATATAGTGGAACGAGTATATCATTGTTGAGCGAGAATTTGAAAGCGACCCATTACTTTGATGGGGCGTTGTTATTACAACAACAGTTTGAGATTCAGATAGCCCAGACAAAGAATCCTGCAAAGTCGGCCTCTGCATATTATGGCGATGTGGTTTACGGTTTGAACGGTTATTATCCGATTATTGAAACCACCAATTTCAGGTTATTAGGAGGAGGAGGTTGGGATTTATCTGTCGGCGGTATTTACAATGAACGCAACACGAATAATTCGGGTTCTATAAAGCTATCTACGAATCTGAATGTCAATGCGATGGCATTATATAATTTGAGAAAGTTTACATTCAGATGGCAGTTAGGAACCCCATTTATGGGTATGTTCTTTTCGCCAGAGTATGGTCATTCCTATTACGAGATATTCTCATTAGGAAACAGTAAAGGAGTCGTTAACTTTGCTTCTTTTCACAATCAAATTGCCTTGCGTAACTATTTTACAGTAGATTATCCATTAAGTAAAATAACGTTGCGTGTAGGTTATCTTGGAGATTATTATAAAACAGATATAAACTCATTGATCACCAACATTAATTCACATCAGTTGATGGTAGGTCTAGTGTTTGAATCAGAGAATTTGAGCGGCAGGAAAGTTAGTCGTTCGAGAAGTGTTTATTATTAATTTGTTGAGATGTTATTGAGATGAACTATAACTTTGATGAAATCATAGATCGCAGAAACACCCATGCAGTAAAATTGGAAGTGTTGAAAGAACAATATGGTAGTGACGATTTGATTCCGCTATGGGTTGCTGACATGGATTTTCTGTCACCCCCGGCAATAACTAAAGCGTTGAGAGAAAGAGTCGATCATGGTGTTTTTGGATATACAAGTGCAAGCAAAGAATATTACAATTCCATAATAAGTTGGTTGAATCGCAGGCACCAATGGTCCGTCGCAAAAGATATGATTACATTTGTACCTGGTGTAGTTAAAGGGATAGCATTTGTATTAGACGAATTTACCGAAAAGGGAGATGAGGTGATTATTCAGACTCCTGTTTACCATATGTTTAGGTTGGTGACGAGAGGGCTAGGGCGAACCCTGGTTGATAATCCATTAATCTATGAAGACGGTAATTACAAGATGGATTTTGCAGGTCTCAGAAAAATTGCTGAACAAGGCACCGCTAAAGTTTTGATATTGTGTAATCCCCACAATCCAGGAGGAAGAGTTTGGACCAAAGAAGAATTAGCAGAATTAGCAGAGATTTGTTATGACAATCATATTCTGGTGATATCCGATGAAATACATTGTGATTTAGCGTTAAACGGATTCAAACATGTGCCATTTAGTACTGTTTCAGAAAAAGCCAGGCAGAACAATATCACTTTAATGGCCCCAAGCAAGACATTCAATATAGCAGGTATAGTAAGTTCGTTTTCCGTAATTGAAAATGAGTCAATCAGGAATCGATACCTCAATTATTTGTCCCCTCGCGAATTGAATTCAGGAACCATCTTTGCTTACACAGCCACAGAGGCCGCTTATAACGATAGTGAAGATTGGTTGGAAGAATTATTAGAGTACATTCAAGGGAACATTGATTTTGTTGCCGATTATATAGTTAAAAACATACCACAAATTCAAGTAATAAAGCCCCAATCCTCTTTTTTAGTCTGGCTTGATTGTCGTACACTAAATATGACCGCGAAAGAACTTGACACATTATTTGTAGAAAAAGCTAAGTTAGTATTAAATAATGGTGCGATGTTTGGTGAAAACGGTTCCGGATTTATGCGATTAAATGTCGGCGTATCCCGTTCAGTACTTGAAAAATCGTTGTCCAATCTTGATAAAGCGATATCCAGTATTTGATAAAGCGAAAAGCAGTATTTAAAAGAGCGATATCCAATCTTGAAAAAGCGGTGAGCAACCTAGACTAAGCGATGTTCAACCTTAAAAATGCAATCAAAGCATAAACTATTTTAATGATGCATTGTTGAATAAAAGATATGTTGTACTTTTATACCCAAATATATAATAACAGAAAATGAAAATTGAAACTAACAAGTACGTCACATTAGAATATGATCTTAATGTAGGCGAAGGTGAAGAACTTGAACTGATGGAGCGTGCCACAAAAGAAAAGCCTCTTGAATTTATTTATGGAACAAATTCCATGTTAGAGGCATTTGAGCGCAACATTGGTGGTTTAGAAGAAGGCGAAGAATTCACATTTACTCTCACACCCGAGCAAGGATATGGTGAATATGACGATGAAAAGATAATTGATCTACCGATAAATATATTTGAGATTGACGGAAAAGTCGACAAAGAAATGCTTTTTGAAGGCAATATGTTACCAATGATGGATACCATGGGCAATCAGATTATGGGCTCCGTTGTATCTGTATCAGACAGTGCTGTAACAATGGATTTTAATCATCCATTAGCAGGCGAAGTAATGCATTTCAAGGGATCAGTTTTGGGAGTACGCGAAGCATCAATCGAAGAGATAGCTGCACTATTCTCAGCTGCCAGCGGCGGTTGCGGTTGTGGCTCAGATGAATGCGGTTGTGGCAGTGGTGATGACGAAAGTGGCTGTGGAAGTGGTGAAGGAGGATGCGGCTGCGGTAGTGGTGGATGCAAGTAATAACAATCACAAATAAAATATTAACTTTAAAGGCAAAGACTTATCTTTGCCTTTATTTATAAATATAAGATATGAATACTTTCGGCAATTTATACAGGTTAACATCATTTGGCGAATCGCATGGAGAGGCTGTTGGTGGAGTTATTGATGGTTGTCCATCCGGTTTGGAGATCGATTTAGCGTTCATTCAAGAAGAGTTAGACCGTCGTCGTCCCGGTCAATCACGAATTACCACCCCCAGGAAAGAGTCAGACACCGTTCAGTTTTTATCCGGTATTTTTGAAGGCAAATCGACCGGCACTCCCATAGGTTTTGTTATTAGAAACGAAAATCAACATTCATCAGATTACGATAATTTGAAGGAAGTCTATCGTCCCTCCCATGCCGATTACACCTACACACAAAAATACGGGATACGAGATCACCGTGGAGGCGGTCGCTCATCCGCGCGAGAAACCATTTCTCGTGTTGTTGGCGGTGCAATAGCAAAGCTCTATCTTAAAAGATCAGAAATAGAAGTAGTTGCATACACTTCTGAAGTCGGTCCCATTAAATTAGGCAAAGACTATAAGAAATACGATTTATCGTTGATAGAATCCACTCCAGTCCGTTGTCCCGACTCATTGAAAGCCCAGGAAATGATTGAGCTTATTCAGGAGGTTAAATCCAAGGGCGACACTATTGGTGGCGTTATTACCTGTATTATCAAAGGTGTGCCCGTAGGATTAGGTGAACCCGTGTTTGGAAAGCTCCATGCCGCATTAGGATCGTCCATGTTAAGTATCAATGCCGTAAAAGGATTTGAATATGGGATGGGTTTTGATGTAGACCATCGTGGTTCAGAAATTAACGACTCTTTTTTTGATGATAACGGAAAGATAAGTACCCGAACCAATTATTCCGGAGGTATACAAGCAGGCATTTCAAACGGTCAAGATATTTATTTCAGGGTAGCATTCAAGCCCGTCTCCACTATATTAATGGAGCAACAAACTGTTGATATTCATGGCAAAGATGCCACAATTAAAGCAAGAGGTCGTCACGATGCATGTGTGCTTCCGCGTGCTGTACCTATTGTAGAAGCCATGGCAGCGATGACAATAATGGATTATATATTATTAGCAAAAGCCCAAAAGTAAGTTCTCGTTATATATTAGTAATTTCCTGTTTTGTATTGATGAGTCTATTTTGAAATATCCATCATTTCTATTTGATAATTAAACCTCATCACTTTTTAACAGTCTATCTGACAAAGGACATTCAAAAAAAGACGATTATGAAAAAGTTATTTTTAGCATTTGCAGTTTTAATTGTATCTATATCGGCATTTGCCCAGAATTATATTGCTTTTGAGAACTCAATAAACAGATATTCCAGAAGTTATAACGATAATCAGATTGTGGTTTTATATCAAAATCATTATGGTATACCACAAACAATCCTGTTTCAACTTTTTGATGGATACGGACGAAATTGGGGCAATGTGACATTAGGTCTTGAGATAAGTTACCTTTTTGGAATTCCCGTTTTTGATGTATTAGAAATTTATGATGGAGGATACAATGGTCGTGGTTGGGGAGCTGTAGCAAAGCGATATGGTATTAAACCGGGATCTCGGGAGTTTCATCGAATGAAGTCCATGATGAGTAAGAAAAGCAAATATTGGAAAGATGTTTACAAAGACTACTCAAGGAATCATGATCCCAGGATTGCGCGTAGGAATCGTATAATATTTGATAATAACTTATATATTTATGGACCATCTTCGAAAGAGCTGAAAAAGATTTATAAGGAAGAGAAGAAAATTGTACGAGAATTAGATAAACGTGATAAGAAGATCCAAAAACAATACGAAAAGAATAAAAAGAAATAAATGAACAGATATTGATTTAAGACATAATCAACAGTTATATAAAATATTTAAGAGAGGGCAACAATACGTTAGCCCTCTCTTATTATAGTTAAGCATTGTTAATATTTTTCTAAAGGATAAGATGCGGTTTAGTGAGACCATGGTGAGAGGATGGTGGGAGCATCATGAGAGGTAGAAGGCAGTACCGTATTGTTAAAAATATACAATTAACCCTGTCTGGTTTCTCTAAAATTGCGGAGCAGAAAGTAGGTAAATAGTAAGAAGAGTAAATACTATTCAAAATTACCATTTTGGGACCTTAACGGAAATAGAAACCATGTAAGAAAATTGAATAAATATCTTTCTAACGCATCAATAAGAAAATCCAAGCATTGTTAATCCATTTTTGATATCCTGTTGTTTCATAAAAAGATTCCAGAGCAGTGCCGATCGATAATTTTCTATCATCACAATTATTGGTCCCTGATCAATTGCCAGATAAGAGTCCGCAACCCACTTGTTGCTTAAGTTAAAAGCATCTTTAAATCCATAATCCCCCCAAAGTTTGTCACCCAGCACATAATAATAAAAATTCAATGCACGCATGCTTTCAGTCGGCGTATAAGGAAAAGAAGCCAATGCAGCAGTAGGTGTAATTGTGCCATTATCATTAGTAGGAGATGAAGCAGTGTAACCACCAGGAATATCGCTAGCAGAAAGTCCCCAGCAATCCTTGCTGTATCCAACGAAATGGTTTGGGTTATTAACGCAATAATTATAATTAATTTTTGAATGCGCCATGTTTTGCTCCCAATATGAAGCATATTGATCTGATAAGTTTCTTGGATCCAACCCTAAGAAAGAATAATGAGCGAAAAACAGTGGACCTCCGAGATTTTCACCTAGAGGAAGTTTAATATCATAGTATTTATTACCATTTTTGATAGCTCCATTTTTAGCCCATCCCTCCGTATAAACATTTTTTGAAATAGGAAAAGTAGGAGATGAAGCAGCCAGGACATAAGCAATTAATCCCTCGTTCCAACCCGTGATATGCATGTTCATATCCCAGTTGTAGTTTGGCGACCAATGCCAATAAAGAACATTTTCATTATTTTTTTGGAACCAGTTCCATTCTACCTCCTCCCAAAGTTTTTGAATATTGGAACACATTATCTGTTCATCATTATTACCAGTATCAAAATAAGACTGGATAGTTAAAAGACCCTGAATTAAAAATGCGGTTTCAATTAGGTCAGCCCCATCATCTTTTGTACTGAAAGGCAACACTTTTCCTGTAGAGCCATTCATCCAGTGCGGGAAAGCTCCATGAAATCTATCCGCGTTATTAGAAAGAAAATTCACAATTTTGTTAAGTCGTTCAAATCCTTGTTGTCTTGTAATAAACCCCCTTTCAATACCAACTATCACAGCCATTATTCCAAATCCTGAGCCCCCCATTGTGACTGTTTCTCCTGATGATAGTCGCTCGCGAGCCAACCCGGAAACCGGATGTCCATAATCCCAAAAGTATTTGAACGTTTGTTTTTGAACCAAAGTCAATAATTCCTCATTCGCGATTTCAGGAAATTTATAAGTCGAATCTAATTGTGTTGTAAATTCAGCAGAAAAATTGGGATTCACATACCCTCCCAGATTATCCCCCTGATTAATATTGAAACTATATTTAGTTAATTCTTTAGGTAACACATTTACATTAATGATCAATGTTTTATTATCCGATGACCCGGCAATATTGTAATTCTGTCCGATTTCACCAGAGAAAGAAACCATAGATTTATTAAATTTAGCAATATCAAAAGCGTTACTAAATTTAATTTCCACTATTGGTTTTTGTGTTATACTAATATCCGTTACTGTAGAGTTGTTGAACCATTGTCGTCCATTTATTCTGACCTCATTAATTGTCAGTTTAGGAGGTTTTACAATAGGTTCAGTGCCATTTTCTTTGCAAGAAGCAAAGAAAAACAGTAAGACCATCAAAGAATAGCAAACATTTTTCATGTTGAAAACATAGTGAATTATAAAACAGAAAGGGTTGTGTTTGACAACCCTTTCTGAAAAGATCCCATATTATTTTTTCCCTGTAAACAAAGCATTTACTTCAGTCGCGCTTAATGCAGTACCATACATTCTGAATTGATCTAAGCTGCCTTTCCATGTAGAAGCCAGCCAATTATCCGATTTATCATCTGCATTTCCTTGAGGCCCACACCCAATTCTCATAGAATTGATTTTATCATTAACCAGTCCCAGTGCACCGTGACCAGTCCATGTTTTTGTTCCAATTGGTGCACCATCCTTATAGAAAGTTAGTCCCGATGTTTTTTCATCATAAACAAAAGCGCAGTGATGCCATTGGTTATCCAATAATCCCTGAATACTTCCATCTCCTTCCCAGGTAAGCCATGTATCTGTTTTACTGGCCGTTCCATTATCAGCAAGTCCAGTAACCAGCAACATTTTAACTGCACATTTTGCGTTATCCCCTTCAAACATAAGGAACATACTTCCACTAGACCAGTGGTAATCAGCAGGAGCCGGAAAGCTGAAAATATATTCCGGTCCATTTGTCAGCGCATTATTTTTAGTTTGTCCATTATGTTTTTGCCAGAAAGAGATTGTAAAGCTCGATGCAGTTTTAGCAAAATCATTTGGTTTAGCATACGACAAAAAATTGCCAACCCCACCTTGAATTCCTTTACCTGAAATTCCATCAGTAGCTGTTGTAGTGTTTGCTGTCGGGAAATTAGCCCTTATGCTGTCGACTGCATTCATCAGTACATCAGTTGTTGTTCCGTTAAAAGCAGTATAGAATTTTAAAGGTCCACCTGCCGGGTTTGAATCTTCCGGATAATCGCCCAATTCAGGTCGGTTAAAATCTTGGCATCCGATTAAGAAAGCGAATGCAATCAATAAAGGTATTATTTTGAATATATTTTTCATAATTTAAATATATTAATTAGTTACTATTACCAGTTAGGATTTTGCGTTAATTTTCCTTGAGACTTATCAATGATAGCCTGTGGGATGGGATAATATTGACATTTAGCCGTATAACCTGCACCTCCCAATACATTTTGTGCATCACCCCAGCGAACCAGATCAAAGAATCTTTCATATTCCATAGCAAATTCAGCTCTTCTTTCCTTTTTGATAGCTGTTCTTAAATCAGCCTTATTGGTTGTAGTTATAGCGGGAAGAACATTTGCAGCACCCCTAGCTCTTGCTCTAATCATTTCCAGGTATTTCAAAGCATTAGTTGTATCTCCGGTTTCATTAGCCGCTTCTGCAGCCATCAGTAATACATCCGCATAACGAAGAATTCTTATATTGAGCCAGTTAGCATATTTTATTCCCGTAGCGCTTCTTCTTGCAGGATCCGAATAAACTTTTCTGTTCCAGTACGGCTGAATAGTACCCAGGGCAGCCGGAACTGTTAATCCATAGCCATCCGATCCACCAGAGTAAAGTATTGTAGTAGTTTTACGTGGGTCTCCCGGTTCGTATGAATCTACCAGCGCCTGACTTGGCACATTCCATCCCCATCCCAAGTCCCAGTCGCCGCTACCACGTACACCTTGCGCACCATTGCAGTTGTTACTGTAAGATATGTTTCCGTTTGAATTGACATACATTTGCACTTCAAGAATTGATTCGCTTGAATTTTCACCTTTTTCAGTAAAGAATTTCTCATACGAATCCAATAAAGAATAAACCCCCGAGTTAATTACCAGATTACATTTAGCGAGTGCGCCCGCCCAGTCATTTCTATAAAGTTTAGTTTTTGCCCACAAGGTGTTTGCAGCACCACTTGTAGCCCTTCCAGCATACGTACTTATCCAAGTCGAAGGCAGATATTGTGAAGCAAAATCCAAGTCGCTATCAATAAGAGCATAAATATCAGCGACGCTAGATTTTTGAATATTAGCATCCCCAATATTGAATATTTTGAAATCAATTTTTGGCACTTCGCCATACGTTCTCACCAAATCAAAATACGCAAATGCTCTAAAAAATTTTGCTTCAGCCTGATTAATCATATCCCCTTCGGATGTTAATTTCAGTGAGTCAATATCATATAGAACATCATTACAAGCATAAATAAGTGCATAATGATCATTCCAGTAACCCAAGTTCAGCCATCCATCAGATTTATCATATTTAAAGAAATCAGCCATTTGTTCGTAATTAGCACCATCAGTAGGCGTACTTCCTTTTATAGCATCATCGCTTCTCATTACATGCATAAAAACCATTGGTAGTCCGCTTACACCCTCCAATCTAAAATCGCCATACAAGCCAAAAACTTTTCCTTCCACACCGCCGACTGTTAGATCCCCTTCAGTAGCAGTACCCAGTGGTTTTCGATCCAGAAAATCAGAGCAGCCTGCCAAAATTAATATGGGCAAACACAGTATTATAATTAAATTAATCTTTTTCATAAGTAATGCGTTGTTTGTTAAAATGTAATATTAAATCCTAACGAAGTTATTGCCGGAATTGGGTATCCCCCGTTATCAATACCAAAAGAAATAGCTGATCCGCCCGCTTCAGGAGTAAATCCGGAATTATGTTTCCATGTAACCAGATTTTGACCACTCAAATAAAAACGCAGCGAGGTGATATTTAATTTAGATATTGCATTTTTTGGAACAGAATATCCCAGCTGTACATTTCGAAGTCTAATATAGCTACCATCTTCAATCATATAATTTGATGGCAAGTTATTGATTGCATCATTACCAACTCTTGGTTCCCAATTTGAAGAACCCGCCTCTGTCCACCTATCCATGCGTGCCTGTCGATAATTGAATACCGAATAAGTAGAGCCATTACCCCATGCTCGCCATACTTCATTTCCATACACACCTTGTAGATCAACCGCGAAGTCAAAGTTTTTGTAGTTTATGCTTCCTGAAATTCCATAAGTAAGATCAGGAGTAGGATTTCCGATCTTAGTACGATCATCTGAAGTAATTTTTCCGTCAGGTACACCATCAGGTCCTGAAATATCTTTAAATTTCAAGTCGCCAGGTCCATATTCGCCAAGCGTATTCACAGGGCTTGCCAGTTTATCTGCAAAAGATTGATAAATACCATCCACAACATACCCATAAAAATATCCAATAGGATATCCAGCTTCAGTTATTGAATTTCCCGAATAATATTTATATCCATCTTTCCAAACGCTTAATACTTTATTGTTCATGGTAGTTAAATTTCCGGTAATAGAATATCCGAAGTCCTCATTAACTTTTTCGTTCCACGATGCTAAAAACTCTAGTCCAGAGCTTTTCACTGACCCAGCATTCATATAGAAATTATTAGCACCGTCATTAACCATTGTCAATAAATCTTTTGTTCTCTTTTCGTAGTAGTTAGCTTCGAAATGAAGTTTATTTTTCAATACATCCATTTCGACCCCACCTTCATAAGCATCAACTGTTTCCCATTTCAGGTTTGGATTATTTTTATAAGCCAGCACATAAGCAGGAACCAGATTTTCGCCAAATACAGCTGTAGAACCCTCGGTATAATTTGGATAATAAGGATAATGAACCCCGGTATATTGGTTACCTAGTTGACCAATAGACGCTTTTACCTTTAAGTTGCTGAAAAAGGTTTGATTTTTCATAAAATCTTCTTCCGTAACATACCAAGCCCCACCTAAAGCCCAGAAATTCTGGAATCGATGACTAGGTGATATTTCCGAAGATCCATCACGTCTAAAAGATGCACTCACATTATATTTATTTTTATAATTATATAATGCTCTGAATAAAGTAGAAAGTGTTGACCTTTCCCATTGTGCCGAACTGTTTTTTTGTGATTCCGGATCCCCATAAGGATATACATTCAGATACCACCATCTCTTATCATAAGGAATTGGATTTCCACCCGCATATTGAGTAATACTTCCGTTTATCTGATTAAAATCTTCAAAATACGTAGTAAAACCCCCGAGTAAAGTTAATCCATGATAACCGAATTGATTTTTGTATGTCAGCAAATAATCTTGTTGATATTTTGTATAAGCGTTACGATATTGGCTTACACCTGATTTAGTATTCCAGTTTACCACCTGACTAGATTCAGCATTATAAACTTTAAATAAAGGCGTATAACCTCTTCCGTCGTTAAATCCCAGATCTGCAAAATAGCTCATTTTAAAAGTAAAGTTTTTCAAGAAGATATATTCCAGAAAAGCATTACCCACAAATCTATATTCATTAGCAATCTGTGTGAATTTATTACCCTCGACAAACATCAAAGGATTACCAATTTGAGGTCCTCCAATTTGATCAGGCAATTTATTATAAACTTTATTTTCTGAATTGAATGGTTCCACGATAGGAGTTGCATTTAATGCCGAAATAAAATCATGCATTTGCGGCAAGCTTGCTTTAGAGCCATTTACTCCAACTCCCAATTTCAAATATTTTGAAATATTTAATTCATCATTTATTGAAATTGTGAACTTATTGTAATTTTCATTCTTAATCAGGCCATTTTCATCAATGTAACCTAAGCCAAGGTAAAACTTATTCTTTTCGGTTCCGCTAGTGATACTTATGTTGTTATAATACACTATTGCGTTTCTGTTTGCAATTTGATCAATCCAGTTTGTGTTGCCATTAAACAGTGAATATTCCGTATAAGGAGAAGCCCCCTGATTAGCCCTTTGTTCATCATACAAAGTGGTAAACCCGTTTCTATTAGTCATTTGTGGAGTTCCTACAATATTTTTCACTCCAATAGATGAACTTAGATTTACAGTAACCTTTCCCTGTTGTCCTTTTTTAGTCGTAACGATAATAACCCCGTTAGCCCCTCTTACCCCGAATATAGCCAGTGAAGAAGGATCTTTCAGCACTTCCATAGATTCAATATCCGCAGGGTTTACAAAGTTGATGTTATCATTAAAAATTCCATCAACGATATATAACGGTTTTGTTTGATTAATACTAACAGTACCACGAATACGAATATCCGGTTCTGAACCCGGTTGTCCACTATTTACCACACTTAATCCACTGACTTTACCTTGCAGTGAAGACACCGGATTTGTATTAGGTTTACCTGCAAGGTCTTTTGCAGACACTTTTACAATAGATCCAGTGATGTCTCTTTTAGCCGCTGTTCCATATCCAATTACAACTACTTCATCCAGAAGTTTTGTATCCTCCTCAAGGGAAATTGTCATTTGTGTTTCTTCAGCATTTACCTCTTTTGAAGTATATCCCACATACGAAATATGCAACGTTGCTCCTTTAGGCACAGATAAATTAAAGACCCCGCCTATATTTGTAACCGTACCATTGTTTGTCCCTTTTTCAAGGACAGCAACGCCAATCAGGGCCTCATTTGTTTTGCTATCAACAACAGTTCCTTTAACGGAAATTTGTTGTGCAAATAACGCACTAGAACTGATCAGTGCCAAAATTAATAGAAGAATAATTTTGTTTTTCATAAACTCAATTTAATTTAATGATCAATTATTTTATAAATCCTAATTCATTTAATCCTTTTTCAATTTCTTTGTTACCCATAAACAATTTCCAGATTAATCCACTACGATAATTTTCAATCATTACAGCAATTGGTCCCTGGTCGATAGCAAGATAGCTTTTCACCACCTGTTGTCCTACGACCATGCTTGGATTATAAGCATCATAAAAGCCATATTTATCGAATAGTTGTTTTCCCTTTTCGAAATAAAGATATTTCAATACATCCATGCTTTCATTTGGAGTATAAACAATAGATGAAATAGCCGCAGTAGGTGAAACTGTGCCATTATCATCGTTAGTATCCGGATGATGAGATGAATATCCCACTATAGGATCATCAGAAGAAGTGAATCCCCACAGGTTTGCTCCATATCCAGTATGTTTTTTTGGATTATTAATAGCGTAAGCTCTGTGAATAAGCACATGAGCCTTGTTTCTCTCAAAGTAATCAGTATAACTATCTTTTAAGCCATTCGGATTTAAGCCCAGGAAGCTGTAATGTGTAAAAAATAGCGGTCCACCATAGTCCATTCCCAGGTCCAGTTTTATCCCAAAGTATGATTTTCCATTATAATAATACGGTGAATTTTTGAAGCAAGATTCATAAACTTTGCGATCAATTGGAAAAGTAGGAGAAGACGCTGCTAGTACATAAGTGATAAGAGTTTCGTCAAATCCTTTTATACGATGATTCATTTTCCATCCATAATTTTTTGACCAATGCCAGTAGAGTGAATCAGTACCCTGAGTATACCAATTCCATTCCACTGTCTCCCACAGATGAGTAATCTTGTCAGATAAAACACGCTCATTTTCATCGCCATTTTTGAAGTATTCACGAGCAGTAAGTAACCCTTGCATGAGTAATGCCGTTTCGACCAGATCCCCTCCGTCGTCAAATTGGCTGAAACTGAATGCTTTTCTGGTGTCAGCATCATACCAATGAGCCCATGCCCCATGAAATCTCTCAACACTATTAAGGAAGTTTATAATTTTATTAATAATGTCCAATCCTTTTTCTTTTGGAAAATAGTTCCTTTCAATTCCCGCAATAAGTGCCATAATTCCAAAACCTGTTCCCCCTGTTGTGACAATATCCCCATTTACATCATTACTACGTTCGCGAGCCATTCCTGTTGCCGGTTCTGCAAAATCAAAGAAATATCGGGTTGTATAACGTTGTGCCATGTCAAGTAAATCGTCATCTTTATAAGATTTACGATTTATTATTGTTTCGAATTTTGAAGCATCATTTGATTTAACGTTCATTCCTTTCGGGATAATTCTGTAAATTATTTTAGTTTCCTGAGGTATTTTATTGTCATAGAAATCCAGAAAATAATCTCGAAGAGTTTCACCCTGTTTTATAAACGATAGTTCTTTTCCAACCAAGCGATATATTTCATACGTAAATCCTTGTTTGTTGTTCCATGTAATTTCGGTATGCCCAGGATAACATTGCGATTTTATTTCTCCCGGCACAATAAATTTTTCTTGAGCTGACAAAACCCCCCATGTCAGCAAGAATAATCCTAAAGTGATAATTTTTTTCATTGTTTATTTTTGCCAATTAACAGTTACTGATTTTACATTTTCCGAGTCACTACCAATCATTATTTCAAACTCTCCGCTTTCCCAATCGTAATCCAGATTGTGATTATAATATTTTAAATCTTCAGTCGTGATATTAAAATTAACATTTTTGCTTTCTCCAACTTTAATCGTTATTTTTTGAAATCCTTTCAATTCTTTTACCGGTCTCGTATTCATTCCTGCCAAATCACGTATATATAGCTGTACGATTTCGGCACCATCATATTTTCCACTATTTGTTATAGTAATACTAGCATTTAATATTTGATTTCCCTGCAGATTTTTTGAATTAACTATTATATCACTGTATTTAAATGTAGTATAGCTCAGTCCATAGCCAAAGGGGAATAAAGGAGTGTTTGGTGAGTCTAAGTAAGCGCTTCGGAATTTTTCCCACACATTTTCGTCAGTCAGAGGTCTGCCAGTATTTTTATGATTATAATAAATTGGTATTTGTCCCACGTTTCTGGGGAAAGTGACTGGGAGTTTCCCTGAAGGATTTACTTTTCCGAAGAGGACATCAGAAATAGCATAACCAGCTTCACTCCCCGGGAACCATACATCAAGTATAGCATCAGCCAATTCCATTTCTTCATTTAAAATCAATGGTCTTCCATTGAACAGAACTAAAACAATAGGTTTTCCCGTTTTTTTCAATTCTTTTAAAAGATCCTTTTGCGATTGTCTTATTTCTATATTGACCAAAGAGCTTGCTTCTCCCGATGATTCAGCAGCTTCTCCAATTGCCGCTATAATAATATCAGCCTCTTTTGCTATATCAAACGCTTCTTTCAGAATTACATCTTTTGGTCTTTCATCTCTATAAGCTTTTTTCCCAAACATAGTTATACGGCTTTCAAATTCAGGATTATAATCAAAATTAGCCCCTTTTGCATACAAGAAATCGACCTGTTTACCATAGATCTCTTTTAATCCTTTAATTAGTGATACAGCCTGTGAATGTTTAGTAGCTACACTCCATGTCCCCGGCATGTTTTCCGGATTATCTGCAAGCGGTCCGATTACAGCGATTTTTCCCTTAGTAGAAAGTGGAAGCAGTTGATTATTGTTTTTAAGTAAAACCATTGACTGGCTTGCAATATTTCTTGCAATTGCTCTGTTTTCGTTTGAATAAATTTCTTTTTTAGCTCTTTCCGAGTCGCAGTATTTATAAGGATCATCAAATAATCCAAGCTTGTATTTTGCTTCAAGAATTCTTCGAACAGCCTGATCAATTTCTGAGTAAGTGATTTTCCCTTCTTCTATCGATTTTTTTAGAGTATTTAGAAAACCTTCGCTCACCATATCCATATCAACTCCAGCATGAAGAGCTAAAGCAGATACCTTTTGTAAGTCACCCATTCCATGATCAATCATCTCACTTACTCCGGTGTAATCGCTTACTACAAAGCCTTTAAATCCCCACTGATTACGTAGTACCTCAGTTTGAAGCCAACGGTTTCCCGTTGCAGGAATACCATCCACTTCATTGAAAGAAGCCATTACACTTCCGACGCCAGCATCAATAGCAGCTTTATAAGGTGGAAAATACTCATTATACATTTTTGTTTTGCTCATATCCACTGTGTTGTAATCGCGTCCAGCATCCGGTGCTCCGTATAAAGCAAAGTGTTTTACACAAGCCAGCATGGTGTTGTTTGCCGATAAATCATTCCCCTGATAGCCATTAACCATAGCTTTAGCTATTTGACTTCCCAGATAAGGATCTTCACCAACACCTTCCGAAATTCTTCCCCAGCGTGGGTCGCGACAAATGTCAACCATTGGAGAGAAAGTCCAGTTTATTCCATCTGCTGTAGCTTCTTGTGCGGAGACTCTTGCCAATTGTTCAATTAAATTCATATCCCATGAAGAAGCAAATCCAAGCGGTATAGGAAAAGTCGATTCATAACCGTGTATAACATCCATGCCAAAAAGTAAAGGTATTTTTAGTCGGCTTTCCTCCAATGCCACTTTTTGTGTTTCCCGGATTTTATCTACACCTTTAATGTTAAATAATCCTCCTACTTTACCTTCTTTGATTTTCTGTCCTATGTCAGAATTTTTTGCCTGTCCAGTAGTGAAATCACCTGCAGATGGTAAGTTTAACTGACCAATTTTTTCATCCAAAGTCATTTTCGACATTAGCTCATCAATAAATTTGTTCATCATTGAATCCGATTTAAAATGTATTGATTTAGTCGTTACGACCTTACCAGGCATCAGTTTAGCTTTTGCTTCATTTTGACTCATCTTTGATATTTTTTGTGCAAAAGCTGAATTGGTTGTCATTATCCCAACCACCATCAAAATGGTAAAAAATAAATAAAATTTACATGCTTTCATGCTCTTCTTGTATTTTTTTGTGCAAATTTGATGCTTAGATAATCCATTTCCAAATATTGAAACCCTATTAGAGTACTACAATAAAAAACACAAAAAAAGGGAGTACTATTTAAGGCCTACAAATAATACTTTGCGTTATATAAAGTTGATAAAGAATAGATTAAAGTTTATATGTTTTTTAAAATGATTATCCTTTAAATGTATAAAAAAATATCAAATTTACTTGAATTCTATCATGAATTCACTGATATTCTTTTCAGATGGAATATTTATTTTTTTACGTATTCGGTAGCGAGCCACTTCCACTCCTTTACCAGAAACGTTCATTAAATGTGCAATATCTTTTGTTGATAAATTCAAACGAAAAAAAGCACAATATCGCATATCGTTGGATGTTAATTCAGGATATTTGATATGCAAATTTCGAAAGAAATTCTCATGAATAAGGTCAAAGTTTTTTTGAAAAATATCCCAATCGTCATCTGAAGATATATTTTGATCTAACAACCGAATCATTTTGTCATAATATTTATTCGGATATTGTTTTCCCAAGTGTTTTTTTAGTTCTGTTAATTCGTCTTTGACTTTTGTTAACACTTCATTTTTTCTGATAATGTTCATTGTAGACATTGCCAATTCCTTGCTTTTCAAGTTCAATTCAGTTTCCAACTTTTCAGCCTTTAAAGCAACTATTTCCTGTTCCCTTTTTTCTATTTCTTTTTTTCGAATACTTTTTTGTTCCTCTTGTATTTTCTGTTTTTTGATTTCAAAATTTCTTTTCACGTAAAAGTAAACCGTATAAGCTGTTATCATTAAAAGAACGAAATAAAGAATTTTACTAAATGTGTTCCAATAAAACGGAGCACTAACCTGGAATGAATAATCTTTTGTTGCAAGAACTTCGTTCCGGTTTGTAAGAGCTTGGACACTAAAAGTATATTTACCAGGTCTAAGATATGAATATTCTTTAATATTGTTTGTAGTCTTTTCGCTCCAGTTATTATTTAATCCCGTTAATTTATAAGAGAACATTATATCATTCAGGTGATAATATAGTGGAAAAGCCACATTAAACTTAATTCTGTTTTTTGTATAAGGAAAAGAAATTGTGTTATCATTTGAAGAATTAACAGGTAGAAACATTTTCTCTTCAGATTTTTTATCAGTTACCTTTACTTCCATTAGTAAAATATCTCGTTTAATATTAGCATTTGAGTTTTCTTTTCCATTAATTTCATAAAGTGCTAATCCATTTTCCAGAGTGAATAATGCTTGGTTATCAGAGACAGGTATTATCTTCTGAAAATTATCGACAGTCTGATTTTGAAATAATGAATATTGAACCCGATCAATGATTTTTACATTATTATCCTGGAGTTCAACTAAAGCTGCTTCATCATTCATTATAAACCAGTACATGGATGGTTTTTGATAACAAATAGAATAAGCACGTGAGAATTTTCCCAATGATTTATTTAGCTCTTCAAAAGGAACTATACTATTCTTTATGTCATCATAGACGTAAAATTGATTATTGTCACTAAAAACAACCCTGTTATTAATAGTGTAAGTATAGATAATTGTCGGGCTTTTGTTATCCAAAGATTTAATTTCCATTATTTTATCGATAGTACTAAAGTCCGGTTTAAGCTTTATCATAAATAATCCTTGATGCAAATGAGATGCCCAAATTCTTCCTTGATAATCTATGGCAATTGTTCTGATTGGATTAAGAAAGCCTTTGATAGTATTATGGAATTTCCATTCTCCATTTTCTTTAAAATACACACAAAGGTCTGAATAAGTCCCTTGTACAATTACTTCACGTCCATGAATGATTCCTTTTTCCATGCACATTCCTCCTTTTGCTAAAGCCACAACTTTTCGTTCGGGATAAATCTGATAAGTTTCTTCATTATTACCACAAAATAGTTGATTATCGATTTTGTTAAGTGTCCAAACCTGTCCTTTGATTTGTGAATCAACCTGCAAGTTTGCCAGTGAGTTTGATACAGGCGAAAAAACACCAGAATACAGACCTTGATTAGTAGCAAGATAAAGTCTATTATGTGGAAGAAGATTAAGTGAATAAACTGAACCTATAGAAGGTATAAAAGATTGAATAAACCTAATAGGCTTATTTAGGCGAACCATAGAAACCCCTTTATCCAAAGCCAACCATAGATTATTTTCTTTATCAGTAAGCATATCAAGTACAGTGTTGTTTTGCAAGTTATTAGTTGTGTTGATTGTCCATATTTTCTTAGCATTTTTATCAAATGCAACAGCTCCATTCAGAATTGTTCCAATTACAAGTAGTGAATCATGCGTTAATACAGCTTTGTTTATATTTGCATTACCCAAATAATCCAAATTCCCATCTATAAATTTCCGAAAGTTTTTTCCATTGAAAATAAATACACCATCAGACTGAGTTACAACATAAGCATTATATGCATTGAAAGGAACGACAGAAATTACCGCACTTTTAAATGGCACATCAGGTACTTTTGAAAAGCTTTTATTCATTAGATCAAAACGTGAAAATCCATTTTGTATAACATGTACATATAGTTGGTTGTTAAATGGTTGAAGGTATAGGAATGCCTCATCAAATGATTTTCCATCGATATTTTCTCCATCGAACATAAAAATACTTTTAAAAGATTGAAAAAGTATTTTTCCTTGAAACTCCATGATTTTCCATATCTCATCGTTTTGAAGCATATGTTTTTCCAGTAAGTTTGAGAGTGAAGTGTAATTAAACTGTCCGAATTGATTTTTTTCAAAGTACCCGAATTCTCTGAACGAACCAACATAGATCCGATCATTTTTGTCAATATAAAGAGATCGAACTATCTGTTTGCCAGGCAATTTATAAAGTGAAAAGTTAGAGCCATCAAACTGCAGAAGCCCAGCATTGTTTCCAAAGTACATGATACCTCTACTGTCCTGTGCAACTGCCCAATTTTGATTATCTGCAGCATAAACTTTTTTATTATACTGGTTTACAATAGGAGTAAACTCATTTGCTGCAATTTGCAGCGTACAAAATGATAAAGTCAACCAAATTATAATTTTTGAATAATTCATAGTACTGTGTTTCTTTATTTTAAGCTTTAACAAAGATATAAAACTTGAGTTCAGATACAAAGATGATTTATTATATTTTGGTTAACAAATTTCGGATAATGCTTTTAAAAGAAAAAGAAAAAACGATCAAATAGCTTTCTTAATATAAAACATTTGTTTATCTTTGCACCCTCAAATACAAAATGTCCAACTATTAAATAAAAAGACTAAATGGCAACAAAACTTCGTTTACAAAGAAGGGGTCGTAAAAATTACCCATTCTATCAGATCATCGTTGCAGATAGCAGGGCTCCACGAGATGGAAAGTATATTGAAAGGATAGGTTCATATAACCCGAACACTAATCCTGCTACAATCACTTTAGATTTCGACAGGGCTTTGTATTGGCTGCAAACAGGTGCTCAACCCACCGACACTGTACGTAATATTCTCTCAGACGAGGGTGTTTTAATGAAAAAGCATTTACTTGGAGGAGTATCTAAAGGCTCATTCGACATGGCTGAAGCTGAAAAAAGATTTGAAGCTTGGAAGAACAATAAGCAACAAGCGCTTCAATCATATCAAAGCAAAGAAGATGAGAAATCTCGTGCTGATGCAAAAGCTCGTTTAGAAGTTGAAAAAGAAGTAAATAAAGCGCGTGCAGACGAGTTAAATAAGAAAAAAGCAGAACTTGAAGCTGAGAAAGCTGCTGAATTAGCAGCAAAAAGAGCAGCTGAAGCTCCTGTTGCTGAGGAAGCCACTTCGGAAGAAGCTCCTGCGGCAGAAGAAGTTAAAGCTGACGAACCAAAAGCAGAATAACTTTTTTTTAACAAAATATTATCCCGGATACATTTTATAATGTACCGGGATTTTTTTTTGATATAGGTGTATTTTATACATTTTTTATTATAAACAGGGAATGAATCTTAAATAATATTGTATATTTGTAACTCATTCGAGCTTTAAATTTATGAAGAGAACCTGTTTATTTCTGATTTCTATGCTGTTGATCGCATCAAATGCGCTTTTTTCTCAACAAAAAACAGCAAAAGCACCAGTAGACTATGTGAACCCTTATATGGGTAACATCAGTCATCTTTTGGTACCTACTTATCCAACCGTTCACTTACCTAATAGTATGTTAAGAGTATATCCTGAAAGAGGAGATTATACATCAGATATGCTAAATGGTTTACCGTTAGTTGTTACCAGTCACCGTGGCAGTTCCGCCTTCAATCTGAGTCCCTTTCAAGGAAGCGAAAACGATATCAGGCCAGTTATTTCTTACAGTTATGATCAAGAAAAGATTAAGCCGTATGAATATTCAGTTTACCTTGACGAGCAGCAGATAAGTGTCAATTACGCTTTGTCCCATCAATCCGGAATTTATGAATTACAATTTGACCGTAATGACCCGGTTTATTTGATACTTAATTCAAGAAGAGGCAAGTTAGAGTGGGATGGAAAAGCCGTGTCAGGTTATCAGCAGTTGAATAATAACACAAAAGTGTTTTTATATCTTGAGCCGGAATTATTACCACATGACACTAAGACTAATAATGTTAACGGCAATAATATGCATGTTGTCCTGACATATTCCTCAAATACAAAAACGATTAAACTTAGATATGGAATTTCTTTTATTGACGCAGCCCAAGCAAAGAAGAATTTATATAGAGAAATTCCCGATTTTAATATAAGCAGAGTAACCGAACAAGGTAAAGCTATTTGGAACAAAGCATTAGGTAAGATTCAGATTGATGGAGGTTCGAATGACGATAAAGAAGTTTTTTACACCTCATTATACAGGACATTTGAGCGTCCCGTCTGCATTTCGGAAGACAGCAGATATTTCAGTGCCTTTGATGGTAAGATACATGAAGACAATGGTATACCATTTTACACTGATGATTGGATTTGGGATACCTATCGTGCCACACACCCATTAAGAGTATTGATTGAGCCAGAGATGGAAAGTGAAATTATCAATTCTTTTTTGCGCATGTCTGAGCAGATGTCCAACTTTTGGTGGCCAACATTTCCTGAAATCACCGGTGACAGTAGGCGTATGAATTCCAATCATGGAATAGCCACAGTAATTGATGCATATAGAAAAGGCGTAAAAAATATCAATCTCAAGAAAATATATCCTGCGACCAAAAATGCCATAATGGCGAAAACATTAGCCCCTTGGTCGTCCGCTCCATCGGGAGAGTTAGATGCATTTTATCACGAAAAAGGATATGTACCCGCATTAAAAGAAGGTGAATCAGAAACCATTCCAGAAGTTCATGGATTTGAAAAGCGTCAACCAGTTGCAGTAACCTTAGGCACTTCGTATGACGAATGGTGTCTTGCCCAAATAGCCAAAGAGTTAGGATATACAGAAGATTACAATTATTTTTTAAAGAAATCTTTCAACTACAGGAACCTCTATAATAAAGAAACGGGTTTTTTTCATCCAAAGGATAAAGACGGAAAGTTTATAGAACCGTTTGATTATAGTTTTCCTGGTGGAATGGGAGCTCGTGAATATTACGGAGAAAACAACGGTTGGGTTTATCGTTGGGATGTTCAGCATAATGTTGCGGACTTAATTTCTTTGATGGGAGGATGCAAAGGATTTGTAAATAATTTGGATCAGACCTTCCGTGAATCACTAGGTAGGAGTAAGTATGATTTTTATGCCAAGCTTCCCGATCACACTGGAAATGTAGGTCAATTTTCCATGGCAAATGAGCCCTCTCTTCATATTCCCTATTTATATAATTATGCTGGTCAGCCCTGGAAAACCCAGAAACGAATTCATAAATTAATAGATGAGTGGTTTAGGAATGATTTGATGGGCGTTCCCGGTGACGAAGATGGAGGCGGGATGTCGGCATTCGTAGTATTTTCTCAAATGGGATTTTATCCCGTTACCCCTGGAAGTCCCACCTATAATATTGGCTCACCATTTTTTAATAAAATTACATTGCAGCTTGGTAATGGCAAAACATTCAAAGTGATTGCTAAGAACTTCAGTGAAGAAAACAAGTATATCCAATCCGCCAAGTTGAATGGGAAAGTCTGGAATAAGCCATGGTTCAGTCACGATGATATCCGTCGTGGCGGCATATTAGAATTAACCATGGGAAAGAAGGCCAATACTCAATGGGGGAGTGCTCCTGAAGATGCACCACCATCAGAAAGTAAAGTATCAAAATAAAATATGTTTATTGTATTCATGAGAAAAAATCTATATACAACACTGTTTTTTTTATTAGTATCAGCGATGTCAATTGTTCAAGCTCAGACCAAGTTTATTCAGTATGTCAACCCGATGGTTGGAACCCATAGTATGGGACATACATTTCCCGGGGCATGTGCACCATTTGGTTTAGTTCAATTAAGTCCCGATACAGAAGAGATTCCCCATAATATCAAAGGTGTTTATCAGGCAGATGCTTATAAATATTGCGCAGGCTATCAATATGATGACACCACTATAGTAGGATTCAGTCATACCCATTTTAATGGAACCGGTCACTCCGATTTGGGAGATATTTTGATTATGCCTACAACCGGTGAATTGAATCTTGATATGGGAACCGAAGAAAATCCTGGAAGTGGTTATCGTTCGCGTTTTAGTCACGATAAAGAACTTGCAGAAGCCGGTTATTATTCCGTAGAGTTAGAAGATTACGATATACTTGCAGAGATGACCGCTTCTGAAAGAGTAGGCATTCATCGTTATACCTTTCCCAAAGGAACAGATATCGGGCATATCATATTAGATTTGAATTATGGGATTTATAATTATGATGGCAAAGTATTGATGGCCAATCTTAGAGTAGAAGATGAGTATACCCTAACCGGTTATCGCATCACCAAAGGTTGGTCTCGAATGAATTATATCCATTTTGCTGTTAAATTCTCCAAACCCATTAAAAACTATGGTTGTCGTAATAAAGAAAAAGTAGCCTATAATGGATTTTGGAGGAAGTTTGACATGACGAAGAATTTCCCAGAGATGTTTGGTAAGAACCTTACAGCATATTTCGATTTTGATTTTTCTGACGGTCGTCCACTCGAAATAAAAGTAGCATTATCACCTGTTGATTGTCTTGGTGCTATGAAGAATTTAGAGAGTGAGGCAGGAGGTAAATCATTCGATCAAATCAAGCAAGAAACTCAAAATAAGTGGGAGAAAGAATTAAGTTGTATTGAATTTGAAGCTGAAGAAGATACTAAGTTTGTGTTTTATACCGCATTATATCACACGTTGATTAATCCATCAGTATATCAAGATGTTGATGGAAGATACCGTGGAATTGACCATTCGATTCATCAAGCAGAAACAGGTCAGGTAAACTACACTGTTTTTTCTGTTTGGGACACATTTAGAGCACAGCATCCATTGATGAATGTCATCAAACCATCTCGGAGTACCCAGTTTGTGAATTCAATGCTCAATCACTATTGTCAAAGCGTTCACCATGCGCTGCCAGTATGGTCCCATATGGGTAACGAAAACTGGTGTATGATTGGATATCACTCTGTTTCAGTAGTGTCGGATGCAATTGCAAAAGGACTTGATATTGATAAGAATTTAGCCCTTGAAGCATGCGTGAATAGTGCGAATGTAGATTATTATGATGGGATTGGAGAATATAAAAAATATGGTTATGTACCTTTAGAAAGGAGTGGTTCATCAGCTTCAATAACCCTTGAGTATAGTTATGATGACTGGACTATTCAGCAATTAGCCCAACGTTTGAATAATGGTTCTGTAGAAAAAGAATTTGCCAGTAGAGCAATGAATTATCAAAATGTATTTGATCGCACATTAGGTTTTTCACGTCCAAAGTTAGAAGACGGTTCATTTAAGAAAGACTTTGATCTTTTAGATACACATGGTCAAGGATTTATAGAAGGTAATTCCTGGAATTATTCATTTTTTGTTCCCCATGATGTGAAAGGATTGATTACAGAAATGGGTGGTGAAAAGCAGTTTGTACGTAGATTAGATTCATTGTTTACGATGGAATTACCGTCCAAATATTTTGAAAATACAGAAGATATAAACGAAGAAGGATTGATGGGCAATTATGTACATGGAAATGAGCCCAGTCACCATGTAGCCTATCTTTATAAATGGACTAATGAACCATGGAAATCTGAAAGTCGTTTACATGAAATCATGGATAAGATGTATCAGAACAAGATTGATGGTCTTTCCGGTAATGATGATTGCGGTCAGATGTCCGCCTGGTATATTTTTTCTTCACTAGGCTTTTATCCTGTTTGTCCTGGAAGTGATCAGTACGTTATAGGTTCTCCAAATGCTAAACGAGCAGTTATTCAATTAGAAAACGGTAAAACATTTACTGTAACCGCTATGAATCTTTCTGATAAGAATGTATATATAAAATCAATGAAGCTAAACGGAAAACAATACAATAAAACATATATTACACATGCTGATATTGTTAATGGCGGTGATCTTATTTTTGAGATGAGCAATAAACCCAACAAGAAATCGTCAGCATACGAGAAACCTTATTCCTTTTCAAAACTTTAAACATTCAAAAATGAAGAAAATTATTTTATTTGCAATTACTGCTTTATTACTCACATCTTGTGGTTCAAAAAGTGATGTCGTTTCCGGTACCAAAAAATCAGCATGGAAAAAATTTAACTATCCTCAAATCAATTTTGTAAATAAAGCTGATGGAACAAATGGTTGGGAAGTTTATAATCGAATTATACCAAATCCCGATGAATATATCCAGAAGAATATCCTTGAAGTAGTTCAAACACTATATTGGAGTTCAGCTGACTCCATTCCCAATATTCAGAAAATCAACTATACTATTGAAGATGTTGACGGTATTTCCGCTAAAGGAGGAGGAGTACCCGAAATCAGTATTTTTTATAGTTCAAGATGGGTAGAAAAATCTGTAAAAGGCGGCGGTGATGATAAAGTATTGTTTGAGACTCGTGGTGTATTACTTCACGAACTTACCCATGGTTATCAGTTAGAACCTCAAGGTGTTGGTAATTACGGTTCCAACAAAACATTTTGGGCATTTATTGAAGGAATGGCAGATGCCGTAAGAGCTCACAATGGTGGTTTTCCGATGACAAATCGTAAGCCCGGCGGTAATTGGATGGACGGTTATCAAACCACCGGTTTTTTTCTCCAATGGCTTACAACAAAAGATGCTGATTTCTTAAGAAAATTCAATAAATCAACCCTCGAGGTAATTCCCTGGAGTTTTGATGGAGCAATAAAACATGTCCTTGGCAAAGAATACAGTATTGATGGACTGTGGAATGAGTATCAATCATTTTTGACTAGTAATAAAAAGTCATAATCGACTTTAAGTTAATACAGTAGATACAATCATGAATCAAAATGTTTTTCAAAAGGTTGTTAACAGATAGAATTAAATGTAAAATGAACTATTTATGAACATTTGTTATTGTTTTTAAACAAAAAATAGATACATTTGTAGTTCATAGAATTTAAATCGATTTTGAAAACAGTTAATCAAAAGATGAAATAACAGTTTAAAGAATATACTAAAAAATAATCTAGATTCTCAAATGAAAACTATTAATAAGTTTTAATCTTAGTAATTTATATTTATGGCATCAAAAATTTCAAGAAGACAATTTTTAGGAACCGGCGCTTTAGCTGCAGCCGGTTTGACCGTAGTACCTTCATCGGTATTAGGTAAAAGTATGGGACATACTGCACCCAGTGATAAATTAAATATTGCAGGTGTAGGTATTGGAGGTATGGGTTTTGCTAATTTGAAAAATTTAGAAAGCCAGAACATTGTAGGTTTAGCCGACGTAGATTGGAAATACAGTGATCACGTTTTCAAACATTTTCCAAAAGCAAAAAAGTATTACGATTATCGTAAAATGTATGATGAGATGGGTAAATCCATTGATGCAGTTGTAGTTGCTACTGCTGACCATACACACGCAATGATCACTGCTGATGCAATGACTATGGGCAAACATGTTTATGTTCAAAAACCCTTAACTCATAGTATTTACGAATCTCGTTTATTGACTAATCTGGCAAAAAAATATAATGTTGCTACTCAAATGGGTAACCAGGGTTCATCTGGTGCCGGAGTACGACAAGTATGTGATTGGATTTGGGATGGTCAGATTGGTGAAGTAACAAAAGTTGAAACATTTACTGACAGACCTATATGGCCTCAAGGTTTAAGTCGTCCTACTACTGCAGATCCAATTCCAAACACATTAAATTGGGATTTATTCTTAGGACCGGCTCCCGAACGTCCATTTAATAATATTTATCATCCTTGGAACTGGCGTGGCTGGTGGGATTTTGGTACAGGTGCACTTGGTGATATGGCTTGTCATATTCTTCATCCTGTTTTCAAAGGTCTGAAACTTGGCTATCCAACAAAAATTGAAGGAAGTTCTACAATGTTATTGACAGACTGCGCTCCTTCAGCTCAGATTGTTAAATATGTGTTCCCTGCACGTGACAATATGCCAAAAGTAGCTATGCCAGAAGTAGAAGTTGTTTGGTATGATGGAGGTTTACTGCCTCCACGTCCAGCTGGTGTTCCTGAAGGTAAAGATCTTAATGATTCAGGTGGTGGTGTTATTTTCCACGGTACAAAAGACACTTTGATTTGTGGATGCTATGGTGTTAATCCATGGTTAGTTTCCGGAAGAAAACCAAATTCACCAAAAACACAACGTGAAGTAACTTTATCTCACGAAATGGATTGGGTTCGCGCTTGTAAAGAAACTCCTGCTAATCGTGTTGCTCCAGCTTCTCCTTTCTCTGAAGCAGGTCCTTTCAACGAAATGGTTGTTTTAGGTGTTGCCGCTATAAGATTGCAAAGTCTTAATCAGGTATTGGAATGGGATGGTCCTAACATGCAATTTACAAATATCCCAGCTGACGCAAAAATTAAATCAATTATTGCTGATGGTTTCAAAATCACTGATGGACATCCTACATTTAACAAGACATGGTCTGATCCTGTTAATGCAATTGAATTTGCTCAAGAAATGATCAAACATAATTATCGTGAAGGTTGGAAATTAGTTTCTATGCCTTAATTAATAATTAATAAGGAAAGGGAAGATTATGTCTTCCCCTTCCTTTTTTCGTTAATATATTATAAGTTTAAAGAGTATGAAAAAAGTTTTTTTAGTAATTGGAATTTTGACAATGAGTGCTTTATTTTTAGCTTCTTGTAATTCTAACAAACAATCTAAAGGAGAAAGTGCAACCGATTCAACTGAAGTAGTTGCAGATACATTATCAGGATGGATTGAAATGTTTAATGGAAAAGATTTTACTGGTTGGAGAGGATACAATCGTACAGATGTTCCTAAAGCATGGACAATTGAAGACGGAGCTATCAAAATTAATGGTTCCGGAATGGGTGAAGCTGGTGCACAAGATGGTGGTGACATTATCTTTGATCGCAAATTTAAAGATTTTGAACTTACTTTTGAATGGAAAGTATCAGAAGGAGGAAACAGTGGTGTGTTTTACTTAGCTCAGGAAGTAGAAGGTAAACCCATCTATGAGTCTTCTCCAGAGTATCAGATTCTTGATAACGTTAAGCACCCAGATGCAAAATTGGGTAAAAATGGAAATCGTCAATCAGCTTCATTATATGATTTAGTTCCTGCTGTTCCTCAGAACTCAAAACCTGCAGGTGAATGGAATACCGGAGGAATTTTAGTTTATCAAGGAACCGTTGTTCACAGCCAAAATGGTGAAAATGTTGTTGAGTATCATTTATGGACTGACGATTGGAAAAACATGGTTGGCGGTAGTAAATTTAAAGATTGGCCAAATTTCTTAAATGCTGGTGGTGATGCACACGAAGGATACATTGGACTTCAAGACCATGGAAATGATGTATGGTTCAGAAATATCAAAATTAAAGTATTAGATTAATTATATAAATTAGAGGTATTATTCGGTTAGAGTAATACCTCTTTTTGTACTTAAATAGATGAAAAAACAATCATTATTAATGTTTATTGCACTGGTTTTTGGTGTAATGACGATGGTAGGTTGCAACCAAAATAATGCAACAAGTGAAGGTAATTCTGCCAAGGTAAAAAAGAATGTTTATATTCAATTATATTCAGTTCGTGATGATATAAAAGCAGATTTTAAATCCACTATACAAAAAGTTTCAGAAATTGGTTATAAAGGAATTGAGGCAGCAGGTTACGGAGATGGAAAATTTTACGGTCTGACTCCTGAAGAGTTTAAAAAAGAAATTGAAGCTACTGGAATGGAAGTTTTATCATCTCACACAGGAAGGCCCCTTGCAGATAATATATCTGAAACCAATTGGGATGAAGTTTGGAAATGGTGGGATACTGCAATTGCTGCTCACAAAGCTGCTGGTATGAAATATATTGCTGTTGCTTGGATTCCTACTCCCAAAACATTAGCTGATTTGAAGGCTTATTGCGACTATTTTAACCAGATAGGTGAAAAATGTAATGCAGCTGGAATTCGTTTTGGGTATCATAATCATAGTTTTGAATTTAGTGAAATTGAGGGACAAACTATGTATGATTATATGATTGCCAATACAGATCCTGAAAAAGTTTTCTTTGAAATGGATGTTTATTGGACAATGAGAGGTGCTAAAAGTCCAGTTGAGTATTTCAAAAAATATCCCGGAAGATTTGAAATACTTCATATAAAAGACGAGAAAGAACTTGGACAAAGTGGAATGGTTGGTTTTGACGCGATTTTCAGAAATGCTGAAACAGCAGGTATGAAATATATGGTAGTTGAAGTTGAAAGATATGATTATACTCCACTAGAAAGTGTAAAAATGAGTTATGATTATCTGATTGACAGTCCTTTTGTTAAAGCTGATTATTCAAAGTAAAGAGATTATTTCGAACTTTGACTAGTCCTAAATAACCGTTACAGGTTTTTACAAAACTAGTTGTTTTTATCCACAAGTTTGAAGGTTAACCTTCAAACTTGTGGATTTCTTTTTATAGGTGCGTATTTTAATATGGCTCTGTTCATGCATTTCCTCTGGTGTAAGCATATAACAGGAATAATGAGGTCTTATTCTATTGTATTTACTTATACTGTCTTTCACATAAAGTTCCATTAATTCTTTATCCAGGGCGTATTTCTCAATCATAAACTCATCCTTTAATATACCATTTACACGTTCTGCAACGGCATTTGCATAAGGGTCATAACTCTCGGTCATACTTGGAATAA
>ENA-UOOK01000046-UOOK01000046.1-fermentation-metagenome-genome-assembly--contig:-NODE-46-length-120943-cov-4.959417_pt1 | contig 120943 bp, 103 predicted proteins | sample MGYA00245777_ERZ724023 | MGnify/ENA primary metagenome ERZ724023 (study PRJEB28704, sample SAMN03018312) | fermentation metagenome | biome: anthropogenic terrestrial biome; feature: soil... | reverse complement strand
TGGTGGACTGACCGAGAATTATGCAAGGGCAATGGATATGAAACCTTTCTTACTGGATTCTTACGAACTGCCTCAACTAAAAGTTGAAACAGGATCAAACACTGGATCGGATCCATTGACAAATGCTCACATTAAAAATTGGATGGAGTGTGTCAGAGATAATAACATTAATACGAATGCTCCGGTAGAAGCTGGCTACAGCCATTCAATTGCGGATATCATGGTCACGGCGGCTCTTAGAACAGGACAACGTGCCATCTTCGACGAAAAAAGAAAACAGGTAATTGCAGGAGGAAAGGTGTTCAAATATTAAAGGAATCTGCTTTCCAAAGTCAAGTCGTAAAAAAGATAAAATATTTTACGACTCGACTTTTTTTGTATTATAGAATCTAATTATCAACTACTTTAGAATAATTAACCCATACTTGAATGCAAAAATTTTCTACGGATAATCCCTAACATTCTATGTAACTAAAAATACATCGATAAACCGACAAACATGTTGATATCGTTTAACTTTGCTTTTGAATAGACGCGTTGATCGTAAACATTAAGATATTCTTTGCCTACCTGATCCAAATCCGAATGGAAATATTGTGCGCCTAAGTCAATGGAAATATTGTCGCTGACAAAAAATGCGAATCCCATACCGCCGCCAATAGTCAATCCATCTAAATCAAAGCTGTAATGCATTTCGGGATAATAAACCTGCCGTTGTGTGTTTCGGTAACCGATATTTGCTTTTACAAATGGTCGTACTTTCTTTCCGGTAAAATAATATCTGAAATCTGATAAAAGGGAGGCTTCTCCATAACCTGAACCTTGATAGGAAATGTCAAACGACAACCCGGCGGAAAAATTGTCGAACAGAAAATAACTGGCACGGGGCTCAAAATTTACGGTTGTTTGGTTTGAAGATGAGGATGAGGAAGTGCTGACTTTTATGCTTGAAACGTCTAAAGAAGTATTTGCTCCAATCATAAACTTTCCTTTCTCTGTTTGTGCTTGAATAGTCGAAAACGTACAGAAAAACACAAATATAGTTACAATGATATATTTATTTCTCATAATCTTGATTGGATTAATTGGTTAGAAAAAGAGCGAAAAACCTATGGCTCCGGATATTCCGTTCATATTTAATTTTAATGACGAATCGCCTGAATAACTGGTGTTTATTGTGGCATATTGTCCGACTAACTCTATAGCGATATTTTCTTTGACAAAAAATGCTACGCCGACTCCTCCTGCTAAAGTATATCCGTTGAAGGATTGAGTTGCTTTGCCGCCGGTGTCGAGTGAAGTTTTATTGCTTATGTTTACATATCCCGCTCCTGCCTGAACAAACGGACGGACAATTTCACTCGCGGGAAAATAATATATGGCGCTGGGGATGAGCGACAGTTGTGAGGTTTGGTCTTCTAACTTCCCATCGCTAATGCCATAAGATGTCTGTAACACTACGGCTAAATTGTCTATTACAAAATAACCTATTGCCGGCGAAATGGTCAGGTCGTACTTTTCTTGGGATACTTCATCAGGCAGATATCCTGCTTCTAATTTGGTATTGGAATAAGTAAAGTCAAGGGAGGATTTTCCAGAAACTATAAACTGACCTTTTTCTGTTTGTGCAAAAGTGGTTGCGGCAACCAGTAGCATAACAAATAAAATATAAATCCTTTTTTTCATAATATGATTGTTTTAAATTAAGCTTGAATAAGCTGTGAAACTATCATTATCGTTAACGTGAACTAAAACTAATAAATGTAGTGAGCATAAAATTTGAAACACTGATTTTGTCATCCATTGAAAAATTTTGTCCTTCTATTTCCAAAGATTCAATGGTACCCATCACATACGAAAGTTTAAGTCCGACTCCCAAATTGTTGCTCATTTTATATTCACCGGCAATCCCACCGTTTAAACCTAATGTGGCTTTACTTCCATTGATGTTTAAACCGCTCAAATTCATATTGCTGTTGAAGAATATGGGGCCTAACCCAACACTTGTGATTAATGAAAATTTATCAGATTCAACACGTCCGGCATATGTGGGCCCTATATAAAGAAAACTTTGAGTTTCTTTATAATTTACACGCTGATCGATTCCGGGAATGTTAACATCGTCACCTGAAGTGTTAGATGAACAATAATTTGCATTTAATCCGAGTCCCCAATTTCCTCTAAAAAAATATTGTGCGTCAGCATCAATTGTAAAACCGTGTCGTAATTTTTTGTTGATTTCATTCAATTTAGAATCTCCCGTGTCTTCTGTATCTCCTAATCGGAAAGCATATCCTCCACCAATCGCAATCCTGAAATCCTTGTAAGTTTCAAGTGGCTGATATTCTTTTTCAAATTCATGTGGAGTAGTTGCAACATTTTCTTGTGCAAATAGGGGGCTACTGAATAAAAAAGCTGTTGCTATGGCAACAATTGCGAATGTTGTCTTCATAAATAATAATGGTTGACAAAGTTAAATTATGAAAGTCGTGTATTTATATCTTTATTTTTTCTACTTTTTTACGATTTCTACAACACGTGTAGGTTCCATACGTGTGTTTGTGGATTTGTCGATAATCACAAAGTTAGGTTTTAATGTTGCCTCATCAGTCTCTGGCATCATCAAATATGTTTTACCTTTTTCAGTTGAAAAAGATATTTTATAGTGTATATGTGGGTTGTTCGATTCAGCTATTGATGATCCGATAATTCCGAACATGGCTCCAGCAGTTGCAGCCTTATCGTTCCACTGGCAGAAGTGGCGAATCTCAATGGTCGTTTCTCCTGGAATTACATCTACATATTTTGGAAATCCTTTCATGTAGCTTCCTACTGTTAAAGAATCTACTTTTATTAAGAGTGCCTGTTCTAAAGTGTTTCGATTTTTTACTTTTAGTTTGTGCGTGCCACTTTCAATTCTTGCTAATTCGTTATCTTTAAGATTGTTGCCTGAATAACCTTTGGTGCTGCCGCATCCTTGTAGCATAATCGCTATTAGTAAGGATGATAAAAGAATAATTAACTGTTTTTTCATTTCTATAGTATTTAGCGCTTAATAGAATAATGTTATTTTTTTTGTTAAAAGTACATCTTTTTTTATATAAAAAAAACAAAAACGAAATTTTAACTATTCAGTTTTTTTACCAAATTATTCCGTTCATGGTCTCACCTTCCTCTCACTATGGTCTCACTCTCCTGACACCTTAATTTGGTATAATATCTTTACGGGTTCGTTATTGTTTTTTATTTATCTTTGTAGTCTTAAATAACTTATTGGAATTATGCAGGAAAAAATAGTCATCCTTGATTTTGGCTCTCAGACTACACAGCTGATTGGCAGACGTGTACGCGAACAAAGTACGTATTGCGAAATAGTGCCTTACAATAAATTTCCTTTCGGCGACGAAACGGTGAAGGGGGTAATTCTTTCCGGAAGTCCGTTTTCGGTGAATGACGCTGATGCTTTTAAAATAGATTTGAACAATATAAGAGGTAAATATCCAGTGCTGGGAATTTGCTATGGTGCTCAATTGCTCGCACAACAATCAGGTGGGACAGTTGCAAAAAGCGATTCTCGGGAATATGGAAGGGCGCATCTCAAAGTGCAGGATCAGTCGGATGACTTACTGGGAAATATTCAACAGAACTCGCAGGTATGGATGTCGCACGGCGACACAATTACGCATGTTCCTTATTCTTTTGAAATTATCGCGTCTACTGAAGATGTGACAAATGCTGCGTTCAAAGTGGAGACTGAACAGACTTGGGGAGTACAATTCCATCCTGAAGTGTTTCATACTGAAGAGGGGGTTAAACTGCTGTCTAACTTCTTGAATATTTGTAAAGTGAAAAGGGATTGGACTCCGGCGTCTTTTATTGAAGCGACTGTTCGTGAATTGAAAAATACTCTCGCCGATGATAAGGTGATTCTTGCTCTCTCGGGAGGTGTCGACTCTTCGGTTACCGCGGTTCTACTAAACAAGGCTATTGGGAAAAATCTTACATGCGTGTTTGTGAATCATGGACTCCTCAGAAAAAATGAGTTCGAAAAGGTTCTGGATAACTATGAACATCTCGGACTGAACGTGATTGGTGTGGATGCGAAAGATCATTTCTATCATGCACTGAAAGGGGTTACTGATCCTGAAAAGAAACGCAAGATTATAGGAAAAGGCTTTATTGATGTGTTCGAAAATGAAGCGAAAAAACTGAAAGATATTAAATGGTTGGCTCAAGGAACTATTTATCCGGATATAATTGAGTCTCTGTCTATTACAGGTACTACAATTAAAAGTCACCATAATGTAGGGGGATTACCTGACAAAATGAACTTGAAATTATGCGAACCACTGAAATTGTTGTTCAAAGATGAGGTTCGAAAAATTGGACTGGAACTTGGAATGGAATCGCATCTGATTCAACGTCATCCGTTCCCGGGACCGGGATTGGGAATTCGTATCCTGGGGGATATAACTCCGGAAAAGGTACGAATAGCGCAAGATGCTGATGATGTCTTTATTACAAACTTGAGGGCTGCAGGTCTATACGACAAGGTATGGCAGGCCGGAGCAATATTACTGCCTGTACAATCGGTGGGCGTGATGGGCGACGAACGGACTTACGAAAATACTATCGCTCTCCGGGCAGTGACCTCAACAGACGCAATGACAGCTGACTGGGCACGCTTGCCTTATGAATTCCTTGCTAAGGTGTCTAACGAAATAATCAATAAAGTGAAGGGTGTAAACAGAGTGGTTTACGATATCTCTTCAAAACCTCCTGCTACAATTGAGTGGGAATAATTTTATAAAATGTGTGTCTATGAAAAAGTTAATGGGTGTTTTATTGCTGATAATGATTGTCGTGTCTTGCAATAACCCAAGCAAAAATAATAGTGGCTTTACATTAAATGTGAGTACTGGCGACAGCCTCTCGGGTAAAGTTTATTTGCAAATGTATGAGGCTAAGGAGTATACTACGGTCGACTCGGCCGATATGGTTGGGGGAAAAATCTCTTTTTCGGGTAAGGTGATCCAACCAATGGTTTATGCTCTGCAAAATGCATCTTCAACACAAAGGGCTCTCATCTTTTTGGATAATAGCAAAATGAATGTTACGCTAAACGGGGACTGGGAAGTGGAATCGCTTGATGGCTCAAATGATGCTAATCTTTTCATGAAATATCGACCGCAAAGTGTTGAGGGTACTTTGAATACTGACAGTCTGATTTCGACAAACCGGACTTCGGCTGTTCCTGTATATTTCCTCACAAGGGAGGTGTATAATTATGATTATGATGGACTTAAAGCGATCCGAAATAAGATTGATTCTTCACTTATTGATCATCCGTATGTGAAGGATATTGACGGGACCTTGGCTGATCTGGAAAGAATGCAGCCGGGAAAAGAGGCGCCTGACTTTACACTGAAAACAATAAATGGGGATTCTTTGACGCTTAACTCTTTGAGGGGAAAATATGTGTTGGTCGATTTCTGGGCATCATGGTGCCCGGACTGCCGCAAATCGAATCCTGAACTGGTAAAGCTGTATAATTCTTACAAGAATAAGAACTTCACTATCATGGGCGTTTCAATTGATGATGACGAAACTAATTGGAAAATGGCTGTCGAGAAAGATGGACTTATCTGGCAACAAACAATCGGTAACGCGGGTTGGAAGAGTGAAGTGGCTCAACAATACGGCGTTAAATGGATACCAACGGCTATGTTGATTGATCCGCAAGGGGTTATTGTTACAAGAAGTGTTGAACTTTCGGATATAGAGGGGAAATTGAAAGAGATTTTCAATTAATCCTCACTTTTTTGCGCTGATTCTATTTGGGGTTGTTGATTCAACTCCGGATAGGCGATGCGGGAATGATAAATTGTTTTTAACTTTTCTATAAATACCTCTTTTACTATTTCTACTTCCCTAAATGTGATGGGGGCTCGTTTGAACATACCATCCTGAAGCATCGAATCAATGATTTTATTAACATGTATTGCAATGATTTCTTCAGTATATTCTGGCAAACTTCGGGATGAGGCTTCTATTCCATCGGCCATCATCATAATGGCTGTTTCTTTTGAAAAAGGATTGGGACCGGGATAACGGAAAAGACTTTCGTTAATCTCTTTCCCGGGATTGGCATTCTTCCACGAAACATAGAAATATTTTGGCATGCTTGTGCCATGATGGGTCTCTATAAAATCGATTATTTGCTTTGGAAGTCCTTCGCGTTGCGCAATTTTAACACCATCTTTTACGTGATTGATGATGATGCGGGCACTTTCTTCAAAAGGCAGACCGGCATGGGGATTAATTCCTGGGGTTTGGTTTTCTGTGAAGAAACCGGGATTGACCATTTTGCCTATATCATGATACAAAGCACCTGTCCTTATTAGTGAAGCGTTTGCTCCAATTTTCATGGCAGCTGCCATTCCTAAATTTGATACTTGCATCGAATGCTGAAAAGTACCTGGAGCCTTTTCGGATAACTCTTTAAGTAATGGTTTGTTAATATTTGACAATTCCACCATACTTACTCCGGATATGAATCCGAATGATTTCTCTACCAGATAAACCAAGGTGTAAGAGAACATGATGAATATGAAGTTGATAATAAAGTATACCAATACTTCCCAGTTTACTTTATTGATATTGCCTTCCTGAAACATAACAAGCCCCACATAAACAAGTACATAAGTAAGCAAAATAAAGAATGAACTTCGTATAAGTTGCGAACGTTCTGCTAGTTCCTTAAGCATGAACACGGCTACCATTGCCACTAGAATCTGTATCACAATAAACTCAAATGGAAACGGAACCATTAATGCACACATCACTATGGTTACTATACTAGCAAAAAGGGCTGTGCGGGAATCAATAAATGTGCGGATTAATATGGTTACTATTGCATAGGGAATTATATAAACGCTGAATAGGTCAAACCGGACAGTCAACGCTGTTAGAAGAATAAATATATCGATAAGCAATAGCATGAATATGAGGTGCTTCCGGTTGTGGTATTCGTTTGGACGGAAGAATAACAGATATAGATAAAACATGCCAAACAATATCGTGATCATTATTATTTGACCAAGGATTACCCAGGCGGAACGCTCTGAGCCTCCACTCTTTTCTTCGGTCACTTTCTTTAAAGATAACAAAATGTTATATGTGTTTGCATCTACAATTTCTCCTTCACCTATAATGCGTTGACCTTGCTGAACCATACCTGATGTCGGCATTACATTGTGAATGAAGTCTTTTTTTGCTTTTGCAGTGGTGGTTTCATCAAAGATTATATTTTCTTTGATGTAATTGTTTAAATCAATATTCCTGAGAATGTTAGCGTCAATGGATTCTGGCTTTTCGTCAATTACTTTTTGATAGGCTGACTTGATTGTGTGAAAGTCTTTGATGTTTTTTGTCTCTGCTTTTTTACCATCTTTTAATCGGAACGATTGGGTAATTGAAGCGGCAATATTATCATAATCATCAGAACTCATAATACCATCATCATATATTTTCGAGATCTTATCGCGAATATATAATTTATAGTTTTGAGGAAGTCCGGTAAACTTGGGATTAGTGCTAATATCGGCATCGAGCTCTGCCATCGATGCCTTTTTTACATCGTTGTTGATATTGTAATAGGGCTCAAAGAAGAGAAGCAAACTGTCTTGTTCAGCTTTTAACTGAGCGGCAGGTTTGTAAATAGAAAAGTCAATGGGTGCAGTGAGCAGACCACTTTGCCATGGCTTTCCTTCGCTGAACGAATATTTAAATTTACCTTGACGTGGAAATGCATAGGCTACCAATAAGACAGAAATAATAAAGATTATGGGTACGTAATACCTTGTTCTCATTTTCTTTTTTCTATTTTTTTTGCCTTTTTCCATATTTTAGGTTTATTATAATTAAATAAACAATATAAACCGAATTATTGTTCGTAAAGTTGTTAATTCTCACAATTAACAACTTTAATAAATGGGTAGTTACACTATTGAGGAACAGAAATATTGTCGATCGCTTTGTTTAATCTATTAATAGTTTCTGCTTTACCTAACAATATCGTAATGTCAAATATATGCGGACCTTTTCCTTCACCTACCAATGCTAACCGAAATGCATTCATTACATTTCCTGTGTGATATTGATTTTCTTCGATCCATTTCATGATGATCTTTTCTTGATTCTCGGACGAAAAATCATCCATTTGCTCAAGTAAACCAATTAGCTCTTGCATCTGGGCAGGTGTTTCTGCTTTCCATCTTTTTTTTACTGTCTTCTCTTCGTAAGATAGGGGTGCAATAAAAAAGTAGGAAGACTGACTCCAAAGTTCTTTAACAAAACTGACTCTGTCTTTGATTAATCCAATTACCTTTGCAATATATTCTAATGTGACAGATAATCCCTTTTCTTCTAAATGTGGTAAATACATGTTTGCAAGCACTTCATTCGAAGTTTGTTGTATGTATTTGTGATTGTACCACTTGGCTTTCTCGTAATCGAATTTTGCGCCGCTTTTACTGCAACGGTCAAAAGAAAATGCATCTACTAACTCACTCAGAGAAAACAGCTCTTGCTCGGTACCGGGATTCCATCCTAAAAATGCTAGAAAATTGATGACTGCTTCAGCTAGATAGCCGCTCTCACGATATCCTGAAGAGATATCTCCTGATTTAGGATCTTTCCATTCTAAAGGAAACACCGGAAAGCCTAACCGATCACCATCACGCTTGCTTAATTTGCCGTTCCCTTCTGGTTTTAACAATAATGGCAGATGGGCAAACTGAGGCATCGAACTTTCCCAATCAAAACTTTTATAAAGCCATACATGGAGTGGGGCAGATGGCAACCATTCCTCACCACGGATCACATGAGTAATTTCCATCAAATGATCATCTACCACATTTGCAAGATGGTAGGTGGGAAGATGATCCGACGATTTATAAACCACCTTGTCATCCAGTACTGAAGAATTGATGACTACTTCTCCGCGGATCAAATCTTGTACTGTTATATCTATATTGGGCTCAATTTTTATTCTAACAACATACTGGGTTCCATCTTCAATTAATCTCGTGACTTCTGCTTCGGATAATGTAAGCGAATTACGCATCAACAAACGGGTTGTGGCATCGTACTGAAAGTTGGAAATTTCATTGCGTTTTGAATCTAACTCTTCTGGTGTGTCAAAAGCTATGTAAGCGGCTCCCTTTTCTAACAGCTGATCTACATAGATTTTGTAAATATCTTTACGCTCGGATTGACGATAGGGACCGTAAGCCCCGCCTTTAGTGGGACTTTCATTGAACTCCATTCCAAGCCAATCGAATGTTTCCTGAATATAATCCTCGGCACCTGGAACAAATCGATTTGAATCTGTATCTTCAATTCTCAGGATGAAATCGCCTTTTTGTTGTTTAGCGAACAAATAATTATATAATGCTGTGCGCACTCCTCCAATATGAAGGGGTCCAGTGGGACTTGGCGCAAATCGTACTCTTACTTTTTGATTCATGAACGTGAGTTTAATTTTGCAAAGATATGAAAAATCAATCAGAAAACTGTTACAGATATAATCGAGCTTCGTTTCCCATGTTAAATAACAAATCGAATATGCTCAGATTGGGCAGGAATCCTAGTTTTCCTTCAAATACCTGATAATAGGGCTTTGACATGAATTTTGTATCAATTTTTTGCCAATCTTTTTTGGGATGAATGGATTCTCTAAAATCAATCTGGTTTTCTGATACGGCTGTTATATAGCTTTCTGAATGGGACACTGGTGTGTCAATGTGCATTAGACGACAAAATAGCCGACGAAGTTCTTCGTTGAAATCTAACAGAAAAGCTTGTTTTTTTTCGTAAAATGGATAGAAATCATCCGTAAAAAACTCAAAAAAAGGGGTTGTATTATATGCCGAAATGATCGCATTCCAATGCAAATGACGCCAGTTCCCGTGTTCTGCAATTCGGATATCCTTCATCTCACATTTTGAGGTGGATGGTTTTTCTATCGGGATATTCAATTGCAAAGGACCGTTAGCTCCGGCTATCACGCATCTGTTGCGATACGACTGCTTCTCATAATTGTCGTGAATCTCAATAACAGCATGAGCTGCATGATGCAGCTCACTGTAATATTGAATGGGCGCAGCATATAATGACGAAAGAATAATGTCGCCATTCATAATATGTTACGCTTTTACTTTGGCACTGTGGAATAGTCGATTCCAACGGATTCTACCATGGAACCATTTGTTATCTTTTTCAATAGATAACCAAATTAGTGTTGGCTCACCAACAATATGGTCTTCAGGAACAAATCCCCATGTACGTGAATCGGCCGAATTATGACGATTATCTCCCATCATAAAGTAATAATCCATCTTAAATGTGTATGATCTTGCTTCCTTACCATTAATGTAAACTTTCCCGTCTCGATATTCAAAAGTGTTTAGCTCATAGTTCTTTATGCAACGTTCATAAGCTGCTACTTTGAAATCAACATCTGTATCAAATTGAATAGTTGATCCTTTTCTTGGAATCCATAAAGGTCCGTATGTGTCTCTTGTCCAAGTTGTTGGATAGTTAAGCGGGTAGTAATAGCCTCCTTGTTGCTCTTTCTCTTTGATGATTTCCCAAACAAAAGGCTTCGACTTAAGTTCGGTGATCATTTCTTGTGTGAGTGGGATGCTGAAATAGATTGCTCCGTTTTTTCCATCTCTTGAGGTAAGACCAAATTGAGCCATAGACAAGCTGTCAATGCCGGTTAGATCCTGAATTTTGGTGACCAATTGTCCGTACTCATTCTCTATTGCGAAATCTGCAATATTTACACCTAACTCCTCAAATAATTGAGGAGAGATAGATGTTCCGTCTGTATGAATCATATAATTATGCTGCGACAAACGAGGATTAGGAATATAGTTCCCGTCAATGAAAACACTGTCGTTTTTCAATTGAATCGTTTCTCCGGGAAGACCAATGCACCTTTTTACGAAATTCTCACGTCTGTCAACTGGACGATAAACAATTTCACCATATCTGTTTTTGTCTGATCGAACTCCTGAACTGCCGTTTTGATTGTACATCGACAAGGAGTAGAAATCCATCCCTTGTTGTTTTATTGCTACAGTATCACCGGCAGGAAAATTAAACACTACTATATTGTTACGTTCTACTTCACCAAATCCTTTCAGTCGGCGATATTTCCATTGTGGCTTTTCAATATATGATTTTGCACCCCATGGCATCGTATGTTGAGCCAATGGAAAAGAAAGTGGAGTCATAGGTGTTCGTGGACCGTAACTCAACTTGCTGACTGCCAGGAAATCTCCCACGCGAAGCGATTTCTCAAGTGATGATGAAGGGATCTGATAGTTTTGAAAGAAAAAGATGTTGATGATATAAACTGCTACTAAGGCAAAAATGATCGCATCAACCCATTCCATTACAGTCCTGAAAGATTTGTTCTTAGATTTTTTCCAAAAATCCCAAGGTATAAAACGGGTGATATAAATATCAAAAAATAGGATGAGTAGGGCTAAAATCCAAGGAGACCCAATCCAGATTGTGAAAAAAATGGTTATTGCAGTCCAGGATGAAAACCATATCCAACTTCTGCGCTTAGTATTTGTAATTCGTTCTTTTAAACTCATATTAATTTATGTAATAGCTTCAAGTAGTGTAAATTAAGAAATGTCAAATATTAAAAGGGCAACATGTCTTTCATCCCCAGACAACCTTTTTTGCCTTTTGTGAATTCTGCTGCTAATACGGCACCTAATGCAAATCCTCTTCGACTTTTTGCATCGTGTGTAATACGAATAGCATCTGCATCCGATTCATAAATCACAGTATGAATACCTGGTACTTCGCCTTCGCGGAATGACTTGATCTCAAGCTCATTTTCCATTTTAACATGGTCTAGCGACCATCTTACTTTTCTGTCAACATTTTTTATAATGTCATCTGCTATTGTTAGTGCTGTCCCGCTTGGTGCATCTAGTTTATGAATGTGATGGGTTTCTTCCATACGTACATCGAATTCAGGATAATTATTCATTATCTTAGCCAGATAACGGTTCACTGCAAAAAAAATGTTCACACCAAGACTAAAATTTGATGAATAAAAAAATGTATGATCGTTATGCTCACATATTCTTTTCATCTCTGCCATATGTTCAGTCCATCCGGTCGTGCCGGAAACCACTGGGATGTTGGCTGCAAAAGCTTTTTTGTAATTACTTAATGCACTTTTTGGTGAAGTAAATTCAATTGCCACATCCGCACTCTTAAATTCCGGAGAATCGAATTTCATTTCTTCAAAGACATCAATTGTACAAACAACTTCGTGTCCTCTTTCAATAGCCACTTTCTCAATTTCGTGACCCATTTTGCCGTAGCCGATAATTGCAATTTTCATTTTACATAGTTTTTGATTGACAAATTTATAATAAAAAAACAGACTATGACGTTTTGTATTATTAATTATGCATAATTGTGGCTTTATAACCAACCTTGAGATTTATACCAGGCAACAGTTTTTTCTACTCCTTTGAGCAATGGATAATCAGGAACAAATCCTAAATCATTTTGGATTGCTGAAATATCACAATTCCAATTACGCTGTTTCATAATCTTATATTTATCTGTGTTGAAGGTGGATGTTTTACCAAACAATCCTGACACTTTTTCTGATATATAGGCTGCTGTTCTTACTGTAAAAAGAGGAAACTTTATTGTGATTACTCTTTTCTTCTTGAGCACTGTTTGAACAATATGCATAAATTCATCGTCTGTATAAATATCGCCGTCTGATACATGATAAACCTTTTGTTTCATGCCTTTTTCAATGCTTAGGAAAATTACTTTGGACAAATCCTCTGAGAATATAAATGATAAAATCTGTTTTTTGAGACCGGCACCTACATTCAAACCGCTTTTTACTGCTTTCATCAAGATTAGATAATCTTTGTCGCGAGGTCCATAAACACCTGTCGGCCTAATTATAACAAATGGGAAATTAGATAGCGACATTAAATATTTCTCGGCTTTTAATTTACTTTTTCCGTATGCTGTGATAGGATTAGGTGTTTGATCAACGCTGATAGGCTCGTAAGTTTCTTCATTAACCATACCGATTGCTCCCATACTGCTCACGAAAATAAAACTTTCTGGAACGGTGTTGCTTTCAATCATTGAATCTGCCAAATTACGAGTATGCATATAATTTACATCTTCAAAATCCTCAATTTTTCTGGCTTTTGTGATACCTGCTACATGAACAACATAATCAAATTTCCCCTTGGCTTCACTAAATTCACTTAATTGTTTTACCAATTTATTCTTGTTGGAATAATTTAAGTAGATAAAATGAATGCGTTCATCTTTCAGATATTCGCGGTTACTGCTTACTCGAATACCTGCCCACGTTTCATAACCAAGTTCCAGTGCTTTCTCAACCACAGTACTGCCAACAAAGCCACTCGCACCGGTAATGAGGATTTTCTTTTGCATGTTTTTTTGTTTAAAAGACGATTGTCATGCAAAAATACTCTTTTTATATAATTCTTTTGCGACATTTAAATGGAAAGAACCGTTTTTTTTATTACTTTGCACAGACTTAAATGAAAGGTTAAAGTTTTTATACCCTGAATAAATAAAAGTAACACAGAATATGAGCAAGAAAATAATTAACACCTCAACGGTGCCCAAACCAAAAAAGAAAGATTTGACGCAATCAGTCATCAATTTCTTGAATCAGAATAGACAAAAAGAATACAATTATAAGCAAATTGCAGCTGCTATAGATGTGCGTGGAGAAGATGGAAAGCGTGTATTGATAAAAGTACTGGACAAACTCAGAGATGAAGATGTTTTGCTTGAAAGTTCTCGTGGCAGATATAGAATAAACGACAGAACACAACTGCTTGATGGTAGGTTCGAAAGACGAAGTAATGGCAAAAACTTTGTAGTTCCGGATGATGATGCAAACACTGTTTATGTATCGGAACGCAATGCTAAACACGCAATGAATGGTGATCGCGTAAGAGTGCAACTGCTAGCTAAAAGAAAAAGAGCGGATACTGAAGGAGTGGTTGTCGAAATTCTGGAACGTAAACAACAACGTTTCGTTGGTACGCTCGATATACAAAAGCATTTTGCATTTCTATTACTCGATAGTAAGATTCTATCAAACGATATATTCATTCCGCTGGAAGAACTGAATGGCGCTAAAAGTGGCGACAAAGTGATTGTGGAAATTCTTGAGTGGCCCGAAAAAGCAAATAATCCGGTAGGGAAAGTTATTGATGTGCTCGGAAAACCTGGAGATAATACTACGGAAATGCATGCCATTTTGGCGCAATATGACTTACCGTATAAATATCCGGCTAATATTGAAAAGTATGCGGAAAAGATTCCGGCAGAAATTCCGGCAAAGGAAATAGCTGCTCGTGAAGATTTCAGAAATGTCTTCACAATCACCATCGACCCAAAAGATGCAAAGGATTTTGACGATGCGCTTTCGTTCAGAAAAATCTCTGAGACGCTTTATGAGGTTGGTGTTCATATTGCTGATGTAACGTATTACGTGAAACCGGGTGATATTATAGATGTTGAAGCGGAAAATAGAGCTACTTCTGTTTATCTGGTGGATAGAACAGTTCCGATGCTGCCGGAGCGTTTGAGTAATGAGTTATGCTCTTTAAGACCGCACGAAGACAAACTTTGTTTTTCAGTAATTTTTGAGATTACAACTAAAGGGGAGGTAAAGAAATCTCGCATTGCTCACACAGTGATTAACTCCGATAGCAGACTGACTTACGAGGATGCGCAGACGGTTATCGAAACGGGAAAAGGGGATTTCAGTACGGAAATTCTTGCAATGAATGAGCTTGCTGTTCAGTTGCGCGAACGACGCTTTACTAATGGGGCTATTAATTTCGACCGTTATGAAGTGAAATTTAATCTTGATGAGAAAGGAAAACCACTGGGGGTTTACTTTAAATTGAACAAAGAGTCAAACAAATTGATAGAGGAATTTATGTTGCTCGCAAACAGAACGGTGGCGGAAGAAATTGGTAAAGTGCCAAAGGGAAAGCACGCAAAATCTTTTGTTTATCGTGTACATGATGTTCCTGATCCTGAAAAATTGGATACGCTTAATTCTTTTATTCTTCGTTTTGGTCATAAAATCAAAACTACAGGTACTAAAGTGGAAGTGGCAAAAAGTATTAACTCTCTGTTAGATAAGGTGCAAAGTCGACCGGAAGAGAATTTGATCGAAACTATTGCTATTCGTACTATGTCGAAAGCTATCTATTCAACCAAAAATCTGGGGCATTATGGTTTGGCATTCGATTATTATACGCATTTTACTTCACCTATTCGCCGTTATCCGGATATGATGGTGCACCGATTACTGGATAATTACATGGCTGGGGGACGAAGTGTTGATCAGGCTAGATTGGAAGATGATTGTAAACACTGCTCTGAAATGGAGATATTGGCATCAAATGCCGAACGGGATTCTGTTAAATATAAACAGGTCGAGTTCATGTCTGATAAGTTGGGCAAGGTATACGATGGAGTCATTTCGGGTGTAACGGAATGGGGTGTGTATGTTGAAATCAATGAGAATAAGTGCGAAGGAATGATTCCTATTCGAGACTTGGGAAATGATTTCTATGAACTGGACGAAAAGAATTATCGCTTGGTGGGAAGACGAAGCAAACAGGAATTCAGATTGGGACAAACCATAACAATTCAAGTGGCAAGAGCTAATTTGGAACGTCGACAATTAGATTTTACTATAGCATAAAGTGAACAGCTCCTTTTCGGATGAGATAAAGAAATATGCTCGCTCAATTGGTTTCGACGTTTGCGGAATCAGTCGAGCAGGGCATACCGGCGAACAAGATCAGTATGCCGAATGGTTATTAAAGGGCTGTCATGCCGACATGGGTTATCTGGAGCGGAATATCGAGAAAAGACTTGATCCTCGATTATTGGTTGAGGGGGCAAAATCTATAATTTCTGTCGCTATAAATTATTACCCGGATCAAAGGCTCCCTGATAATGTTCCGCAATTTGCTTATTATACTTATGGCGACGATTATCACGATGTTGTGCGCGAAAAATTACACCGACTGTTTGAGTTTATTAAAATGCATTTTCCGGATGTTACGGGGCGGTGTTTCACTGATTCTGCTCCTGTCTTGGAACGATATTGGGCTGCTAAGGCTGGATTGGGCTTTATAGGGAAAAACACGTTGTTGATTCTGCCTAAACATGGGTCGTTTTTCTTTCTGGGTGAAATAATTCTTGATCTAACTCTCGATTATGATACACCAATCACTTTAAACTGCGGCAGTTGTCGTAAATGTATTGATGCTTGTCCTACAGGGGCTATCGAAAAACCGCATTGGTTGAATGCAAATAAATGTATCTCTTATCAAACAATAGAAAATAAAGGGGATATTGATGAAGAAATTATCCCAAATCTGAGCAATAATGTTTATGGATGTGATATTTGCCAAAAAGTTTGTCCATGGAACAGATTTGCTAAACCTTGCGTCACACCGGAATTTAAACCGTCTGATACTTTTTTGTCTCTTGATAGAAAAAAATTGGGTGAGATGGATGAGGAAAACTATCGTTTACTTTTTCGCAAGTCTGCTGTTAAAAGGGCTAAGTTCAATGGCTTGAAAAGAAATATTGAATGTCTGTTGCGACAATGAAATGGGTTTCTTTTCTTCGCAATAATTCATTACATTTGTATTCAATAAAGTATGGAAGAGACTTTTGATATACATAATAATAAACATTTTCAAGATACAGATAGGGATTTTGAAAATGCATTGAGACCGCTGACTTTTTCGAGTTTTAACGGACAAGATAAAATTGTTGAGAATCTGAAAGTGTTTGTGAGCGCTGCACGAATGCGTGGCGAGTCGCTAGATCATGTCCTTTTGCATGGACCTCCTGGCTTAGGAAAAACAACTTTATCTAACATTATTGCTAATGAACTTAATGTTGGATTTAAAGTGACATCGGGGCCGGTATTGGACAAACCTGGAGATTTAGCTGGAATACTTACCTCACTTGAATCGAATGATGTTCTTTTTATTGATGAGATCCCCCGTTTGTCTCCTATTGTTGAGGAATATCTTTATAGCGCAATGGAGGATTATCGAATAGATATTCTCATTGATAAAGGACCAAGTGCCAGATCTATACAGATTGATCTTAATCCTTTCACATTAATAGGAGCTACTACAAGAAGTGGATTGCTTACAAGCCCTCTTCGTGCACGCTTTGGAATAAATATGCATTTGGAATATTATGATGTGGAAACGCTTACGGGAATCGTTCTGCGATCTGCTGATATTTTGAAAATTGAATGCGATTATGATGCAGCACTCGAAATTGCGTCTCGAAGCAGAGGAACGCCTCGTGTTTCTAATGCGTTGTTGAGACGTGTACGGGATTTCGCACAGGTGAAAGGTTCGGGCAAAATAGATATGGCAATCGCTTCGTACTCTCTCGAAGCTCTTAATATTGATACTTTCGGATTGGATGAGATCGATAACAAGATATTACTTACTATCATTGATAAGTTCAAAGGGGGACCGGTGGGGATTTCAACTATCGCTACTGCCGTTGGAGACGACGCAGGAACAATCGAAGAGGTGTATGAACCTTTCTTAATCAAAGAGGGTTTCATAAAACGTACTCCCAGAGGAAGGGAAGTAACACAACTGGCTTATGAACATTTAGGCCGAATACCTTATCAGGACAAACAAACATCGCTGTTTTAAAATATAAAAGACGCATTTAAATAATGCGTCTTTTGTTTTATATAAATCAAACAGGTTTAATATTACTGTTTTGTATTATTTTATTCTTCTTAAAACTTACTAAAGATCATTTCTAATTTCAGATTTTCTGGTTTTTTACTGATGGTTGTCGCTGATGGCGTCATCAAATTGTAAACTCCGGTAAGTACACTGGATTGACTTCCATAATAAGAACTTTGTGAGGTTTGCTGTGTAATGCTCACAGGAACAAGTAGATATGTTAAATCTTTAATGGTTCCGTTATTCTTCTCTTTATAGTGATTTACCATTGCAGAGATGTTCCCAAAATCATATGTGTATGTTGTTGAATTAAACGCTGCGTAAAATGTGGTTACACTATTTGGTAATGTCTTTTTCTGAAAAAAAGACGAGAGCGAATCTTTGTTGATTAACAGCAGATAGGGCGCTGCTTTTAATTGGAATGTTCCATTATCTACAGCTGGCACTGCTTGAACTTTGAAGTTCGCAAGATTAAGGGCTTGCGACTTAAGTTGGTCGGCGACTTGAGACATCGGGAAAACGATTTCTGTATTCACACCAGCTGGACTTTTGATATACGTCAAATTTGCATTTGGAGTCAATAGATTTGCATTTTTATTTTGAATAGTATTCAATTGGGTTACTTCAGGTGTTATATACAACGGAAGTTCTCCTTTTCGAATTGTGTCCTGACCGGTTGAGGATCCTCCAATATCATTATAATGGTAATTAATTACAAACGATGTTAACTCAACATTTATCATTGTACTATTACCAAAAGTGGTAGTCATATACAGACCTGGAAAAAATTCCCTGAGAGATTCACTGTCCTTGAGCTTGCTGTCTGGCTTTTTTGATTCAGCCAAAAACTCTTCTCCCAGCGACAAAGGAAGGTCTACAATGATATCGTAAACATTTATAGTGCTGCTTGAAGTGGTGCTCGAAACGGTTTGTGTATGATAAACAGAGTTTTTACCCGAAAATATCTGTTGACCAATAGGATTGGACTCAATATAATTTGTTACATCTAAATCTGTTGTGGTTCCTTTTTGGGGAAGTTGTTTGTTTAACTTGTAAACAGAGAGTTGCATCGGTGCAAGAGAATCGCCGGTCCAACTTGTATATGAAACATACAAACGAACGGAATCTATAATACTACCGCTGGGAAAAGTTTTTCCTGCAGGAAAATAGAATTCACCTACATAATCTGATTTTACTGTGCCAAAAATAGAATCTAAATATTCGCCCAGAACCGGACTGTCTGTCTTGGCATTGATGCTCTCAACCTGAATCGTATTTGCACTCAGGGTCAGCGTGTCTGTTCCCACACTCAATTTGTCTCCACCTGGCTGAATGCTTAAACCAACATCAGAAAGGGTGTCATTGCAAGACAATAAAACTATGGATGCTACCGCTGTTAAAAGCAGTTTATATATGGTGTTTGACTTCATTCGTTCAAATATAAAAATTTTATCGCGCAAATATCCGAAAAAATAATTGCATAAAAAAGCACTTGGGCTAGTTTATATTCTGTTTTACGATTTTTTTAAGTGTAATTATGCTTTCAGCCTATTGTACAATGCGTCAATTTCATCGACATTACTATCAAAATCGGCGTTGAAAGGAATAAAATCAATATCATTTTCAGTAATGTATTTGCTGATATTGCTATTGATATTCTCACTTCCCTGAACTACTGCATCGGAATAGTCTATAGCCATTTTTGTGAGATTCTCGAAATCCATCGTACCTCTCTCATTTATCGATTTTATCTCGGCTTCATCAATACCTTCAAAAAGCAACTTCTTTGCAATCTCTTCGTGAAAAGGATTGTTGAATGCGTCGTCATAAACTGAATATACTACTTTTGAATCTTTGAAGCAAGGATCATCTGCATAACCTTTCTTGATGAAAAGGGGAACAAGAGCCGAAAACCAACCGTGACAATGAATCACGTCCGGAATCCAACGTAGCTTTTTAACAGTCTCCATTACTCCGCGAGTAAAGAAAATACTGCGCTCGTCGTTGTCCTGATATTCAAGGCCGTTTTCATCTACAATAGTTTCCCGATGCTGAAAAAAATCGTCGTTGTCAATGAAATAGATTTGCATTCTTGCTGGTTGAATAGATGCAACTTTAATGATGAGAGAATGGTCAGTATCGTCAATAATCAAGTTCATACCCGACAAGCGAATTACTTCATGAAGCTGATTCCTTCGTTCATTTATATTGCCATATTTTGGCATAAAAGAACGAATTTCTTTACCTTTTTCCTGAATAGCTTGTGGAAGATAGCGTGAAATATTTGATACTGTGGTTTTTGGTGAGTACGGATATATTTCTTGGGAAATATATAAAATTCTTTTTTTGTTCATTCTAAATGCTTCTACTTAATTAATTACAAAGATAATAAAAAAAATCCGCTTAATTGCAAAATGTTTTGGTGACTTTTTTTTTATTAACTGAAAAACAAAGTGTTACTTCATAAATTATAACTTTTTTCCTTATTTGATAAAGTGGGTGTAATGCGCTGATTATACCAGTATTAGTGTGGTTTTATGTCTGATTTTTCAAGATGTTAATTTTATGTCGTACAAGTTTGACATTATTCTTTTACATGATTTCTACATACTCTCAATCAATTTTTAGCTGGGTTTCCAATGGTTCATGAAATGATAATTACTGAAAATTTTAGAAATATATATGTGGGGCATACTTTTTTATTTGATAAAAAATGTGTTGCTTTGTATGCTAAAACTGAAAAAATGAAGGTTATTAATACTATTAGCGAGCTGAACCAGGTCCTTGAGCCCTATCGACGACAAAGTAAAGCAGTTGGACTGGTTCCTACAATGGGCGCGCTGCATCAAGGTCATGCTGCTTTAGTTGAGAAATGTGTCACAGAAAACGATGTAAGTGTAGTCAGCGTTTTTGTCAATCCTACTCAGTTTAATAATAAAGAGGATCTGCGTTTGTATCCAAGAGATTTGGAGGCGGACAGCAGATTGTTGGAATCAATTGGTACGGATTATGTTTTTGCTCCTTCGGTTGATGAAATGTATCCGGAAACAGATACTAGGGTCTTTGATTTTGGTGATCTTGCTAACGTGATGGAAGGACAATTCCGACCGGGACATTTCAACGGTGTTGCACAAATAGTGAGTAAACTGTTTTATGCGGTTGAACCAAAAAGGGCTTATTTTGGGGAAAAGGATTTTCAACAACTGGCAATCATACGATTAATGGTTAAACAATTGTATCTGCCAATAGAAATTGTTGCAGTTCCAATTGTAAGAGAGGATAGCGGATTGGCGCTGAGCAGCAGAAATTTGCGCCTGACTGAACAACAAAGGACAAAAGCTGCCGAAATATATAAAACGTTGAAGGATAGCATAGCTTTTAAAAGCGAAAAAAGTGTGGAAGAAACCATGGCATTTGTTGTGGATACTATAAACAATGTGGATGGTTTAAATGTTGAATATTACGATATTGTAAATGGAGAAACGCTTCAACATGTTGAAAATTGGACCAGTGCTGAGTATGTCGTTGGATGTATTGCTGTGTTTTGCGGCGATATAAGACTCATAGATAATATCAGATATAAATAGTTTATAAAATGTGGATTGAAATATTAAAGTCGAAAATACATAGGGCAACTGTTACGGATGCCAATCTAAATTACGAGGGCAGCATTACAATAGATGAAGATTTAATGGATGCGGCTAATATCTTTTTAAATGAAAAGGTCTCTATTGTAAATAATAATAACGGAGAACGTTTTGAAACGTATGTTATTAAGGGTGAACGCGGTTCGGGAACAATATGCCTGAATGGTGCGGCTGCTAGAAAGGCTCAGATAGGTGATGTGATTATCATCATGAGTTATGCTTTTATACCTGTTGAAGAGGCAAAAAGCCATGAACCTACAGTTGTTCATGTGAAAGAACCATCGAATGAACTTTGTAAATGAATTTTTTATTAGAAATTACTGAACAGCCGATTTCATAATCGGCTGTATTTACTTTTAAACGTGTATACTAAAAAAGAAATAGTTAGGATAAGTTTGCCTATCATGCTTAGCTTGGTGGCTCAAACACTTATTCAGGTTGTGGATACGGCTTTTCTTGGCAGAGTGGGTGAGGTGGAACTGGGAGCTTCGGCACTGGCGGGAATTGTTTATATAGCTGTGTTTACGCTTGGATTTGGTTTTAGCATGGGAAGCCAAATAATGATTGGACGACGAAACGGTGAACGCAACTTCTCAGAAATTGGGGGAATTGTGGTACAGGGTTTTGCATTTCTACTTGTTCTGGCCTTGATCTTTATCCCTATTCTTAAGATATTGTCGCCTTCTCTCTTGCCTAAATTCTTTTCGTCTGAAGATGTAACAGTGGCTGTTATTGAATATCTTGATTGGAGGGTATACGGGTTTGTGTTCTCTTTTACGAATTCTATTTTCAGGGCTTTCTTTGTTGGTATCGCGCGTACAAAAGTGCTTACCATGAACGCTATAGTCATGGGGTTGGTTAATGTTTTCTTTGATTATGGATTGATATTCGGTCATTTTGGAATGCCTGAAATGGGGATCGGAGGAGCGGCTCTCGCTTCGGTTATTGCGGAAGCTTCATCTACTTTGTTTTTCTTCATCTATTTGTTGAAAACAGTCGACCTTGAAAAATATGGATTCAAACGGATCAGATGGAAGTGGTCGGTAACGGCAAAAGTGCTGAGCATTTCAATATATATGATGGTGCAGAACTTATTGGCTGTATCAACATGGTTGCTCTTCTTCGTTTTTATTGAAAGATTGGGTGAGCGACCGCTTGCAGTTTCAAATATCGTACGTAGTTTCAGTAATCTGTTTACAATTCCTTCTGCGGCTTTGGGGGCTGTGGCAAATACTCTGGTGAGTAACACAATCGGAGCTAATCGTTCTGATGAGGTGCTGCCACTGGTAAAACGTATAGCAGGAATGAGCTTCGGGGTGATGCTGGTTGTAATAATTCTTGCTTTAGTATTTCCGGAACTGATTGCCAGAATTTATACTGATGATCAGTCGTTGATTAACGATACAATTGCTCCGTTATATGTTCTTGTTTTATCTTTACCCTTTTTTAGCGTTAGCACGGTCTTCTTTAGCGCGGTATCGGGAACGGGAAATACAAAGCGGGCACTGACTTTCGAAGTGTTTACGCTTACTTTTTATCTTTTCTATATCTGGCTCATCATTTCTCATCTTAAATTGTCGGTTGCATGGGCATGGACTTCGGAACTGTTGTACTGGATGTTTTTGGCTATTCTTTCGTATTTATATCTCAAAAGGGGAAAGTGGAAAAACAAACAGATTTAAAGACTCAAATAACCTTTTTTTGTATATCTTTACCTTAATATTAAAACCGTAATATGTGGCGAATAATCTGTATTTCACTGATATGTATTTTTATTCCGGGGATGCTTTCTGCACAGGAATATAAATGGAAAGCTGATTTTGATTACTTCTTCGATAATGTTGAATATGAAAAAACTCCCTTTGCTGATTCGCAAACTATGCAGGGAATATGGATAAATCCATTGGGAGGGGCAACTTGGGATTCTTTACATTCTTTATATGGGGGTGTTAATTTGCTGGTTCTCCCGGGATCAAAAGCAACTGTTGATAAGGTGGAAATGACTTTGTTTTATCAGTATAAAACACCAAATGTGCTTTTTAGGGCTGGCTCCTTCCCGAGAAGTGAGGTGCTGTCAAACTATAATAATTTCTTTTTTACGGATTCTATCTCTAACTTCAAACCACTAATGGAGGGCGTTTTCTGGCAAATTGGCAATGATGATACGTTCTTTAATATGTGGATGGACTGGACGGGATATGCCGATCCAACAACACGTGAGTCGTTCTTTATTGGTTTGTCTGGAAAAGCGACTAAAGGAGCGATCTTTGCTGATTTTCAATCGTATATGTTTCATAACGCAAACACACGACCGAATAACATCAATGATTTTGGAGTGCGCGAAAATATACAGCTGCAAGCTTCTTTGGGATTGAATATCAATAATCATAACGGGTTTGATGGTTTATTATCGACGGGTGCTTTATTGGGATATGAAAGGGATCGAAGCTTTGACAATGCTCTTTACAAACCTGTTGGTTTTACAGCTAGAGCAAATGCTGAATATTGGGGCATAGGTACTCAAAATACTTTGTATGTGGGTGATTCACGTATGGCGTTTTATGATACTTATGGCTCGGATTTGTATTGGGGAACACCTTTTTTAAGAGGAAAATCATATCTGGAAAGTGAATGGTTTATTCGTTTGCTCGATACGGACAGGGCTAAAGCGCGCTTTAACTTTAATGTTCATTTTTCAGAGGGAAATGTGCTTTACCAACAAATGCTGACAGTCTCAGCAACTATCGGCAACTTCTCAACTCAAAAAAAAGGTAAAGGACGCTTCCCTTGGATGAAGATATTTCAATAAATTATTGCATTATGATGCCGAAAGATAGAATAGAAGAACTGCGTAGAATACTACACGAACATAATTATAATTACTATGTTCTTTCACAACCAGTAATCACTGATTTTGAATTTGATCAATTATTAAAGGAATTGAGTGAACTGGAGGTGCAGTTCCCGGAATTTTCCGATCCTAATTCTCCTACAATGCGTGTGGGTAGCGATATTAATAAGAACTTTAAACAGGCAAAACATCGTTATCCTATGTTGTCTCTGCAAAATACTTATTCGGAAGGCGAAGTGGCAGATTTCTTTAATCGGGTCAAAAAGGGACTGAACGAGGAGTTTGAAATTGTTTGCGAACTGAAATTCGACGGTACTTCTATTTCTCTTATTTATGAAAATAAACAGTTGGTGCAGGCTATCACACGCGGCGATGGAAAACAGGGTGATGTGGTTACTGATAATGTGCGCACAATCCGAAGTGTACCTTTGGTGCTAAAAGGTGATAATGTGCCTGATTATGTCGAGGTTAGAGGTGAAGTACTCATGCCGTGGAATGTGTTCGAGGAACTGAACAAGGAAAGGGAGGAACAGGAGGATCCTTTGTTTGCAAATCCTAGAAATGCGGCTTCGGGAACTCTTAAATTGTTGGATCCTAAAGTGGTGGCTTCACGTAAGCTTGATTCTTCGCTATATTATCTCTTGGGGGAAAACCTTCCGAGTGACAGCCATTTTGAAAATATGACTATCGCACGTAACTGGGGCCTGAGGGTTTCTAATGCAATGAGGAAATGTAAATCGATAGATGAAATTATCGATTTCCTTAAATATTGGGATAAGGAACGAAAGAACTTGCCTGTGGCGACTGATGGGGTTGTACTGAAAGTAGATTCTCTTTTACAACAACGGAATTTGGGATCTACATCAAAATTCCCACGATGGGCCATAGCATATAAGTTTAATGCTGAACAGGCGGTCACTCGACTTGAATCGGTTTCGTATCAGGTTGGGAGAACAGGGGCCGTTACTCCTGTGGCAAACCTCGAACCGGTATTGTTGTCGGGAACTACTGTCAAAAGGGCATCATTATATAATGAAGATGCAATTCTTGCTTTGGATCTGCATATCGGTGATAATGTGTTTGTTGAAAAGGGTGGGGAAATCATCCCTAAAATAACGGCGGTTGATAAGGAATCGCGTTTTATGATCGGAGATAAGGTAACATTTATAAAACGATGTCCGGCTTGTGGAACTACACTTGTCCGAAATGAGGATGAGGCAATTTATTATTGTCCTAATTCAGAGGAATGTCCTCCTCAGATAAAGGGAAGAATAGAGCATTTTGTGACGCGCAAAGGAATGAATATTGTTGTCGGTCCGGAAACAATTAATTTACTGTATGACAAAGGGCTGATAAAAGATGCTGCAGATCTTTATACTTTACAATTTGAAGATTTGGTTCATCTGGATAGGTGGGCCGAAACAAGTGCAAAAAACTTGATTGAGAGCATTGGTAATTCAAAATCAGTTCCATTTGAACGGGTATTGTTTGCATTGGGTATCCGATTTGTTGGTGAAACTGTGGCTCAGAAACTTGCTTTGGCATTTCATGATATTGATAATCTGGCTAATGCATCAATTGAACAGCTTACTTCTGTAGAGGAGATAGGTGAACGTATAGCACAAAGCGTGGTTGAATATTTTTCTAATCCAAAGTCACTGGATTTTGTGAACCGACTAAAATTACAGAATCTTCAATTCTCTCTTAGTGAGGATGCTATGGCGCTCAAAACTGATAAGTTGAAAGGGGTGACAATCGTAATCAGCGGTACTTTCGAACTTCATTCAAGAGATGAATATAAAGCAATGATTCTTCAAAATGGGGGCAAGAATAGCGGATCGGTATCAAAGAGCACTGATTTTATTCTGGCTGGTGATAATATGGGACCTGTCAAACTCGAAAAAGCCGAAAAGCTTGGTGTCAAGATTATTGATGAGAACAAATTCCTCAAGATGATAGAATAATCATATTTATCAAGAATTGTTTTTTCTTTACACAACAAATCGCTAGGTATCATTGTTTTAATAATATAAAAAATAAAGAACAATGAAGAAGATACTGAAAATCGCATTAGCATTATCTATCGTCGTTTTAATTGTTTCTGCATGTGGAACAAAACAAACGGCAGCTGAAAAAGCAGCCATTGCTGCAGGTATAGCTCAACAGGTAGAAGATCAGAACTTCACCTTCGAAGCAGATTATGTTTATCCAACAGGATATAAATCTATGTATTTGAGTCCTTTTTATGATGTTAAAGTGTCAAAAGATACGGTGGACGCTTATTTGCCTTACTTCGGACGTGTATATGTTGCTCCCACAAACCCACTTGAAGGGGGAATACAGTTTCTAAGCAAGGACTTTGATTATAAGGTGACAAAAGGGAAAAAAGCTGATAAATGGTTGGTGGATATAAAAATAAATGATGCAGGCAGGCAATTGTTACTGCAGTTCGAAATTTGGGAAAACGGAAATACAAGGTTGTTCGTACAGGATTTTAATCGTCAACCGATTTCTTTTAGTGGAAGAATTGCAGATGAAAAAGAAAAGTAACTGAACTTCAAATGTTATTAAAAGAGGGAAGATTTAAATCTTCCCTCTTTTAATTTATAGGATCAAAACGAGCTTACTGTTTTGAAGTTTTTAATATATGTATGCATTATAATCTGTCAGCAAGGTTTGCTGGTAGATAGAAGGTGTTGTTTTTGTCAATGTAAACTACAACAGAACCAAGATCAAATGGTTTACCGTTGAGCTTTGCTACTGATGAAAAAGCTTTTACTTCTAATGTCTTTTTGCCCTTTTTTACTATAAGAACAGGGAAGTCTGGATTCTGTTTGTCAATACTGTATTTCATACCGTTGAAAACTTCACTGTGCTTAGCAAAAAGCTCGTCAGATAATTGTTGAAGGGGTTTCTGGAGACCACCAACATTAAACAGATACTTGTTTAAATCAACGTTCCTTACATGTCCTTTTAAAACATCACCTTGTGGATGGTACGAAGAAAGTATCAACTCTTCGCCTGTGTGACCACCGGTTGTATAACCAAAACAAGTTCGTGAGTTGAGGATGCTGACAATTGTATGCACCATATTTTGAGTTGTGCCTACTTTTGTGTAGTCGCCTTCTTTGTAATTACTTGATGATAATAGTTGTTGAAGCTCTTCGTCAGTTAAATCAATACCGGTGTATTTCTTGAATTCACTTTTAATATTTTCGGGCTTCGTCTTCAAAAGCATTGATTCAATGCCGTTTGCTGACAATTTATATTGTGAAACATTCCCAAATAGTTGATCAATGCTTAACTTGTCGTAACCTGAACATTTACTAGTACCAATTGTGAAACCACTGTTTCCATGATCTGATGCTATAATAACAGCTGTTTCACCATTCTTTTTAGCAAATTCCATTACTTTACCCACGGCTTCGTCAAAAGCAAGAAACTCGGTGATAATGGCAGCTGGGTCATTTGCATGAGCAGCCCAATCAACTTGACTTCCTTCAACCATTAAGAAAAAACCGTCTTCATCTTTAGATAAAATCTCAATTGCTTTACTTGTCATTTCTGCTATTGATGGCACTTTTTCAGGATTGCGATCTAAATCGTATGGCAAAGCTTTTTCGCCAAAAAGGGCCCAAATCTTTCCATTTTTATCGTAATTTAGCATGCCATTTTTGTCGTTTTGCAAATATGTTGTACCGTTATTCTTGAAATGATTTTCCATATCTTCGGTCACAATACTTGTACCTCCGCCAAAAAGAACATCCAGGTTCTGGTAGGCGATTTGGGGAGCTATTGCTTTATAGTTGCCTCTGTTATAATAGTGTGAAGAAAAATCGGCTGGGGTCGCATGGGGAAATTCACACGTGACTACAAGCCCGGTAGCTTTACCTTTTTCAATTTTCATCGCTTCCAAAATAGTTGCAGCTGGTTGATAAGTACGGGTTGTGTCAACTGGATAAATATCATTTTCTGTTGCAACTGGATGAATAGCAACATTTCCTGTTTGAGACAAAACTCCGGTCGCATAGGCTGAACTGGTGGGAGCTGAATCTCCAATCGGTGCATTTGATGAGTGAGAAGTAACTGTTCCGGAAATGAAAGGGTCAATATTTAAACTTTCCCCCATCTTATTGTAATATTTGTACCATCTGGCTGCAGAATAAACTCCAATTGATGTTCCATCGGGAATCATGATAATTACATTCTTAACTGTTTGTGGTGTTTGTGCTGCAGCAATAATTGAAACCAACAGCAGACATAGGAATAATCGTAGTTTCATCATATTTATCTATAGTTTTTTATTTAAATGTTATTTAGAACGCGTAAAGATAATAATATGTTGTTACATTTTAAATAAGTTTTTTGTTTTATGCATTTGTATTCAGAATGAGGTCAATTGATTGACCATTTTTTCTTATATTTGTTGTTTATATAACAAAACATAATAAACAATTAAATATGAGCTCACAGAAACCACTCATTCTCATTACGAATGACGATGGCTATCAAGCAAGAGGAATTCAATCGTTAGTTAATGCATTAAAAGATTTGGGGGATATCGTTGTCTTTGCACCATCTCAACACCAATCTGGAATGTCAAGTGCTATAACATCAGCAATCCCGCTTAGGGCGCGACTTATAAATACTGAAGATAATGTGACTACTTATATCTGCAATGGTACACCGGTTGACTGTGTAAAACTTGCATTTAATAATTATCTTGAACGTAAACCGAATCTTGTGGTTTCTGGTATAAATCATGGCTCAAACGCTGCAATAAGTGTCTTGTATTCAGGAACCATGGGCGCAGCAATTGAAGGGTGCATTTTTGGTGTTCCTTCTTTCGGAATATCACTTACGGATTTCTATCCTGACGCTGATTTCACTGGCGCGCAAAAAGTTGCACATGATATAGCAGAACAAGTTTTGCAAAAAGGATTGCCTGATTCTATTTGTTTAAATGTGAACGTTCCAAAAGGTGAAGTCAAAGGAATAAAGATATCTAAACAAACACCGGGAAAATGGGTCGATGAGTTTTTCAAATCAAAAGATGCTGCTGGTAGAAATATCTATTGGCTGACTGGTAAGTTTGAAAATAGGGCAGAGGAAGATGAAAGTACCGATGAATGGGCTTTAGCTAATAATTTTGCATCTATTGTACCGGTAAAAATCGATATGACTGCTTATGAATTTATTCCTGAACTTCAAAAATGGAAATTCTAATGATAAATAATTTATCAACGAAATGAGATTTTACTTGATTGCCGGTGAAGCTTCCGGAGATTTACATGCATCAATTTTGATGAAGTCTCTGAAAAAATTATATCCGAATTCCGAATATCGGTTTTTTGGAGGTGATCTTATGCAAGCTCAGGGAGGTACGCTGGTAAAACATTATCGCGAAATGGCATACATGGGAATTATACCGGTTATTACTCATGCACGTGCCATTTTGAATAATCTAAAACTTTGCAAGAAAGACATAGCGCAATATAAACCGGATGCAATTATTCTTGTCGATTATCCTGGTTTTAATCTCAAAATTGCAAAGTATGTAAAAACAAATCTTCAAATTCCGGTTTATTACTACATATCACCAAAAGTGTGGGCATGGAAAACATATCGCGTCAAATTGTTTAAAAAATATGTTGATCATATGCTTTGCATCTTACCTTTTGAAGTGGATTTCTTTAAAAAACATAACTATTCTGTGCATTATGTTGGCAATCCTTCAGTAAATGAAATTGATGAACGGGATTATAAAAACGAATCTTTCAATGAGTTTATTGCTGATAATGATTTGCCAAATAAACCTATAATTGCCTTGCTGGCGGGAAGCCGTAAAAATGAGATAGCTGATAACTTACCTGCAATGCTCCAAAGTGTCAAAGATTTTGATGAATATCAAATTGTTATAGCAGGTGTACCAAGCATCGAACGCTCAGTATATAATACATATATTCAAGGTTTTCCTGTGTCAGTTTTTTTCGGACAAACATATCGCATACTCGCACAATCGAAGGCTGCATTGGTTACTTCAGGAACGGCTACACTGGAAACGGCTCTGCTGAATGTGCCTCAGGTGGTGTGCTACAAAACACCGTTGCCAAAACTTTCTTATTGGGGATTCAAACATATCTTTCACATTCCTTACATTTCTTTAGTCAATTTGATAAGTGGTAAAGAAGTGGTGAGGGAATTGTTTGCTAAATACTTCAATATTGAGAATATTCGCGAAGAGTTATATCGTATTTTAAAAGTAAATGACTATCGACAAATCATGCTGGATAACTATTCTGAAATGCGCAAAATACTTGGAAATACTGATGCCTCTGATAATGCGGCGCAAGTGATCTGGAAAACATTACAGAATAAACCTTGATTCATTGCGACAAGTGATTTATTCGCTATTGTTTTTTTGAAAATAAATTATCGTATTTACTGTTTTTCTCTCCTTTTTTATTTTCTTTGTATGAATATTGATCATTAAAAAACTGCATCTATGAAAATCGGAATTCTTACTTCAGGAGGTGATGCTCCGGGCATAAACGCCACTATACGTGGCGTGGGTAAAACAGCCATTAAAAATTATGGAATGGAAGTGATCGGAATCCTTAACGGTTTTTCAGGTCTTTTGGAGAAAGATACCGTTGAACTCACAGATGCTTCGCTTTCAAATATACTAAATCTTGGGGGAACAATCCTCGGTACAGCAAGGGAAAAGAATTTTAGAAAAATGATTTCTTCACCGGATGCTAAAGATCAAATGCAAATTAAACAATGTTATCAGGAACTGGGACTGGAATGTTTGGTGTGCATTGGAGGAAATGGAACACAGAAAACAGCTTATATGCTTTCTGAACTGGGACTGAATGTCATAGGAATTCCAAAAACTATCGATAACGATGTGTATGGAACGGATATTACATTTGGTTTCGATACGGCTGTTAATATCGCAACGGAAGCAATTGACCGTCTTCACTCAACAGCAAGTTCGCATCGACGTGTCATGGTCATCGAAATGATGGGACATCATGCCGGATGGATTACTTTATATGCAGGAATGGCTTCTGGAGCGGATATCATTATCTTACCCGAATTAGGGTACAACATGGATGTAGTGATCGATAAGATAAAACATCGTTCGGAAGAGGGAAAAGCTTATTCAATTGTGGCTGTTGCTGAAGGAATAGAAATAAAGAACAGTAACGAAAGGGCAGCTATATACTTTGCTAATGAGATCGCTAAACGTTCAGGATTCGAAACGCGTGAAACAGTACTTGGATATGTTCAGCGCGGTGGATCTCCTTCTCCTTTTGACAGAACTTTAGGTACACTTTTTGGTGGACATGCCGCTTATCTTATTCATGAAGGATTATTCGGACGAATGGTCGCAAGAGTTGATGGAAAAATCACGGATATTCCACTGAAAGAAGTGGCAGGAAAACTTAAACTTGTAACACCGGATACTCCACTTGTTGTTCAAGGAAAAAGTATGGGAATCTCCTTTGGAATATAAAAGTTTATAAATAGTATTGATAGTTCCGTATTCTCCGGTTATATTTCCTGCTCGTCAATTTCTTGATCTTGCTCAGGTTGTATATCGGAGAATTCTTTTTTTGCTGTATCTAAAAGACGCTCTAGTAATTTCTTGTCTCTTCTTATATTTTCTAATCCCTCTTTTGCGGCCATTTGATGTGATTCCTTTTTGGAATATCCATTGCCGGAACCAATATCCTCACCTCCTACAAATACATGTGATTCAAAAATTGGATTGTTTTGTTCGTCAAACGAAGATTCAATAACTTCAAATTTGACTTCTACCTTATTCTTCTGACCCCACTCAATTAAACGTGACTTGAAATCTACCTCTGTCTTGATAACGGACTCAATATTCAAATGTTGTTTGATAAGTTTCTCGAAGACAAAGCCTTTGGCAACGCGATATCCCTGGTCGAGATAAATTGCACCTATAAGAGCTTCCAACGCATCACCATAAATATTTGTGTTGTGTGCTAAATTACGTGTCGATGAAACAATCAGTTTGTCCAATCCCAACTCAATGGCAAGCTTATTCAACGTTTCTCGCTGAACAATACGTGAACGCATACTCGTGAGAAAACCTTCTTTCTTATCAAGAAAGCGCTTGAAGAGAATGTCACCTACTATGCAATCGAGTACTGCATCGCCTAAAAATTCAAGACGTTCGTTGTTTATCCACTTACCTGATGAGGTTCGGATTGATGATGATCTATGGATTACAGCTTCCTTATATAGATCAATGCGGTCGGGTGTGAAACCGACTATATTTGCGAAAGAGAGGTAAGGTTCCTTCCCTTTATTTGGAAAGGCCTTAATCCTCTTTATTAATTTTCTCACACTATTTGTTGAATTGCTTAAGTATAACACTTGAATTGTGTCCACCAAAGCCAAAAGTATTAGATAACGCAGCTCGTATCTTTTTATTTTGAGCTTTGTTGAATGTGAAATTTAGATTATAATCTATTTCAGGGTCTTTATCATCTTCTGTGAAGTTGATTGTAGGAGGAACGATTTGATCTCTAATAGCTAAAATACAGAAGATAGCCTCCATAGCTCCTGTTGCTCCTAATAGATGACCTGTCATCGATTTGGTTGAGCTGATATTAAGATCGTATGCATGTTCTCCAAAAACTGCTTGAATAGCTTTCACTTCTGAAGAATCACCTACTGATGTTGATGTACCGTGAACATTGATATAATCAATTTCTTCCGGTTGCATATTCGCGTCATTTAATGCGTTTTGCATCACTAACTTAGCGCCTAATCCATCAGGATGAGATGCAGTCATGTGATAGGCGTCGGCTGACATGCCTTCACCAACAACTTCCGCATAAATATGTGCTCCTCTTGCAATTGCATGATCCAGTTCTTCCAATACAAGTGTCGCAGCTCCTTCACCAATCACAAAGCCGTCGCGACTTGCGGTAAATGGTCTTGATGCTGTTTCTGGGGAATCATTGCGAGTGGACAATGCATGTAATGCATTAAATCCTCCAACTGATGATGGACAAATTGTTGCCTCTGCTCCTCCTGCGAAAATCACATTTGCTTTGCCTAAACGGATTAAGTTGAACGCTTCTCCTATAGCATGAGTGGATGACGCACAGGCAGACACTGTAGCATAATTAGGTCCGTGAAAACCATATTTAATAGCAATATGTCCAGCGGCAATATCTGAAATCATTTTCGGAATAAAAAACGGGTTGAATCGAGGCCCTTTGTCCTTTTCCAGATAATAACCTGAAACTTCTTCCTCAAATGTTTTAATACCACCGATACCTGATGCAAACACCACGCCAATTCGATTACAATCCTCTACTTCCAGATCCAGTTTCGAGTCAGACATTGCTTCATCAGCAGCGGCCATAGCTAACTGAGCATATCGGTCGTATTTCCTAACATCTTTCTTTTCAATATATTTGGTAGGATCAAAATCTTTAACCTCGCACGCAAACTGGGTCTTAAATTGAGAGGCATCGAAAAGAGTAATAGGTCCTGCACCACTTTTACCTGCCAAAATATTCTCCCATGTGGAAGCAACATCATGTCCTAAAGGTGTGATAGCGCCAAGACCTGTTACTACTACTCTTTTTAATTCCATAAATCTATTAATATAGAATTTATTTAGAATGCTCTTCTACGTAAGAAACTGCATCGCCTACTGTAGCGATTTTTTCAGCTTGATCATCAGGAATAGAGATGTTGAATTCTTTTTCGAATTCCATAATCAACTCAACTGTATCAAGAGAATCAGCTCCTAAATCGTTTTGGAAGCTAGCTGTTTCAGTTACTTCTGTCTCTTCAACGCCTAATTTATCAACGATAATTGATTTTACTCTTTCTGCTACTTCTGACATAACTTTTGATGTTAAATTATTAATTAAGAATTTATTGTTAATTTTGCGATTGCAAAGTAAAGTAATATTTCTCTAATCACCTAAAATTTTAGGCATTAAATTCAAAAAATATGCACATTTTACCTTTTTGTGTGCAGAAAATGGCTTATAAGTATGACAAATTTAGCAATTTTAGCTTCAGGTAATGGTACAAACGCGGAAAATATTTTCCGCCATTTTTCCTCAAATAACAATATTAATGTTGTTGTGGTTCTTTCTAATAAATCGAACGCATATGTACATCAAAGAGCAGCAAATTTTGATGTGCCTTCTTTTTCTTTTTCAAAATCAGAGTTTGATGATGGTGCGCTGATTCTGAAGACATTAAAAGAGTATAAAGTCGATTTTATTGTTCTTGCGGGATTCATGATTAAGCTGTCAACACCGATATTGAAAGAATATCCAAACAAGATAATAAATATACATCCGGCATTACTTCCAAAATTTGGAGGAAAAGGAATGTATGGCGATCATGTGCACAAAGCTGTCATCGAAGCCGGTGAAACACAATCGGGAATAACTATACATTATGTCAATGAACGATATGATGAAGGGCAAATCATCTTTCAGGCTAAATGCCCGGTAATAAAGGGACAAACTTATGAAGAGGTGGCGCAAAATGTACACGCACTGGAATATAAATATTATCCGGAAATAATTGAACAGATAGTTAATAAGACGTTCAATTTATAAATAGTAGAAACTTTATTCAAAAAATACTTTTTTTTAAAAATAAATTGTATCTTTGCAGTCCAATTGCGGCTGTGGCGTAATTGGTAGCCGCGCTAGACTTAGGATCTAGTGACTAACGTCGTGGGGGTTCGAGTCCCTTCAGCCGCACAAAAAGCTCCTTTAGAGAAATCTTAGAGGAGCTTTTTTTGTATAATCTTAAACATAGGTTATATTCAAAATTTCATATACTATATCTTTATTAGGTCGTTTTAAAACTGCTTTATCTCCAGTCTTTTTATTTATCAATGCATGTGCTAAAGGTGATAGAAATGAAATTTTTCCTTTAGACACATCTGCTTCGTCAACTCCTACTATTTGAAATGTTTTAATCTTTTTAGTTGATTCAATTTTTAGTGTTATAATTGCACCAAACCTTATATCATCAGGTGGCTGCTCATCCATAAAAACAATCTGAGCTGTATCAATTCTATTGTTCAATAGATTTAATCTTGCATTAATATTGTTTAAAGCTATACGTTTCTCATTCTCATATATGCTGTTCAGACTTTCTTTCTCGTCAATTAATTTCTGCCTTTCTGCTAATAACTCATCCATACCGGCTTGAGTTACGTAGTTTGTTACACCTTCTGGTAAATAAGCTCTTGGTGCTACTAACGGAATTTCTTCCTGATCACTTTCTTTGATAAATCCTCTGCTCATAGTTTATTAAATTTAATTTTTGTTTTCCAATTGAATACTTTTATTTAAAGCTATATCTACAAATATAGTTTAATCATTCGAATAATCAGCCTCCCTTCACAAACTAATTAACTCGGTTTTCAGAATTTTCGTCATGATTTAGGAGTTAATTAGGTTTGTTTAAGTGAAAAGGTTATGATTTAACATAAATTGGCTTATTCCCCCAGGATTACCTCAAATTCATCGAAGGATTCAGTACGATTGGATTTGTCGGATGTAAGGGTTGAATAACCAAAAAGCGGAGAATATGTTTTAACTTTAATGGTCTTGCCGTCAGGCATGAATTCAAGCATACGTAACCATCCATCACCGCCATTACCATGCCATCCACCACCCAAAGTTTGTGAATTGAACATCATTTGATAAACATTTTTGCCTGAGGAGTTTTTGTCAGAACGTTGTCCTACATTCATTTCATAACCGCCTATAAGTGCATAATGACCGCATATAACCATTTCAATATTGGAATTGGGATAAATCAGCTTGTTCCAAATAGCTTCACCATAATTTGATGGGGTAATTTTGTATTTTTCAGATTTAATACGATCGCCATCTGTTTTCAAATATGAATGGGTCAGAAAAATAACACGGTGATTTTTGTACTTATCACTGCTTACAAGTTCTTTTGCCCACGTCAATACTTCATCTCGAGGGGCAAACTCAGAGGTTATGATTAGCATTTTTCCCCAACCAGGTAAATCGAACTCGAAAGCTGCATTTTCCAATGAAGGATTCCCTGATTGATTTGGATAGATGCTGACTAAATGATTCTTCCAAGTGGAGTTTCGTTCTACAGGAAAATATTCTTGAAATTGACTGTCACGGTTTTCGGCACTTTTATAACCATAATCATGATTCCCGAGACTAATAATATATGGTACTTTATCGTCGAGACGTTCAAAAGCTCGGGAAACCGATTTCCATTGTTGTGTACTTGTCTGATTACCATTTATACCATCTGGGGTAAGCCAATTGTTTTGTTCTACTAAATCGCCTGTACATAGTACTGCCTTGATATTTAAACTGTTAATCTGCGATGCTGTCCAGGCTGTCATTAAATCAAATATGGGTTGATTGGTATCAAATTTGGTGTAATTTTGGGGATCAGATAATAACACAATCGAAAAGGAATTTGGATCACTAAGCTTTGGGCTATTGTGATTCTGAGCTACGGCTGTAAATGAAAACGCCACAGCAATAATCAATATGAGTTTAATTTTGATATTCATAAAAAGAAGAATTGTTTTTAATGTTAAAAGATAAATGTACATTGTTATTTTCAAAACAATGCACATTTATAAATTTAATTTATTGGAAAATTAATTTCCCCAACTTTGCTTCTGAGAAATATTGTCGTTGTTTGAGACTTCGTTTGAAGGAATGGGCAAATCAATAAATTTGTCATTCCATGTAAAACCTCCTACACGTGACCATTCTTCAGATAATGTGCCCCAACGTTTAAGATCAAAATAACGATAACAATCTTCAGTGAAAAACTCTACACGATTTTCATAATTCAAAGCTGTCATGGCTTGTTCTTTTGTCGAAACATTCCAAGAAGGAAGTACTTCGCTGTCTGATATCCCTGATGGAATATACTTGTCTCTGTTATTTAGGGCAAATTCACGAGCTCGTGTGCGCGTTTTATTCAAATATTCATTGGCTTTTCCATATTCTGGAGAGGATTTAAAAGCATATGCCTCAGCCATTAATAAATATACACGAGGTAGGCGAATCAAAGTGTTGTCCATACGACGATTCCAAGTGTTGTCACCATAATAAACACCACGTTTTTGAATGTCAAAACCGGTCTCATCGTTAATAAGCCATTCTGATTTCCAGTTCATTTTTACACCTGATGTGGTTGTAATCTCATCCATCGTGGTAAAAAATGTTCCATCAAATCGAGGATCTCTATATTTCCATTCTTCACTTTTATTGAAGTATGGTGAATTGTCGTTAATACTCTTTCCATCTATTGTTTGGAAGAAATCGATGAAATCACGAGAGGCATAAAAATAATCACCGGAATAGGTGTCTCCACGCATAATGCGACCTGAACTACCACCTAAATCTTCTGTCGTACCATAATAAAACTCACGATATGTTTCATTACCGGTTCCATAACCTATGGAAAAAATGATTTCGGAAGAACCTTCATAATCAACGCGTAAAACATAACCGGGATTATCAATCATCTTATAACCTGATTTTTCAACTTCTAGTCCGCTGGCAATCGCTTTATCATAATCCTTTATATAAACATATAGTTCTGTAAGCGTTGCATAAGCTGCTCCCTTTGTTGCTCTGTTATGATATGCTGCATCCCAGGAAACGGGAAGGTTTTGTGATGCAAAAACTAAATCGGGTAAAATTATATCTGATATAATCTTTTCTTTTGATGTCAATGGTAACATTACTTGTTCTTTATTACTTGGATCTGTAACAAGAGACGAACGTAATGGAATATCTCCGTAAAAACGAATAAGTCTGAAATACCAAAATGCACGGATAAACTTCATCTCTGCTAAATGTTTATTCTTTGTGGCATCATCAATAATATCACTTCTCATTTGTTCTAAGCCATAAATATTATTGTTGCAAATGGCAATTCCTTCATATCCTTTTTTCCAAATTCCATTAACAACATTTGCATCGTTGGGATTAAAAGAGGCTGTATAATATGCTTGAGCATCTTTGAAACCGGCAGAAGAAAAATCACCTGTCATACCAAGCTCAAGTTGAGCATCTGCCCAATGACCATTCATCTTCTGAAGTGTTGAATAACAGGCAATAGCTGCTAAATCAGCATGTTCTTTTTTTGTGAAAAATGTCTTTTCATCTAAGTCGCCGTATGGATTACGGTCCAGAAAATTATCCATACAACTACTCATAAATAATGTTAGCAGACAGAGTATATATATAAATTTCTTTTTCATTGTTTGTCGTTTTAATTAAAATGTTAAGTTCAATCCAATTAAGAATATTTTTGCAGTTGGATAATCTCCACCCCAATTTGTGAAATGTCCGGGGGATAATCCGTTCTCTGGATCAAATCCATCAAAATCTTTGTGAGAAATTGTGAGTAGATTTTCCCCGGAAATATATACATGTGAGGAGAAATCTTTGAAATTATGACGGTAACCAAATGTTAACGATTTGATCTTTACATAGGAGGTGTTCGATACCATTAAATCTGTCATTTCTTCATATGATTCTCCTTGAATGATTGCTGGGTATTTACCGACTGGATCTGCTCCAATTGTCCACCTGTTATCATACCATTTTCTGGTTTGACTTCGGTTTGGATAACGGTTTTGGAACGACATGGGGGAGAATTGTTTCCTGCCAAAAACTCCGGCAAAAACAGTGGTGAAATCAAATCCTTTCCAATCCGCCGAAAGGGTCATACCTGCAGACAATTTTGGAATATAACTGCCTAGTATTACACGATCATCACCGTTTATTTTTCCGTCATTATTATTGTCAACATAACTCAAGCGACCTATCTTTGCGTTACCCTGACCCATCGCTTTTTGTTTGTCTGCTTCTTCTTTTGTAGTAATCACATTGCCGGTTCTGTAACCGTACATCGAACTTAATGCTTCTCCTACTTTGTTTAAATAAAGTCCACCATAGGGTGCGGTAATTGTTTCGAAATCAACACCTGAACTTAACTTTTTGATTTCATTGTGAAGATAAGAGGCATTTGCTCCAATTTTATAATTGAATTCACTGATGTTCCCATTATAAATTACTTCAAAATCAACACCGGTATTTACTACTTGTGCATAATTAACGTTTGGAGCAGTCAAACCAACGTTTAAGGGAAGTACCATGGAACGAAGAATTCCATCGGTCGATTTGTAAAAATAGTCAGCAATCACTTGTACGCTGTTATTTAATAGGTTTAAATCGATGCCGGCATTGGTTACTGTGGTTGTTTCCCAATGTAGTGTTCGATTAGGAAGAGAAGTTTGGGTATAACCGGAATAAAGATTTTGATCATTACCGGAACTTCCAAATGTAACATTCTTCTTAACGACTGAGGCAATTGTGGGATACCATGAACCAATTGATTGGTTGCCTAACTGTCCCCATGATGCACGTAATTTAAAAGAAGAAATAGCTTTTGAATCAAAAAAATCTTCTTCAGAAATTCTCCATGCTCCGGAAAATGATGGGAATACACCCCATTGATTTTCACCTTTGAAACGTGATGATCCGTCTGCACGTACATTAAATCCGAACAAATATTTACCCATATAGTCGTAATTGATTCTTCCAAAATATGAACCTAATGCTAACTCACTTCTACTGCCTGAAAGGGATTTGTCGGTATCGTTTGTTCCTCCTTTTATCACTTGCATATTTGGAACTTCAGAAACAAAGTTTTTCACTGTGCCATTCAAATTGTCGTTTGAATATAGCTGACGGGAAATACCTCCCATTGCATTCACAGTATGTTTGTTATCAAATACTTTGTCGAAATAGAGTAAATAATCAGTAACCCACATTAAATCTTTACGACGATTATCAGCATAACTGTTTGTGTTGTTAGTTTGACCTCCGGCATTGAAAATGGGCGAAAACAAACTGTATTCATTAAAACCAACATCTATACCTCCATTAAAACGGAATTTTAAATAGTCTGTAAAGTTTAATTCTACAAAAAGATTATCTAATAAACGATAATTATTGTTTTTTGGAGAACGCCAAGCTACTTCGGGTATCGCATTTTTTGATGAAGTATATTTAGGATCGGGTTTACCGTATGAACCATCTGCCTTGTATGCGGGAATAATTGGTGCATTGAATATAACATCAGAAAGTCGATTGCTCCTATCACCAAGACTCTCACTGTAAAAAACCTGGAAATTATTGCCGACCTTCATAAAGCTGTTAATTTTACCTTCTAAATTAGCTCTCAATGTTGCCTTTTTAAATGCGGTCGTAATTCCGATTCCTTCTTGATTAAGATATTCACCGGATAAATAATATTTTACATCTGAAGATCCGCCTGAGACATTTACGTTTATATCATAAGTGGGTGCAGATTGATATATATAATCGCTCCAACGAGTACCTGTGCCAAATGATGATGGATCAACTCCATCGTATCTTGTGGTAGGATTACCGCCGTCTATATACTTTTTGTTGTCTCGCATCTCTAAAATGGCAGAAACAAATTCATTCGCTGTAAGCAAGTCGGGAATGTTCGAAGGACTTTGTATGCCGTAATTGGCATTAAATGAGATGGTGGCTTTTCCATCCATGCCTTTTTTTGTGGTTATAAGAATAACTCCGTTTGCTGCACGTGAACCATAAATTGCAGCTGAAGAGGCGTCTTTTAAAACGTTAACGCTCTCAATATCATTTGGATTTAACATTTCTAAGCCTGAAGTTATAGGTGAACCATCAATAACTATCAATGGTGAATTATCACCGGATCCAAATGTTCCAATACCACGAATGCTTATGTTGGATTCACCACCGGGAAAGCCACTTGAACTCATTACATTGATTCCTGACATTTTACCTTGTAATGCTCCTCCAACTGAAATATTTGAATTTGTAGTCAAATTATTTCCACTTAAAACGGAGGCGGCACCCATCAAATCCTTTTTCTTCATTGTTCCATATCCTACAACAACTACTTCTTCTAGTAGTTTGTTGTCTTCTTGTAATACCAAATTACTGAATTGTGGACTGTTTGATGGTAGCTCTACAGTTTGATAACCAATATATGATACGGAAATCAATGTATTTTTAGATATGCCGGAAAGCACAAAGTTACCGTCAAAATCGGTGACGGTTCCTTTGCTTAAATCATTCTTTACAGCAATTGTAACACCAATTAACGGCTGACCTTCACTATCAGTTATTTTTCCGGATATGCTGCCGGTTGATAATTGTTTAGTATCACCAACTTCGTGTAATACAATTTGATTGTCAATAATTTCGTAAGAAATTCCTTTTGCTTTAAACACTTGATTTAAAGCAGTAGTAATAGGTACATTGTTTAACTGTACTGTAACATTACCATTCATAGGAATAGTTTCGTCATAAACAAACCTGTAATTGGTCTGATTTTCAATTTCATGAATGACTTGCTGAATCGTGGATTCTTTCAGGTTTAATTGAACACGTTCAGCGTTTTGCCCGTACAAAGGCATCTGAAACAGAATGCTCAAAAATATGAGCGCTGTAAATAAGAGATGTTTTTTTCTAATCATAGAGTTATAATTGTAAAATAAATAATTTAACTTTGCACGTAAATACAAGATCCCCATTATCAATCACTTTTGATGATGATTCAATCTTAACGAGATTTGCATTTTGTATTTAAAAGCGTGAAGGATGGCGGTCTTTCGCGCTTTTTTTATAGTCCTTTAATTGTTACTTTATCATTTTTAATTTCATATGTTATAGGTGTTATTTTTTGAATTAATAAAAGTGTCTGCTCTAATGTTTCATCAGATATGGTCATCCAGTATTTTTTGCTTAAATCCAACCCACTATACTCAATAGTTATATTATACCATTTCTGAAGTTTATCCACTAAATCGTTAATTCCTTCTCCATTGAATTTCAACGTGCTCTGGGTCCAAACATTATCATGGTAGGATGTTAGCTCTGATAGGTCGCAGACATATTGATCGCCACATTTCGTAATGATGGCTTTTTCCATCGGATTCATCATGACAATTGGAGATGATGATCCTTTTTCGTTAAGCTTGACTTTTCCTTCTAATAAAGATACTTCAATATCGTTATCTCCGAAACGACTCTTTATATTGAATGATGTTCCTAACACAGTAAGGGTTATATTCTCACTTATTGATAATTGAAATGGTACTGCGGTCTTGGCTACATTGAAAAATGCTTCTCCTTCCATTTCAATTGTTCGGTTGTTAGTAGCAAACTTGTTTGAATAGGTTAATGTTGAACCGGAATTTAACCAGACTTCTGTACCGTCGGGTAACAATGCTTTGGCTTTTTCACCATCTGGGGCAGTGATTGTTGTGTAAACAAGTTGTTCTTTATCTGCTGATATTATATATGAAAGTGCATATCCTCCAATTAAAAAAACAAGTGCTACAACACAGGCAATTCCTGTTACTGCTTTTAATGAATATAACTTTTTTGTCTTGGGTACAATGCCTGTTTCATGAGCAATTTTATTCCATAACTTTTCTTTGTCGGGAATAATAAACTGAAGATTTTCACGTTGCGCAAATTCTGATTGTTCTTTCAATTGAAGATACAGTGTGTCGTTTACTTTCGACTCACTACGCCAATGTTCTAATTCAATCAGCTCTTCAAACGAGGCTTCGCTCGAAAAGGATTTTTCTATAATATCGTAGGGTATCTTCATATTATTTTATTATACATTTTATAGACACGGTGGTAAGAGAATACCCCCAAAGAAAAGTAAGTTTTTTTCAGTAAAAGATGAAAAGATTTTTAAATAAAAAGACTCACACAGAAACTGAGAGTACTCAATACTGCATTTTCCTTTATGTAAAGTCTGATTTTTTTAAGTGCTATGCCAATTTGATTTTCAACGGTTTTGATAGATACTTTTTTATTATCGGCAATTTGTGCGTAAGATAAATTTTCTTCGCTTTTGAGCTTGAATATTTCTTTGCACTTTAAAGGGAGCGTATTTATTGCTGTTTCTATAACTTTGTGGCGACTCTCATTTATCGAAATGTCATTACCTTGAGTGGATTTTATTTCGTGAAGAACATTTTTTAATCGGTCTTCATGAAGTTTTTTGTCTCTTAGGTAATTTAAAATTCTGTTTCGGGCTGCTGTAAAAAGATATGTTTTTATATAATCTATTTGAATCTCATCCCTGTTTTCCCATAATTTAACAAAGACTTCTTGAACAGCATCTTCAATTGCGTTTACATCGTGTGTGTAATAATTCAGAGATTTGCACAATTCGTTGAAATACAAATCGTAATATTTACGAAATGTGTGTTCTGTGATTTCTTTGTTGAATGAATTTTCCATTTTTGAAATGAATTTTCTTTTAACAAAATTAGAAAGATATTTTTTTGTAGTCAACATGTAATTAAAAACTTAATAAAATTGTAATAATTTTAGGTTGAATAATATTGGATTTAACAGCAATTATCAACCTCCCTTCACCAACTAATTAACTCGGCTTTCAGATTTTTCGTCATGTTTTCTCTTTTAATTTGTAGAAATTAGGCTTAATTTTGAATGCTCAACCTGTATTTACATTATTTAACATAAAATCAATTTAAAAGCATGTTTATATTCAATCTGTTATTTGTCTTGTTATTCGGCTCTTCTGTGCCTGTTTCGTATTGTAATCAACCTGAATCAATAAATGATCAATCGTCTCAGAAATCAATGGTTTCTATTTATCAAATTGATCCTTTAGAGAAAATTCTGCTTGAACAGAATAGCTTTACAGATAATCAAGATACTATTCGTGTTGCAAGAGGTGAAGTGGCTACTGTACAATTACTGGTAATGGGATTCAATGAGATTGCAAATCCACAAATGAATGTTCGTGTTTTCTCTGAAAAAAATATGACAAATGAATTGAAAGGGGAAATCAATAGGGTGGGATATGTAGGGGCTACTAATAAGTTCGAAAAACCTTCTAGTGTCATTTTGTCTTCTACTGCAAATAAATATCCTGATGTTCTTTTTCCTTTAGGGGAACAGGGATATGACTATGAAAAAAATCAACCGTTTTGGATTTCTATTCCAATTCCGGAAAATATCGCTCCGGGAATCTACAAAGGTCGGTTTACTCTTGGTGGACAAATTGATAATAATGATACTGTTTTGAAAAAATCATTTGTTATTCGTGTTTATCCTCCGGTTATTAACAAAACTTCATTGCTGGTTAGTAATTGGAACTATTTCGACAGCCGTATATTGGCTTATATGAATAATGGGGTAAACGTAAAAAAATATTCTGTTTTATATTGGGATTTGGTAAAACAGTTTGCAGAGGTTGCTGGGGAATATAAATTCAATGTGCATTTTATAAATCCCGTTGAAGAGACTTCATACAAAATAGAAAATGGGAGATATAGCTTTGACTTTTCTAATTTCGATAAACAAATAAACTTTTTTCAAAAGGAGGGAACAATAGCTAGAATAGAAGGGGGACACGTGGCAATAAGATCTGGAAATTGGGAGAGTCCGTTCCTGGTAAAAGTACCGGAGATTATAAATGAAACTACTTCAATTAGGTATTTACCGATGAATGATTCAAGGGTGTCTGATTTTTATTCGCAGTTCCTGCCGGCATTAAAAGAGCATTTAATAGAAAAAGGATGGTATAATATTTATATGCAACATATTGCTGATGAACCAATAAGCGATAACGCGGATTCTTATAAACAAATTAGTAAAATGATAAGAATGTATATGGCGGATGCGAAAATTATTGAGGCGACTTATGCCGCGGAAGAGTTGAGTTCTTATATTGATATTTGGACGCCTATCTTAGGGGTGTTTCATAATAGTTATCCGTATTTCGAAGATCTTATCAATAAGGGAACGGAGGTTTGGTTTTATACATGTACGGGTCCCCAAGGAGATTATGCTAACCGGTTTATTCAATTACCGTTAATTCAGCCTCGATTATTGCATTGGATAAATTTTAAATATAATTCAGTCGGTTATCTGCATTGGGCTACTAATCATTGGCTCTCAGCTACAAATCCTTATAAGGAGACTACTAATTTAAAGGAAGGATGGAATGGAGGGGACGCTTTTGTACTTTATCCCGGATATCGAAAATTGTATTCTTCTATTCGTTTACATGCAATAAGGGATGGAATAACGGATTATGAATTGTTGAAAATGCTAAAGGAAAAAAATGCGACAAAAGCTAAAGAATTGACTGATGAAGTGGTTCTATCATTTGATAGGTACAATAATTCTGTTGAACATTTTAGGGGAATACGAAAAGTGTTGTTGGAAGAACTTAGTAAGTAAAATATCTACGGGTTTTTCAAAAATTACCTGCAGGTCGTACACTCGGATCTGCAGGTAATAATAATTGGTTTTAGCCTTCATAAATTTAATCTTGAATGTTCTGATTATATTTGAATTGATAAGATGAATTCATTTGAACGACAGGGTGTTGAGGTTGAAAATGAATATGCGATTTCTTTTAAAAATAATCTGATTTTAAATCAATTATTCAGAAAGTTATATAACTTTGTGTCTTTCAAAATAGTTATTTAATTTAAAATCATTGCCTATGTTTACACTAACACATTTGCATCCCATGCTGGTGCATTTCCCTATCGCTTTGGTCGCTACCGGCTTTTTGCTGGAGCTTGTTTATTTGTTTTGTAAAAAAGAGGTGTGTCTAACTAAAGCGGGTTTTTATCTGTTGATACTTGGGGCATTGGCGGCTGTAATCACTTGGTTGTCGGGCATGTTTTTTACTGCTAAAATGGAAGGGATAGCTGGACAGGTACGAGAAACACATGAGCTGCTGGCGACTATTTCTGTTGTACTAATAGTTATAGCGGCGGCAATAAGAATTTATGCTACAGTTAAAAAGATGGATGATAAAAAAGTACTCAAAAATATTGCATTTATTATCTATGGTTTAGCTACTTTAAGCGTTTTCGCTACTGGATATTTTGGAGGAACACTCGTATATAATTACATGATGCCACTTTAATGTTTAAATAATTAAAAAGTATCTCATGATGAAAAAGTTATTATTTTTTATGTTAGCTCTTGGAGCTGTTCTGGCTTTTATTAGCTGCAGCCAAAAACCTGTTAAAACAATTGCAGACCTGAAAGAGGGTATTAAAGGAGAAACCACGGCAAGTGCAAAATATGCTGCTTTTGCACAAAAAGCGCGTGAAGAAGGAAACGACACTATTGCTAAATTATTCGATGCTACATCAAAAGCTGAGGCTATTCATGCTGCAAATCACACGAAGGTGTTGGAAAAACTGGGAGAAAAAATGGAGCCTTTTACTCCTCAATTTGAAGTGAAATCTACAGCAGAAAACCTGCAAGCTGCAATTGAGGGTGAATCTTATGAGGAAACAACAATGTATCCGGGTTTTCTGAAAGATGCGGAAGAAGAAAAAGTTCCTGATGCGATAAAATCATTTACATGGGCAATGGACACCGAAAAAAAACATAATGCATTTTATAAAAATGCTCTTAATGTACTGAATTCGGGGAACGAAAGTATCTTGGTCTTCGGATACGAGGTTTGCCCTGTTTGTGGTAATACTTATGAAGAGGGAAAAGTTGACGAAAAATGCGCTTTCTGCCAAACTCCACGTGACAAATTCGAGAAAATTTAAATAACAAAATCGAAGGGTTTAAAGGACTATCTCATTTAAAGGGATAGTCCTTTTTTTATGACTGGGGTGTCAAATGAATATGTATCAGTAAAATAATTGAGGGGTTCTAAAACCAAATATTTCGTTAATTGTTTAAATCATAGAATTATCCACTATTAATTGAAATAATTTCTATGAAACCACCAGTTCTTTTTGACGGCTCCGTCTATAATTATAAATAGAACGACCGTCCCTAAGCGTGTTGTTTGAAATACATTTGTTATTTATTAAAACGTACGCCAATGAAAAAAATATTTTTCTTATTAATAATTTTGCTTCCTACGCTCGTATTCAGTCAGGAAAATATAAGAAGGTCGGCTGAAGATTTTGTTATCGAATATTTTAAATTGTTTGAAGAAAAACAGTGGGATGCTATTCCAAATATGTACGCAAAAGATGCTCAAGTGATTTGGCTTAACAGAAACGTTCTACCTCTGCTTGAGACAATGAAACCGATTTTGGATAAGAACAAAACGGAGATGACTGGCGAAAAAATTGATGTTAAGTGGATCTTAACTGATGTTATGGGAACTAACACTGCAATGGTGTATACTAGATACTTGGAAACAACTAACAGACTGGGACAAATAAGGGTTACGGATAATATGGGGGTCTTTCAGCTGGAACAAATCAATGGGGAATGGAAAATAAAGAAATGGATCCCAAGCCAAAACTTTCCGCTTATATTTAATCAAAATGTAGATGAGAAATATCAAATGGATAATATGGCTACAATTGCTAAGGCTGGATTCGCAATTCAACATGGATGGAATATTCTATTCTATAACCTGGAATATTTTAATAAGGCTGGAACTACTCCGGCAGAACTGGGAAGAATGATGGGGGCAAGATTCGCAGAAACATGGGATAAAACAAAAGGATTTGAAGGGTTGGCTAATGGATTTATATGGGGACTGCAAATAATGTCTACTTATGTTGAAGTGCTGGAAAGAAACGAAACGACTTTTGTCGCTAAAATTGCACCGCCTAACACTGCTAGTATATTTGATTTCACAAAAGAGGATTTATTTATTTGTTGCCAAAATATTTGGTCGGAAATCGCTGATTACATGGGGGGCAATTGCACTCTCGAAAATCAAGAGAATTACTGGATCATAACATTGAAAAAGAAATAGGTGTCGGACTGGTTGGCTAAGGAGTTACTGAACAAAAAGGTGACTCCTTGGTCATATTATTGAATCAGATTTTAGAAAGTATGTTCATCCTTTTTTGACGGGATACGGGAATAACTATATCGTTTTCAAGGACTACAACGCCTTCGTTCTTATTGTAGGATGTGATCTTATTCAAATTGATGATATAGGAATTGTGGACTCTGTAAAATATGGGCTCTGGCAGGTCTTCTTCAAGTTGTTTGAGATTTTTTGTGATTAAAACGCGCTTGTTCTTATTAAAATAGACCCACGAATAACTGCCGTCGCCTTCGCTGTAAAGAATTTCTTCGGGTTTGTAAAAAATAAGTTTACCGTCCTGAAAAAGCTTTATTTTTAATGGGAGGTCTTTGAAACTGTTCATCTTGATAATTATATCTTCTAACTTGGCTTCGTAATGTAGCTTGTGTAAAATATTTTCAATTCTGCTAAGGCATGCGTCCAATTCACTATTGGTGGTGGGCTTCAGAAGATAATAAACGGCTCCCGATTGAATGGCGGTTAGGGCGTAATTACTGAATTCGGAGGTGAATACAACCAAAAATCCTCGTTGACTGAATGATGATAGAAACTCCAGACCATCCATATCTGGCATTTCAATGTCTAAAAAAACAACATCAATAATATTGCTTTTTAAATATTCAATAGCACTTTCGGCATTCACAAACTTAGCAACAACGGATATTCGCTCCCGGAATTCTTGCAATTCCTTAAATAGTGTTTTCTGGGCATTTATTTCGTCGTCAATAATAATTGAAGTTATCATTTTTCCCTTTTTTAAAAGTTTAAAATATAAAGAGAATCAATTCGTTATAATAAACGTTGCAATTAAATAATTTCCACAAATATAGAAAAATTATCCATTTGTCTACTAATTTATACCAATTATAAAATAGTTCATTATTTATTTTGTGTTTACAACTATTTTTGATATTACTAAGATTTTAATATTCAGCCATATAAGCAGTCCTAAATACACAAATTAATTAAATAATTACCAACTTAACTTTCAAAAATTATGGAAACAGAAGGAAAAACAATCATTGAAGAACCTACAGTAAAAGAAAAAAACTCTACGGCTATAATAGCGTATATCACTTTTATAGGACTGATCATTGCGTTTGTACTTAATAACGAAAAAAAAGAACCTTTCGCAAGTTATCATATTCGTCAATCACTGGGATTAGTGCTTACATCTTTGGTACTTAGCTTTATAAATGTCATTCCTGTGTTGGGATGGGCAATAAGTGTGATAGGACTTTTAATACTTCTTTATATGTGGATCGTGGGTATATTGAATGCTATTAAAGGAAGAGAAAAACCGGTGCCGTTCTTGGGAAAACAATATGCTGAATGGTTTAAAACTATTTGATAATGGGCGATTTTATTATAAGAAATTAAAACTGTGAGAAATATGAAGAAATTAAGTGGTGCTTTAATAATAGTGCTTATGGCGCTGGTAGTGGTTTCTTGCAACAGTGGACCGGGTAAAAAATTGAAAGAAGCCAAAGAACAGGCAAGTGATATAGGTAATATAGTTAAGAATCTGGACGACCTTGAAGAAAAGACTAAAGATAATTCAGCAAGAGTGGAGGAACTGAAAAAAATAACGCCATTCACTAACGAAAAAATGACGGGATGGATGCCGGAAGAACTAAATGGAATGAAAAGGGCTTCATATAGCGTTTCTTCTGCTATAGGTACTAGTCAATGTGATCTGCGATTTGAAAACGAGGCAAAAGATAAATCAATTACTGTCACAATTATCGATGGGGCAGGTGAGGTTGGATCAAATTTTTATTCGAGCCAGGTCCTAATGATGGAAACGCTTAAGAATATGTCTTCGGAATCGGACGATAAAACGGAAAAAGTGGTGAAACGAAATGGTAGCCTTACCTATGAAACGTATTATAAATCAGAAAATAGAAGTTATATTCAGGTTGTAATGGAGGATAGGTTTATTGTAAGCGTTGATGCACAGGGAATGAATCCTGATGAAACTTGGGCTGCTGTCGATAAAATAAATTTTAAAGGTCTTATTTAATATAACATAATCTTAAATTCATATTAAACAGCAATGGCAGGATGTTAATATTTTAACATTCTGCCATCTCTGTATTATTCTGTTTTTCTGAATTTGCTAAAAACAACTTCTTAGCATCATGGTCTCACCTACCTCCGACTATGCTCCGACTCACCTCCGGCGATGGTCCGGCGATGGTCCGGCGATGGTCCGGTGATGGTCCGACGATGGTCCGGTGATGGTCCGACTATGGTCTTACTAGCTTTTCAATATTTTTTTAATTTATCCTGACCGTTTTTGCAAGTTATTTTCAAAATAATGGTGCAAAAACTTAACATGGAGTTTTAAGAATATTAACATTTTACGAACATAAATATGTTCTTCCTTACATTAAATCTTTACTTCCCTAATCAAAATTGGGTCTTCTCAGAACTTTAATTCCTCTCTCGCAAGCTCTTTATATCTTCGCTTTCCCGTTAAAATTGTACTCTTTTTTAACTTTGTTGAACTGGTAAAATAATGTGGATGTTGAAATAATAAATGCGATTAAGTCGGCGCTGGGGATACTGCTGAATACTCCTGCTAATCCAAAATACTTGGGCAAAATAAACAGGAATGGAATAAGGAATATGAGCTGACGGGTAAGTGATAGGAAGATCGAAATCTTGGGCTTACCTACGGTCTGAAAGAAATTACTTATAACGACTTGGGCACCGACTAATGGGAACATGGCAAAACTTAACCGCAATCCTTTTACGGATATGTCTATCAACTCCTGATCGGTGGTGAACATGCTGACAATGGTCCTGGGAAATAACTCGGATAAAAGAAATCCTATTGTGGTGACAGTTACACCGCCTATTAGAGAATATTTGAGTACGGAAAAGGCGCGATTCATCTTTTTCGCTCCGTAATTATATCCTGCTACGGGTTGCATACCCATTGTTATTCCAACAACAATCATCAAAAACAATGTGAGAATTCGATTGATAATGCCGTATGCTCCAATTGCTAAGTCACCGCCATAACGGGTTAAACTGAGGTTGATAATGGATACTACCAAACTGGAGGCCATATTCATAAGGAATGGGGAAAGACCGATGGCTAACATCTGCTTGACGGTACTGAATGAGAATTTGAATCCTTTTGTGAAATGTATATAATTATTTTTATTGAGAAAATGAGACATTACCCAAACAAGTCCGGCAAATTGGGATATAACGGTGGCAAGGGCTGTTCCTCTCATGCCCCATTTAAAACCAAATATGAAGAGGGGAGCAAGAACTACATTGATGGCTACGGTCAGAAATGACGACTGCATGGCTTTCTTGGGATATCCGCTCACACGCATAATGTTGTTCAATCCAAGAAATACAAAACTTATGGGGTAACCAATAAGAATAACTTCCATGAAATCACGTGCATAGGGTAACAAGGCGTCGCTCGCTCCAAACATCCGAAGTATGGGGTCAAGAAAGATAATGGTTACACCGCTTAGTATAACGGAGTTTATAGTGTTTAAAAGGGCTACATGTCCCAAGATGGAGGCAGCGCCTTCTTCGTCTTTCTTACCTAATCGGATAGAGGTGAGTGTGGCTCCTCCAACACCAATAAGCGTCGAAAAGGCGGCCATAATATTCATTATTGGGAATGTGGCGGCCATGGCGGATATGGCTAATGAACCAATTCCATGCCCTACAAAAATACTGTCTATGATATGGTACAACGCGGTGACAATCATACCGGTAATTGCCGGTAATGAATATTGTAACAATAATTTCTTGATGTCGCCTGTACCTAATAAATGGGGATCACTTGTACTACTACCTAAAACACTTGCCTTACTCATAAATCGGGTGCAAAGTTACTAAAAAATAACCATCTTTGTTTCTCAACATAAGTTGTTAATTAATTTTATCAATAGAGACTTTCTTCTTATTCTTACTGACGGAAGGGGATAGACCGATAATATGCTTCGTATTAAAGGTTTCGTTTGTATTCTTTGGAATAAGAAAATGAAGTCGGTTTTGTAAATTTACAGGGGCTGTCCCGCCATCAACATCTAAATATAGAAGGTTGAGGTTGGGATGGAGCTCTTTCAATCTTTTTTCTACTCCCTTGGCTATGACATGGTTGGCAATACAACCGAATGGTTGTATGCAGACTACTCTGTCAATTCCTTCTTTTGCCATATTGGAGATCTCGCCGGCTAAGGCCCAACTTTCACCAAATTGATTGGCTAAATCTAACACGTTTGATGCCATTTCGGCAAGTGTATGGATCGAAGTACGCTTCCTGCGAAAACGAAACTTGGTCATTCGCTTGTCTATCTGGGCATTCCAATAATCTACATATGATTCAATAAAAGGGGTGAGACGGTTCGAAATCCAACTGCCTTTGCGCATATGGTTGCTTTCATTGACGGGATTATTGATGATCCGCTCGGATAGAAAACTCATAATCCCGGGTGTCACAATTTCTATCTTCTGATCTCTCAACCATTTGGAGACATTGCCTTGTGAAAAACTGTTGTATTTGACATAGATCTCACCAACTATGCCGACTTGAGTATATTCTTCGTCGTCTATCTCTACTTGATTGAATTCTTGAATTGTATCTTCTAACAATCGAAGGAGGTCTTTGGTTTTGTTTCTACGGATAATATTATCTGCTTTTTCTATGTACTTCTTGACTAGTCTGTCACAATCGCCTTTGTTTATCTCCCTGATTTTAGTGGAGTTGTACATTTCTTGCAATGCATCGGAATAGTCGACGGTGCAGACTATTATGTCTAACATCTTCCAAATGTTGAAACTGAACTCTTTTTGATCGTGCTGAGTGGTAGAGCCTATTGCAACAATAGGTACATTGGAATATCCTGCCATTGTAAGACCGGACTTAATTTGTGCCAAATAATTGGTGGCACGGCATTGTCCTCCTGTTTGGGTGATGGCGACTACAGTGTCTTTTGGATCGTAGCTGCCAGATTGAAAGGCGTTTATTATGTCGCCTAATACTAATGTGGAGGGGTAACATACTTCGTTGTGACCGTACTTAAGTCCTAATTCGGCTGTCTCTTTTGTGGAAATGGGGAGATTGACAATCTTGTATCCGGCGACCTCTCCTAACGCGGGTACAAAGGGGGAAAAGTAGTCTGAGAACCAAGGTGCGATAATCGTTTTCTGACGGTCGCTTTTATTATAGAATCGTTGATATCCGTCAAATGGGGCTCTGGTATCCTTTTGCTCATCTTTGGAGGCGTGGATCGACTCAATGAGGGAGCGAAGCCTTAATCGAATGGAACCGGGACTGGCAATCTCGTCTATACGAATCACAGTGTGGGTCTTGCCTCCGCATTCAAGTATCTCACGGGCTTCGTCTAAAAAGAATGAATCGGGTCCGCAACCAAAGGAATTCAACTGGATCATCTGAACATTAGAGGGCATCTCGGATATCTTCAAGGCGGACTGGATCACACGGTTTGGATACGACCATTGGGTAACTATATTGAGGTCTTTGTAACGAATGCTTTCTTCGTTTCGGAATATGTCATCGGTAAATGCATGAACTCCTAAATCGGAAAGTATTTGTCCGACTTTTTGATGTATCAATGGATCTGAATGATAGGGCCTTCCGGCTACTACAAAGCAGTATTCTCCTGATTCTACGGCTTTCTCGAATTTCTCTTTCTGCTCATTTACCAAAACTTCTTTCATCTTTTTACGTGCTTCAAGGGCAAGGTTGAATGCTTTGTCAAATACTTGCTTTGAAACACCTAACGATTCTAAATATCTGTAACTGCCTTTTCGCAACGCAGTTTTGTTGGTGAAAACAATAACGGGTTTGTCTAAAGGGATATTGTATTCGCCCTCGGGGTTTATAGAGCTTTTAATTACTTCGGAATAACCGGTGACAATGGGACAGTTATAGGAGTTATTTTGACCTTTCTGCTCTTTTTCTTCTTTCACTACTAATGGGAGGAAGATCCTGTCGACTTTCTCTTCAATGAGCGACTGTACATGTCCATGCACTAGCTTTGCGGGGAAACAGATGTTTTCTGACATCACACTGCCAACACCTTTTTGATAGAGCTTATAGGTGGATTCGGGTGATAGGGTGATGTTGAAACCACATTCGTTGAGGAGTGTGCTCCAGAACGGATAGTTCTCAAACATGTTGAGCACACGCGGAATACCGATATTAATGGCGTTTTCGTGGTGCTTTAATTCTTTTTCAAAGAGTATCCTGTTCTTGACTTCGAAGGCGTTGTAGCCTTTTTTGGGGGCTGATTCTTTGTTGTAAAAGATCTTTTCGCATTTGTTGCCGGCATAACTGATATTCCCGTTCTCAAAACTGAATTTTAATACTTTGCAACGATTGGTGCAGCCTTTACAATTCAATTCGCGTTTCTGGATGTTCTCGGGGTGGGGCAACGACTCAATTCCGGTAAAGCGTGTCGACTTCTGGTCTTTACGATACATGGATTGTGCATAAAGTGCGGCACCGAGTGCGCCCATCATCTCTGGCATGTCGGTACTGCTTACTTTCTTCCCGGATAATAGCTCGAGTGCACGAAATACGGCATCGTTTTTAAACGTGCCTCCCTGGACTACAATATTGTCGCCTAACTCGTTTAAATTGTTTATCTTTAGTACTTTGAAAAGGCAGTTGCGTACGACGGAATAGGCTAGCCCGGCTGATATATCTTCTAACTTGGCATTCTCGCTTAGGGCTTGTTTTACCTTGGAGTTCATAAACACGGTGCAACGGGTACCTAAATCGTATGGGTATTTGGCTCGACAGGCTATACGGGCAAAGTCTTCTATCTTGATATCGACAGTTGAGGCGAAGGTCTGCAGGAACGATCCGCAACCGGAGGAGCAGGCTTCGTTCAACTCGACTTTTGAAATGACTCCGTTCTTTGTGAAGATGGACTTCATATCTTGTCCGCCAATGTCAAGTATAAACGATACGTTTGGGTCGACAAACTGGGCTCCTTTTAGATGTGCCATCGTTTCAACGATTCCGTAATCTAATCCGAGCGCGGACTTGATAAGGTCTTCACCATAACCGGTGGCGCCAGAGGAGATAAATTCGGGATGAACGCCTTTTTCTTCTGTTAAAGCAAAGAACTCATTCAGTCCTTCTGCTGTTTTTCTTAATGGATCGCCTTCGTTGGGGGCATAATATTTGAATACACAATTGCCGTGTGTGTCAATAATCAATATTTTTGTGGTGGTTGAACCGGAATCAATTCCCATAAAACACTTGAGCACTTTCACTTCATCGATATGTGCGATATTAACGTGTTTAATTTTACGGTTCATCTTCCAAGTGGTGTAAGCATCGTCGTTTTCAAAAAGAACGGGCATTATTTCGTCGCTTTCAAAATGTCCTTCATCACTTAATTGTGAAAGAATTTGGGGTAGAGTGAAAATGCTGGTTGCTTCTTCATTGGCAATTGCACAACCAATTGCAGGGAAGTATTGACTGTTTTGGGGGAGGATGAAATCTTCTTCTTCCAAATTTAGGATCTTTTGAAAAGATTCTCTAAGGGTGGAAATAAAAGTAAGGGGACCGCCTATTAACATTACGGGCGACTCTATCTTACTGCCGTGACCTAATGATGTAAGGGTTTGAAGTGCGACTGAATAGAATATTGAAGCGGCAATATCGGGCACCTGAATATTACGTGCGATAAGGTTTTGTACGTCGGTCTTTGCAAATACTCCGCATCTTGATGCAATTGGATAGGTTTGGGTGCTACTCTCGGCCTGGACGGCCATCTCCGAAACAGAGATATTCAGCAAGTCGGCCATCTGGTCAATATAAGCGCCGGTACCTCCGGCACAACTGCCATTCATGCGAATTTCGGGTTGGCGGTTCTCTTCAAAGAGTACAATTTTTGCGTCTTCGCCACCAATATCAATCATGGTCTTTACAGCTGAATATTTATAGTTCACTGCATTGACAGAAGCGACTACTTCTTGAATAAAAGGGATGTTGGTGCGTTTGGAGATACCGATTCCTGCGGAACCGGTTATATGAATACTGAAAAATGTATTGGGAAACAGTTCGTTTATCTTTTGAAACTCGTCTGTTAATACTTCGTTTATCTTTGCTTTGTGACGTCTGTAGTTTTTGTATATGATGTCATTTTGTGCGTTCATCACCACTAACTTTAGTGTTGTTGAACCTACGTCTATGCCTACATGAGGGTTTTGTTGATTTGTGAAATACATTAACTTAAATTGTGTGATTTGATTAACCGAAAACGGTAAAGCGCGTAATTTGCACAATATTAATTACAAAATTAACGCCAAAAAATGGAAAGTGAACTTTATTTTGGTTTAATGTTTGTAAATAAACCGAATAATTGATAAAAAAAGCGTCTAGGTTTGGTGGGTAAATAGTGCAATTATCATGCAAGAAAAACGCAATCGATTTAGACACTATATCGAGTCATAATATAATTGTGTGGAATCATTACATAAGAAAAATCGCGCTTGGTTGGATGTTATAATGGCGCAGTTTACAAAGAATTTGCAAAGAATGTGGAGTGAATAAGCAAAGAATGTTTGGAGTGAATATTTGCAATGTGTGCAAAATGAGGCGATCATCTTGCACGAAAATCGTGCTTGGTTCAAAAGAGCGTGTGGAAATTGTGCGCAATTATTTTTTGATCTGCTGAGTATGCTTGGGATTGATATTTTTTGATGATATATCGCATCCGGAGCAGCTTCCGCAGTAGGGATTGTCGCTCTTGATAAAAAAGAATTTGTATATGCCGTATCCTAATCTTGCAGCTACGGCAAGACCAATCAGGATTATTATGATGTACTGTATATTCATAAATCTTTAAACATTTTTATCGTGAAAAAGTTGATGTTTAAACAAAAAGACTACCTGCCTGATATACAATGAATGCTATGATCCACGCTAATGCAGTTGAATAAAACAGGCTGAATAATGCCCATTTCCATGTTTTTGATTCTTCTTTTATAGCGGCAATAGTGGCTACACACGGGAAATAGATGAGTACAAATAGCAGAAAAGCTATGACTACCATTGGAGAAAATACGGGTGTGCCATCTGCATGTACTTCTTTTGTGATTCGCTCCTGGAGGGATTCGTGATCGTCGCTGTCACCGGTATAAATAACGCCCATTGTACTGATCACGATTTCTTTAGCAGCCATTCCGGATAAAAGGCTTACCGATATTTTCCAATCAAATCCTAATGGTCGCATTACGGGTTCCATAAATTTTCCAATGATCCCAATAAAAGAACTCTCTTGTTGTGCTGTCGTTTTTAGTCGCTCTAATTCAGTTATATGCTGTTGTTTTGTCGTCGCGTCCAGTTGTTGGGTTTCAATTTGTGCTATTTGTTGATCATAAATTTTGCTCTGTTCAGTATTTCTTGGGAAATATCCCAGAAACCAAATGATAATGGAGGCGATAAGAATCGTGCTGCCCATCTTGTTCAAGTACTGTTTTGATCGATCCCACATGTGGATGAGGATAGATTTACCCGTGGGCATTCTGAATGGTGGGAGTTCCATTACAAATGGTGTCCCCTCTTCTTTGAAAGCGGTCTTTCGTAATAACAGGGCTGTCAATATCGCGACTAGTATGCCTGTCGCATATAAACCAATCAGCACCAGACTTTGATGTCGTGCAAAAAAAGTACCGACAAACAGAAGATATACAGGAAGTCGGGCACTACATGACATGAAAGGCACAATCAGCATTGTGATCATTCTGCTGCTCCGCGTTTCGATAGTTCTTGTTGACATTATTGCGGGTACGTTACATCCAAATCCCATAATTAGGGGGATAAAAGATTTGCCATGTAGCCCAATATTATGCATTATTTTATCCATTATAAAAGCTGCACGTGCCATATAACCGGAATCTTCCATAAAAGAAATGAAGAGGTAGAGAATGACAATATTAGGTAAAAACACTATCACACCTCCGACTCCTCCAATGATACCATCTACAATTAAATCTTTAAGGGGACCGTCAGCCATGTTGTTCTGGACCAAATTCCCTATAAACCCAACTAGATTTTCAATCCAAAGCATGGGGTATTCGCCAAGTTGGAAGGTGGCTTCGAACATAAGAAACAGGAACAAAAAGAAAATTGGGAATCCTAGGTATTTGTGAGTTACTATGTTGTCAATACTTGCAGTGATGTCTTTTTTGTTCTCTTTTTTTGTGAATGTTTCTTTCAGTCCTCCCGCGATAAAACCATAGCGAGCGTTTGTGAAAGTTGATTCTGGATCTTCTCTCAAAAGACTTTCGATATAGTTTCGTTCTTTGTCCCTTTGACTAATAATGTGTTTATAATTAGAGAGATGGTGAATATGATTCTCAATCTCTTTATCTCCTTCCAACAGCTTGATTGCGAAATATCTGAGAGGAAAATGTACCTTCGAAAGATCTTCTTTACGAAGCTCTCGTTCAATAGCGTCAATGGACTTTTCCAACACCCTGCCGTAGGGTATTGTTATAAATTCTTTTTTCTGTAGGTTCTCAGATTTAAAAATGCGGATCACTTCTTCAAGCATCTGGGCAATACCAATTCCCTTTTTGCCGACGGTGGGAATAATGGGGACATTCAATAATGATGAAAGTGTTTGATATTCAAATTGGTCGCCACTATTTTGAAGTTCATCATACATGTTCAGAGCAATAACCATGGGGACTTGCAAATCAATCAGTTCAGTGGTCAGATATAAGTTTCGTTCCAAAGCTGAAGCTGCAACGACATTAATGATAACATCGGGTCGTTCCTCCTGAATATAACGACGAACATATAATTCTTCCGGTGTATAGGCTGAAAGTGAATAGGTGCCCGGCAGGTCGATTAGCCTGAACGTGTATCCGTTATGGTGAAGCGTACCTTCTTTTGAATCTACTGTAACACCTCCGTAATTACCTACATGTTCATGACCGCCTGATGCAATATTAAAGATGGAAGTCTTTCCGGCATTGGGGTTTCCTACCAATGCTACATGAATTGTTTTGGATACTTTTTGATGTGATGGGTAACTGATATTATCCTGATTTAGTACTTTTGCCGTTCTTGTAATGGATTCAACTGCAGAATCGTCCCACAGTTTGATATGCGAATCTTCTTTCAGTAAAGAAATCTCAATCTTTGACGCTTCGCTCCTTCGGAGAGATACCTCATACCCCATGATACCGTATTTTATGGGGTCTTCGAGCGGAGCATTCAATATGGATTTAATTCTCTTGCCTCTCACAAATCCCATTTCCAGGATCCTTTTTCTGAATGCACCGCTCCCATTGATTTTTACAATATAGGCTTTTTCCCCGGTTTTTAATTCAGAAAGACGCATAGACGATTATTTGTTTTATTAATTAGCTTGCAAAGATAATTACTTTATCGCTATTTAAAATAGTTCTAAATAAAAATCCCTTTCGATTTATGTAAATTATTCAGTGTTTAACTAAATTTACTTTATCTTTGTGTATAATGAATTAAAGTATGAACTGGCAACAATTATTGACTACGAAACGGTTTGGTATGGAGCAATTCCATGATGATCGTAATCATCAGCGAACGGAATATCAACGGGATTATGATCGTTTGATATTTAGCTCTCCATTCAGGAGATTACAAAATAAGACGCAAGTATTTCCTCTTCCTGGAAGTATTTTTGTCCATAACAGGTTAACTCACAGTCTGGAAGTGTCAAGCGTGGGTCGCTCGTTAGGAGAAATAGTCGGCAGCTCATTACGTAAAAAATATCCTGATTTACCGGCTCATCTTGAAGAAATATCTTCGATTGTATCAACTGCATGCTTGGCGCATGATTTAGGAAATCCTCCATTTGGACATTCCGGAGAGAAGGCTATATCGACCTACTTTTCAGAAGGGGCAGGAAGTGAATATCATGAAAAAGTTGAACGTGAAGGTGGTCGATGGTCGGATTTTATTTGTTTTGAAGGAAATGCTAACGCCATTCGCCTATTGATGCATCAGTTTAGAGGAAGACGAAAAGGTGGATTTGCACTCACATATTCCACATTGGCGTCAATCGTAAAGTATCCATTTTCATCAGAACTGAGTACCGGTAAAAATAAGTTTGGCTTCTTTCAATCGGAAGAACCGGATTACAAGTCGATCGCCAAAGAACTTGGCATCGATTGTGTAAGTGAGGACCCGCTAAGGTTTGTCCGCTATCCGTTGGTTTATCTTGTTGAGGCTGCTGATGATATCTGTTATCAAATTATGGATATTGAAGATGCTCATAAACTTCATATAGTAACTACAGAAAAAGCAAAAGAATTATTGCTTGGCTTTTTTAATAAAGAAAAACAAGAGAGAAGATTGCAAACTCTTGAAAAAGTGGGAGATGTGAATGAGCAAATTTCTTATTTAAGAGCTAGCGTGATAGGTGAATTGGTTCAGGCATGTGCGAATGTCTTTATAGAAAACGAAGAAACAATACTTAATGGCAAATTCAACAGCACCTTAATAAAAGAAGTGCCTGTATTATTGGATGAAGCATATAAAACTTGTTCTGATTTTGCATATAAGAATATATATCGTGCAAAAGAAGTATTAGATATTGAATTAGCTGGTTATAGAATCATTGGTTTTCTGCTTGATAAGTTTGTGAACGCGATAGAAAATCCAAATCATGCTTATTCGCGATTGTTGCTTGGTCGCATTCCGGAACAGTATGAAATTGATGCTGATACTGTGTATGGGCGACTTCAAACAGTGATTGACTACGTTTCAGGAATGACAGATATATATGCGTTAGACTTATATAGAAAAATCACAGGTATGAGTATCCCAAATATCTAGAATTACTTTCATTTTGAAATAAAAAAAGATTATTTAATTTTTTATTGAAATAATTTGGATAGTTTTAGTTTCTTATTTATATTTGCGATGTGGTTTTTTCATAATAGTATTAGATTTAAGGTTAACAATGGTAGCAGTGTATCGTGAGAAACACTGCTATTCTTTTTGTTATTTTTAATATATCTGTTTATAATTCATTGTTTTTGTTTATATTTGTACGAATATTTACTTGTTTATATGCGTAGGATTACAAAATGTCTGCTTACCGTTTTTCTGTGTATGTTGTTGATACAATGTACCTCAGAAAAAGAGCGCCTAAATAAGGTGCTTAATGAAATGGCAGATAATTTGAATGTTTCCACTCCTTTAATATTGAATCAAAATATGCAGTTAGACAGTGCAGTGGTTTCTGCAGATAATGTCTTCATCTATTATTATACAATTATAAATGCCGAAAAACCTGTCGCATTGATGGATAGTTTAGAGGTTGAGCTTAATTCCAGTATTAAAAAGTCATTTAAAATAGATGAAAGGTTACGCGTTTTCAAAGAAAATAAGGTTACAATCAAATACATATATAGTGACTCAACAGGTTCTCCGGTACGCACCATAAAAGTGACGCCCGAGGATTATAATTAATCTTTAACAAACCGCAATTATGAACAGGTATTTCTACATTGATGGCGAAGGGAAACAAAAAGGCACGTTCTCGCCGGAAGAATTAAGAAAAGAGCATATCAAACATGATACGCTGGTGTGGACTCAAGGTTTGAATGAGTGGAAAAAGGCCGAAGAGGTTTCGGAACTGCAGTATCTGTTCCAAATGGAAACCCCTAATCCTCAACCAAAAGAAACTTACTCACAAGAACAGACTTTTCAACAACAAGCTTATACAGCAAAACCTCCTGTGCCAAGAAATTGGTTAGTTGAATCTATTTTAGTGACTATACTTCCTTTTGTACTTTGTGGAAGCATTCTCAGTTTATTAGGAATTATTGCTATTGTTTATGCATCCCAAGTAGAGTCAAATTATAACAGAGGAGATTTTGCTAATGCAGAAACAGCATCAAATTCCGCCGGAAGATGGACTAAGATAACATTCTGGATTTCCGTCGCTTGGTTGATTCTTATCGTACTTGCTGTAGTTTTAACTCTTGTTTTTGCAGGTTCGTTCATTGGATTATCGGATATATTTGACAACTCATTTAACACAGCAATGTTAAAATTATAAGATTATGAATGAATATCAAAATAGTGAAAACGAGGAGTTTAATTCTCAAAGCGAAGACGAAAAAGTAGGAATGCCACCGCCTGTACCCGAGAATCCATATCATAATAAAGATGAAAATCAATATGACATACCTCCTATGCGTCCTGCTAACTGGTTGTGGCAATCAATTGTTGTAACAATTTTGTGTTGCTCACCATTAGCAATCATCGGTATAATATATGCGACAAGAGTGAATTCTTTATATGATAGTGGTCAGTTTGATGAGGCGGCAAAATCAGCTAAAACAGCCAGGTTGTGGACATTAATAGCTTTGTTGCTGGGCTTGATTTATATAATTTATGTTACTGTGAAAATGATGAATGGGGAGGTTTCAACAGATATGCTCCCTTTAGATAATGGCGCAAGTATCTATAATTATTAGTCGTTAAGTGTGTTGTTGTCAAAACGAAAGAAGATAAGCATAGGCGCTGCCATAAGTTTATTGCTTGTGGCAGTTGCTTTTATATTTTATTTTTTGGATCCTGCCGATTACTTGTTTTTTCCTAAATGTCCGTTCTTGATGATAACAGGATTGGAATGCCCGGGATGCGGCTCGCAACGGGCTATTCATGAATTGTTGCATTTCCGCATCGGCGAAGCATTTACTCAAAATGCCGTTGTCCCCATTGCTATCCCATATATCTTTTTGGGAATCTATCTTGACCTTTTTAGAGGAAAAGAAAAATATCCACGACTTGAGCGTTTCTTCTTTGGAAAATGGGCTGGTATTATTGTTATCGTTATCTTTATAAGCTATTGGATATTGAGGAACATTTTTAAATAAATCATCATGAAACCAAAAAACCTTATACTAATTTCTGGATTGATATTATTTCTCGGATTATTGCTTTCTTCTTGTGCCACACTCATGAATAGAACAGATCATTCAGTCCGCTTTTATTCCGATGCGCCAGATGCAAAAGTTCAGGTTAATGACAGCGTTTACCCTTTACCGGCTTATATTCAGTTATCCCGTTCAAAGGACAACTTGCCGGTGAAATTGCTGAATGATAATGAGGTAAAGGAGTTGGAAATTAAACCTGTTTTAACAAATCAGTTTTTGGTGGGTAATCTATTATGGATTTCTGGAGCGCCTATTGGTTATTTAATTGATTTAACAAATGAAAAGCGATACTATTATGGTGAATCTGTTTATCTGAGTTCCAGTACTTCCGATTCGACTGTAAAGCCTATGACCTATTGGCACAGAAGATACTCAACAGAAAAGGGACAAATCAATTTACATTATTCAATACCATATGTAAACAGTTTTTATCTTCGTCCTAAAGGTGAGACCCCTAAGTTTAATACTGGTTTTTGGGGGACTTCAATGGGGTTGGATTACTTTTATAAAGATAATAAATTTGTTACCTTAAAAGCAAGTGGAGTAATGGATTTTTTTCTACCGGTTATTGGGGCTGTGGATATTAGAGGTGAATATGAATTAATGAGTTCGGCTTATTTTAGCTTGACGGATAATTACAAATTAAATCATATTTCGTTGGGTTATGGTCTGAATTATGCATGGAATAAATGGAGCTTTCAAAATAATGAAGAGGAAGATGAACTTCCAACACGTGCGGCGACTGAAAAAATAAATCAGTCGATAGGCGTGGTGTTAAATGGGTATTATCAATTCGGAAAGCATTTCCACACCGGATTAATTTACAGACCTACTTTCATGCAAATCAAACCGGATATCAAATTCAAATACGAACATTTGATCAGCTTGGATCTTATATGGAAATTCAGACTTCGATAATTGGTGCAAAATTATTCGGTTTGTTTCATGGAAAGTTGAATGCGTTTCCGGTCCATGTCAACAGAAAGAACTCTTACTTTCACGTATTGGTGAAGAGACACAACTTCAGTTGGATTAGAAACAAATCGGTCGGCGAGCTCTGAAATATGAACAAGTCCGTTTTCCTTGATACCAAAATCTACAAAACATCCAAAATTGGTGATGTTGGTTACTATACCAGGTAAAACCATTCCTTCTTTTACATCATTGATTGTTCGTATATTGGGATCGAATTCCAGAACTTGTACTTTTGTTCTTGGATCACGCCCGGGTTTTTCTAGTTCTTGAAGAATATCATTCAAGGTTTCTTGTCCAACAGTTTCTGATTTATACTTATCTATGTTTATGGACTGAATAAGTTGCTTGTTGCCAATCAGTTCTTGAAGTGTGCATCCTAAATCTTTAGCCATTTTTGTCACGATTGGATAGCTTTCGGGATGAACAGCTGAATTGTCGAGAGGGTTTTCAGCGCCGGGGATACGTAAGAAACCCGCACACTGTTCAAAAGCTTTTTCTCCTAATCTGGATACTTTCTTAAGTTCTTTCCGGGACTCAAAAGCTCCATTCTCAGTGCGATAGTTTACAATATTTTGGGCTAACGATTCACCCAAACCTGAAACATATGTGAGCAAATGTTTGCTGGCTGTGTTGAGGTTTACGCCTACCAGGTTCACGCAACTCTCGACAGTCTGATCAAGTGATTTTTTGAGCATCGACTGATCAACATCATGTTGATATTGACCTACTCCAATTGATTTAGGGTCAATTTTTACCAGTTCCGCGAGTGGGTCACTTAATCTTCGACCAATAGAAATGGCTCCCCGAACCGTAACATCATATTCAGGGAATTCTTCACGTGCTATTTTGGATGCAGAATAAATAGACGCTCCGTTCTCACTCACGACAAATACTTTTACAGCCTTTTCGTATCTTAGATTAGTGATAAAGTGTTCGGTCTCGCGACTAGCAGTCCCGTTTCCGATTGCTATAGCGTCAATACTGTAAGTAGTGACCAACTTTGAAACCTTTGATGCGGATTTGGTGAATTCGTTCTGTGGTGGATGTGGATAAATTGTTTCGTTGTGAAGTAGATTTCCCTGCTCGTCCAAACATACCAATTTACATCCTGTTCTATATCCGGGATCAATTCCCAAAATCCTTTGCTGTCCCAATGGGGGTGCTAAAAGTAGCTGACGTAAGTTTTCGGCGAATACTGCAATTGCTTGTTCATCGGCTTTTGCTTTTGATGAATTAGCAAATTCAGTTTCTATAGACGGTTTTAGTAGTCGTTTATATGCATCAGTTATCGCATCTTCTACATAATCGGCTGCTTCAGTATTGTTTTTTGCGAATTTTGGAACCAGTTTGTCAAGACATTTTTCGTCATCGGGTGAAATGGAAACGCGCAAAATACCTTCTGATTCAGCTCGTCGGATAGCAAGAATTCTATGAGAAGGACATCGCGATAGAGGAGCGCTAAAATCAAAATAGTCCGCATATTTCTCGCCTTCCTTATCCTTGTCTTTGATTACTTTAGATGTTATAGTTGCTTCTTTTTCAAAGATGTTTCTTATGGTTTGTCGTGCATGTACGTCTTCGTTTACCCATTCTGCAATAATGTCGCATGCACCTTTTAACGCTTCTTTTGTATCAGGTACATTTTCATTTATAAATTGTAACGCCTTTTGTTCTGGAGAACCTGTTTGTTGTGTCATCAGCCATTTTGCCAATCCTTCCAGCCCTTTCTTTCGGGCAATCTCTGCTCGAGTCTGTCGTTTAGGTTTGAATGGCAAATATATATCTTCGAGTTGGATAGAATCCCAGCAATCTGTTATCTGTTTTTCTAACTCTGGTGTCAGTTTCTCTTGTTCTGTTATTGATTTTAATATGAACTCCTTACGCTTAATCAGTTCATGGAGTTTATCATTCAATTCATTGATCTGTCCTATTTGTACCTCATCAAGTCCACCTGTGACTTCTTTTCGATATCTGCTTATAAAAGGAATTGTTGCACCTTCTTCGAGTAATTTTACAGTGTTTTCAACATTCCTTAATGCAATGTTGAGGGATTTGGAGATGATTGATATGATTTCTGACATGCTTTGTTTTTTAGAATATGCAAAAATAAGCGTTTATTTTTTAATATACTTGTTATTTCTATAATAAGGTTTTTATGCCTTAAGAATGAAAAAAATGGTATATTTGTTCATATTTATAAAATTGGTAATGGCTAAACTCAAATCAGTATATTTTTGCAGTAATTGCGGAAATGAATCGCCCAAATGGATGGGTAAATGTCCTTCTTGTGGGGAATGGGGTACTTTTGTGGAAGAATTGGTTCGTAAGGATGGTTCTGCAAAACAGGAAGATACACGCTCCTTTATCACTGTTAAAAGTATACCTCAGCCACTGCATGACATAAAGGCAGAAGAAGAGGAAAGAGTCGATATGTTAGATGAAGAGCTTAATCGGGTGCTGGGAGGAGGACTGGTTTCTGCTTCGGTGGTACTGATTGGCGGAGAACCGGGGATTGGAAAATCAACATTGGTCTTACAAACAATATTGAAATTGCAAACAATTCGTTCACTATATGTCTCGGGAGAAGAAAGTGCGAGACAGCTGAAACTCAGAGCTGATAGAGTGGGGATTAAGAATGATAATTGTTTGATTGTTTGTGAAACAAATCTGGATAATATTTTCACTCATATAAAAAATACGGAGCCTCAACTTGTTATAATAGACTCTATCCAAACAATGTTCATGGATTCGCTGGAATCTTCACCTGGAAGTATTTCGCAAGTGAGAGAATGTGCTGCTTCAATTCTAAAGTTTGCTAAACAATCAGGGATCCCGGTGATTTTGATTGGGCATATTACTAAAGAAGGTAGTATTGCTGGACCAAAAATACTGGAACATATTGTTGACACAGTACTGCAATTTGAAGGTGATCAGCATTACATGTATCGTATTTTGAGAGGTATCAAAAATCGATTTGGTAGTACTGCCGAACTGGGTATTTATGAAATGAATCAATCAGGTTTGCGAGAGGTGACAAATCCCTCTGAATTACTTCTGACAAAAAACCATGATGGATTAAGCGGTGCAGCAATATCTGCTACAATAGAAGGTGTGCGACCTTTTTTGATCGAAACACAGGCGCTTGTTAGTACTGCTGCTTATGGAACTCCTCAAAGATCTTCAACGGGATTTGATTACAGACGTTTAAATATGCTGCTTGCTGTTCTCGAAAAGCGCGCGGGTTTCAAGTTGTCGCAAAAAGATGTCTTCCTTAATATTGCAGGTGGTTTGAGGGTGAGTGATCCAGGTTTAGATTTGTCCGTGATTAGTGCTGTTTTGTCATCAAGTTTAGATATTGCAATTGATAGAGAGACATGTTTGGCAGGTGAAGTTGGATTATCAGGCGAAATTCGCCCGGTAAACAGGATTGAACAACGTATTCAAGAGGCTGAAAAACTCGGTTTTTCGCGAATTATTATTCCGGCTAATAACCTGAGAGGGTTTAATACAAATGTAAAGATTGAAATAAAAACAGCAAAGAAAGTAAGTGATGCATTTCAATTACTATTCGCTTAAGAATAGATTATTCTCAAGAAATATCAAATAGACTTTCGTTAATAAAAAAAAAGTACTATCTTTGCAACCGTTTTAAATTTTGGTACCTTGACCGAGTGGCTAGGTAGCGGTCTGCAAAACCGTCAACGGCAGTTCGAATCTGCCAGGTACCTCAAATAAAGATTATAGATAAAAAATGGCTCGTAATTACGAGCCGTTTTTTTTATCCATCAAATAATTCTAAAAGTTGTGTTTCTAATTATATTTGATTGGTAGTTAAGCGTCAAAACATAAACAATAACTTTTCTTATAGAATAAAAAAGGTGTTTAAATAATATAATCTTCTTGATCTGAATCTTTTTTTGTTTCTTCAGATATATCTTTGTCCTTCTTGAATGCTCCAGCTACTTTAGAATAGTTTTCTTTCCATGAATTCCCGATAGAGGAAAGGAAATTGCCGGCACTTTCTTTTATAGTATCCCATTTATCGTCTGAGGTGTCGTCAATATCTTTTATTTTCTGAGTAATGTTTTCTTTTAATCCTTTAAGGTTCTCAACTTGTTCTGCATATTCTACTTTAATGTCATCACCGATTTCTTGTGCTTTTGCTTCTAGTTTTTCAATTCCCTCGTTTAATTCGGCGAGCATGGATTGGGCTTTTTGTTTAAGTTCTTCTTTATTCATATCTATAAATGTTTGTTGGTGTGCTTAATTATTATAACGTTTTAAGATGTAAATAGTTCTTTTGACTTTTACACATGTTTCTAATCAAATAAAATGACGAATGCTAACATTAAAAATGGATGAAAAAGTGTACCTTTGTATCGGAAAAATCTTTTTTTATAAAATCATAAATATGCTCAATTTAATAATTTTTGGTGCACCTGGGTCAGGTAAAGGTACACAAAGCGCTTTTTTGACAGAAAAGTATAATTTGAAACATGTTTCAACAGGGGATATATTACGTGCTGAGATCAGCGAAGGTACCGAACTTGGTAAACTTGCTGAAAGTTATATGTCGGAAGGAAAATTAGTTCCTGACGAAGTAGTTATAGGAATTCTAAATGAATTAATCAAGAAAAATAAAGGGGGGAACGGATTTATTTTTGATGGTTTCCCACGTACATTAGCTCAAGGTGAAGCTTTGGACGAAATGCTCAAAAAAAATGATGAGGAAATATCAGTAGTTGTTAGTCTTGAAGTAGACGACAATGAGTTGATAGATAGGCTATTGAAAAGAGGACAGATTTCCGGTAGATCAGATGATAATCGCGAAACAATAGAAAATAGATTGAAAGTTTATTACGATCAAACTTCACCTTTAAAAGAATTTTACCGCAAGCAAGGTAAATTGAATGAAATTATGGGTGTTGGTTCAATAGAGTCTATTTCGTCTTCAATTCAAGCTGGAATAGATAAGTTGAATGATTAAAAAAATTAAATGGCTGAAACAAATTTCGTAGATTACGTAAAAATATTTTGTCGTTCTGGCAAAGGGGGACGAGGGTCTACACATCTTCGCAGAGAAAAATATATGCCAAAAGGGGGACCTGATGGCGGTGATGGTGGTGATGGTGGCAGCATTATCCTTAGGGGTAATCGTAATTATTGGACTTTACTGCATTTGCGTTTTCAAAAACATGTCTTTGCTGAACACGGTGAAGGGGGGTCGAAAAACCAATCTTCAGGGAAAAAAGGACAGAGTAAAATTATTGATGTACCTTGTGGAACAGTGGCATATGACGCTCATACCGGTGAATATTTGTGTGATATAACCGATGATGGACAAGAAGTGGTATTGCTAAAAGGTGGTAGGGGAGGTCAAGGAAACGTACATTTCAAAACGGCAACTCATCAGACACCTCGTTATGCTCAACCGGGTGAACCTTATGAAGAACGATGGATTATTCTTGAACTTAAAGTCCTTGCTGATGTCGGTTTAGTGGGTTTCCCAAATGCGGGTAAATCAACTTTATTATCAGTTGTTTCTGCTGCTAAACCTAAAATTGCCAATTATCCGTTCACAACATTAGTTCCAAACCTCGGAATAGTTAATTATAGAGATGGAAGATCTTTTATAATGGCAGATATTCCTGGAATTATTGAAGGAGCAAGTGAAGGTAAGGGGCTTGGCTTTAGGTTCTTAAGACATATAGAAAGGAATTCTATATTATTGTTCATGGTGCCTGCTGATTCAGATGATATTAGAAAAGAATATGAAATATTATTGAATGAATTGATACAGTATAATCCAGAATTGATGGACAAACAACGTGTTTTGGCTATCACTAAATCTGATATGCTAGACGAGGAGTTGATGCAGGCTCTTTCAATGGAATTACCTGATAATGTGCCGTATGTCTTTATTTCTTCAATAACAAATTTTGGTGTTTCCACATTAAAGGATCTGTTATGGCGTGAATTAAACTCTGAAGATCTAATTACTAATTATCACTATAATAAAGAAAGTTTAGTGCATCGTCAGTTGGATGTTTCTTCTCTTGAATTCGAACCTGAAGATATAATTATTTCGGAAGAGACAGATATTGAAGATGATTTCGAATATGATGAAGAGGACTTTTGATTTTATATAATTTGAGGAAGCATATAGAACATAGTAACTTATTGCAGTTTGATATTTTATTAGAAGAAAAAAATATTGAACATTTCTCTACTACAAGAGTGGGTGGAGTAAGCGGTGGTACTTATGCCTCATTTAATTTAGGTAATTTTTCAGACGATAGCTCTTTGAATATAACTGAAAACAGGAATATTCTGGCTCGTATGTTTTATAAAGATATTTCTGATTTTATTATTCCGCACCAAACGCATAGTTCAAATGTGTTGAATATTAATGATGAATTTCTTAATAAAAATGTTGGTGAAAAGATAAATATTCTATATAACATAGATGCAACATTGACCAACAAAATTGATCTGTTTTTGTGTGTTACTACAGCCGATTGCGTACCAATTCTTTTATATGATAAAAAGAATAAAGTGATTGCGGCTGTGCATGCTGGTTGGAGAGGGGTGGTTGGACGTATTTTGGAAAAGACAATCGCTAAAATGAAGGAAGTATACAATGCTCAAACTGAGTATATGATTGCATGTCTCGGTCCTTCTATTAGCATGAAGAATTATGAAGTGGGTGATGAAGTTGTGAAAGCTTTTTTGCAAAACGATTTTGATCTCTCAAAAACGTCTTACAGAAAAAATCCTTCAACTAAACTGCATCTTGACCTCAAAGAACTTAATCGATTGGAACTTATTCGTTTGGGAATACCTGTAAATCAAATAGAAGTGAGTGATTACTGTACGTTTGATCACGAAGATCTTTTTTTCTCGGCACGACGACAAACTGTGCACTCAGGAAGAATGCTTACTGGTATAATGATGAAATAGTAATTTTAAGTGATAAAAAAGAGAACGATCATTAAATTAATCGTTCTCTTTCCATTCAGTCATTTACTTTGTTGCTGGAAGATTGCTTGCAATTAATAACGTTTGCTGACAACGTCCCAATCTATGATCTTCCATAATTCAGCAAGGTGGGCAGCGCGACGATTTTGGTAATCAAGATAATAGGAATGCTCCCAAACATCAAAACCTAAAATCGGAGTCAATCCCTTCGTCACAGGATTTCCGGCATTACTTTCCTTTTCTATAGAAAGTTTGCCATTGGCATCTTTTGCAAGCCAAGCCCAACCTGAACCAAACAATGTAGTTCCAGCAGCCTCAAACTCTTGTTTAAATTTCTCAAAAGAACCGTATTGATTATTGATAGCTTCGGCTAATTTCCCCTTGGGTTCACCTCCTCCATTTGGTTTAAACGAAGTGAAATATAAATTGTGGTTATATACCTGACCAGCATTGTTGAATATTCCTCCATCACTTTCTTTCACGATGGTCTCAAGATCTGAATTCTCAAATTTTGTACCAACAATCAATTTGTTAAGATTGTCAACGTATGCCTGGTGATGTTTACCATAATGTAATTCAATTGTTTGCTTACTGATAACCGGCTCAAGTGCGTCGGTTGCATAAGGTAATGCTACTTTTTCGATTTTCATATTACTATTTATTTTTGAGTTTTCTTTATTTCTCGCGTTTGAATTATTGCAATTGATCAATGTTGTCATAGCGAACAACCCGGTTAGGGTTAGAATTAAAAGCTTTTTTTTCATTGTTCGTTGTTTGTTAATTCAATCTTTGTTTATTTCTTTAACTATAACGAAAATGCACTTCAGAAAGTTCAATGTAAATAGATAAATGAAGTATAAATATAATTTATAAATGCTATAAACAAAAAAATAGCTTGCAAAATATGCAAGCTATTCTTATGATATGACTGATTGTCAAGTATTGTGAAAATTAATCAGCAGTTGAGTTTTTTTTAGCTGGCTCGTTCTGATCATTCTTGTTTTCTTCTTTTTCCTCAACGTTTTTTATTTCATGTCCTTCCTCTGTTTTTACTTTCTTTTCCTTTTGTTCATCCTTTTTTAAAAGGTCATCAGATTCACTTTTTGAATATGCTGAACCAAATTTATTTGTGTCAATAAATGTAGCGACTTCCTTAGCTTCTGATTTAACTTCATCTTCTTCAGCTGCCTTATTTTCAAGTATTTCCTGTGAACGGGAAATCCATGGACGCTTACCAAATATGTGCTCAAGATCATCTGCATAAATAATTTCCTTTTCAATTAAAATTGTTGAAAGTTTACCGTGACCTTCTGCATGCTCAAGTAATAGTTTCTTTGCTCTTTCATATTGTTCGGCAATCATAGCTTTTACCTCAAAATCAATCAGTTGAGCAGTGTTGTCGCTATAGGGCTTAGAAAATGTATAATCTTGACCTGATGAATCATAATAACTTAAATTAGGCAATTTTTCGCTCATACCCATGTATGAAATCATCGCATAAGCTTGTTTCGTAACTCTTTCTAAATCGTTCATTGCACCTGATGATATCTGACCAATAAAAACATCTTCAGCTGCACGACCACCCAATGTGGCGCACATTTCATCAAGCATTTGCTGTTTAGTCGTTATTTGACGTTCTTCAGGAAGATACCATGCAGCTCCCAGTGCTTTACCACGCGGTACAATAGTTACTTTTACCAAAGGATTTGCATGCTCCAAAAACCAACTTAATGTGGCATGACCTGCTTCGTGAATTGCAATACTCCTTTTTTCATGTTGAGTAATAATCTTATTCTTCTTTTCCAATCCGCCAACAATGCGATCTACGGCATTCATGAAATCAACTTTCTGGACGAACTTCTTCTTGCTTCTTGCTGCTATAAGTGCTGCTTCATTACATACATTAGCAATGTCTGCTCCTGAGAATCCCGGAGTTTGTCTTGCAAGGAATTCAACATCTACGGAGTCGTCTATTTTTATTGGACGAAGATGTACTCTGAATATTTCTTTCCTGTCATTTAGATCAGGTAGTTCTACATATATCTGTCTATCAAAACGTCCTGCACGTAAAAGCGCTTTATCTAATATGTCGGCACGGTTAGTTGCAGCTAAAACAATCACACCACTATTGGAACCGAAACCGTCCATTTCTGTAAGTAATTGATTTAATGTGCTTTCGCGTTCATCGTTTGAACCAAAATTGGCGTTCTTTCCACGGGCACGACCCACCGCGTCAATTTCATCAATAAAAACAATACATGGTGCTTTTTCTTTCGCTGTTTTAAAAAGGTCTCTCACGCGAGAAGCACCCACACCCACAAACATCTCCACAAAATCAGAACCTGAAATTGAAAAGAAAGGAACATTAGCCTCGCCTGCAACAGCTTTAGCAAGCAATGTTTTACCTGTTCCCGGAGGGCCTACAAGCAAAGCGCCTTTTGGAATCTTACCTCCCAAATTTGTATAGTTATTTGGATGTTTCAAGAATTCAACAATTTCCTGAACTTCTTCTTTGGCTTCTGACAATCCGGCAACATCTTTGAAGGTAACTTTCTGTCCTGTATCTTTATCGAAAAGTTGAGCCTTCGATTTTCCAACACTGAACACTCCACTGCTACCTGCACCGCCACCTTGCATTCGGCGTACCATCCATACCCAAAATACAATGAGGAGTAGAATAGGGACGAAGGTCAGGAAAATAGTCCAGAAATTGGAACTGGGTTTATAATTCCAACTAATGTCATAGCCTTTCTCTTTTTTAGTTTCTGACAAAAAGGCTTCAATAGCATCGGTTGATGGTATGTTTACCTGAATGTAGGGTTTATTACCTACCTGTGCGGCATTTTCTTTGAAAATATACGATACGGATTCCTCTCTTACGAGTCCCTCGGCAATATCTTTGTTGCTGTAAATGTTTACAGCCTTAATCCTGTTATCTGAAACGTATTGTTGAAATTCAGACCAGCTGACTTCTTTAACATTAGTATTATCTCCCCAAAAAAACATACCTGCCAAAAGTGCAAGTATAACAAGATAAACCCAATACATATTATAGTTTTGTTTTGGATTTTTATTGTCAGGATTCGATGGTCTTAACCGTCTGTTATTATTCTTTTCGTTATTGTTCTCCATTTATGAACTTCTATATTGTTGTGTATGTTTAACAATTTTATTAGAAATAAGTTTTAATCTATCGATGGAATTACCTCTGTTTTGGCGTCATCCCATAGGTTGTCTATATTATAGAAGCTTCTTAATTCAGGTAGGAATATATGTACTATAATATTTCCATAATCCATGCCAATCCATTCAGAGCGCTGTTGACCCTGAACTCTTATTGGTGATTCTTTAGCATTCTTTTTAACGATTTCTTCAATAGACTCTGCTAATGATGAAACCTGTGATGGTGAGTTTCCTTCGCAAATTACAAAATAATCGCAAATGGTACCGGGAATTCCTTCCAGATGAATCGTCTTAATATTTTTTCCTTTTTTCTCGTGAATTCCATCAATGATGGATTGCAATAAAATGTTGCTTTGTTTCATTCTTTGAATTAATACATTAAGTAAGCAAAGATAGTTTGTTTTTCTCAGATTATGATCAGAACAGCATCTTCACTTTTATTTGTATTATTTTAGTACAAAAAAGATGCCAAAGACGTTAGATCTCTGAACTATTTTGAAATAAATTAGAGCCCGAAGTTTGATTGCTTCGAGCTCTAATTTTAAACGATATTTGTTTTGTTACAATGTTTGCAATTTAAAATTATTCCAACGTACCTTAATGCCGCCACCATCATGGATTTGCAGTGCTATTCTGCCCTGAGCTTTGCCAATTTTTTCATCTGATAAATCAACCATCTCTTCTCCATTTAACCAGGTCTTAACATTTCCTCCCTGTACTTTTATGCGTAATGTGTTCCACTCACCTTGTTTAAGGATATTTTCCTTTTCATCAGGGATTTGCACTAACCATCCGCGACCGTAAGATTCATAGATTCCACCGGTATCATTACCTTTTGGAGCTACTTCAACTTGCCATCCATTAACAATTGCTCCGGGTTCTACAAATGAGCGGATAAACACTCCTGAGTTTCCGTTTGCTTCTTGTTTGAAATCAACACTCAAATCAAAATCATCATAATATTCGCGAGTTGCAAGATAGCCATATTGCTTGTCCGGACCACTTTCACAAACCAAATCACCTTTTTCAACATACCACTTTTCAGTACCATACACTTCCCATCCGGTAAGGTCTGTACCATTAAATAACGCAACTTCTTCAGTTTTTCGTGGCAGCTCCTTTATTTTGATATTTTTAAACCAAGCGGCCGATCCATGATCTTGTAAACAGATAACACCTTTATGAGCTAATCCATATTCAGGTGCATTTTCCCATTTACCACTATTTTTTCTTTGGAACCAGTCATCGGTCCATGCTTCAAATTCAACAACCTTCTCACCATTAAGCCAATGTTCAACATGTCCATTGTCAAATACAATTTTAGATGTATTCCATTCTCCTGAAGGATTAACTTTCATTTTTGCTGTGTCGGTTGTGTGCATTGCATAATCAGCAGCTGTTTTTTGCCAATCTTCTAATGGATCGGGGAAATTAACTTCATCAATAAGTTGATATTCAGGTCCTGTAATATAAGGAACATTGAATTTTGGATTTTCAACTACATGATATAATACACCACTGTTACCGGCTTTAGCTATTTTCCAGTCCCATACCAATTCAAAGTTTTCATAGATAGTGTCGGTTACAATATAACCACTGGCATCGCTGCCACCACCTAATGCTCTGATAGTTCCTTCCTCAACAGTCCAGGGTGCAGTAAGTGAATCACCGTTGTAGTCGCGCCATCCGTTCAAGGTTTTACCGTCAAACAAAAGTTTCCACCCGTCAGCCACTTCTTCTTTTGTTAAAACATTTTCTTTTTGTGAATTGCCGCATGAATAGAATATAATTCCTGCCATGATCAATAGTAATAAGTTTTTTGCTTTCATGTTTATGTTAATTTACAGAATAAGTGACAAATATACAGAAATTTATATTAAAGGAAGTGATTTATTATAAAAAACTATATAGTTGTAGTATTTCTTTCTTTTACAATAGGTGGATTAAGTTAACTTAAATTTAAATAAATCATAAAATATTTTGATATTCAATTAAATAACAGTAGTTTGCGAGATTATTAATGTTTAACCAATGAAATATTATGCATACTAAGGAAATATCAGTATTGATCATTATTCTATTTGTTTTCACCGGTTTGTTTTCCTGCACCAATAATTCAGGCAATGCAGAAGAGTTGTCTCCACTTCCCGAATCAGAGGCTGTACAAAATATGAGAAGGCTGCTGATTACACCGGATAGTTTACGTACCGATGAAGAAAACGCTTTGATACAAAAAATAGAAAATATATTATATGAACGTTGTATTATCGAAAATGACCGGTTTTGTTTGACAATAAATAAACAAGAATGGACTAAGTGAAGAGTTTTATGACATGCTCGCAAAAGATGTCAAAGTTGTAAATAATTTTCTGGATACAACAACTTCTTCTATACAAGTTATAATTGATGAGTACAAAAACGCCCAAAATAAGTACAAGATAAAACAAAAAGAAGAATAAAAAAACACTTACAAAATGAAACTTAAAGAACAATTTAAAATTAGTTGGCCGTTTTTAATTGCTGCAGTTATCTTTATTGTGCTTGTAACATTATCGACCTCCGGAATTTATGATGTCAACGATTTCCTTTTTGCTATAATATATCTGCTTTTGGCAGGAACATTTTCTTACGCCTGTATCATGGCGGGAAAAGAATTGTATAAGAATAGAAAATACGGAAGAATCGTTCTGATTGTTTATTGAGCAGGACTCCTTTCTGGATTATTTGTTTATGAAGCCATTGACCTTTTGTTTTAAAGATTCAGGAGAATTATCCGATGGAACTTCATATCCGATAAATTTTTTTGATTCAAAATTCATACCGAGAATTGCATAATTTTGAAAACCGGTATGAGGTTGCTTTTTTTAGAATCATTTAACAGCGGTTCGCATTTGTATCCGATAGGCAAAAACCGTTGCCAGGAAGTATACTGCTGTCTGTATCCACAATGCGATGTGTTCAAATTTAACCTGTTCCAATCCGGCTCCCATTGAATTGATCTTTAGATAGCCCTGGATGCCGAACGTACTTGGGAAAATCATCCCGAATGATCTCCAAAACCATGGCATATTGGATTCCGGCCATGATAATCCGCTCAAAAATAGTAATACGAGCGAAATAAATGGAAAAATAATCATAGCAGTTTCACGATTACGGATGAATATCGATATCAACATTGAAAAGAAAATAACAGCCAGAAGAAATGGAGTGAAGAACCGAATTATATCCAACTGATTACCGATATGGGGCAGTTGGAAAATTCGCGGTATCACTAGTAATATATAAGCACAAATCACAATATACATGCTGAAATAGCATAATACTTTTCCGAAAATGGTAGGGAAGAATTTATCCTTTTGACGCATCTTGGGATCTATGGAGGCCAATTTCTCCTCACGCAATGTTCCGGTCAGCATGGTTATCCCGAAAAAAAGTGTTTGTTGTATGATCAGGACAAGTACTACCGGGAGTAGAAAACTGGCAAATCCCATCGATTCATTGAACAGGATATTCTTTTCGTAACGGAAAGGTGCCACCGAGATTTCGGCTGTCCGACCCGTTATTCCAGCTACATTCAACCGTTCTATTTTGATATCCTTCCCTGATTCAAGTATGCCTAAGTTGGCGCCTAGCATCATCGTCCGATAGTACATAAAACTACTCATGTCGCAATAGATCGATACAGTCGCCTGCTCATTGCGATTGATCTTCTTACTATATTCTTTCGGTATGTAAACAATGCCATGTATCTTTTGCTTAAAGAACAAATCTTTTGCTTCTTCAAGGTTGTTCAGTTGATAGGTGACTTTTAGATCTGGTGTAGCATCTAATCGTCTTGCCAACTCGCGGGCTCGGTAACTTTGTGATTCATCAATCACAGCAATAGACATGTCGTGTATCGTCTCGTTACGATATATTGAAGAGTAAAGGATGGGATAAATAAGTGTCGCTCCAAGGAAAATGACTGCCAGTCCCGAATCTCGCAAGATCATCCGGTATTCATCCAGCATGATATAGATGACTCGTCTTGACTCATGTAAAAGTTGGAAAAAGAATTTGGGTTTACTGGAATTGTTCATTGAATCTGTTGTATTTTATTTCTTTTCTGTCATGTGCCACAATGGTGCTTCTTAATCGTCTATACACCAGAAATGGTAAGAGCAAAAACAAAAGCATCACTGCAAAATATATCAATGAATAGCGTATGTTCGCACCATTCAGCGCTTCATTAACATAAATCTTGAAATAGTACCGGATGGGAAATAACCATGCGAAAATTTGCGCTCCCCGAGGCATGGCTTCTATTGGAAAGGTCAAACCTGAAAAAGTGAAACTCAATAATCCATAAAATACACCTAAACTGATAGAATCCCGCAATCGTTGAAATAGTCCAATGATGAATATTCCAATGGATTGATGTGCTATAACAAATAGAAACATTGCTAATGACATTAAAACAATATTGCCGTTCATGGGAAATTTCATCACTTTATATTGTAAGAATAATCCCATCAGTCCCAATATTGTGAAGAGAACGGTGTGGGGTATAATTTTCCCGGTAAGAGCGGAAAGTATCGATTCATTACTCGTAGAGAGCCATTCACGTGTGGTGTTTTGTTTCATTTCCACTCCTATGGCATATATAGTAAACATGATAATCAGCAGTTGCAATACGCCGGGTAGCAATATATTAGATAGATAGACACTGTAGTTCGTATACGGATTTCCTATCTGATGCGTATCAATGGAAATAGGTTGTAATATAGACATTAAATTCTCTTCGCTCGTGATTCCTTTAGCTTGTAACGACTGTTGTAGGATAAAACCTGACATCAATTCACTGATGTAGGTTAGGTCCTTATATGAAAGTGATCCGGCTACAAGATAGACATCATTTACATAATAGGCAATGGACGGTTGCCGGTTAGCTAGCAGATCGGCCTGAAAACCTGGAGCAATATCGACAATGGCGTAAATATGTCCCTTCTGCATATCTTTACGGGCTTCTGTATATGAAGCATACTTGGCAATGATCTCAACTTGGGGAGATGCATTTATATTCCGTTCCAGAGCCCGTGACAACGATGAGTTGTCACTATCGACTATTCCGATAGGAAGCTGTTTTGGCAGTCCCTCCGACATCAACGTTAGAAAGAACACATAGCAGAAGAGCATTGCAATTATAGAAGAAAGTAGATAGACGGGATGTGATAACATCCGTTTCCACTCCCTGTGAGCAACATCTCTTATCTGTTGTATTATTGATTTTGACATCTGTTTTAAAATGAATAGAGATTTATTTTTCTACGACCAGCCCCGTCATGCCAGGACGAAGGTCTTTAATGGTTTCTATTGGTTTGGCACGGACCTCAAATGTTTTCAGGTCAAAAGCTCCGGTTGTTTTTGTGGCCTTCCAGGTGGCAAATGATGCCATAGCCTTTATGTAGGTGATTTTTAATTTTGCTTTCTGATTATTTAAAGCCGGAATCTTTACAGTAATCACAGATCCTTGCTTCATGTCGTTGAGTAAATCTTCTCTTACATTGAAAGAGAACCAGATATCATCCAAGTCTACGATATTCATAATGGGCGCTCCTGTACCGATTAATTCTCCCTGCTTGGGAAATATTTCCGTCACTTCTCCCGAAATAGGAGCGATAAGGGTGGTTTCTTTCATATATGCTTCTACTTCTTGTACGGCTCCTTGTGCGCGGTCCACCATTGCCTGTGCTGCTGCTTTGTCTTCCAATTCGGCACCGTTTTTTGCCATTTCGTATTGTGATTTGGCTGCTGCGGATTGTGCAACTGCAGCCTGATACTGCGCTTCTGCTTCATCTCGTTTTTGAGATGTAACTACTCCTTTATCAAAAAGATGTTGTACTCGGTCAAATGACTTCTTGGCGATATCGACACCTACTTCGGCTTTTTTCCACATTTCATAAGCACCTTGAATCACTTCACTACGGGCACCTTTTTGAGCTTTACGGTCTTGTGCCTTTGCTGCGTTTTGTGCGGCGGTAGCTTGCGCAAGTTTTGCATAGATTTCAGGACTGTCAATGAGTACCAGTGTGTCTCCCAGCTCAACACGTTGTCCCTCTTCTGTCAGGTACTCCTGAATACGTCCTGCAACTTTCCCCGAGATACGTACTTCGTTGGCTTCGGCAGACCCTTGAATAACAACTGGTTCTGGTTTGTAAATAATCAACCCGATAATAAAAAGGATGACTGTTAGAACGATAAGTCCAACCAATGCAATTCTTAGATTGCTTATATTTTCTGTCTTTTCTTTTTCCATTTCAGTTTATATATCATTAAATACCAATTTCTTTGTCTAAACTATTTATCTTATATTTCTCATTCAATAAAGATTTCCAGTCGATTTCTTCAAGTATAAGTTGTTTAATTTTACATCTATAGTTGCGTCAATGTGTTCTGATTCAGCTGATAGCCAAGCTGTTTGAGCCATCAATAAGTCGGTAGAGGTAATCACTCCTGCATCAAAGCCTTCTTGTGCATAAAAAAGGTTCTCTTTGGCGTTTTCTAAATTCTTGCGGGTCATTTCTTGCTTTTTTAAGCTTTCGGTGATCCGATAACAATTTTGTTTTATTTGAAGTTCTATTTTTTCTTTCGCTTCTTCTAGCTCGAATTTAGCTATTACAGCATGAGAACGTGAAGCATTGAGTGTTTGGATCTTTTCACCGAAATGAAACAAAGGGACTACAGCAGTTACACCGAAGGTAAACATGCCATTGAAATTTTTCTGATATCCGTTGAATGCATTCGGGTTGGTGGTTAAGTAACCACCTGTGAGAGCGATGGTCGGCATAAAACGTGAGGCCATAATCTTACTGTTCGCATCTGCTATACTTCCTGCCTGAGTTAATATCTTGATCTCCGGACGATTGGCCAAAGCTTGTTCTATGGAAACTGAGGACTGTAATTCAATAACTTCATTCAAATCTGAATCTTTCAATTCAATATGTTCGTCCAAAGGTAAACCGCATAATTGATTCAGTGCCATCTGCGAAAGATTCATTCCATTCTCGGCTTTAGTCAACAAAACCTCAGCTTCGTTTAACTTGACTTTTATTTTTAATACATCCGCTTTGGTCGCTAGTCCCTCTTCCTGAAGAGCTTGCATGTTCTTGTCGAGTTCTGCAACAAGATTGCGGTATTCTTTGGCTAATTGTACTTTATTCTCCAAAGATACCACACGCCAATAGGCTTCATCTACATTGACTAACAGATCTTCGGTTTTTTCTTGAACTTGTGCTTCTGCTATTGTCTGATTAGATTTTGCGATATTTTGAAGTTGGATGATCTTACCTCCCATAAAAACCGGTTGAACAAAACTGATGCCTCCTACAAAAATATTATGCATATCAAACTCCATCGCATCTTTTGGAAGTATAGCATGATTTTTCCACAGTAGGTTCTCTGGATTCTTGGCAGGGTCAAATGGTTTACCTTGTGCATCCAATGGAACAGGTTTCCCGTCGACCAACAAAAACTTGTTATTGATAGCTGATTCTTCAAAAGTGAATGTACCATCAGCATTGGGGGTAGGGCGAGAAGTGGATGTGATTCCTGTACCGAAATTACCATTTGCATCTAAAATACCTACCGGTAAATGGACATCTTCGCCCAACAAAGAGATGTTTTTTTGATTATATTGATAGTTTCCATAAGCTGATATGTTTGGGAAGAATTCAGCAAATGCAGCTTTTGCTAATGATTTGGCCGCACGCACATTCTCTTTGGCTATTTTTAAACTCTTATTGTTTTCCAGCGCCAATTGCCGACATTCTTCCAAATCTACCTGCTTTTGCGCTTGCAGGTATGGTAGACAAGATAATAAACAAGCAATGAATAATATTTTCTTCATAACCTATATAGTTAGTTAAACAACTATTTGTGTAAGTGTAATGTTAATTATATGATTAATAACCTAAATTCAAGTCTAATATAAGTTTAAATTATACATGATTCGTAATAGAACCTCTTTAGCACTAATTAGCTCGTTGTCTGATATATCTTTCAACGCGTGGTTCACAATACCATTCACCACTTCAGTTGTTTTTTGTTTTAAAGATATACCCCTGGATGTGAGATGGATGAGGTTGTTGCGCCGGTCTGACGAGTCCAATACGCGTCTGACAAGATTCTTTTTTTCAAGATTGTCGATCAGCCTCGTTACACTGGGTTTGTCTTTTTGAGTAAGATCGCAGATTTCTTGTTGTATGATCTTGTCTTTGTTCCATAAGCATGACAAAACTGTCCATTGCTCGGTCGTAATATCGATTCCTTCCTGGGAAAATGCTTTCAATACGGTGCGATTGATCGCTCTTGAAATCTTTCCTGAAAGAATGTCGAATATTTCGCGTTCTGTAACTTTTATCATAATCTTCTTTTAGTTGCATAAACAACTAATCGGGTGCAAAATTATACTATTCATCGGTTAGTTGTTACAGATTTCTGATTCTTTGTGTTGATTTAACATTTATTGCAAATATTAAAGGGATAGAAAAGCAAAAAAAAGAACAGTTCTTTTGGAACTGCTCCTTTTAATCTCTGATAACCTAATGATATAATTGAGTAGATTATTTCACTTCTTCAAAATCTACATCAGTTACATTGTCGCCTTTATTGGAGTTATCTCCTTGTTGCGATTGTCCACCTCCCTGATTAGGATTTGCTTCTTGTTGAGCACCTGCAGCGTTTGTCGCATTGTACATATCCTGACTTGCAGCCTGGAATGCGGTGTTTAACTCATTCGTAGAGGCATCAATTGCATCCAGATTCTGTGACTTATGGGCTTCCTTTAACTTGTTCAAAGCTGTTTCAATAGGAGCTTTTTTATCAGCTGGAATCTTGTCACCAAGTTCTTTTAACTGTTTCTCAGTCTGGAATATCATTGAATCTGCCTGATTCAATTTATCGATACGTTCCTTTTCCTTCTTGTCGTTCTCAGCATTTGCCGCAGCTTCATCTTTCATTCTCTTGATTTCATCATCACTCAAACCTGAAGAGGCTTCGATACGGATACGTTGTTCTTTTCCTGTTGTTTTATCTTTAGCAGAAACATTCAAAATTCCGTTAGCGTCAATATCAAATGTTACTTCGATCTGAGGAACACCACGTTGTGCTGGTGGAATACCATCGAGGTTGAACACGCCAATTTGTTTGTTGTCGCGTGCTAATGAACGTTCCCCTTGCAATACATTGATTTGAACTGAAGGTTGATTGTCGCTTGCAGTTGAGAAAACCTCACTCTTGCGGGTAGGAATGGTTGTGTTAGCATCAATCAGTCGGGTCATCACGCCACCCATGGTTTCAATACCCAAAGAAAGTGGAGTAACATCAAGTAATAATACATCTTTTACTTCACCGGTAAGAACGGCACCCTGAATTGCAGCACCAATAGCTACTACTTCGTCAGGATTCACGCCTTTACTAGGGGTTTTGCCGAATAGTCTTTCAACTAATGATTGAACAGCAGGAATACGAGTAGAGCCACCAACCAAAATCACTTCGTCAATATCTGAATTACTAAAACCGGCATCTTTCATTGCTGTTTGACAAGGATTCACACATTTTTGAAGTAAATCGTCAATCAACTGTTCGAATTTAGCACGTGTAAGTGTTTTAACCAAATGCTTTGGAACACCGTTTACAGGCATAATATAAGGAAGATTGATTTCTGTGGAAGTTGTACTAGACAGTTCAATCTTAGCTTTTTCTGCAGCCTCTTTCAAACGTTGCAATGCCATTGGATCTTTGTGTAAGTCAACGCCTTCATCATTTAGGAATTCCTGAGCCAACCAGTCAATAATACGATGATCAAAATCATCCCCACCTAAGTGAGTATCACCATTTGTGGATTTTACTTCAAACACACCATCACCCAATTCAAGGATAGATATATCGAATGTACCTCCACCAAGGTCAAACACTGCTATTTTTGAATCTTGATTCTTTTTGTCAAGTCCATAGGCCAAAGCGGCAGCTGTAGGCTCGTTAACAATACGACGAACGGTAAGACCTGCAATTTCTCCGGCTTCTTTTGTTGCCTGACGTTGAGCATCGCTAAAGTATGCAGGTACGGTAATAACGGCTTCTTTTACTTCTTGTCCCAGATAATCTTCTGCAGTTTGTTTCATTTTCTGAAGAACAATGGCTGAGATTTCCTGAGGAGAATACAAATGTCCGTTAATATCAACACGAGGTGTGTTATTATCTCCACGTGTCACTTTATAAGGAATTCGGTTTATTTCTTTTTGAACTTGATCATACGTTTCTCCCATAAATGTTTTTATTGAGTAAACAGTATTGTGTGGGTTTGTGATTGCCTGACGTTTTGCAGGATCACCAACTTTACGTTCTCCATTATCAATAAAAGCTACAACAGAAGGCGTGGTTCTTTTACCTTCATTGTTAGGAATAACCACAGGCTCACTACCTTCCATTACGGAAACACAGGAGTTTGTTGTTCCTAAGTCTATTCCAATTATTTTTCCCATTTTCTATATATTTAATCTGTTAATAATCTATTCTGTAGTTAAACTATATCTTACGTTGACTTTATCTCAAATCTTGTGCCAAAATTTTTAATCAGTCATTTTGACAGAGATTTATTATTTATTTATAAGATATATTTCTTTTTAATCGAAAAAATGTATCTTTGAAGAAACAATAAAGTCATTGTAACTTAAAATTATTAGACATGTTTAATAATGCCGATTTAGAACTACTTAAACATAAAGAAATCAGTTTAATCACAATTGATGAACAATTGAAGCGTTTCAAAATAGGTTTCCCATTTCTTTCTATTATAAGCGCTGCTTCAGAAGAAAAAGGTGTTCTGAAACTTGCAGGAGCTGAAAAGGAGGAATATCTTAAAGAATGGGTCGATTATGTGAAATCCGGCAAATCAATCACAAAGTTCGTACCTGCGTCAGGCGCTGCAAGCAGAATGTTTAAAGATCTCTATGGATTCTTGGAATCAGAAAATGATGTGCCTACATCTGACTTCGAAAAAACATTCTTTGATAATATACATAAATTTGCCTTTTTTGAAATATTGGATGTAGCTTGCAAGGATCAGTACGACAGAGATATAGATGGATTGATCGCAGATGGCAAATATAAGGATATTGTAACAGTGTTGCTAAGTTCAAAAGGATTGGATTATGGAAATCTGCCAAAAGGACTTCTGACATTTCATTCATATCCTGAAGGTAATAGAACGCCGGTTGGTGAACATCTTACCGAAGGTGCTCTTTATGCAAAAGATAAATACGGTAATGTAAATATCCATTTCACAGTTTCACCTGAGCATATGGAAATGTTCCAATTATTGGTGGCTGCACGAAAACTGGGGTACGAACAAAAACTGGGTGTCAAATATCATGTAAGTTTTAGTGTCCAAAAACCAAGTACTGACACCATTGCGGCTGATATGGATAACAATCCTTTCAGAGATACAAACGGAAACTTGGTTTTTAGACCTGGTGGTCATGGTGCGCTAATAGAGAACCTTAATGAAATTGATTCAGATATAATATTTATCAAAAATATTGATAATGTGGTGCCTGACAGACTGAAAGATAATGAATCACATTACAAATGTTTGCTCGCAGGCGTATTGGTGTCTTTGCAAAAACGTGCTTACGCATATCTCGAAAAGCTTGTATCAGAAGATTATACCGCTACAGATTTGAAAGAAATACTTTCATTCACAGAAAATGAATTATGTATCAATCATTCGGGCATCTCTTTCAAGAATGATCATGATTTAAATCATTATCTTCAATCGAAACTCGACCGACCATTTCGTGTTTGTGGCATGGTAAAGAATATAGGTGAACCTGGTGGCGGACCGTTTATTACAAAAAATGAAGATGGAACTGCATCTCTGCAGATTCTTGAAAGTTCGCAAATAGATGAAAATGATGCAGTCGCTGTTAATGCGTTCAAAAATGGATCTCATTTCAATCCGGTTGATTTGGTTTGTGGTGTTAAAGATTATAAGGGCGAAAAATATAATCTGCCTGATTATGTTGACACAAACACAGGATTCATTTCTCAAAAATCTAAAAATGGACACGAATTGAAAGCTCTAGAACTTCCTGGACTGTGGAATGGTGCAATGAGCGATTGGAACACTATCTTTGTGGAAGTTCCAATAAGCACTTTCAATCCGGTGAAAACGGTGAACGACTTATTACGTCCGGAACATCAAAATAATTAATTGAAGTTAATTACTAACAAATAGATTTTATCAATAGGTTTCTTATTTATAAAAAGTTCAGGGCAGTCAAATATGGCTGCCCTGATAAATTTTATAATTACTTCTTATTTTAGAGTTTACTTTCTACTTCTATAGCCCAAGGGAAAATAATGTTATTCTCCAAATGGATATGTTCATGTAAATCTTTTTCAAATTGCGCTAACATCAGATATAGCATTTTATAGCTGTTGCAGGCATCATCAGGAGGTGTCAGATTATTCGACAAATCACGGATCTGACGATAACGGATTCCTTCAGCATCATGTTCAAGCATCATCACTCTTATTGGATTACTAACACTGGCTCCATGAAATCTTTCGACAGAATCATTATTGCTTATCGCGTCAAAAAGTCTGTAAAGATGAGGATAAAGCATGTGCTCCTCTTTTAAAAGATGTGATTCCAATGCTGCTAATGAGTCAAGAAATAGTTCTTGAATTTCTAATAACTCTGGATGATTAGCAGAATGTGCATTAATTACTTTTTTAAATAGTTCACTGATTTCTGGACCGTTCTCACGAATACCACGATGATGAATCTTTAATATATAATCAATCAACAAATCTTTTGGCCATAAATTAAATGGAATTTCTCCGATTTTTTCAGGTGATGCTTCTTGTTGAGCAAGTGCATCTAACACTGCTGATGGCTCAACATTGGCTTTTTTACTTGCAGTTTCAAAAGTGTCGCCTCCATTACAGCAAAAATCTATACCATATAACGAAAATACTTTCGATGTTGCAAAGTTATTGGCTACAATTTCACCAATAGTGGTTTTTTTTATATCTATATCTTTAATCATAATTGTTTTATCTGTTTATTTTATCCAACAAGTACTTCTAAATCGGTCTCAACCTCACCAATTGGGGCTACTCCAAAATTATCGACAATCACTTTTGCAACATTTGGTGATAAGAATGCCGGAAGAGTAGGACCAAGATGAATGTTTTTGACTCCTAAACTTAAGAGGGCTAAAAATACGATTACAGCTTTTTGCTCATACCACGCAATATTGTAAACAATTGGAAGATCGTTAATGTCTTCGGCTCCAAGTATTTCTTTTAGTTTTAATGCTATCATGGCTAATGAATAACTGTCGTTGCATTGTCCTGCATCTAAAACACGGGGAATACCATTGATCTCGCCTAATCCTAATTTATTATAACGATATTTTGCACAACCGGCAGTTAAAATAACGGTGTCTTGAGGTAATCCCTGAGCAAAATCTTTATAATAGTCGCGCGATGAGAATCGTCCGTCGCAACCGCCCATAACTACAAACTTTCTGAGACTACCATTCTTCATGTTTTCAACAATCTTGTCGGCAAGGGCAAATACTTGTTGATGAGCAAAACCGCCTACAATAGTGCCGCTCTCAATTTCTGTTGGGGGCTGACAGGTTTTTGCTAATTCAATGATTTCAGAAAAGTCCTTCTCTCCTTTTTCATCAAAAGGAATATGTTTAAATCCAGGATATCCGGTTGCATTGGTAGTATATACTTTGTCTGCATAGGTAGCGCGTTTTGTCGGGGGGACAATACAATTGGTGGTGAAGAGAATGGGACCGTTAAAGGTTTCAAACTCTACTTTTTGCTTCCACCATGAATTACCATAATTACCAACAAAATGGTCGTATTTCTTGAACTTGGGATAATAATTGGCAGGTAGCATTTCACTGTGGGTGTAAACATCTACGCCAGTTCCTTTTGTCTGCTCTAACAGAGTTTCCATATCTTTCAAATCGTGACCGGAAATCAGGATGCCTGGATTGTTTCTTACGCCAATATTAACAACTGTCGCCTCGGGACTGCCATAGGTCTCATTGTGGGCTTTGTCCAAAAGAGCCATGGTTTTAACTCCATATTCACCTGTTTTCAGAACAAGAGAAACTAACTCTTCAACACTTCTGTCTTCGGATTTTAAAACGGCAAGTGTGTCAATTACAAATGAATAGATGTCTTCGTCTTCGTATCCCAAATGGGCGGCATGCTCGGCATAGGCTGCCAATCCTTTCAAACCATAAGTGGTGAGTTCTTTCAATGAGCGTTTGTCCTCGTCCGATTCGCTCATGATACCGATTCCCATAACATTATATTCTTCAGAGAGAATTGGTTTTATTGGCTCGGAAACTGTCGGGATTGTTAATTTTATACCGTTTTCTTTGGCATCTTTAATCATCGCTGAAATTCTTTTATCTGTTACACCAATTCTACGCTCAATATCTTGTGGATCAAAATTAGCATTTGTAATTGTTGAGAAAAGATTATCAATTATATATCTGCCAATCGCTGGGATGTTTACATCCATTTTATGGCTCTTGCATTGCTTTGTGATATCACTCAGATTCTTAAGTTTGTAAATCAAGATATCTTGATAGTTCGAAGTAATAGAATCTTTTCCACATACTCCTTTTATAATACAGCCGGTATTCTTTGAAGTTTCCTGACACTGATAACAAAACATTGTTTCTGTCATAATTTAATAAATTTATAGGTGATTAATTTGTTTAATTCCATGAATTCAGGAATTCAATTACGGAATATAGAATAACAAATATAATATCTATATTGGATAATTTTACTATTGATTTTATTTAAATTGATTCTATTTTAAAATATTAACAGGAGACTTGATTTGAGATGGAAGTCCCTGTTAATTATTAACTTAAAATTGATTAATGATTGTGGCCTGAAGCTTTTTCTGCGCTTTTCTCACCGCCTTGATAGACCAAAATGTTTTCAATTGCTTCAAGAGTGTGAGTGTAGTCAACATAGGCTGCAACAAATTCACGACCTTTTTCGACTGACTCATTCTTTGTTTTATTCAAGGCTGATACTTTATTATATTTCTCCTTCACAACGGACGCAATGTGGTTGTTTAATTTGCCTAAGAGACTTTCAATATCGTTATCTTTAATAGCTTTATCGCTCAGATAAATGATGGGTTTTGTAGTCCCGGCCGGTTTCAACCCTGTATATGGAGCTCCTTCAGTTTCACGATGTAATCTTACAAGTGTTTCAAAAAAGTGGATCTTGACAATCTCATAGACTTCTTTGTCTCCCTTTTTTAAATTGTAAGTCTTTTTGAATAAGTCTGTTACTTCTTTTACCTGATCTGTGCTGATCCATTTGAATACTAAATCAACATTATTAGTAGCTAATGCTTGCTCTGCATCTTGAATAACGGGACCGTCGTATGAATCGCAATGGGCTGATGCGGTTTGAATGTTAGTGAACATGAAAAATGACAAGATGGCAATAGTCAATATTGTTACTATACTGTTCTTACTTTTTGATAGTTTAAGCATTTCTAAATTGATGTCTTTTGTTTTCATAATTTGTTTTGTTTTTTATTGTTCTTGGAAAATTGATGTAACAAAAGTATTGTAATATAAAACTCAGATCGACCTACTTTGCAAAACAGGACTCTTTTTTAGACACAAAAAAAGTCCTACTTTCTAAAGCAGGACTTTATAGGATAGGGTAATTGGTTGATTATCTTTTTAATTGCTTTTTATACTCGCTGGGGGTCTGCTCTGTCATTTTTTTGAATACCCGGTTAAAAGCAGACTTGGTATTGAACCCGCTCTCAAAAGCTATTCCTAATAATGATAAGTTATCATTTGCCGGATCGGCAATCTTGGCTTTTACTTCTTCTACTCGATATTGATTCACAAAATCAAAAAAGTTTAATCCTAATTTCTCATTGATGATTCGTGAAAGCTGATAGGCGGGGATATTAAGTTTTGTTGATAGGTCTGAGAGCGTTAAGCCAGAATCTAAATAGGGCTTTTCTTTTGTCATGTATTCAATTAATTCTTGCTCGTAACGGTCGGCATCGGTCTCTTTTATTGATACTCCTGCATATTTGGCTTTATTATCGGTTATGTACTCAATCTTTTGATTGTCATCTTGAACAAATATCTGTTGTTGCTTTAAACCAAAAAATCCAATGAGTATAATAAATACTGATAAGCATAGAAACATACCGTCTGTACAAAAAGACCATGAAAACAAATGGAATACATGGTGAGTTGTGGTTGTTATCATCAATGCTGTCCAAATAATTCCGAATGAATAAACAAGGTTACGCAACCAGTTGAGCTTGATGTTCTCTATGCTGGAAAAATTATTAAAGATGTTTATATCGAGTTTTCTGAATAAACGAATTGTGAAAAAGATGTACACTGGACCCGAAAGTACGGTCAAAATCAAAAAGATATTGAATAATAATGGGGTGTGATGACCTGATTCTGTATGATTTAATGTAATCATCGACGACCCGCCGGGAAATAAAAGACTTATCAATAAATATACATTGAATAGAATAAATGGTACGAAATGGAATAAATCCTTCTTGTTGAATTTATTGCCTTCATTGATTAGTGAAGATACATATAGGTACAAAAAGGGTCCATGAAGCATTAACAGGGATATAAAGCTGACGGAAAGTATGGGAAAATCAGTGAATAATATCTTGGCAAAAAGTCCGTAAATTCCAACAGTTAGTCCTAGATAGGCTAACCACAAAATTAATATCTTGTCATGCAGTTGTTTCTTTTTCTGCATCAATAATACAGAAAAGAAAAATGCATTAAATGCAGCAATCAAAAAGATGTATGTCATATATGTCAACGGTATTCTTGGGTACCGCGAAAGCAAAGTTAAGATTTTATGACTTAACTTTCCAAATTTTCTTGCAGACCTCTTGTTAAGTAATGTGATTTATGGGTTTCTTATATCTTCCTTGAGAACCGAGTGCTCCGTTCATTCTTGTTGAGTAATGTATTTTATGGGCTTTTAATATCTTTTCAGAGGTTTTTACTATCTTTGGGGCAATAAAAAAATACATGAACATGAAAAGAATACTATCGTCAATTTTGTTTCTAAGTCTATGCTCTGCTTTTGGATTTGCGCAGAACAAAAAAGCAACGCAATCTCTTAATATTGCAACCTTTAACATCCGGATGGATACCCCTAATGACAAACTGGATTCATGGAGCCATCGTAAGGAAATGGTCAAGGGATTAATTCGTTTCCACGATTTTGACGTCTTTGGCATTCAAGAAGGATTTTATCATCAAATAAATGATATTCTTGAGCTGAAAGAATATGATTATGTCGGAGTCGGACGAGAAGATGGAAAAACAGCGGGAGAACACTCTGCTATTATTTACAAAAAAGATAAATTTAAAGTTCTCGATAAAGGAAACTTCTGGTTTTCGGAAACTCCCGATGTGCCAAGCAAAGGATGGGATGCAACGTGCTGTAACAGAATTTGCTCTTGGGCAAAATTTAAGGATATGCAATCCGGGAAGGTGTTCTTTTTCTTTAATGCACATTTCGATCATCAGGGAAAAGAGGCTCGGAAAAATTCATCGCTCTTACTGTTGGCTAACATAAGAAAGATCGCAGGAAAAAGTCCGGTATTTTCTACGGGCGACTTTAATGCGACTCCCGATGAGGAACCTATTCGTATTATTCGCGAAGACAAAATGATGAAGGATTCATATACTGTCACCAAACAACCGCCCTACGGAACAAAAGGTACCTTCAATTCTTTTAATATGAGCTCAAAGATGGAAGGTAGAATCGACTATATCTGGGTGAATGATGGTGTTGTTGTTAATAAATATGGTGTCTTAAATGATTTTCAAAATGGACATTTCCCATCTGATCATTTCCCTGTTATGATCAACGCTACTTTAAGGTAAAAGTGTAAATTAATAATATGAAGAGACCGTCTCATTTTAATGAGGCGGTTTTTTTGTGATATAAAGGTTCAACATAGCTGTATTACATATTAATCCATGTTTTAGTGGAAAGTTTTTAAATAGTCAGGTTGAATTACTGACTCAAACTACTGTTGGCAATGAAATTTTATTTCACTGTTATGGTTTTAGTTGTTTTTACTTTGTTTATCTTTGTAAACAAGGTGGTGTTTATAACGCTAAGTATTGGAAAATTGATAACAAAAATAACCATGATGCAGAATAGTTTTTTAGCAATAATCGAGCAGAGTATTCGAAATAATTGGGAAAGGCCTGCCTTAACTGAATTCCATAGTAGAACTATTTTATACAAAGACTTTGCCAGAGAGATTGATCAATTGCATGTTTTTTTTGAACAAGCAGGTGTTAAAAAAGGTGATAAAATATCTATATGTGGAAAAAACTCAGCCAATTGGGCTATTTCTTTCTTTGCTATTCTTTCTTATGGTGCAGTAGGTGTAACTATTCTACATGAGTTCGATAAAAATAGTGTACAGTTTATTGTTGATCATTCAGATTCAATTATGTTTTTTGCTGATCAGAAAATCTGGGAAAGAGTTGACGAGACGACTCTCCCAAATTTAAAGACTGTAATTTCACTTGATAATTATTCTCTTCTAAAATCTGACACTGATAGTCTTAAACAGTTTGTAGAAGGTTCTGAGAAATATTTTGAAGAAAAATATAAACCCGGCTTTTTTGTAAATGATTTATTATTCCGTACTGATGAGCCTGAAGAACTTGCCGTAATCAATTATACATCCGGAACAACCAGCAGTCCTAAAGGAGTTATGATTCCTTACCGTAGTTTATATTCGAACACCAAGTATGCTAACGAAAATGTGGGATTCATGAATTCGGGTGATGGTATTTTATGCATGTTGCCAATGGCACATACATACGGACTAGCTTTCGAAATTCTCAACTCAATATCACTAGGTTGTAATGTGTATTTCCTTGATAAATCACCATCGCCTAATGTGCTGCTTGACGCTTTGAAAATTGTTAAACCTAAATTGGTCTTGGCTGTACCCCTTATACTAGAGAAAATTGTAACAAAAAACGTTTTTCCTAAACTTAAAAAGGGCTCAGCCAAATATTTAGCTAAAATACCAATAGTTAATTCTGTTGTCTACAAAAAGGTACGAAATTCTATGATTGAGTTCTTCGGAGGAAACCTTGTTGAGGTGGTTGTTGGGGGTGCCGCCCTTAATCCTGAAGTGGAGAACTTCCTCAAAAAAATAAAGTTTCCGTTTACTGTTGGGTATGGTATGACTGAAACCGGACCGCTTATCTCTTATGCATACTGGTCGGAGTACAAGAAACGTTCGTCAGGAAAGGTTGTTGACAGAATGTGTGCGAAAATAGATTCTGAGGATCCCGATAATGTTGTAGGTGAAATTTTAGTAAAAGGTGAGAATCTTATGCTCGGATATTATAAGAGTGAGGAGGCTACAAAAGATGCACTAACAGAAGATGACTGGTTTAAGACAGGCGACCTTGGTACTCTAGACGGAGATAATTTCATATTTATAAAGGGTAGAAACAAAAATCTTATACTGGGTCCTTCTGGTCAGAATATTTATCCTGAAGATATTGAAGAGCGACTTAATGCTTCTATCTATGTGAGTGAATCACTGGCAATTGATGAAAACAAAAAGATAATAGCACTTATTGTTCCCGACTTTGATGCGCTAAAACAAGAAATGATTCCAGAAAGCAAATTTGATTTATTATTCAAGAAAATTGTTGATGATGTAAATTCAAATTTACCTACATTCAGCCAAATTGCTTCTTTCAGAATTCAAGAGGAGGAGTTTGTAAAAACACCAAAAAGAAGCATTAAACGTTTCTTATATCAGAAGTAGTTGGGATGGAATATTCATCCCAATGCTTTTGTCGTATATAACCTCCCCTATATTTTTAGCAAACTTTCCATCAGGCTTGTATTGTTACTGAAATATCTCCTTTATATGGACAAATATAATAAATGCTCCAATTGTATGAATAAATTAAATAAATAGTCGGAGCGGAATTCTCCTTACCTTGTACACCTTAGTGGGTTTTATTTTCGTAAAAATTTGTTCAGTCGCTTGCGCAAGGGCTCGTCGTAAAACTTGAGACTGAGATAGGCAATCAATATGCATCCTAAAACTAATACGATGGCTACAGGCCAAGTCTCTGAGAACGTGAGATTGTTTTTCCATAACCATGCGTAAAACAGGTACATAAAGGGATAGTGAACCATATAGAGTGGGTAGGAAATGTCTCCCAGAAATTTATTGATCTTGGAGGATGCTTTGTCGGTTGTCACTCCGGATGCTCCCATATAAACAAGGATGGGGAAAAATACAAGAGTGCATAATGTGTCGTATAAACCATTCATCCATAATGCTCCTTTAGCACCGAGATGTGGTACGGATAACAATATGACTATGGCAATACTGCATTTCCAAAAGGCTCCTCTGATATGCATGGGTTTAAAATTACGGGATATCAATAGTCCTGCGGAATAGGCAAATATCATTCTTAAAAATCCACCGAGCAAGTTGTAATCTGCTAATGTCCAACCAACACCTAAATTGCCATAACCGGAAAGGTTAAAAATAGCAAATGAGGCAAGACTGATTCCTGAGATGCCGACTAATATGCTCAGAGCTTTTGTGGAAAATCGACGGATAACAAGGGCGTAAAGTATGTTGCCGATATACTCGAAAAACAACGACCAACTGGGACCGTTCAATGGAAACATCTCGCCATTTCCACGGACTTCGGGACCTGTTCCGGGTATTGCAGGAATCATAAATATTGTAAGTATAAATGCTACTATCAATAAATAAAAGGGGACTTGCGTGCCGTCCCAGTGAACGCTACCTTGAATGACAAAGGTGATAGCTCCTAAAATGGCACCCATAACTACCATGGGATGCAAGCGGATCAAACGGCGCTTGAAAAAATCCTTGGTCGACATCTTTTTCCAACGGTCGTCATATGCGTAACCGACTACAAAACCTGATAATACAAAGAAGAAATCCACTGCCAGATATCCGTGATTAAATCGCTGGTCTATGGGACTAGTTGCGAATCCTTCAAATACATGATATAAAATAACCATTAATGCTGCTACACCACGTAATCCATCCAGGATTTCATAATGTGGCTTTGTATCTGAAAATGCTGACGCTGATATTTTTTGCATTATAACTTAATTTCTTTTAAAATTAAAGCGACAAAGATAATAAAAAAGAAATCGACACCTTAGTGATGTCGATGCTTTCTTTCTTCTAATTCCTCACTTAAAACTGTAGCTCTTTCCACTGCGGCGTGAATATGTGAACAAATATTTTCTTCACCCACAATATTAGGAACCTTAGATTTGTACAAGCTTGCACGTACTTTATCGTTCACACCTGAAAGAATAATGTGAATTTTTTCGTTTTGCGAGTTCTTGCACAAGTTTTCAAGGTTATTTAATCCGGTAGAATCGATAAACGGTACTTTCCGCATGCGGATGATACGAATGTTTGGATGATTGCCCAATTCGCGCATAACATCATCAAACTTATTGGCTATGCCAAAGAAAAACGGGCCACTAATCTCATATACTTCAACTCCTTTGGGCAAATGAAGCACTTCCTCTTGTACGTCCCCTGCATGGGATTCAGCTTCATTAGATATATTTACTTCTCCCGTAGCTACCGTTACTTCCGTGCTTTCGGTCAACCGTTTTAAAAACAAGAAGATAGCAAGCAATAACCCCACTTCAATAGCTATTGTTAAATCAAAAATAACCGTAAGTGAAAATGTAGTCAGCAAAACAGCCATCGTAGATTTCGATTGCTTTGCCAATGAGCGAAATGTACGCCATTCGCTCATGTTGTATGCCACTACCACCAAAACACCTGCTAAACAAGCCATCGGAATATGTTTGGTAAGGTCGCCCAAAAATAATAATATAAACAGTAGCACAACCGAATGAATCAATCCGGCAACAGGTGTCCGTCCGCCATTATTTATATTAGTCATTGTTCTAGCAATGGCACCTGTAGCGGGAATCCCACCAAAAAACGGAGTTATGATATTGGCTGCTCCTTGAGCCACAAGCTCCATGTTCGAATTGTGTTTTGCTCCCGTAACTCCATCAGCCACGGTAGCGGAAAGCAGTGATTCGATAGCTCCCAATATGGCAATGGTAAACGCTGACGGGAAAAGGGCACGAATGCTTTCAATATTAAACCCGATGGGCTCTACTTGCGGTAATTGGCTTTTTATCTGAAAACGATCACCGATGGTTTCTATTCCCGATACCCCCAAATTTTGTTTTAATAAATAAACAACTATTGTCATCAGAATGATAGCAATGAGCGAGCCCGGTATTTTTTTCGAAAACTTGGGTGTTAGGAAGATGATCACTATGCTCAAGATCCCTATAGCGGCAGCCCACCAGTTGATAGTACTGAATTGTTGAAAATAAACACCCCATTTGTTGATAAAGTCGCTCGGTACCTTCTCAATGCTCAACCCAAACAAATCTTTTATCTGAGTAGAAAAAATAGTGAGCGCTATACCGCTGGTGAAACCCACAACAATAGGGTAAGGAATAAATTTGATAACAGAGCCGAGCTTTAAAAAGCCTATTACCATAAGCATTATTCCAGCCATTACCGTTGCAATGGCAAGTCCCTGCACACCAAATTTCTCTACAATCCCGTAAACGATCACAATAAATGCGCCGGTAGGTCCGCCAATTTGTACCGTACTCCCTCCCAAAAATGAAATAATGAAGCCAGCAACAATAGCCGTTATAATTCCTTTTTCGGGTGATACACCCGAAGAGATACCGAAAGCAATGGCAAGAGGTAATGCCACTATGCCCACAATCAATCCCGACATTAAATCGGCCATGAATGTTTCTTTGTTGTACTTTTTTAGAGATGAGAAAAGAGTCGGTTGAAAGTCCTTAATTAAATTATTTAGCATAATGTATTATAAAATGGCCGCAATATTAGTGATTTTTTTTCAAAAATGAAATTATTTTTTTGCCCTCTCTACGTCTCACTCTCCTCTTATGCTCCTCTCACTATGGTCTCACTATGGTTTCACCCGTTCCTAATGTTAATAATATACAATATCAAGGTGCACTTAAAAAATTGTCATATATCAACTACAATAGTAATGATGCTGCAGAAGTTTTTATCATTGATGTTCATCAACTGTAGTTAGTCGTCAATTCATCGTCAAATAAATATTTAATTAAATAAACAAATGTTCATTTCATGTACGGGCATATTTTTTGCTATATTTGTAATGCTTTGTCGGAAATAATAAAAGAAGATGGCATATATTGATTATTATAAAATATTGGGATTAAACCGCAGTGCATCCGCTGATGATATTAAGAAAGCATATCGGAAGCTAGCTCGAAAACTGCATCCTGATTTGAATCCGAATGACAAGGATGCACAACGAAGATTTCAGGAGTTGAACGAGGCTAATGAGGTGTTGAGCGATCCGGAAAAACGAGCCAAATATGATCGGTATGGCGAAAATTGGGAACATGGCGAGGAATATGAAAAGGCGCAACAACAATACAGGCAGCAACAACAAGCTTGGGGCGATCAACAAACCGGAAGCAGAACGTTCTACACCGAAGGAGATTTCTCTGAAGATGATTTCTCTGACTTTTTCAGGTCCATGTTCGGAGGCGGATTTTCTCAACGAGCTCAATCGCATACTTCTCGTAAATATAAGGGCGGGGATTATCAGGCTGAACTTCATCTGACACTCAAGCAAGCAATGCTGACACACCAACAAACGTTATCGATCGATGGTAAAAATATAAGGATTACTATTCCCGCAGGGGTGGGAGACGGACAAAAAATCAAGTTGTCCGGATATGGTCAACCCGGGGTAAACGGCGGTCCTAACGGTGATTTATATATCACCTTCTTAATTGATGAGGATGCCCAGTTTAAACGTTTGGGTGATGATCTATATGCACAACTGAATATCAGTCTTTATACTGCTGTATTGGGTGGTGATGTAACGGTGACAACTCTTGATGGTCAACAACTGAAAATGAAGGTGAAGCCGGGTACACAACCAGGTTCAAAGGCAAGACTGAAGGGTAAGGGGTTCCCGGTTTATAAGAAGGAGGGACAAACCGGCGACCTTTATGTGACATTGAATGTGCAGATTCCTGAAAACTTGACCCAACGCGAAAAGGATTTATTTACCGAACTATCTAACATCAGAAAATAATATGGATAGGAAGAAACTATTATACAGCGAATGTCTTGAAATATATAATATAGAGGAATCGTTCATGGATTCTTTGGAGGACTCGGGACTTGTGCATGTTTCTGTGGATGAGGATAATAGTCGTTTCATTGAAATTGAGGAACTGGTCGGACTAGAGCAGTTTATGCGCTGGCACTACGATCTGAACATTAATGTCGAAGGTATTGAGGCTTTACATCATATGCTGGATAGGGTCAAGGCACTGCAAGACGAGATTGAGCAACTGCAAAATGAAATAAGGTTCTATAAATCACTATAAAATTAATATAACAAAGGAGATTAACAGTTTATGCTGAAATCGTTATATATTCAGAATTATGCGCTAATCGATAGGCTGACTATTGATTTTAATCCCGGTTTTTCTGTAATTACCGGAGAAACAGGTGCGGGAAAATCTATTATCCTGGGAGCTCTGTCCCTGATATTGGGACAAAGGGTTGATGTGAGATATATAAAGAATAATGAATTAAAGTGCACTATAGAAGGTGTTTACGATATATCTAAGTATGATCTGAAGGATTTGTTTGCTCAAAATGACTGGGTCTATGATGCCCATGAATGTATTTTGAGGCGTGAAATCTGGGCGAATGGAAAATCGCGTGCGTTCCTGAATGATTCACCTGTTTATCTGAATGATCTGAAGGAATTGGGCGACCGATTGATTGACGTGCATTCGCAACATCAAAATCTGGCACTTAACGACAACTTATTTCAACTTACTGTTGTTGATATCTTGGGTCAGACTAAAACGGAAAAGATTGCATACGAGTCCGCATTTAAAGCTTTTAAATCAGCTGAGAAAGAATTAACCGAATTACAGGAGCTTTCTAAAAAGAACAAAGAGGAGGAAGATTATTTTCGATTTCAATATAATGCGCTAGCTGAGGCAAAACTTCAACCGGAAGAACAGTCGGAACTGGAACAGGAGCTGGAGACTATCACGCATGCAGAAGAGATAAAAAAGGGGCTTTATATGCTGACAGATCTGCTGTCGGGTGGAGACCAAAATATTGAATCGATGTTGCGATCAGCTACAGATTCGGTTCGTAATATTCGGGAGGTGTTGCCAGGACTTGCAGAACTCTCGGATCGTATTGAGTCGGCTTACATAGATCTAAAGGATGTGAGGTCCGAAGTCGATCGCCTTTTTGAGAGGGTGGAAGTGGATAAAGATAGACAACAGTTGGTGGAAGACCGACTCAGTTTAATATATGACATGCAACAAAAGCATTCTGTGACGACTGTCCAGGAACTGCTTGATCTGCAAGAACAACTAAGCGGGAAATTAATCGGTATTGAGTCTTTGGACGAACAACTGGCATTGCTCGAAAAGGAATTTGTAGAGAAAAAACGGGTGATGATTGCTGCAGCGGATATACTGAGCAAGAAGCGTAAAGCAGCAGCTCCTTTAATTGCAAAGCAACTGATAGAACGCTTGTCTTATCTGGGAATGCCGAATGTTAGGTTTACTTGCGAAATAACTTCTAAACAACCTGACATTACAGGAACCGATCAAATCAGGTTTCTCTTTTCGGCAAATAAAAACGCAGCTCTTCTGCCTGTTTCTGAAATTGCTTCAGGAGGCGAGATATCAAGATTGATGCTTTGTCTAAAATCAATGATTTGCGGGGCGACTTCCTTACCTACAATCATTTTCGACGAAATAGATACAGGCACGTCGGGAGAAATCGCTGATAAAATGGGTGAAATTATGCATCAAATGAGTGAAGATATGCAGGTGATAGTAATAACTCATCTTCCTCAAATTGCATCGAAAGGAGATACGCATTATAAAGTGTTTAAAACCGATACTGATGATGCAACGCAGACTCAAATGAAGCAACTGTCCGAAAATGAGCGTGTAGATGAGATTGCTAAGATGCTGAGCGGTGCAGAAACAACAACCCAAGCTGTTGAAAACGCAAAGGTGATGTTAGGAGTTTAATTGTGTTACAATAAGATTATAATATTACGGTTCCTGCTGTAATCATTTTCTCTTGAATAAGTATAAACGTGTTTCTATATAATATTAATGAATGAAAGAAAAAGAAATGATCTTTGGCATTCGTGCCGTAATTGAAGCTGTTGAAGCGGGTAAAGATATTGATAAGGTGTTGGTAAAGAGAGAACTTCAGGGAGATCTCTTTAAGGAGTTGCAGACTTTATTGGTAGAACATGATATCCCAATGCAAAAGGTGCCTGTCGAACGTATCGATAGGGTTACACGCAAAAACCATCAGGGAGTGTTGGCATTCATATCACCGGTAACCTATCAACGACTGGACCAGATAGTCCCATTCTTATATGAACAGGGGAAAAATCCTTTTATCGTATTACTCGACGGAATTACGGATGTCAGAAACTTTGGTGCAATTGCCCGTACTTGCGAAGTAGCGGGAGTTGACGCTATCGTTATTCCTGCAAAAGGAAGCGCTTCGGTAAATGCGGATGCAGTGAAAACTTCCGCAGGAGCTTTACTATCTATCCCAATCTGTAGAGAACAGAGTCTTAATGAAGCTATTACATTCCTGAAAAATAGCGGGATAAAAGTGATTGCAGCAACGGAAAAGGCTGCAAATAATTATACTGAAACCGATTTATCTGTACCAGCAGCTATTGTTATGGGTTCTGAAGATGAGGGAGTTTCTACTGATAATCTCCGAATTTGTGATGAACTGGTTAAGATCCCTCAATTCGGGACCATTCAATCTCTGAATGTTTCGGTCGCTGCCGGAGTCATGATCTATGAGGTGATCAGGCAACGTAATATTTGATTTTATTTTAATATTCAAACAATGAAGAAGGTAATATCCACTAAAAATGCGCCTGCTGCAATTGGACCCTATAGTCAAGCTATAGAGGTCAACGGATTGATATTCATATCCGGACAATTGCCTATTGACCCGGCAACGGGACAATTCCCTGAGGGTGGTGTAAAAGAGCAAACGCTCCAAGCATTTAAAAATATCAAAGCTATTCTGGCAGAAGAGGGTTTGATGACTGACAATATTGTGAAAACCACAGTGTTATTGGCAGATATGTCTCTCTTTGCCGAAATGAACGAGGTGTACGCATCTCAGTTTAATGGATCATTCCCGGCTCGTTCTGCTTTTGCAGTCAAAGCTTTACCAAAAGATGCTTTGGTAGAAATAGAAGTGATTGCTTCCCGATGAAAACGTTAGGAAATATCATTTGGATTGTATTCGGCGGCGCAGTAACGGCCATCGAATATGTCGTTGCCAGCATTGGTCTGATGGTAACAATCATTGGCATTCCTTTTGGTTTGCAGTCGCTTAAGTTGGCCGAACTTGAATTATGGCCTTTCAAAAAGAAAGTCGTTCATAGTGAACAGTCTTCCGGTTGCATTTCGTTTATTATGAATATTATCTGGTTTTTTGTAGGAGGATTGCCCATTGCTCTCACTCACTTGCTCTTCGGTGTTCTTTTCTATATTACGATTATAGGAATACCTTTTGGCAATCAGCACTTTAAACTTATGAAGCTTGCTTTTGTTCCCTTCGGGAAAAAGATAGTTGATATAGATTAAAGTGTTACAAACAATAATTAAAATCTACTGGGAAATGAAAGACGGTCATTGGGCCTGCATCCCATTTGATGTTATACACTATAATGAAATCAATAGAAATTTGTTGGTTATAATATAGTTAAAATGAATAAGAGTGGTGATACAGAATTACATATCTGCCAATCACCACTCTTTTATTTGTTTTAGAAACTTATTTTGAAGCCCACGTCAAGATTCCACGACAGCGGGTAAATTATCTTCGTCTTCTTCCACAGGATCTTTCTTAACCATTAATGCGCTCAATTCCCAAAGGAAATATAGTGGAATTGTCACTACAACAAGTGAAAATGGATCACCTGAAGGAGTAATTAATGCAGCTAAAACTACACATACAACTATTGCATGTCGACGGAATTTCTTAAAGAAAGAACGATATATAAGTCCTAAATTAGACAACAGCCAGAATACCAACGGCATTTCGAAAACAATACCCATTATTAAAATAAGCGTATAGAAGTTTTTCATATACGAATCTAATGAAAGCATGTTATCTATATGTGCGCTTAACTCAAATGTGATCAAGAATCTGAATATGAGTGGAAATACTATAAAATAACCGACAGCACAACCAAGATAAAACATGAAACCTCCAAAACCAAAAGCCACTCTTGCGCTTTTTATTTCGTTTTTATACAATGCCGGTCTGATAAACATCCATAATTGATAAATAAGAAAAGGCAAAGCAATCAAAAAAGCTAATGCAAATGAAGATGATAAGTACGTTGTAAACTGAGAAGTCATTGTGATATTCAGAATCTCAACATTAAACTTATCTGCTGAAAAGTCGGGTAAAAAAGGTATGTATTTGCCGGCATTCTCAAAGAATCGATATGTGATAAAACTCGATGAACTCGGTCCAAGGATAGCTATATCAAATATCTTTGGCATAAAAATGAGCGCAACAACAGTAAAAGCAGTAAGAATCCCAATTATTCTGAACAGGGTCCCACGGAACTCTTCCAGGTGATCCCAGAATGACATTTCTTTTTCGCTCATCTGATAAAATTAGAAATTAATTTACCTTATTTATTATTTGAAGGTGTTGAATTTGTATTTTGGTCTGTTGGATCTGCTTTTATTTCTTCTTCAACATCGTTTAATCCTTTTTTGAAACTACGAATTCCTTTTCCTAAGCCGCTCATTAATTCAGGAATTTTTTTGCCACCAAAAAGTAAAAGTATTGCCAATAAGATAATCAGCCATTCCCATCCATGTATATTCATAGGTCTAAATTGTTTATTTGTTTATATTTAATTTAATGTACATACAAAAGTAGAACTAATAATTTAAGTGCGCAATTTATTTAAGAATTCTTTTTATTTTAACCTTTTGTTAAGATTGAACAGAACATTTATAAATAGTCTTTAAGCTACTGTTTTTGTTCTTTAAACACAGTTATAATCATTATATTATAGCTTTAAATCCATGAATACAGGTAAATGATCGCTGAATCCACCAATGTATCTTGGTCCTTGATACGTCCTAAATGGTTTGCTCCCACCATTTATATCGTCGTCAAGCAGTAGGAAGTCCGCTTGATATACACAGGCTTCGTTATTCAGGATCTGAGTTTTTGTCGAGTCAATAAGAAGAGTCCCGCTAACGATAAATTGGTCAAGTACTTCCCATCTTCCTTGGTATTTATAAGAACCAAAATCAGCATTCTTCATTTTGTGTAAGAACATATTATACAAAGATTTTGCATCGAGATCATCTTTTAGGCTCTTTGCTTTTAAAGTTTTTGCAAGACTTTTATCGTTAGGATGATCATTAAAATCACCCATGATAACGATGTTAGTCGTCTTTCTTGTCGCAAACAGGCTGTCGGTCTTACTTTTCAATAGTTTAGCAGCATCAATTCTCAGATGTTCACTCTCTCTTTTACCATCTCTTCGAGAAGGAAAATGACAGACAAACACATCCAAGGTATCCGAATTTATCAACCTTCCAACAGCATGAAGAATGTTTCGTGAAGGTCTGGCATTCTTATTTTCAAAATGGATTTGGTATTCATGTTTTTCAAGTAATTTGAATTGATGACGTTGATAAAGCAAAGCCACATCAATACCGCGTTCATCGGGAGAATCGGTCGTTATATAAGAATAACCCTGAGCTCTGAGAGGCGATCTTTTTGTGAGGTCATAAATAGCGCTATCCCCTTCTATTTCACACAATCCAACAAGAGCGGGAGAATGCATTTCTCCGATAGAGGTAACAACACGAGTTATATTCTTAAGCTTCTCCCAATACTTCCAACTACTCCAGTTCATGCTTCCGCCCGGAAGAAACTCCTCATCATTTTTCAACGAATCATTCCTTACGTCAAATAGGTTTTCCACATTATAAAACATAATACGGAACGGTTGTTGTGCAAATACTTTTGACGCACTTAAAATGATCAGTAACACGATTAAGGAAAACTTTATTACATATAACTTGCACATAATGATATGATTTAGGCGAAGAAATGAAATGCTAGTACGATTTTTATACATTTACAAAAGAGATTTAAAGGTCAGATATATTCGTAGTAAAAGCGAAACGCAGATATACACATCCATTCATTAAATGGTAGTATATCCGCGTTATACTTAGTATATAATAAGAAATCTACCCTAGCTATTAATCTTTCTGAGCTTCAGTAGATTCAGCAGGGATTGCTTCAAGGATACGAACAAGATATTTCCACCATTTATCAACCGAAGGGATATTAACTTGTTCGGCAGGCGAATGAACATCTGTCATGTCCGGTCCGATAGAAATCATATCCAACTGAGGATATTTTTCGAGGAACAAACCACATTCCAGTCCCGCGTGAATAGCTTTTACTTCCGGCGTTTTACCGAAAAGGATTTCATATTCTTGTTGAGCCAATTTCAGAAGAGCCGAGTCCGTATTTGGCTGCCATCCCGGGTATCCGTCGTTATGAGTCACTTTTGCGCCAGCCAGATCGAACACTGATGATACAGTATTCACGATACTATCTTTACAAGACTCAATAGAACTTCTTTGGCTTGTTCCAATTTCAATAAGATTATCATCTATCATTTTAACCGATGCCAGATTAGTTGAAGTCTCTACCAATCCATCTATTTCGTGGCTCATTCCGATTACCCCATGTGGGCAAGCATGAATTGCCAGGATAAGTTTCTCCGTCACTTTTTTATTGATGATATTTGATGGGATTTGAACAGATTCCATTGAAATATCCACACCCGGGTCGGTCTGTTTAAGTTCATTTTGGACATCAGCAAGGAAGTGATTTAGTTTTACCCTCACATCCTCTTTATATTTATCTTTCACCCCCATGACAGCAAAAGCTTCACGAGCGATAGCATTATGAAGATTTCCTCCACCAATTTGCGACAGAACCAAGCCAAATTTTTTACGAGTCAGTGAAAACATGAATCGGTTCAATATTTTGTTTGCGTTTCCAAACCCCCTGTCGATATCACTACCAGAGTGACCACCTCGTAAACCCTTCACTTGAACTTTAAACCAGAAATAGTTTTTTGGAACATCTTTCATCTTATATTTAAAGTAAGCCTTTGTACCTTTTCCACCCGCACAACCGATATAAATCTGTCCCTCCTCTTCTGTGTCGAGGTTTATAAGTTTTGATCCAGTAAAGAAATCCGGTTGCAAAGAGTTAGCACCCGTCAATCCCGTCTCTTCGTCGACAGTGAAAAGAGCCTCTATTTTTCCGTGAGCGATATCATTTGCAGCCAGTACAGCCAGTGCCGCAGCGATACCCATTCCGTTATCCGCGCCAAGAGTCGTACCATTAGCCTTTACCCAGTCGCCATCAATGATTGTTTCGATAGGATCGTTATCAAAATCGTGTGTTACATCATTGTTTTTTTCGCAAACCATATCAATATGAGATTGCAAAATGACTGTTGGCACATTTTCTTTTCCCGTCGTTGCCTGTTTAGTAATGAGTACATTACCCGCCTTGTCCTGTTTAGCCTCAAGGTTAAATTTTTTTGCGAAATCCAATAGATAAGCAATTATTTTTTCCTCTTTCTTTGAAGGTCTGGGTATTTGCGTGATATCATAAAAATATCCCCACACACTTTTTGGATCTAAATCTTTAATGGTCATAGTATATTGAATTTTTAAAAATAATAATTACAAATTAATGCACCCTTTATAAACGTAAAAAGAGCAGATGTTGTTTTGCAAATATCGGGAAATTAGGGGATATTTTGCAAGTTATCGTATAAATTTAAAATCTTTAATTAGAAAAAAGTACAAAAAATTGGTTTAATAACTTATCTTTGTTGCTTTAATTAAGAAAATAAAAGTATGAAAACGTTGCTTATTGGCTTTTTGCTTTTATTTATTGCAATGATATTGCTAGGAATAGGGGTTTTTTTTTCAAAGAAGAAAGAGTTTCCGAGTGGTCATATCGGTGATAGTGAAGCGATGAAAGAGCGTAATATTGGTTGCGCAACAAGTCAAGATGCAGAAATGAGAGCCAAGAAGAATCCATTAGAAGAATTATTAAAATCTGACGAATATAATTATTTACACTAACAATGAACAATAAAACTCAGTTTTACATTATCGGTGCCGTTTTGGCTATTGCCATCATCGGGCTTTACGTTTTGTACTTTACTAATGGTACAAATTCAAAAGAATCAAGCAATTCGATTTCTTTTGACAAGAATGACTCAACCGTTGTGCTTCCAATTGCTTATGTGCAACTTGATTCTTTATTAAACAACTACAACTTTTCGAAAGACATCAACGAGCAGTTGATTCGCAAAGAAGAAAGTGCCAGAGCCACTCTGAATCAAAAGGAGCGTCAGTTTAACGCTGCTGCCCAAACATTCCAGAAGAATGCTCAGAACAATGCGTTTCTAACACAAGAAAGAATGCAGCAAGAGCAACAACGATTAGCTCAGATGGAGCAAGATTACCAAAAAGCCGCAGCTGATCTTTCTCAAGATTATGCATTAGAGCAACAGCGATTGAACATTCAGTTGAACGATACCATCAAGTTTTATTTGAAAGAATACAATAAAGACAAGAATTATCATATGATTTTCACCAATGTTGTTTCAGACATATTGTATGCTGACAAGAAATATGATATCACCAATTCTGTTATTGAGTACTTGAACAAGCAGTACGGACCTTTGAAATCGGCGTTTGACGAAAAAAAGAAATAAGAGTATAACTCAATTACATATTTATAAAGATAAGGTTCTCACACAAAGAACCTTATTTTTTTATGATGTGATATGAAACATTGGAGAAAATATCTATCCATTCAGAAAAAGGAGTACATGCAATCCGCTTTACCCATCGATTTTAAAGCAGATGCCGTTGTCGTTATTCCCTGTTTCAACGAACCAGCGTTGAATATTACGTTGACCGATATTTTAGAGAAGTCGACAACTGAAGAGAAATTATTAGTAGTCGTAGTGATCAATTCGAGTGTTTTAACGTCAGAATCCATTGTAGAAAAGAATAGGCAAACCTATTTGCGAACCCAAGAATTTGCCTTCGTCAATTCGACCCCCAGTGTAAAGATTGTACCGATAATTGTAGAAGGACTTCCCCGTAAGCATGCAGGAGTAGGCCTTGCCAGGAAGATAGGAATGGATTTGGCAATCGATTATTATTTACGAATCGACAATCCCGAAGGCATAATTATTTCCCTTGATGCCGATTGTACCATATCCGGCAACTATTTTCCGAATATCATAAATACTTTCAAGACCGACAAGAAAATAAGTGTCGTCATATTGAACTTTGATCATCGAGTTGAAGAAGGCGATTTATTGCTTGAACGAGCTATCCGTCAGTATGAAAGCTATATACGATATTTTGAAAACGCGTTGAAATGCACAGGATTTCCATATTATTATCACACCATAGGCTCAGCCTTTGCCGTAAGTGCCGACGCATACGTGCAAGTCGGCGGTATGGGTCGCCAGCAGGGTGGGGAAGACTTCTATTTCCTTCAGAAAGTCTTTCAGATGGGAAGTGTTAAAGAGTTACCCGATACATTTGTCTATCCTTTGGCCCGTTATTCCGACCGAATACCTTTTGGCACCGGTCCCGCATTGCGTAAAATCATAGAAGATCCAGAAAATGAGATGACCGTCTATTCCGTCGATTCATTTATTATTTTGAAGACACTGTTCGATATGAAAGACACCTTTTTCAGGCAAAGCGAAGAATTTATCCAATCCAATATTGGTCAAATGCATCCATCGATCAAAGACTTTCTTATTGAGACCCATTTTGTTGAAGACATCAATGATTGCAATTCAAACTCCGCCACCCTTGTCACTTTCCAGAAGCGTTTTTTCCATCATTTTAACGCATTCAAGGTAATCAAGTTTTTGAATTACGTCCATCCCAAATATTTTGAATTACAACCATTAAGCAGCTCACTGGTTAGATTTTCTGCTATAGATTGGTAGATTAGGTCAATTTTACTATTTTTGCATATGTTTAGATAAATACATGTAAGCATAATATATAAAATTGAAGAGGTATGTTAGGAATTAATGGATTAGAAATTTTAAGTTGTTTTCTGGCTTTGTTTGCCATTATAGATGTAACCGGTTCGATACCCATTTTTTTATCGATGCGTGAGAAGAACCGAGTAATCAAACCATTCAAAGCCTCAATATATTCCTTTGCGTTTCTGCTTATATTCCTGTTCATAGGAGAATGGATATTAAAACTCTTTCACGTAGATTTTTCATCGTTTGCCATTGCCGGAGCGCTGGTATTGTTGATATTATCAATTGAAATGATTTTCGGTGTCGAGATCTTTAAATACGAAGCAGACAGTTCAGGCGGTCAAGATGCGACCATGGTACCCGTAGTATTTCCCTTGATTGCCGGTCCCGGAACATTTACCACCATGCTATCGATGCGTTCCGAATATCAGTTGTCGAACCTCATACTTGGTATAGCCATAAATATGGTAGTAGTATTTCTTGTTCTCCATTACATCGATTTTGTCAAGAAGTTATTAGGAAACAGTGGAGCCTATATCTTAAGGAGAATTTTTGGAGTCATCCTTATGGCTATAGCCGTGCGATTGTTTACCGCCAATATGAGTTCGCTCATAGCCAGTTTTCAATAATTACATTAGCACTGCGATAAGTTAAATAAGATTAATGAAATTTGAATAAAATCACATATTAAAGTGAGACCATTGTCGGACCATTGTCGGACCTACCTCGGAGCTACCTCGGAGCTGCCTCGGAGGTGACTCGGAGCATACTCGGAGGTTCCTCGGAGCATAGTCGGAGCATACTCGGAGGCAGGTAAGCCATAGTGAGAGCATATGAATGTTAAATAATTGAAATATTAATGCATGAATTTTAACTCATTCAAAAATACATTTCATTATCTAAATCCCTCATATATTTGTAAAAAAAATGTATCTTTGTGCTGATTATGTATAGACTTAAAAAGTTAAAAGATCAATTCATTATATACATTAAATAAAATCAATAAAATGAGAATTGTAAGTGTTTTAGGACGTGAAGTATTGGATTCAAGAGGTAATCCAACCGTTGAAGTAGATGTGTTAACAGAATCAGGCGCATTCGGTCGTGCTGCTGTTCCTTCAGGTGCTTCAACAGGTGAAAACGAAGCATTAGAACTTCGTGATGGTGACAAAAAAAGATACCTTGGTAAAGGTGTTTTAAAAGCTGTTGCAAATATCAATGACACAATTGCTCCAGCAATTATTGGTATGAACATTTTAGAACAAACTGCTGTTGACGCTAAATTACTTGAACTTGATGGTACAAAAACCAAATCAAACTTAGGTGCTAATGCACTTTTAGGCGTTTCTTTGGCTGTTGCCAAAGCAGGTGCAGATTATTTAGGTTTGCCATTATACCGTTACATTGGCGGTACAAATACCTACGTACTTCCTGTTCCAATGATGAACATCATCAATGGCGGTTCTCACTCAGATGCCCCTATAGCATTTCAGGAATTCATGATTCGTCCTGTAGGCGCCAGCTCATTCCGTGAAGGATTACGTATGGGTGCTGAAGTATTTCATGCATTGAAAAAAGTATTACATGACAGAGGATTAAGCACTGCAGTAGGTGACGAAGGCGGTTTTGCTCCAAAACTTGAAGGCACAGAAGATGCATTAGAGTCAATCCTTAAAGCAATTGAAATTGCAGGTTATGTACCCGGACAAGATGTTAAAATTGCTCTTGACTGTGCTGCTTCAGAATTTTATGTAGACGGTGTTTACGACTACACTAAATTTGAAGGCGAGAAAGGTGCAAAGCGCAATTCTGCTGAACAAGCTGCATATTTAGAAGAATTAATTTCAAAATATCCTATCGACTCAATTGAGGACGGTATGAATGAAAACGATTGGGATGGTTGGAAATTACTTACCGAAAAGATTGGCGACAAATGTCAGTTGGTAGGTGACGACTTGTTTGTAACCAACGTAGATTTCCTTGCTAAAGGAATTGAATTAGGTTGTGCAAACTCAATTCTTATCAAAGTAAACCAGATTGGTACATTAACCGAAACTTTGAATGCTATTGAAATGGCTCATCGTCACGGTTATACCAGCGTTACATCACACCGTTCAGGTGAGACTGAAGATGCAACAATCGCAGACATTGCTGTAGCAACCAATTCAGGTCAAATCAAGACCGGTTCATTGAGCCGTTCCGACCGTATGGCAAAATACAACCAATTGCTTCGTATTGAAGAAGAGTTGGGTGGTCGTGCTGTTTATGGTTACAAAAAAATCAAGTAATCAGGTATTACTCCATAATTTAAAAACCATCCATTATTTGGATGGTTTTTTTGTTTTATTGAGGCATTGAAATAAAAAGTTAATTGAGGATAAAATACTAAAAACATGTTGTTTAATTGATTGAAATTCAGTAGAATTGCAGGTCGGATTGTTTTTCTCCAAGATATTAATATTATTGCCTTATGAAAACTAAATTATTGATTTTGATTGTTTTGCTATTGTTTGCATGTAATAATGCAGAAAAGCCATTGACTCAAGTAGAAAAAGAAAAAAACATTGCTGAAGCCAAAAATTTGATCAGTACTATTTATCAAGCAGCCGAAAGTAACGATACTGCCAAGATGACATCGACATTTCTTGATTCACCCGATTTTGTTTCACTAATCAATGGTAATTTCGGTAATTATGAAGAAACTGTAAAAAAATACCCATCATATATGGGTGAATACAAATCTCAAAAAGCAACCATTCTCAATGAAAAATACACCTTGCTTGATGATTCAACAATATTGTACACATCAAAGTCAAAATGGGAATGCAAACTACAAAATGATAGTATTGCTGTTTATGATAATTGTGGATTTCTGCTTTTACTGAAAAAAACAGATAAAGATTGGAAAGTATTAAGTTGGACAGAGACATATTAGTTTTTAAAGATTTAGATTAAATAAATTGGGATTTTTCCAATGACCAGTTGGTCACCCGGCGTTTGACTGCGTTTATTCCAGTATCAGTCCAATGGAATTTTCTATGGAAAAAAATTGTCACTCATTATATCAATTATAAAGGGTCACTGCACTTTTAGATACAAATCATTCATGATTAATTTACATCAAATTGTATGTAAATTATATTAAATTAACAATGTTAAGGGGGAGGTAATATTAAATAATATATAGTTTTGCAGAAGTAATTACACATTATCTATACAAATCTATGAAACAAAGACTATTCGTTTTTACAGTATTGTTTTGTCTTTTCTCAACTGCCATAACTGCTCAAACAGAGAAGGGAAAATTTTCTATTTCGGGGCGTTCGTCAATTGAAGGTGCTTATTTTTCAAACCGTGTTTATGGTGATAATATAAGTGCCACGGTCAGAGAAGCGATGGATGTTGATGGGTATTCATTTTCTATTACACCAAGCCTGAGTTATTTTGTTATTGATAACTTATCAATTGGTGGGCAGGCTACATTTTCGATTACAGATGGTGATTATCAAAGTAAAACTACAGAGTTTATCTTTATGCCCACCGTTGCATATTACATTCCGATAGAAAAAGTTGTTCGTCCGTTTGTGGCTTTGGGTGCAGGATATGCGAATGTATCCATGGAAAGTATGTCATTTAGTGGTTTTACTTGGGCAGGAGGAGTAGGGGCTGCATTTTTTGTAAGCAATAATATTTCCATCGATCTTATGGCAGAGTATGCTGAGGTGAGTTCAAAAACTTCCGATAACTCTAATTACAAATATTCCACTAAAGGCTTAGGCGGATCTATAGGGCTTTCAGTTTATTTCTGATCTTTTTATTTGTTCTGTTTTCCCTTAATTCCCTTTCCCAAAGTGACTCGTTGCGCAAACTGGCAATCTGTTCCCTACTTTCTTGCAAAAGATGGTTGAGAATAAAGATTTCAGGATATCATGTTGAAATCATTTTATTTATATGAAGGATACATTAATATCGTATTGCTCGACAAAGAGGCAGTAGCGTTTGAATTGAAACGGGGAGAAAAGAGTTGTTGTGTTTCTAAATGAGGAACACAATGGAGAAACATTTGTTGTTTTTAACATTGCAAAGTGAAATTTTTTACCTTTCTGTAGTATAATTAGAATTTTAGGAATAAAACACTTTAAACAATATAGATAAAATGACAAATATTCTCTACATTCAAGGTTTTGGGAGTGATGCCAATTCATTAACATCACAGACGATCAGGAAGGAGTTATCCACCGATTTTCAGGTGATTACACATAGCTTTTCAAATGATTACGGGAAGTTCCAGGCAATGATTGGCAATATTGAGCAAGCTAAGGAACTTCTCAAGTCTAGGAATATAGACCTCGTGATTGCCTCATCTATGGGTGGATTAGTCGGTATGGGATGCACCGGAATAACTAAGATTCTAATTAACCCCTGTATGAAACCTTCTGAGCAGCTTAGACTTCGAATTGTGCCTGATATATCCGATTACAATCCTGAAAACTCCTTTAGTATGGATGATACTCATAGAATCTCCATAAGAAGTATTAGAGATGTTTTGGTGCCATTGGTATATGAAATAAAAAGTTGATATTGAGAGGATATACGTTAAAATTGTTTTTGTGAAACGTTATTTAAGGGCGAGACAATATTTATAAAAAAGCAGACAATCAATATTAAACTGATTGTCCGCTTTTGTTTTTATTTCCGATAGAGATAAATATCTCCACATTATCGGATTTTGTTTACTTACACTAACCTTTTAGAAGTTCACTTTTACACCCTCGTAACAAGCTTGAAATATTTGTTCCAGTTCTTCGACTGTCGGTTTACGAGGATTGAAACCAGTACAAGGATCCGCAAATGAGTTGTTTGCAATATATTTCAGATTCTTTGTCCATTCCTCTTCGCTTACTCCAAAATCTTTTACAGATCCGATTACATTGATATCAGCACGTAAAGTCTCTACCTCCTGCGCCAAATCTTCGGCAGATTGTTTTCCCAAGACAGTTGCCAAATCTTCAAATCTGTCAGTCGCTTTGCTATTGAAACGAATTACGTTTGGCAAAACGATTGCATTAGCAACCCCGTGCGGGATATGATACATACCACCTAGTTGGTGAGCCAGGGAGTGTGCAATACCTAACCAAGAATTTGTGAAAGCAAATCCAGCCATTGCCGATGCATCGTGCATATTTTGGCGAACAGTTAAATTTTCAGGTTCAGCTACCGCTGTTCTTAAATTGTCAAAAATCATCTCCATAGAACCTTTCGACAATACATCCGCATAATTATCTTCAATATTTGAAACATAAGCTTCAATACTGTGAGTTAATGCATCGAGTCCGGTATTTGCTGTTATTCTGTCTGACATTGTTTTGCAGAGATTACCATCTATAATTGCAACATCAGGAGTAAGTTCATAAGAAACAACCGGATATTTAACACCTTTCTCATTATCTGTAATCACTGCCAATCCGGTCATTTCAGTACCAGTACCACTTGTTGTGGGAATTGCCACGAAACGTGCTTTTTGGCGTAAAGCCGGAATATTGAAGGGTTTAATAACATCTTCGAAGGTCAGTTCGGGATATTCATAGAATGTCCACATCATTTTAGCAGCATCAATACTTGAACAACCCCCTAATCCAATAATCCAGTCCGGTTGAAATTTAGAGAAAGATTCAGCACCTTTGAGTACAGTATTAATAGAAGGATCCCCTTCAACACCACTAAATACTTCTGTTTCCATTCCCGCTTCTTTCAAGTAAGTCAATGCGTTATCCAACACACCGCTTTTCTTTACAGAATTTTTGCCACAAACAATAATTGCTCTATTACCTTTCAGGTTTTTTAGTTCTTCAATAGCTCCAACGCCATGAAACGTTTCGCCTGCTACATACAATTTGCTCATACTTAATATCGTTTATTAAAATTTATGGTGCAAAATTACATGTTCCCAGGAGTGTAGAGATTATAAATTTGGGCTCATTTCTTGTAAATATGAGATAATCGGAATTTCAGTTCCGATGGAGTACAGTTTAATTTAGCAGCAATAAATTTATTAAGAGCAGACGGCGAGTCGAATCCCAGTTCGTAAGCAATTTCTTTATGCGGAAAGTCGTAAAACACCAATAATCGTTTTATTTCCAGTAGTATTCGCTCATGAATAACATTCAATGCAGTTTCTCCGACATAGTTGTTACAGATAGCATTCAATTTCTTTGTCGTAATATTCAGTTGTTCAGCGTAACCCTGTACAGTTCGGCACACTTTAAACTGTTCTTCCACCAGATCCCGGAAATGAAGATAGATATCGGCCTCTTCCGTCTCCGTTCTTGACGGCTCTTTTGAATGCCCATATTCAATAAGTTGCAGTAATAATATTTTAATATAGAACTTGATCTGTTCCTTTTTAGCCGGAGAAATACGTTCGTATAAGTCCCTGATATTTTTTACAACAGCAATAAGTTCAGCAAACTCTTCCGCTGTTGGAACAATATAATTCAACCGTCGTTGCAGATCGACATTATAAGCACTTAAATCCTTTTGTAGAACAGCAGAACAAAACAGTTCATCTCCGAACATAATAATCTCCCCTTCCGCATCCGGTGAAAAAGATATCTGATGAAACTGTTTCGGGAAGAGAACAGATATACAAGGTTTATCTATTTCATAAGCATCAAATTCGATATTATGATTCATTGTCCCTTTTTCCAGAACAATTATTTGATAATAATCGTGTCTATGCGGTTCATTGGAATCATAAAAAGGAACATGGTTTATATATTCCATGTTAAATGCAATGCAAGGTTTCTGAAAAGCCTCAAAATAATCTTCCAGTTTATAGGTAGGTATTATGTCTGTATTCATATTCGTCAAGTTTAAGTATCTTATGAACCAAAACATTGAAAACTCCAGTATCAAAAATACATAATATTTTCCGGTATCAATAGACAAAAATACATTTTTAATAGTTAAAGAATTGAATAAATGAAAAGGTTATAAAATGATATTTTACAAATATGACTCATAAGGTTTTATAACTAATGTATCAAACGGGGTAATGATTAAAAATAAATCGCTTATTACAGAATGGGTCTGTATTGTCAAATTAGAGTTAATAATAAGGATATCGAGGATCCTCTGCATCAGCATTATATCGTTTTTTATATCGAAACGTAATAACATATGGGACAAAGGATTCAATTATACCTGTACCGTTTTTGATATTGGAATATACCGGCACAGGTTCAACCAAAAAATTTCCATTTGTAGCATTTGATCTACTAGCTGATGTAATATACTGATACATGCCTTTTGTCATAGTTGCTATTTCAACCTTAAGTTCAACTTCTGCTTCATTTTTTAATTCTTCCTGCATCACTCCGTTTATATATGTTTTCATATCTATCAGGTCATGAAACCGAAAATCAAAAAAAAGATCCCTTCCATCAACAAACCGATCACTAAAGAGATTTTTTACCATATGGGAGTATCCCCCGAAAAGTTCCTCTTCAAGAAAACTGGCATGATCAGGATCAATTTGTTCCAACAATTCATCTATTCCTAAATCAACAAACATCGAAAGTATCCTACCGTCTTCCAGGTAGAAGTACTTCTGCCCCTTTACAAAATAATAATTCTCTTCAGATGCATGCTCTGTCATTTTTAGCTCTAAACTACCATTCCAGAATACTTGCCTTATTTCTTTTTCTCCTGCAGTGTTTCCTCCCATGGTACTTATCACTGTTGAAGAGTCAGTTATTATAATAAGCGGCTTCCGAGGAATAATAGTTTCGCCCCAGATAGCATCAAAGCCATCCACTTTTGCCTCTACGCGTATAATATCATTGGAAATGGGATAATATGTTCCACTGTAAACCCCATCACCTATATGCGATAGCTGTTCTTTATATTCACTGTTTACATATAATGAAACAGAAGCATCCTTGACAACCGGAGGAACTTCATCAAGCATTTTTCCAAGCATAAATCTGCTCTCTGAAATCTGTACCGAAATTACCGAGTCGGGTGTAAGGAAACCGTTCATCACTAAAACAGGATCGATGATTTTACCCGAGAATTCAATCTCCTTTTCGCAGGCTGTCCAGCATAACGGCATGATTAATAACAATGCAAAAAGATTTCTTCTCATCATATTTAAAATTGAATGTTATAGCTAATGGATGGAATTATTGTGAAAAGTGTCGCCTGTTTTAATACCTTTTTCCCATTTTCCTCCCACACTGACACATAGAATGGGTTCATCCTATTATAAGCATTATAAATACTGATATTCCATGTGCGATGATTTCCTCTACTCGTATCTTTATGGAAATTGATACCTAAATCAAGCCGGTGATAGTTGGGGTAACGGAAATTATTTCGGCTATTTATATATGGATAAGTATTGGGGTCCCAAAAGTTTCGGTCATAGGTTGGAGAATCAGCTGCCCTGTATTCATGAGAACTCAGAGTGGCAGTATTGCCTGTAGTGAACACCCATGAAGCAGACACATCTATTTTTTCCGAAAACTTATGTAAAGCGGTAATATTTATATCGTGTCGGCGATCATATTTGGCAGGAAAAGAATGACCGTAATTCAGCACATTACCCAAACGTTCAAATATTCGATCGGCTTTCGACCATGTATATCCAACCCAGCCAGTGGTATTTCCGAACGAACGCTGTGCAAGAAATTCTACTCCGTAAGCAACTCCACGCCCTATGCTGACCTTATCTTCCCAGTTGGCAGAAGTTCCCATAAAAGATGCGCCTTCTTTATATTCTAAAAGGTTATTCATAGTCTTGTAATAACTTTCAATTGAAAAGTTAGCGATATTTTTCAAAGAATAAAAAAACCCTACAGCATATTGGTGCGATTGCATCGGTGGAATATTTTTTGTAGAAGGAACCCACAAATCAGTAGGAAAACTCACCGTACTGGTAGATAACATGTGAGTATACTGGTTCATATAAGCATAACCGGCTTTAATCGATAAATCATCACTCAACAAAAAGCGGGCACTAATACGTGGCTGCAGCGAATAGTAATTTCTGTTCTGAACATGAAATGACGAAAAGTGTAGTCCAAGATTTATTTTCAATAACCGGTTGACAGGAAAATTATCTTCAAAATATGCGGCTGTTTCATGAGCAAACACACGCGGACTTCCTAAAACGGTATCCAAAGGTTGCTCCACAATATTACCACCTTGAAATTTCATAGATGTTACATCGGGTGTAAAAGTATGGTAGGTATAAGCAGCTCCAAACTTTACATCATGCCCGGTTGTCGGTTTATAATCGAAATCGCTTTTAAGAGTCCAGTCCCTGATACCCGACTTGTAAGTTAACCCTGACTCTTCGTCACCCTGACTACTGCCAAGTGAAGAACGGTAACGGGTAAAAGATGCCGTGGTATTCATAAACAGTTTATTATTTAGGTTGCGATTCCACCGGAGTGCTGCTATAGCGTTGCCCCAATCCCAATTGACATTCATGTTTGGCTTACTGTTACCGTAATAAATGGCGTCAATTCCCCTGTATAGACTTAGGTAAAGTTTATCCTTGTCTGACACTTTATGGGTAATTTTAGCATTCATGTCATAGAAATAGTAGCCTGCATTATTTATACCCCCACTTCCTGAATTTGCCAATATAAACGGTTTAAGAAGTAAATCGAAATATGTTCTGCGAAGTGACACATTAAATGTGGTTTTTTCCTTTATAATTGGTCCTTCCAGTTGCAGTTTTAATGAAATTAATCCTACACCCACACTCCCTCTGACTTTCTTATCGTCCCCATCCTTCATATGCACATCAACCACTGACGAGAGTTTTCCGCCGAATCGTGCAGGAAAACTACCTTTATAAAGTGTTACGTTTTTCAGTGCATCACTATTGAAAACCGAGAAAAAACCAAGCATGTGGTTCACATTATATAAGGGGACGCCATCAAGAAGCAGCAGATTTTGGTCAGGACCACCACCACGAACGTAAAGACCGGCTGATCCTTCTGTACCGGATTGAACGCCGGGGAGAAGCTGCAACACTTTGATCATATCATTCTCACCAAATAATGAGGGGATATTCTTAATTTGTGTTACAGGTATTTCTACAGCACTCATTTGAGTTTTCCCCACTCCAGAGCTCGAATGGTTCCCGATCACCATCACCTCATCAAGCATATTGCTTAAATCCAAATCGATGTGCAGAATAGTATCACCATTCAACAAAAATGTATGTTCTTCATTATGGTAACCTACATAAGAATAATTGAGTGACACCTCTCCAGCAGGCAGAGTTATCGAGTAATAACCGTAGTTGTTGGTCTCGCTGCCCCTGGCAGATAATGTATCGAATACAGTAGCAGACAACAGGGGTTCACCATTAACCGCATCAGTAATATAACCACTCACTGTATAACTTTGTGATTTAACATAATAGGGAATAACAAACAAAAACAAAAAAATAATACAGTTTCTCATTACAATTTAAAACTGGTATCCAATTCTGAAACTAATTGTTGAATTTTCATCAGGAAATTGGGGTATTACAATATCAGGATTTCCATGACTGCTTACTGTTGATTCGTTCTTTATTTTTAGCAGTTCATAAGAAACTGACAAAGAGAAAGAGCGTTTTTCAGATACTTTATAGTTAACACCTATTGCCGGAGAAATGAAAAGCCCGGCATTATGATCTGTGTGTACTGAATAAGAAGTGTCTTCATCAAAATCAGTCATCAAATATGCCGAGTTTCCTGAACCTAAACCGTATCCTATTTTTAAATTAAAAAAAGGATTTAAAGTTTTGTATCTGTCCATTTTATATGTCCCATGAATAAATATTGGAATACTAAGTCGAGGTTCAGTTTCGGTATGTAACATTACACCTGCACCTATTCCTAAAGCCAAGAACTGATTAAAGTTGTAAAATGGGGATACTAATAATTGTGTTGCATTCGACTGGTTGCTATTTATTTTTAATCCATATCCCAGTTCTAAATTAACCCCCATTTTTTTATTTACTGACTCCTGAGAATAAGTATTATAGGAAACAGTCATTCCAAGAATTATTAAAAGTAAAATTGTTTTTTTCATAATATACAAAAATCAGACTAATTGCTAAAAATGTCAAAAGAAACCCAAATTCCTACACTTTCAAACCGTGCAGATTGGATTAATGATACTGGATATAGGTTAAATTTGGCAGTTGGATTGAAGGTTAAAGGAGAAAAACCTTTTCTGAAGGCGAAGTTGGGATCTCCATCAGCTGGTACAGGTGCATTTATATCCCTTGATCCAAAACCTAATATTCCACTCGAACTATAATTATACCATATTCCTAAGAAGTTCTTAGCCCTAAAGCTCATTCTTATTTCCATATTTACTATCCACTGGTTATCCATTTGAAGAACAACTTTATCCCAATTTAGTTCAAATCTCCTGTTACCTGCACTATTGTATATGACTTCACCTTGTCTAACCCATTTTTCATTACTTTGTAAATTATCTACATTAAGTGTGTTTTCTTCTGTTTGATCAACGTCCGGGAAAGTTCTTCCTAGCTTTTCTAATTGTTCATAAGTAGAAATATCTTTCATATTTATTTTCTTGTCGCCGATTATTACATATCCATCAACATTAAGCAACTTAGCAAGTGTTTCATCAGTTACGGGTAAATATACAGCATAGTCATCTTTATGTTCTGGAAAATATAAACTAGAAAATCTTTTCTTAAATTCTTCATAACCACCTTCCCTTTCATAATATGAAACAGCAACATCTAATGCTTCTTCGTATGTATCATATAGAGATTTAAAACCTTTAATGTCAGTTGCCAGGTCTGAAGTTTGTAGATATAGCTCAATTGAACCCATTCTGGTTTTATTTTTTTCATTATTTTTCATTTCTAAAATTATACTTTTTAACTCAGATTCATTCTCAAAAGATAACATTCCATCTTCGACATTAATCAGATGACTTAGAAAATTGACAGTTTGATCAGCAGTTTCTTTATTCTGCGTTAGATCATCTATTTTTTCATTAGTACAAGAATTCATAATAGTAACTATAATTAATCCCATTACAGTTAAAAATGTA
>ENA-UOOK01000045-UOOK01000045.1-fermentation-metagenome-genome-assembly--contig:-NODE-45-length-121606-cov-11.820495_pt1 | contig 121606 bp, 132 predicted proteins | sample MGYA00245777_ERZ724023 | MGnify/ENA primary metagenome ERZ724023 (study PRJEB28704, sample SAMN03018312) | fermentation metagenome | biome: anthropogenic terrestrial biome; feature: soil... | reverse complement strand
TGCAAAGATACATGGAACGCAACTGGGTGGCACCCAACTACTCCAGCTATTCCAACTTGGGAACCTACTTTGGATATCATAATATGATATATTCATTTTCTAAAGTAATGGATTATTATAAACAAAATAATAATTTACCAAACTACGTATCAGTAAAACCATGGCTTCATGTTATTCTCCCCCAATTAGCTAATATACCTTCAAATTTGATTCCTTACACTGAACCTAGCTCTAATTGCCAATCCACTAACTCTGCAATAGTTTCTCTTGCTTATCAACTGGCTTCTGGAAGTAACAATGTATGGGAAGTTGGAAATAATATTTTCAATTGGGTTAGAGACAACATCAACTACTCATTTTACTATAACACCCTATATGGTGCAGTAAAGACATTAGATAAAAAATCAGGTAACTGTGTGGATACTAGCCATTTGATGGTTGCATTGGCACGGGCTATTGGAATACCTGCAAGGTACGTGCATGGAGACTGTTATTTCATTTATAGTAATACCTGGTATGGGCACGTGTTTGCACAATTTTATATAAATGGCCAATGGTACGATGCAGATGGTACTAGTTACAGTAACACATTGGGGCATGTAGCTAACTGGGATAGGTCAAGTTACAAATATAAAGCTACTTACATATCCCTACCATTTTAATTAAGAAAAGATCACCAAAATATAATCTATGCAAAGTGTTTGGTGATTTCAGAATTTTTTTCTAAATTTTTTTTTAAAATATTTTTAAATTAATACTTAGTTTCTTTATTTTCGTGCATTAAAATGATAAAAAATAGACGATGAATAAAATTATCTGTTGAAATTATTGAAATAAAAAAAAATTATTTGCCGTTTTCGGAACTTGTAAGACCAAGATATTGGGCAAAGATGTTGATGGTTGATCCTTGTAGCAAGGCAGAGGTTATGGTTATGAAGAAAATGATGTTGAAGATCATGTGTGCACTGCCGAGTCCGGCTGCAATGGGGAATGTGGCAAGTATGATGGGCACTGCACCACGGATACCTACCCATGAAATGAAAACTTGGTCTTTAACTGCAACCTTAAATGGTATAAGACACAAGAAGATCGCCATTGGTCTGGCAACCAAGATCAGGAAGAATGAGATTATAAGCCCTATACCTATTACTGGTACAATTTGTGAAGGGAATACCAAGAGCCCCAAGGTTATAAACATGATTATTTGCATTAACCAGGCTATTCCATCGAAAAATTGTATTTGAGCCTTTTTATGGGCAAAGGTACTATTTCCTAATATTAATGCCGCAATATAGGCACTTATTAGGCCGTTTCCACCAACCAAATAGGATACTGAAAAAGTCAGGAGGGCTAGTGCTATTGTACGAACAGGATAAAGTGCAGGTATATGGAGTGAGACCTTGTTTGTCAGAAAAACCATTCCTTTCCCAAATACAACACCTAAAAGAGCCCCTAGACTTAATGATTTTACCAGCAATATAATGGTTGATTCAATGGAAGTACTAGGATTCATGATGAGAAATATCATGGTAGTAGTCAGGAAATAGGCCATTGGGTCGTTGGATGCACTTTCAAATTCTAAGGTGGGTTCTAAATTATTTTTTAGTTTTTGTTTTCCACGAGACCTAAAAATTGCGAATACTGCAGCAGCATCAGTTGATGAAACTATGGAACCGATTAACAAGGATTCTATGAAGGAAAAATCAGTGCACCAGTTTATAAAAAACCCTAAAGAAATAGCAGTGATAAAAACGCCTATTGTAGAAAGTACAATACCCCTCCAAAGGATTGGTTTTACTTCACTCCATTTGGTGTCCAGTCCACCAGAAAATATGATGAAAACCAGGGCGATGTTACCAATAAATTGTGCGATTGAAGAATCGTCAAAATATATTCCACCTATGCCTTCAGAACCAGCCAACATCCCTAAAAGAAGAAATAAGATTAATGAAGGGATTCCTAACCGATGGGATGTTTTACTTAATAGTATACTAATTAAAAGTAAAAGGGATCCAATAAAAATCGTTTGTTCGGTGAACATTTATGATTCTATCTCCAATTTATTATACTATGTTTAATGTAATTCCAATAAATGATCATGAAAAAATTTTCATAAAAACTCATCGGGATAAATATACTTAATCATAATAAAATAAGAAGTAGATAGAATATAAACGTTATTTATAATTATTATAGGAATTATGTTATATTAACAATAGGATGTAGTTATATGAACCTAGATCGAAGTATTTCAGCTTTTATACTTATCTTTGTAATTATTGGAGTGATTGGCATATTTTATTTAGTGTTAAACCCTATTCCATCTGAAAAATTCACAGAATTCTATATTTTAAATAGTGATGGCAGAGCTATTGATTACCCCTCTAATCTCAATGTGGGGGAAAAACGTAATCTCACCGTGGTAGTTGTTAACCGTGAATACTCTGAATCTAGTTATCAGGTTAAGATAATGCAAAGTAAACAGTTGCTTAAGGATGAAAAAATTACTCTTAATAATAGTGATCGAAAAGAAATACCTTTAGAATTCATTGCACGTCCTTCAGGTCAGAATAAACTGGAATTCATGCTATATAAGTTACCTGACACTGAGAATACTTACAGATATCTTTATCTTCAACTAGATGTTTCATGAAATGTGTTTGGGGCAATGGAATTAGTACGATTGTAAAAATTTTTTTTAAAAAAAAATCTATTTCTTCCAACAAATTTTGAGTTTCTCATGTAAATTTTTCCGTTTGACAGTACAGGTGATTGATTGGACAAAAGAAATAATTCCAAGAGAAATACTCTGGAATGTTTAAAGAAGATATGTTTTAACCCTCTTTTTATATTAATCTTGATTATTTTGGGGATGGTTTCGTATCTGATTAGTGTTCAGATGAAGATTGGGGTTCCTTACTGGGATGTCTATAATTATTTAAATAATGCCATTATTTTTGCTGGTATGGGTGGAGAAAACAGTAACACAATTAACTACCTTTCTCCCTTACTACCTTTTTTAACTTCACTGGCATTTAGAATGGGATTTGTTTCTATTAATACAATTTTTATAATAAGTGCGATATTTTTTATGATAGGGGTAATGGGACTTTATTTCCTTTTTAAAGAACGTTTTAACTCATTTCAAAGTTTATCGGGTGCTTTAATATTTGTGTCATTCCCGGTTGTGCTTTCATGGGCTGTTAGTGGATGTACTGACATACCTGGAATATCACTTTCAATTTCAACTATTTTATTCTTGATAGTTGGATTGAAAAAAGATTCTAGATTTTTATATCTTATTTTACCAATTATGGTGATGGCATTTATGGTTAGATACACATCAGGCCTCATGATCATTCCCATGTCCCTCTACATTTTAATGAACTATGAAGATATTAAACGGTTAAAGAACCTTAAAAAAATATTTGCTGGCATAATTTTAGAACTTGGGGCGTTAATTACTGGTTTGGCCTATTTTTTTACCAGATTAAAAACTGGAGATTCGGTGTTCAGTCTTTTTGCTTCAATTGCTTCTTCATCATTCACTGGTGTTAATGATGTTGCACATAACACTAATGTTTTATATTATATCCAGAATTTGTTAAATTACATCTCAATGGGCCCATTTTGGGGAACTTATCAGCAGATAATGAATCCTTCACTAGGATGGCCGTCGTTATTGTCTTATTTTATTGTTTTAATAGTATCTTTCGGTTTAATTATTTATGTTTACGAAATTTTTTTGAAAAACACGATATTTAAAGGTAAAGGTATCTTGAATGTAGTCAATTTATTTAAAATAGGCCTAGTGGTAGCTTTATTAATTATTTTAGTGGCTAGTTTCATCTATCAATTGTTTGTTTTAGGAGAGATTGGATTATTTGCATTGTTATTTGTTTTTTATTGGTTTTTGATTAAGAAAAAATCAGGAACAGTGCAGGAAAATCTTAAGATGGATGTAATGTTTTTATCATGGTTTGGTGCTTACTTAATATTCCAAAGTACTTTGCCATTAAAGGTGGACCGTTACTTCATTACAATGGCCCCAGCACTGGCATATTTCATTGTTCTGGGTTTGAGTGAATCTATTTTCCTAATTAAATCAAAAATTAAGTTAATTAATGTTAAATCAGGTTTAGTTTGTGTGTTCATTGCATTGTTATTTTTATCATTTTCCACAGCTACTTTTGTTGGTCATACTCCAAAAAAGACTTTTACAATTGATATTGAACATTCCTGTCAATGGATTAAAAGTAGTGATCCCGGATATAAAGACAAAATTATATGTTCTGATTATCCAAATGCTGTGAATTGGTATTTAAAAAAAGAAATTAGGGGTGGTTATCCCCGATTATACAATAACTATGATGATAAATTTGAGGATTATCTTAAAAAAATTGGTGCCGATTACTACATTGATGCTACAAGAAAAACCCATCCTGAGATCAAAGGTTATCGTATAATCAAAACTTTTGGTGTTGTGGCAGTTTACCATAAGATTTAGACAAAAATAATGATTATGATACCCCCCCCATGGGCCAGTTATAATTATTCATTGTGTTTTTTAAAAAATTATCAATCATTTTTTTTTTGTTCATGAACACATAATATCTAATGTTTGGCAATTCTTGAAATTTTTTTTTAAAAAATATATTGAAGCTCAAATAGGAAAGTTATCTATTGTTTTGGATTTTCATCTGCTGAAATATTCTGTGAATCTATTCTTACCTTCTCACAGACAGAAGTTTAAAGATTTAAGCGAAAGATTTAAAACATTCTAATCCAAAAAATAAAGAATGTAAAATGTTAAAATTTTTGTCTTGTAAATCTTTGTATTCTTCGAATAAAGCATTATTAATATAATTAAATGAGTTATAAGCAATTAATACTGCTATCAATAGATTGCTGCTTTATTAATTGAAAGTTCTGGAAAAATGCCCTAAATTGAAAACATTTATATATAAAAAGGAGACCACCTATTTATCATGATTATTCATGCTAATGTGTTCAGTTATCTTATTGCCCTGGCCGCTGCTCTAATCTTGAGTCTGGTCTTAAGGCTCCCTTTACTTCCAGATAAACCCATGAGAACATCTTGGACAATAAGCGCTGTTTTTCCTACTGCTGTGCTGTCAATCGGTTTTTATGCCATGGTTTCTGAGTTAGGTTACCAGGGATATATTGTGGCATTGACAACTGGAATTATCACTGCTTTATTTGCCAAATTTATTCTAGAAAAAATAGTTCCCATACCAGAGGGGGATGAATCACATGAATGAAATATTAGGCATTGTACTGGCAGCCATTATATCTTGGTTTAACTTCGTTCTCATTGATACATGGATGGGTCTTCCAGAGTCACCGGGAGTGAAAGGAGCAGAAGTTATTGGTAGATCTGTTCAAAAAAGAGGAGGGGATCTTGCAGGAGGATTTTTCCAAGGTAACATTGTATGTTCTCCTGATGCATCTGCCGGAACTTTACTTGCTTCAATTGCTTGCTATGCCATAGGCATGCCTGAAGGGGGATTAATTGCTGCTGTTTTAGTTTACTTCGGAAACAGAATTTGCGCTGACCCAGGATATGCTGGCACCATCGGAGCACTCAGTATTACAGTAATTATTTATTTAACTTCATTTGTTGGTTTCAAACCTGAATTCTTCATTGTAGGGATGGTTCTGGCTATTCTCACCATTCAAGGCCTTTATCATACAGGTGCTTCCCGTCTTTTGGGAAAGCTGGCGAAAAAAATGGGGAGATATACCAAGATATCATAGGTGCTAAATCATGTTAATTGAGATATTGGGCATAATAGTAATTTTAATGGCATTGCGTACGCTTTTGGCTCAGAATCGCGAGGAAAGGCTTCTTTACCTTAACGTTATCGGCTTTAGCATGTCTGCGATTATAGGTTTATACATTAAAACACCTTTTGGAGCAATTATTGCCATTACATTCTTCGTAACATCAACATTAAGCTCTAACGCCATTGCTTACTCCTTAGGAAGGGTAAAAGAAGAGATCATGGTGAAATAATATGTACTTAGATTTTATAAATTTAACCACAGTATCTGCAGCATTAACCCTAATTGGGGCTGCAGGGATCATTGCCCTGGCAAAACCACTTGATAAAGTCATCATGTTTGCACTTCTCCAGGGAGGATTCATCGGAATGATAGTGGCAGCCAAATATTTGGATGTGGCCATGGTTGCAGCAATTTTCGACCCTATTTCCACAGTGATCTTACTCATAGGAATTATAAAGATTAATGAGGTTAGAAAGAAAAACCAAGAATCCCAGGGGGAAGGGAACTTTGTTTGATATTTACATATGGTTTTATACTGGTGTGGCACTCACCATACTGGGCAGTCTTGGAACAGCTTTAGGTCCAGGAGTTAAAGATCCCATAACAAGGACTTTGAACACGGAAGTGGCTGCAGTTGGTGTTTCACTAATATTTTTAACCTACAATCACACCATTGGACTTTTGACTTTCATTGCAGCAACTGCAATCATCACAATGATATTGCTTAGAGCTATTGTTAGATTAGAAGAAGTGGGGGCTGAATTATGAGTAGAATAGGTAGACTCTGGAATTCTTTGGCCACACCTAAACGTATCCCCCGGTTTTATTCTGTTATTCTTGGAGTTTTATTACTTGTAGGTTTTATTGTGCCTTTGGCACTTAATGACCAGCAATTATATCCACGACCAGAACCACAATTACAGGTAAACCAGCAGGACCCTTTTGCCCCTTATGACCGTGGCGGTGTACCTCTTAAAGAACCAGGAATTATAAAATCACAGTATCCTCACTTTTCAGAGAAAGCTGGAATGGTAACCAGTTACGTGTCCCCCATTGGAATAGGTGTCAGCAAAACCACTCTTTATTATGGTACATCAATTTACTCATCCCCTGGTGGATTAATAGATGAAATTTTATACTACTCTCGAGGATTTGACACTGTGCTTGAGTCCAGCATACTCATGATGGCTTTTGTAGTGGCATCATGGGTGGCCCTACACTTTACCATGAAAAGGAGGGAAGAAGAATGAGCGCATCAGTACTCGTTCCTGGAGTTGTTTCCCCGGTAGTGGTTTCACTATTCGTTCCAGCAATATTCACCGGTTTAATTGTGGGGATAATAGGACTAATGGCCATTGCATACCAAAAAAATGATTTAAATGCCCTTATATTAACAGATATTGTGGGTGTTGGTATGTTGATACTCGTAGCAGCTGTGGGAACTGACTTGGCAGAAGCAATTATACTTCCAGGGCTAGTGGTGGAACTTGCCGAGATCCTGGCAATTTCTGAGATACTCATGAGCAGAGAAATGAAGAAGAAAGGTAAAAATGCAGAATTGATCCCTTTACCTTTATCAATGGACATGGAAATTATGACCACCGCCCCAACATTCCTAGCTCTAATATTAATAGTGCACGGAGCCTTTCTTAGTGGATTTACAGGGGGAGCCGTAGCAGGTGGGGGTATATTGTTTTATGTTTTATCCAAAAGAATGCGAGGAGTTCCAGCAAATACTTGGGAAGGAATTGCAGGAGTATCTGGTATTGCCTGGTGTTTATGGTTGGTGGGATTCCTTGTATTTTTCGTGTTTCCCCAGTACTGGTTACTAGCTTTGTTCCTGGCAGCATTCGGTATTTTCATTAAAGTTGCCTTTAAAGCCGGACTGATAGGCGTTATTGGTCGAGAAGAATTCAGTAAAAAGTAAGAATAAATTATTAAGGTGTTAAAAAATGGATATCACGATATTGGGTCAACAGTTATTGGGATACATTCCCTTGGGAGATATTGTCCTGTATCTGGCACCTCTTAACCTTTTCATGTTCGCAAGTACCTTGGCCTTTACTACTATCATCGCCATAAGCAAGACAGAAACCCAAGTTGAAGCCGGTTTTGGTACTTTAAAGGATAGAGAAGTGAAAGTAGATAAAAGTGAATTCAAAATAAGGAGATTCCTAGCGATTGTATGTGGTCTGGCAACTGCAGGCGCAATGATCACAGGAGACCTCTTTAACTTCACATTATTTGTTTGTTTGATTGGTATAGTTAACATTGGTATTGTTGCCGCAGTTAAACAAGTTGATGTTCTGGATGCTGCTTTTCAATATGGTTTAGTTGCCATGATTGCTACTTTACCCCTATTTGGTGGTGCAGCCATGATATTAGCATCAACTGGAACCATCAGTCTATTAGAAATCGTGGATTTACCCACCACTTTCATGATGGTTTTTGGTTCACTCCTTTTATTCATTGGAGTAGCTGGTGAAACTGGAGTGGCACCATTTTATGCAACCAAGGCCGAGATGTTCCGAACTCCTGGTTCCCCTTTTCTCCTAATCATCCACTTAAGTTCACTTCTGGTGATTGTTAGAGTGATTGAAATACTTTTAATCATCAACAAACCGTTCTAAGATCAAATTTATGAATGAAACTGTGAAATTTAAAATAAAAATCTGATAATCGGTGAAATAATGGATAAATTACAAATTTCAAGTTATTTAATATTCATCATCTCAGTGGCAAGTATCGCATATGGCCTCCTGTTTAACCCAGCCAACTGGGTAGTTTACGGAATTTCCATTATATTCATACCTTCCGGAATACTCTCCTTTGGATTGATAGTGATGAAAAAAGGTCCAAAAGAGGAAGAAGAAGATAAGATCAGGGAACCATTTATCGGATACTGACCAATTAAAAAAAAAAATTAGCTAATCGGTGATCATATTGAATCTCATGGCAAACATTCTGTTAAATGTTCTCATCGCGTTTCTGATGGGGAGTATCCTTTTCGGATTGCAGAGGAAAATAATGGCCAGAATACAAATGCGACCAGGCCCTCCTGTCATCCAACACCTCCTACACACATTCAAATTCTTCGTAAAGGAATCATCATTCCCTAAAACTGCGGCAATGCCATTTTACATAGCCATAACTGCAATGTTATGTGTGATATGGGTTTCTGCTGTTATTGTTGGTCCGGTTACCCAAGGATCACTGTTACTGATCTTTGCAATTTACGCTCTACACAAGATTGTGGAACATAATGCTGGTTCATCTTCTGGCTCACCTTATGGTAAATTAAGTTGTGTGAGAGCAGTTTTTTCAGCAGCAGCCGAGGTCCCTTTATTTGCAGTGCTCATCATTATCTACTTCAAAACTGGAACCATGGACCTATCTCAAATTATTGGTTTCCAAACTACTAACGGCCCCTTAATATATAGCATACCACTGGCAGCAGCCATGTTTTTTGTATTGATATTGTCAAAAGCCCCTTATTCCCCTTTCGCTATTACCAAAGGTAAAGATATTATTTCAGGTTACGAAACTGAACATTTCGGATTACTCAGGGGTTATCTGATGATTTCTGAATCAATAGCATGGTACATGCTTCTCTGGGTGTTTTTAACCGTTTTTATTGGAGGTTTGAATCCGTTAATGTACTTGGTAGGAATGGTTATTTTGTCAACAGTCGTGGCTTTTATCAATGCCACAACACCCATCCTAAACCCAAATCATTCAATTATGATGCAAGCCAGTTTAGCATTAATCGGAGTAGTAGGTTCCTTAATTCTGCTACTATAATATAAGGAGAATAATAAAAATGGAAATTGAAGAAAAGGACACAGTGTTCTTAATGACTCTGGCAATCTTTGGAGCTGTTCTAGCCAGTGGTTTGGCAGTTTTATTACAGTGGATCGTAGTTTTACCTCTAACCCTGGCGGTTTTAATATTGATGATAATTACTTATTTCCTTTATAAAAAAAGAGCAATACATTTATCAGAAAATGGCGAAAACTGGGTGATGATTTTGACCCTTTTAGCTTTCATAGCATCTTTCATTTACCTTTATCGTCCGGTTTAATGGTGATTTAATGAGTGAAACAATTTATCTCCTTTACATACTTTCCTTTGTACTGGGATCCATCCTAGGATTAGTAATGAGTTATAAAAAATATAAGGCTCCCTACGCTATAGGAAATGTAGACATATTAGCCCTCATATCAGCTGTGGTGGGCTGGTTTATGGTACTTAATAGTATATTAATCCCTTTCATTGCGCCATATATCACTATAACCATTGGTGTGTTTCTATTAGCACTGGTTCTAGGAATGAGGCCCGGTTACGGTAGAAACGAAACATTTATTGGTATTATAATTGCGGGTATGATCTGGATAATTAGGACGGTGATCCTTTGAGTAACGAGGATGTGGGAAAAAATTATGATGAAAACCTTTCCCACCAAGACAAAGTGCTCCGAATAATGAAGATGCGCATCATCGATAGTTATCGTTGGAGAGTGGACATTATTGAACCATTTTCTAAAGAATTTGGAATTACTGAAGAAGATTTTAAAGAAATGTTAATAAAGAGGTTAGATATGGCCAGTTTAGAGGCCCTTCACGCTCGTTATGAATCATCCCAACATTACTGTATTAAAGAAAAAGTACATGCTGATTTAAAATTATGCTGGCTTTCTGATGTAATGAACATATTAACTGACGAACAAACTGAAAAAATAAAAAATAAACTTGCAGATGAAGTTTTAACCCAAGGTAAATCATATGAAGAAGCCATTGAAGATGGTAAGAAAGATTTACTGAAATATTTAATGAGATAAATAGAGGTAAAGCAATGTTAGATGCCCTTAAAGATGTTGTAAGGAAAAGTTCAATTCATGTATGCCTTATTAACACTGGAGGATGTAATGGCTGCGATATTGAAGTAGTAGCCCTCTTATCACCCCGATACGACTTAGAACAATATGGAATATACGTGCATAACAATCCACGTGAAGCTGATGTGTTACTCATTACTGGAGCAGTTTGTGAGCAATGGAAAGAAAACTTGCAAAGAATCTATTCCAAGGCACCTGAACCCAAAGTCGTGGTGGCCATCGGAAACTGTCCACTGACTGGAGATGTATTCAACCAAGAAGGATCGAGCGTTTATGCTCCAGTATCCGACTTCATACCAGTGGATGCAGAAATACCAGGTTGTCCTCCACGACCTGCAGAAATCCTGGCAGCAATCTTGGCAGTAGGGCCAGATGCCATTGCAGCCAAAGGGAGGGAAAAACCATGATACTTCCAATAGGACCTATACACCCTGGATTAAAGGAACCTGTACGTTTAAAGCTTAAAACACAGGGTGAAAAAGTTATAAATGCAGAAATTGATTTTGGATATGTCCATCGCGGTATAGAAAGAGTAATAGAAGGTAAAACATGGCAGAAAGGCATATATCTCTCAGAGCGAGTATGTGGAATATGTTCATATATTCACACCCAGACCTTCGCAGAGACCTTTGAAAAAATCGCAGGGGAAAGAGTTCCATTAAGAGCACAATACTTAAGATCTCTAACCAATGAACTGGACAGAATACAGAGCCACTTTATTGCTAATTCAACTTACTTTAAGGCTATTGAGCATGAAACATTGTTCATGTACATGTTACACTTACGAGAGCCCATAATGGATGCTATTGAGTTATTAACAGGTAATCGGGTGAATATGGGCTGGAATGTTGTGGGTGGAGTTCGTATGGACGCTGAAGAAAAACACCTTAACAGCATATATCAAATAATTACAAATTTAGAAAAAGAATACGATAAATATGTTGAGATGTTCGAGGAAGGCCCACTTTTAGCACTCCGATCAAAAGATGTTGGCAAAATGAGCAAGAAAGATGCCATTAAAGGTCGTGCTGTTGGGCCAATTGGAAGAGGTTCCGGTCTTAAACACGACGTCCGTGAGGAACATCATACCTATAAAGATGAATTTGACTGGAAAGTTATCTGGAGAAAAGAGGGTGACAACTTCGCCCGAACTATGAACCGTTTTGACGAAATCACAGAATCCATCAAAATTATCAAACAGATTATAGAAAACATACCCTCAGGAGATGTCCGTAAAAAAATAACAATCCCAGCCGGATATGCAGATTGGAGAAATGAAGCACCAAGAGGAGAACTTGCTTACATGGCTGAGACCAACGGAAACCTCATACAAAACATTTCCATTAGAACGCCCAGTATCATGAACATCGATGTTTGTGGAAAGTACATGTTACAAGATGTTGCAACAGTTGCTGATGCAGTGGCTACTTATGCCAGTGTTGACCCCTGCGTAGCTTGTGCTGAAAGGGTGATTATTCTTAATGAAAAAGGAGAAAAAACGGAGTTTGATGGACTTCATAAAGTTAAATACCTCCAATAATCGCTAATTGAAAAATTGACAAAATTGAATCATTAAATTAGAAAATATATTTCCTAACACAAAGTTGATGCCTATGTCATCAGTAATCTGGTATCTTTATGAATTTGCCCGAAAATCGTGGGCTGAAAGTTTCGCTATAGCTAAGACCAACGCTGAAATCGTTGAAACACCGGAACGTTTCCGTGATTTTCCCCAAGTATTCCCAGAGTATTGTATTGCATGTGGTGCATGTATTGCAGCTTGTCCCGCCCCCCATGCTATAAAACTTATTAGAAGTGAGGATAATACTGAGGAAGAAGGACGAACATACCCTGTAATAAATAACCGCGGTTGTATTCGCTGCGGATTCTGTGCAGAAGTTTGCCCGACTGATCCGAAAACACTTACTTGTGGTGAAAACCATCTTATCCGTGAAGATTTCACAATTTTACCAACCGAAAAGATGTTTGTTATTGATGATTATCTTTGTATCCGTTGTAAAAAGTGTGTTAAGGCTTGTCAGGTTGAAGGTGCTATTGTTGAGGAAGACAATAAAATTGTTATTGATCAATCCAAGTGTATTGCTTGTGGAGATTGTCTGGATAGTTGCCCGGTGAAAGGGGCAATAAAGGGAATCTACATTGACCATGTTCAGGAACAAAAAGATATCATTAAAATCATTGTTAACTCTCTTGAAGAAAGTATAGAGGCTAAAAGAGATGACATCAGTCATTTACTAGATGATGAGGTTTATAGATTTGATTTTGATATAGGTGATCTGGTAGACCGTGCCAGATCTATACTGTCAGATGATGATATAATACTAGATATATTCCAGAAAATAACTGACCGGCTGAAACTACGCATAGTTACTTGGGATGATGAGAAATGTAATCGTTGCCAATTATGTGTCAATGAATGTCCATCCGGAGCCATAACCTATAATGAAGAAGAAGATGTGGTTATAAGAGATGCTGAAAAATGTCTCCGCTGCAGTATTTGTTACCAGACTTGTCCATTTGGTGTGGCAGGTTATTACGTTGCCAGATTCCTTTTAGACCCATTGTCTCTAGACACTGGCGTTATTCACGTCACAGTTAAACCATCTCAGTTACCTATAGGAGCTGATTAAAATTTCCACTGCATCAGATACCCCTGAAAAATTAAAAGAAACTAAAAAAGTCTACAAACCACTTCGGGATGTGGAAGTTGAATACGAGATTGACCATGAAAAATGTGCTTCTTGCAGTGAGAGGCCGTGTCTTAAAGCTTGCCCAGTAGATGCTGTTCATGAGGTCCTACCTGATAATCATATAGAAATTGATGATAAATGTTTTGGATGCGTTCTTTGCAGGAAATCCTGTCCGTATGATGCTATTAGCATGAAAACTACCCTATCTAAACCCCGGACAGAGAATGTTCCTAACATTAACACCAAATTATGTCGACAGTGTGGTGCATGTGTTGATGCTTGTCGAACTGGGGCCATTCATTTTATCTCATCTGGTAAAGAAGAGGCTCATTGTGAAATCGATGAAGATAAGTGCATTCGTTGCGGGTATTGTTCCCGTGTTTGTCCAACTGAAGCAATAAAGTATGGTGAAATTCTCCCTCGTTCAGTGGTTGGAGGAAAGGCCATCGTGGTTAACGATAAAAAATGCATTGGATGTATGACCTGCACCAGAGTCTGCCCATCTAAGGGTGCAATTAATGTGGCTAAAATGAGTAAATTACCGTACATAAATCCTTCTTACTGTGCAAGGTGTGAGGAATGTATGAACACTTGCCCCTCAACCGCAATCAGATACTCATCACGTAAAAGAGCCTATGAAAGATATAATAATATAAAAACTTTGGATATTGTTTCGGAACTCCTTGAGAAGGAAAGTAAAAAGTTATCTCAAGAAAGTGTCAAGATTAATTCTATTTTAAATGATATCACTCGTGAAGTAAGTTACAGTAACGAAGAACCAGAATTCACCAAAGACGTTACAGATCTGGTTAAAACAGAAATCAAAGCACTTGTGGGTGATAAACTTGATATTGGGGATGTTTGTGAAATCATTCAGGCTACTTCACCTCATCGAGAAATTATGGTGAGTGAAGACACTTGTATTGGCTGTGGAGCTTGCATGAAAGAATGTCCAGTAGAATGCATTGAACTAGAAATGCCTTCACCAATTCATATTGGAAAGGATTGTGTTTATTGTGGTCAGTGTGTTGAAACGTGTCCTTTCCAGGCCATCACCCTAAAAGAAGAGTCTTTCCATGTGGAAGGCGGTCGTATTATCTTCGAAAGAAAGGACATTCTTGGCCCTTCAAAAGGAGAAGTGATTATTGATTCTTTGGCTTGTCAAAGATGCGGGGTGTGTGTGAATAAATGTCCAGTAGATGCAATGACCCTTGAAAATGACGAAATCAGGGTGGATCACGATAAATGTATCTTTTGTGGAGAATGTCAGAGAATATGCCCTACCAGAGCAGTTGAACTCCGCCCTAAAGATACATAGAAGATTCATTTTATAATAATAGCAATCCGATGGTCCAAATGGAGGATGTCAATTGGCTAATAAATTCTTTGTTTCTGACTGTGAAGGGCCGATATCCATAAATGACAATGCTTTTGAGCTGGCAGGTCATTTTATAGATGATGGTGAAAAATTTTTCCAGATCATTAGCAAGTATGATGATATATTGGTGGATGAAATAAAAAGACCAGGATATAATGCTGGTGATACTTTAAAACTAATTTTACCTTTTTTAAAGGCATATGGTGCTACTAATAAGGGTATGGAAGAATTTTCATCCAGAAATGTTTTGCTGGTACCTGGTGCCATGGAAACTCTTGGCAAGGTAAATAGAACCATGCCCTCTTTCATTGTCAGCACTAGCTATGAACCATATATCCGGGCTCTGTGTGATTTAACTCATTTTCCTTTTGATCACTGTTACTGTACACGTCTGGATCTGGAAAGTCACCCTTTAAATGAAGAAGATGAAATTAAACTTAAAGAATTCCATTTATCAATCATGGAAGACCCTGAATTTGAGAACTTAGAACGCATATTCTGGCAAGAAATTCCTAGGATGGAAATTGGTTCCCTGTATCAGGAGGTTAAACCAGTTGGGGGAGAAGCAAAAAAAGAGGCAGTTCAAGATATTATAAATAAAAATTATTTCAAACCCCAAAACTTGATGTATGTTGGTGATAGTATAACCGATGTTGAACCCCTACGATTCGCCAAAAAAAATCATGGTCTAGCAATATCATTTAATGGTAATGAATATGCACTGAAAGAGTCATCAATAGCTATAATATCTGATAATACGCTTATAACTTCCATAATTACTGATCTGTTCAATCGATATGACAGTGCAGCTGTGCTGGAATTTGCCTGTTTATTTGGAGAAAATCCCAAACTAACATTGGAAAGATTTGATATTAAACAGGAACTAGCAATGGAACTAGATAAAACGAACACCAGGATAGAACTAGTTAGATCCGAAAACTTGGAAGAATTGATCATTGACAGCAGTTTATTCCGTAAACAAATAAGGGGAGAATCAATAGGAGGCCTAGGATAAATGGTTGATATAACAACAAATCCCTCTTGCGAAAAAATTGAGGATACCTATGCTGAGGCTTTTAATGGAATATGCTGTAGGGTCATTGTCACAGCTGATGATGAGGAAACCCTAAAAAGAGCAGCTTATGATGCCACTTCCACCCCTGGAACCGTGATTGGTCGAGTGGAAGGAGGTATAGAATGCTGGTTAAATGAAAATCAGACCCCTGACAGCCGTAAAGGGGCGATAATCCATTTTTGGTTTGATAAGGATGATCCAGGAAAATTCGAAAAGGAACTTTCCTACCGCATAAGGCAAGATATACTGGTGAAACCATTCACATCCATTTTTGATGCATCAATCAATCCTACAGGTTACATTAAAACATTAAAACATGTTGGCCACTGTGGAGATGGATATGAATGGGAAGAAGAATTATATGGGAGACATATGATTGTGGTGCCAATTGCCATACCTGATTTCCTCATCGAAAGAGAACTGGGCTACATGAAAGGTATTATGGGTGCAAACTTCTGGTACTATTGCAACAACAAAAAATCCGTGTTAGAATGCGGTAGAGCAGCATTGAAAGCTATTGAATCTGTTGAAGGAGTTATTACTCCTTTTGACATTTGTTCCGCAGCTTCCAAACCTGAAACCAATTATCCATGGATTGGCCCCACAACCAACCACCCTTACTGTCCCACACTTCAGAATTTACTTGGTAAAGAATCCAGAGTTCCCAAAGGCGTGGAGTACATACCTGAAATAGTTATTAATGGACTTGATCTGGAAAGTCTTAAAAAAGCCATGAAGGTAGGGATTGAAGTAATGTTGGAAAATGAAAATGTTCTAGGAATTTCGGCTGGAAATTATGGTGGAAAGTTAGGAGATCATAAAATCCATCTAAAAGAGTTGTTCCCATGACCTTGGATGTTATTGGTTTTGGAGCGTTGAACCTGGACAGACTATTCCAAGTGAATCAGATTGCCTGTAAAGATGAAGAAGGATATATTGAAAACTTAACAGAAAGTTGTGGGGGTTCTGCTGCCAACACAATCATAGGCCTGTCCCGATTAGGACTTGATACCGGCGTGATAGGGAAAATTGGTAGTGATATGGAAGGAAAAACACTTCGCAATAATCTCAGTAACGAAGATGTGAACACTGACGGAATAATAAAAAGCGGCGAGGGAAGGAGTGGTACAGTTCACGGCTATGTTGACCGAAAAGGCCATAGGGCACTATATGTTGATCCGGGGGTCAACGACAAAATCGATATCCGTGAAATAAACTTGGAATATGCCTTAAATACCAAATTACTACATCTCACATCATTTGTAGGAGAATCTATTAAAGCACAAGAATCGTTACTGGAAAATATTCCGGACCAGGTTATGGTTAGCTTGGATCCAGGGATGATATATGTAACTAAAGGCATTAAATCCCTGGAAAAAATACTTTACAAAACCGATATTTTGCTAATTAACCAGATGGAGTTGGATATTTTATTATCTCCACTAAAAGACTTGGACGTAAAGATCAACACGATCTTAAACTATGGAATTAAAATGTTAGTCATGAAACAGGGAAAGAAAGGTTGTTTAGTGACAGATGGGTCTAAAACACACCTTCTTGATGCTTATAAAGTAGATTGCCACGATACAACCGGAGCTGGGGATGCATTCAACTCTGGATTTATTTACGGAATTCTTGAAGGAAAAAATATCAAAGAATCAGCTATGATCGGGAACTTCGTTGCATCATGTTGTGTGCAGGAATTAGGTGCTACCACGGGTCTTCCTTTAAAATCAGCAGTTGATAAGATTAGATAAAATAATAGATATTGATGAATTAACAGATGTTAGATAAGATACAATAATTAATATTATAAATATCAAATCTTTATTTGGGAAACTTTAAAAAAAGATAAAAGATGCTTAAGATATAAACAAAAAGCCACACAAATTACTTAGATCTGGGCAGGAAATTAATGGTGTTAACATGGATGTAACATTCAAAAAAAAGAAAGACGTGTTTGAAGGGGAGGTTGCCCTTAAATCTCGTGACTTAGAAGAAAGTCAAGAAAAATTTAGTGGGAAAATTGAAAATTGTATTATGGATGATAAAATTATCACCATAGCACCAGAATGTGTACGTTGCAACTTATGTGTGGAAGAATGTCCCGTAAATGCCATTGAAGACTCTAAATCTACAAAACCCGCCAGAATACTGGATAATTGTGTTAAATGCGAGATATGTGCCCAAACATGCCCAGTTAACTGTATTCATGTCATTGAAAGCACCGCCCATGTGAACGATGATGAAGTGAAATATCATCTTAAAGATATCAAGGTGCCTCATCGTAAATTACAAATGCAAGAAATCAATGTGAACCCTGAAAAATGTGCTTCATGTGCAACTTGCGTTAAATTCTGCCCTACCGGAGCGATAAATGTTCCAGAGGGAGGGATAGCTCAAATTGATAAAGAAGCTTGTATTGGATGTGGGGCTTGTGTTAATGTCTGCCCTGAAGGTTCCATTGAATTAATTAGAGAATTAGGGCCTGTGATTAAGACTAAGGAACTCCTGGTAGATCAGGACACCTGTGTACAGTGCCAGGTCTGTGAGGAAAACTGCCCGGTAGATGCCATTAAACTGGAAGAGGACGAAGTGGTATTGGACCCGGAAAAATGTATTTTATGCGAAGTTTGTTCTAGAAAATGCCCGGTAGGAGCTCTAAAACTGGAGATGATGTAGGTGTTAGTAAAGGAAATTATGGACAAAAATTTTATAGTTGTATCCCCTGACCAGGACTTGGCAGAAATCTCCATTCTAATGGAGGAAAAACGTAAATTCACCACACCGGTAGTGGATGGTGATAAAAAACTCGTCGGATGGATTACCTCCCTGGATTTAGCCAGAGGATTCAGAGAAGGTAAAAAAAATGCTGGAGAATTGATGCATGCTAAGGAGGATATTGTACATGTGCATCATAATGATCCGGCCAGGTTAGCTGTGCTGGAAGCATCCCAACACCGAGTTCTCAGCATACCTGTATTGGATGATGATGAAGTAGTAGTTGGTGTGGTGCGTACAACGGATATTGTTAAAACACTTTCCAGTTTGTATGAAATTAATGTCACCAAGATCTTCAAGGCCATGGAAGACGAACTTAAAGGAGTAAGCTGGGATGAACTAATGGAAGCATCAGCAATTGTTACCCAAAGACGCACTGGTAAACGAGTCACTGCCCAGGACTATGAAAAACGAATAAAAGATGCCACATTTGGTGAAGCAATCTGGGCTACCGGAGGATTAGAAAAATTCTTCGTGGGTTTAATCGCCATCGGAGAACTGGTCATAGCCAGGAAAGTGGCCAAAGCAAGGAAATAATTTCTTTAAATTATTTTTGGTTTTTTTTTAATTCATTAATTTATATTTTGTATACCCAGATTTTTCTTATTTTGTTGGAGCAATCAATATGCAAGGTGAACTTATAATCGTTCGGTACGGGGAAATTGGGACTAAAAGCCCGAAAATCAGGGGAAAATTTGAGCGTAAGCTAATTGATAATATTAAAACAGTTATTGATGATCCTGTGAAGTTAAATCAGGGTAGAATTTTCATTTATCCCAGTAACTTGAGAAAAACACTTAAAGCTCTGCAAAAAATTGTGGGTATTGTATCATATAGCCCTGCGTCAGTGACTCGGACTGATTGTGATTTGATTAAAACATTGATCCAATCGTACATTGGAGAGTTGGTTGATAATGGTGTTTTTTCTTCAGATGATTCATTTGCCATTAGATGTAGAAGGGTGGGTGAACATGACTTCACTAGTCAGGAAATGGCAGCATATTGTGGTTCGGTTGTGTATGGCATTACTGGGTCGAAAGTTGACCTTTCTGACCCGGATTTTGAATTATTCGTGGAAGTGAGAGGAGATGAAACTTACCTATTCCACCAGAAAATTCAGGGACTGGGAGGATTACCTGTTGGAACGCAAGGTAGGGTTATATCTTTGATTTCCAGTGGTATTGATTCCCCTGTAGCCACTTTTTTAATGATGAAAAGAGGTTGTAATGTCACGCTTCTTAATTTTAATACCTATCCTTACACATCTGGATCTAATGAGAAAATCCTGAAAATATACCAAAAACTTAAAGAGTATTCTGCAGGCACGAAATTAAAACTTTATCAAGTGAATTTTGGTGATTTCCTGAATAAATGTATAGATGAAGCCCCGAATCGGATGACTTGTGTCCTATGCAAAAGTGGAATGTACCAGATAGCTGAAAGGTTAGCAAAAAGTGAAAAAGCACTAGCAATTGTAGATGGTAATAGTTTAGGGCAAGTAGCATCACAAACACTGCCCAACATTTTAGCAACCCATTATTCCACTTCAATGCCGGTTTTGAGTCCATTAATTGGTTTGGATAAAGTGGAAATTGAAAAACTTGCCAAAAAGATTGGAACTTACGAAATTTCCATAATTCCAGACAGCAGTTGTTCTGCTGTTCCACGGTATCCTGAGACTCATGCCGAGTTATCTCTGGTGTTAGAAGCCCTGGATAATATTGGTGCTGATGAAGAATTTGATAATGTTATTTCAAGCCTTGAATTAATTAAATGAATAATTTTTTTAAGATAGGTCGGATGAAGTGAATAAATACATCTATAATCCATGAAGTGAGTGTAATCATGTTAAGAGATCTTCTAATTGACAGTGAACTATTTAATGAGCTCCGAGAAAAGGCATTGGATAGAGAAGAAGGTGAAAATTCTCTAGAAGAGGTTGAACTTCTGGAGAAAACTGTTTTTCAGAGGTTGAAAAAGAAAAGATCTGTGAAAAAATATAAAAAATTAGGGGTTAATAAGCGGGATCTTAAGGAAATTATAGAACTAGCAGACATTCTTGGCTTAGATGCAATAGGTGGCCCTTCAAACTATGAACTTGCCAAAGAACATCAAGAATGGTGTAACATATGTGGGAGATGCTGTAGGGAATCGGAATCTATTTTCATACATCGGGATGAGGTGAACATTCTCCTGAATTTTAACCCGGGCTTGGAAAAGGAGATTATTCGCAACAAATTATATCCGGAACATTATGAACTCAAAGATATTCAGCCCTGCAAATTCATTGACCCTGAAACCAATCGGTGCAGCATGTACAATTCAAGACCACAAGTGTGTCGCAGTTATCCACTGGTGCTGGTAGAATCAAATGGTAAAGCCAAAAATATCATTAATCTCCGCCACTTATGCAATTATTCCGTTCATCTGGTACTTGAAAAATCAATAATATTGTTTGATGAAGCTATACGGAAACTAAAAGAAAACAGATAAAACATTAAATTTCAACCTTAATAACGTTATTGTTGGTTATTTTGGCATATAACTCTATTTTTTAAAAATTCACGATTTATATCAATTTTTTTATAGTGTTAATATCTAATTTTTATTTTTTAAAAAATCATCACATGATCGATTCAGCCATGAATAACATTAATGCCATTGAAAAACGAATTATTATTATAAATCAGAATTGTAATTTTCTAGGATTTCAGGTGATTTTTTATGACCATGACTGATGAAATGATGGATGCAATAGAAAAGGATTTAGTTTTTCTGGCAACAACCAGCAGCGAAGGCATTCCGAATGTCGTGCCTATTGGTTTTGCAAGGCCTATAAACAATACCAGCATATTGATTGCTGATAATTATATGAAAAAGACCCGTAAGAACATTGAAGAAAACCCGAATGTATCCATTGTTACAAAAGATGCTCAGAAAAATCCTTACCAGTTTAAAGGAACTGCTGAAATATTCGAATCAGGTAAAATCTTTGAAGAAGTAGTAGAATGGGCTCAGAATGTAATGACCAAACTGAATCCTAAAGCAGCAATTGTAGTTAAGGTAACTGATGTGTATTCTGTCAAACCAGGCCCTGAAGCAGGTAAAAAAGTTGATTAACCTAATTAATTCATTTTAATCATGTTTTATGATAAAAAAACGCTTAAAAGAATCTAAATTTTGCCTAATTTTAAAAAAATAAAAAATAAAACATTTCTGTTATTTGGATATAACAAGTGGTTTGTGATGTTTTAATAATAACCTAAATTAGATAGTCAACAAGAAATTCTAATAAAATGATTTTTTGGAAATATAAGAAGAATTGATATAAATTAGTTAAATTCAAATATTGTTGTTCGAAAATAATTGTAAGGTTCTTTTTTGCCGAGATGACCGAGCGGCTAGGTGCGTGGCTGCAGACCATGATACTCGGGTTCAAATCCCGATCTCGGCTTTTATTATATTTATTTGCAGTTATAAGTATATGACGCCGCATAAATTATTGGAAAATAGGAATACAATCCAATAAAATTGCAACTAATGATAAAAGTTAGTATTCGTGATCTAATGATAAAAATTTATAATACACTCACCCGTAGCAAAGAAACTTTCAAACCAGTAAAGGAGAATAGGATTAAGCTTTTTGTCTGCGGACCAACAGTGTACGATGATTCACATATTGGACATGCCAGGACTTATATCTCCTTTGATGTCATAGCACGTTACCTTAAATATCGTGGTTTCAGCGTTTTTTACTTGCAAAACATCACAGATATAGATGACAAAATAATTAATCGAGCAATTTCCACAGGTAACGATCCCCTGGATCTTGCCAGAGAATTTGAAGCAGAATACCTCAAGGATATGGAGAAACTGGGAGTGGAGAATGTCAATTTCTATGCCAGGGCAACCGAACACATAGAAGAGATTAAAGCCCAAATTGAAACTCTTTTGAAATCTGGATTCGCCTATGAAACTGATAACGGAGTTTACTTTGACGTATCAAAATATCCAGATTTTGGGAAGTTATCCAACCGCAAAATCGAGGATTTGAATGTGCATAGAATAAGCCCAGACCCTAACAAGAGAAATCCTGAAGATTTTGCTTTGTGGAAAAAAAAAGATGTGAAACCTGTTTGGAATTCCCCATGGGGTGCTGGACGTCCAGGATGGCATATCGAAGACACTGCAATCACTGAAGAGTATTTCGGACCACAATACGACATACACGGGGGTGGTTTGGATTTGATATTCCCTCATCATGAAGCAGAAATCGCCCAGATGGAATCAGCATCGGGAAAAAAACCAATGGTACGCTATTGGATGCACACCGGTTTTTTGAATGTGAATGGTGAAAAGATGTCTAAGTCCCTGGGAAACTTCATCACCATCAAAGAACTCATTAAAAAATATCCTCCAGAAGTTTTCCGGTTTTTTACATTATCTACTCATTACCGCAGCCCTATTGACTTCAGCCAGGAAATTTTGGAACAATCACAGAATAGTTTGAAAAGAATAAACAAATTCTACGAAACCATTGACGAACTCCTCAATATAGAAACATCAACCTTTGACCAATATTCTCCAGAGGAATCCTCACCCCCTAGTTATATCCCTGAAACTGGAGAAAATGATGAACAATTTAACAGACTATTAGAAGAAACACGAATTAAATTCTTGGAAGCCATGGATAATGATTTCAACACTCCCTTGGCACTTTCACTGCTTTTTGATTTTATAAGAGTCATCAATCGAAATGTACAGCAGGGAACAATCTCTCAGAAACCACTTCTGAATATCAAGTTTTTCTTTAACGATATTTCCAATATTTTAGGTTTTAATTTCACTTCAACATCTGAAAACTCCAAGAACAATCTAACAGAAGAACTGGTAGATCTCATTGTTGATATCAGAAATAAATTAAGGGAAAAAAAAGACTGGGAACTTTCTGATGAGATAAGAAGCCAGTTGGATGATTTGGGCATAATATTGGAAGATAAGTAAGAAAAAAGAAGTATTGTAGTATAATATTAGGATTTATTAAAGGCAAAACGTAGATTAAAAAGAAATATGATTTTACAAGTAACATTTCATTTTTAATTATAATGCTATATTTTAGATTATAATTTCTAATATTACACCAAATTACATTAAAAAAAAGGAATATGTGGGGTTTTATGATGTGTGCCATAACTGGTATTTTTGGGGAAAAGATTGGTGTAAAATTACATGAAATGTTACTAAGCCTAAAACACAGGGGTCCAGATATGTCTGGAGTTTACGTTGATGGCACCTTATCTTATGGAAAAATAGATGAACTAGAAATTCCTCAAGGACAAATGGGTTTAGGGCATAATTCCCTATTGATTGATGGTTCTGATGGTATCCAACCATTAAAAGAAGGAAATATTATCGTGACATGCGACAGTGAAATATATAACTATAAAGCATTATGTGATGAGCTTGAACAATCATTTGACTACGATTTTAAAACGGACAGTGATTCAGAGATTGTATTAGCACTGATCACACAGTACTATGATGGTTACCTACCAAACTGCATCCCTCATATTATTAACCGTCTTGATGGTGATTACGCCTTTGCAGCGTATGATGAAAAAAACTTGGTGGTCGTTCGTGACCCATTAGGTGTCAAACCTATATATTATGGTTCAAACGATGATTATTTTGGATTTGCATCTGAAAGAAAGGCTTTGTGGAATGTGGGAATAGACGAAACTTGTAGTCTTCCACCAAACCATATGCTTCACAACCAAGAATTAGTACCTCTGAAAAATCAGTTTTTTATGGAAAAAAACTTCTTTAAAGGGAAATTTTTTAAAAATAAAGGTGATTTGGAAAATATTTTAAAGGAAAGCCTTATTAAATCTGTTGAAAAGAGAGTTAATGGTCTGGAAAGAGTTGGAATTCCTTTCTCTGGTGGGGTGGACAGTACTCTGCTTGTAGTGTTATGCAATGATCTGGGGGTTGAAACCGAACTCTACGCTGTGGGTAGTGAAGGTTCACCTGATCTTAACTTTGCAATGAAAGTAGCTGAGCATATGGGTCTTCCCATCCACATCAGAGTAGTTGATGAAGAACTTGTCAGAAATTACACACCTCTTGTATTAAATGCCATAGAAGAGTGGAACTTGATGAAATTAGGGGTGGGTATGACTGCATATCTGGCAGCGGAGATGGCCCATGAAAATGGTCTTAATGTGCTGTTATCTGGTCAGGGTGCTGATGAACTCTTCGCAGGTTACCATCGATATTTAGATTTTTACACAAAAACAGGCATAAATGTTCAAGAGAACCTTAAAAAGGATGTGAAAAATCTTTACCATGTAAATCTCGAAAGGGATGAAAAAGTAACCATGGCTCACAGTGTGGAATTAAGAGTTCCCTACCTAGATCTTCATTTTGTAAATATAGCTATGAATACTCCCCTAAAATACAAGATTGACGGATCAAATGACCATTTACGTAAATGTATTTTGAGAAAAATGGCTAAAGACTTAGGAGTTCCTCAGGATATTGTAAAAAGGCCTAAAAAGGCTGCGCAGTATGGTTCAGGGATTCATAAAATACTGACTAAGAAAATTCTAAAAGATGGAATTTACATGCAGGGATTGAAAAATTCATTAAACTTTATAGACATTTAAATTCATAAAAACCTAAGTATAAATTAATTGATATTAAACTGAATTTAAATTGGGTTAAAAAGAATAAAATAACTAAAAAAAAATCATATGATTAATACCAGTACAGGAGTGAAATGAGTTGAAAATTGAAAAAGAGGCAGAAGAAATTCTTCAAAAATTTTCTAAAGTCCTGGAAAACATACCTGACTTGGAAGAAACCCATTACATGGTAGATAACGTTAATTTAACACGAGAAGACTGTGCTGAGGACAAAGACCCAGAAAAGATCATGCAAAATACCAATGTTGATGAGGATGGTAATCTCATAGTTGAGAAAGGAAAGTGGGTGAAATGAGATTTAATTTGGTGCTGGATGTGCCAGACGTTCCAGGACAACTGTTGGAAGTTCTTGAACCAATGGGTAGATTAGGAGCTAATATTGTTGCGGTAATACACCAGAGAGATGTTAAAACTGAAAGAGGGACTGTCCCTGTCCATATAACTATTGAGGGGGATAAAGAAATTTTAGATAAGGTTATGGATGCTCTGGAATCTAAAGACATTAATATATTAGAAGTTGATGGTGTGATTCGCAAAGAACAAATCACCACAGTTCTGGTGGGTGACATTGTAGAAGAAGATCTTCAGGACACAGTATCGAAATTAAACAAATTAAATACTGTTAAAGTGGCTGATCTTGATCTTAAAATGTCTGATGAACCCAGAAACTCGGCTACCATGATGGTTATCGAAGCAGATTTTGGTCAGAGGAAGGAAGTTCTGAAAAATATCAAAAAACTTGGGGCCCAAAAGGGCTTTCTAGTTATTAATGAAGTCTGAAAGATTAACTTATATGAAAAGGTGAATTTAATGAAAATTGTTATTTTAGGCTTCGGAGCGGTAGGGCAAGGCATAGCTCGCGTTATATCCATGAAAAAAGATTATTTGAAAAATAGATATGAACTCAACCCTCAGATTGTGGCAGTCTGTGATCGTTCAGGGGCTGCTATTTGTGAAACTGGTCTTGATGAGGAATTACTTCTACAGACCAAAAATGACACTGGCAAAATCGCACTTTATCCTGATTATGGTTTTCCTGATAGGGATAGTCTTCAAGTCTTAGATGAGATAGAATACGACTGTTTGGTAGAAGTAACTCCTACTGATATCGATGATGGTGAACCAGCACGCACCCATATTATGAAAGCTATGGAAGATGGTAAAGATGTGGTAACATCCAACAAAGGCCCCCTTGCATTATCATTCCAGGATTTGGCAGATTGTGCAATAAAAAACAATGTGGAATTCAAATTTGAAGCATCTGTTGGGGGAGCGATGCCTATTCTCAATTTAGCCCATGAAACCCTGGCAGGGTGCAGCATAAAATCAGTGTATGGGATACTTAATGGAACCACAAATTATATTTTATCAAGAATGGCTAATGAGGGTTCATCGTATGAACAAACCCTTAAAGAAGCTCAAGAAATGGGAATTGCGGAGACAGATCCTTACCAAGATGTGGAAGGTATAGATGCTGCTTGTAAAATAGTGATACTGGCAAACTCTGTACTTAACCTACCAGTAACACTTAAAGATGTTAAAGTAGAAGGAATCTCAAAAATAACCTCTGAATCAATATCTCTAGCTAAAAAAGAAGGTTTACTTATTAAACTAATCGGCGAAGCTTCTTCTGATGATCTGGAAGTATCACCACGTTTGGTTCGTCAGGGTTCTCCTTTTGCAGTGGAAGGCACACTTAATGTGGCCACCTTAAAAACTGACTTAGCAGATGATATAACTGTGGTTGGGAAAGGTGCGGGTTCTGTGGAAACTGCTTCTGCAATTTTGAGTGATATCGTAAGCATCTGGAAAATGCGAAGCTAATTAAAAAAAAATTATAATAAATTAATTTTAACATTTTCCATATACTAGTTTTGAAAAATTCTGTAGTTTCAGGAGATAATAAATGAAATACGTAGTGGTTATCGGAGATGGGATGACTGACCTTCCACTCAAAGAACTGGATGGCAAAACACCCCTTCAGATTGCACAAACACCTAATATGGATTTTATAGCAAAAAATGGTTCATCAGGTTTATTGAAAACAGTTCCAGACGGAATGGAACCTGGTTCAGATGTGGCAAATCTTTCCATAATGGGTTACGACCCGAAGAAGTATTACACTGGTCGTGGACCATTGGAAGCTGCCAGTATTGGGGCTGAACTATCAGATGAAGATGTGGGATTTCGTTGTAATTTCATAACTGAAGATGAAGGTATTCTTGCTGACTTTAATGCCGGACATATTAGCACTGCCGAGGCATCTCAACTCATAGAAGCATTAAATAAGTCTTTTTATCGTTATGGTAAATTTTATTTAGGAACCAGTTATCGTCATTTATTTGTTTTAAACAATAAAGATGCAGCTAACCTTAATTCAACACCCCCCCATGATGTGGTTGGAGAACCCATTTGTGAACATCTTTTAAAACCCGAAGATCATCCTTTCTCAATAAAGCTCAATGAATTAATGCAAAAATCATCTGACATCCTAACAAAACATCCTGTAAATAAAAAAAGAGTGGATGAAGGTAAAAAACCGGCTAATATGATTTGGTTGTGGGGGCAAGGCACCAAACCCCAGATGCCACTATTTATAGATAATTATAACATTAAAGGGGCAACCATTACTGGTGTGGATCTTATTAAAGGAATTGGAACCTATTTAGGACTAACCAACGTTCATGTTCCTGGTGCAACAGGATATTATGATACTGATTACTGTGGAAAGGTGACCTTCGCCTTGGAAGCTCTTAAAAATCATGACCTGATATTCATTCATGTGGAAGCTCCAGATGAAGCAGGTCATGCTGGTGACATCCAAGAAAAAATTAAGGCTATTGAACGTATAGACCGGCGTATACTTGGAAAACTCTTAGAAGAACTTCCTTCATTCGGTAACTTTGCTATTGCCATATTACCTGATCATCCAACTCCTATTGATATTAGGACGCACACTTCAGATCCTATTCCATATGCAGTGTATTCACCTGGCTGTGAATCTGATAATACTGAAAGCTATAATGAAGTAGCAGTAAAAAAAAGTTTTGAAAACAGTCCTAAAGAATTGATGGATGGTTATCAGTTTTTAAAATTTTTAATACAGTATTCTTAGAAAAATACACTGATTCATTGATAAAACATTTAATGCCCAATCAATATGATATCAATCCATTAAGGTGGGATTCAATATAGATTCTTCAAAATTCAGATATTATCTTGCAGTTGCTGCTGGTAAAGTTACATCGTTTTTCCTCCGGAAAATCCTTAAAAGCAGTGCCAGTGCCATGCCCGGAAAAGTGGCAATGGTAATTTATCCTGAAATTTTAAAGCTGGTAAATCAACGTTGCCATAAAAAGATCCTAATAACCGGAACCAATGGTAAAACAACCACCAACAACTTGCTTAATTTCATTTTTCGAAGGGAGTTTTCATCAGTTCTTTCTAATTTAAGAGGAGCAAACATGCCACAGGGACTGGTTAGTGCTTTTTTACATGACCTAAAAAAAGAATACGATTGGGGAATCTTTGAAGTTGATGAAGGTTCGTTTAAAAGTGTGGTTCGAGATATTAAACCAGATTATGTGTTGGTTACCAATTTCTTCCGAGACCAGTTGGACCGCTATGGTGAAATTGAAAAAGCATTTCAGGATATTTTAGAAGCAATTGAACCTTTAAAAACAACATTAATTCTTAATGCTGATGATCCCCTGGTTTCTGACTTTAAAAAATTGAATAAAAAAAATATTTATTATGGTGTTGCACATAACCAGTACAGCACCGACGAACAAGCAATAGTTGAATCAAGACTCTGCCCTTCATGTAACAGTTACCTAGAATATGATTATTATAACTATGGCCAGTTAGGTAGTTACAAATGTCCTGATTGTGGTTTTAAAAACCCTGATTATGATTATAATATCACTGAAATTGATTATCGCGAACATGCTTATCATTTCAAGTTTAAAAAGAAAAATAATGACGTTCAGAACATTGTTTTTCCTTACGAAGGTATTTTCAATGCGTATAACTGTTGCGCAGCATTATCAATATCCCAGGAAATAGGGCTACCAATGAAAAAGGTTGCTCATTGGGTGGGAGAATTTGAATATCATCTGGGACGGATGGAAAATTTCCAATTCCCAGATAAAGTTGTTAAAATAGCCCTAGTCAAAAATCCCATTGGACTCACTGAAACTGTAAGTAGTATATCCCTAGATGAGCGAGATAAATCTATACTATTTGTATTAAATGATAATCCGGCTGATGGTAAGGATGTATCCTGGATATGGGATGCTGAATTAGAAAAAATAGATAAAATTAAAAATCTTAACAAAATCTTTTGTTCAGGTCGAAGAGCTGAAGATATTGCATTAAGACTTAAATATGCAGGGGTGCCTGTTGGACTAATAGAATTGGATGACGATATGGACCAAGCTATAGGAAAAGTATTGGAAGCAGAAGCAGAAATTATTTATCTATTACCAACATATACTGCAGTTTTTCAGGCCCGGGAACTTGTCCTGGCACGTTTAGAAGGGTCTAGTAAGAAAATGTCATATCTTCGAGAATACTTAAAAAAACTGAAAATTTCATAATCACTAAAAAAAATGGAATTATAATTTAATTCACAACCCTCCTAAATTGACATTTTAACAAATTATAAATTAGAATCAAAGTACTCAGGGAAAACTATGGAACTTAAAATTTATCACATGTATCCAGATCTTTTAAATCTTTATGGAGATCTTGGCAATGTAACTTGTCTCAGTCAAAGATGCCAGTGGCGGGGCATACAAGTAGAGGTGGTTGGGTTTAGCATAAGATGCGAAGCCCCGTTGGTTGATGGTGACCTTTTTTTTATAGGCGGAGGTTCTGATCGTGGACAAAACATTGTTTACACCCATCTTCTAAAATACAGTAATCAAATGGGGGAATTAATTGAAGAGGGAACTCCTGTTTTAGCCATTTGTGGTGGTTATCAGTTATTAGGAGAAAAATATATTGATGCAGAAGGTTACGATGTTCCAGGACTTGGAATATTTGATTATCATACACGTAACGAAGAAGGGCGACTTATTGGTAACATCATCATCGAAAACAGTTTAGGATTAAACCCTGAAACATTTGTGGGCTTTGAAAACCATGGAGGGCGCACTTATCATGACCATCAACCACTGGGCAAGGTGTTGGTGGGATATGGTAACAATGCCCAAGATAAACAGGAAGGAATGGTGTATCGTAACTGTATTGGAACCTACCTTCACGGCCCATTATTACCAAAAAACCCCCAATTAGCAGATTACCTGATCTTGAAAGCTTTGGAAAGGAAATATGGCTTGAAAAAGTTACCCGGCCTTGAAGATGAATGGGAATACGCAGCCCATAATAAAGTATTGAAGCTTTACTCACCTTGACCATTATTCGTTCATTTTCAATTCTTCTTTTTATTTAGGTAACTTTTTTAATGAGATTCAACAATAAATAGATGTTCCTATTTAGGAAGTTCTATTAGAGAAGCATTCCCCTTTTAAAAAAGAACTTTCCAATGAGGATACAATTCTATTGTTAAAAAAAAATAGTAATCAATCTTACAATAATCAATGGAATCTTTTAAAGGAGATGATTAATCTGTCTAAATATATTGTGGTTACTGGTGGTGTGGTAAGTTCAATTGGAAAAGGAATAACTTCAGCTTCAATTGGTAGAATTCTAAGATCATATGGAGTGGATGTTACAGCAATCAAGATCGATCCATACCTTAATTGGGATTCTGGAACTTTAAACCCCTATCAACATGGAGAAGTTTTCGTTACCGAAGATGGTATGGAAACAGACCTGGATTTAGGACACTATGAACGCTTTTTAGATGTGAATCTCTCCGGTAAATCGAATATCACCACAGGCAAAGTATATTCTTCGGTTATTGATCATGAACGTAAAGGAGATTACTTAGGCTCCTGTGTGCAAATCATTCCCCATATCACAAATAAAATAAAGGATATGATTCGAAAAATAGCCAACGAAAGCCATGCGGAAGTTGTCCTGGTAGAAGTGGGTGGAACTGTAGGGGATATTGAAAGCCAACCATTCCTTGAAGCACTGCGACAGCTTAGAAACGAAGAAGGTCATGACAATGTTATGGTTGTACACGTAACCTATGTACCCTATCTTAAAGCTGCTGGTGAATTTAAGACAAAACCCACTCAGCACAGCACTAAAGAACTCAGAAGCACGGGTATAATACCGGATATGATTATTTGTCGCTCGGAGTTACCTATGGATCAGCCTCTGAAAAATAAAATATCTCATTTCTGTGACGTGGAAAGGAAAGCTGTGATCAACACACCGGATGTGCACTCAATTTATGAAGTACCCCTGATCTTGAATGAGGAACATGTGGGAGAGTATGTAATAAACCGTATAAAAATCGAAACCGGTGAACAGGACTTGGATGAATGGAAAAAAGTGGTTAATGCCCTCCAACAGGACGAATATCAGGTGAGTGTGGGCATTATAGGCAAATACGTTGAACTGGAAGATGCTTATATGAGCATCAGAGAATCTCTAAAACATGCAGCAGCCCATTTGGGAATAAAGGTAAATATTGAATGGATACAGGCGGAGAATAAAATCAATGAACAAAAAATTAGCCACCTAGATTCTATTCTTATTCCTGGAGGTTTTGGGGAGCGAGGCATATCTGGAAAACTTGAAGCAGTCCGCTACTCATTACAACATAAGGTCCCATTATTTGGAATATGTCTTGGAATGCAGTGCATGGTAATTGAATACGCCCGGCTCAATGGACTTGAAGACGCACACAGCACAGAATTTAACCTTGAAACTCCTTATCCAGTTATTGATCTAATGGAAGAACAAAAAAAGATTAAAAATATAGGGGGAACCATGAGGTTGGGTTCCTATACCTGCCAACTTAAAGACGGAACCATGGCTAAGGAAGCCTATGGTGAAGAAGAAGTGAGCGAACGCCATCGCCATCGCTATGAATTAAACAACGACTACCGGACAATCTTACAAGAAAAAGGACTGATAATTTCTGGAACTTCACACGACGACTTTTTGGTGGAAATGGTTGAGTTGAAGGATCATCCATGGTTTTTGGGCTGCCAATTCCACCCTGAATTTAAATCACGACCTAACAAGGCCCACCCCATCTTTGTTTCATTCCTGGAAGCAGCACTTCTTAATCATAAACAAAAATCAATAAATTAACGCGAATTCAAGGAAAAATGAATAATAAAAATCGAGGATTTAAATGATGGTTGAAATCCCTTTAATAACCACTTTCATAGCCATAGTAGCTTGTCTTTATGCCAGTTACTCTGATCTTAAACGTGGAATAATACCTAACAAACTTACTTTCCCCCTTATTGCTCTGGGAATAATACTCAACGGAATTTATGCATTTATGATCGGGGAAATATGGTTTATTGTAATATGTTTGGTGATTACAGGAGTGGTATTTGCCTTAGGTTACGTTTTCTGGAAGATGGGTGCTTGGGCTGGGGGCGATGTCAAACTTTTCACCGCTCTGGCAGCACTTCTACCTGTTTCCCCCTTATTACTATCTTATAATATGTTCGGTGTGCACTTCCCTGTTGAAGGAGTCTATCCATTCCCTTTAACCTTAATTATTAACAGTATTTTATCTGTTTTCCCATTTATCCTGATATATGTCTTATACGTGATTTTGAGGATTAAAAAGCATTTAATTGGCGAGTTATTTTCACCAATAACCGAAGATTACAAAAAAAATTTTGTACTCACACTGGTAATGACATCATCAATAACAATAACCATGTTTGTAACTCAAGAACTACAGCTGCAAATCGTGATAATATCAATGATATTAATGATTTTACTAACACTGGTAATATCCAGGCTACCTAACCAAGTGAAAGCAGTTTTAGTATCATTAGTAGTTGTTGCCTCGCTTTTTTATAATTTAGAAATAACTATTTACAGTATCATCCTGTTGTACATCACCATGACTGTTATCAGGCTCATAAGGAAGTTTTTATCTTCCATAAATAAAGAAGCACTCCAGGATGAATATCCGCTGGAAGAACTTTCAGAAGGAATGATACCCGCCTATAATCTTTATCAACGCGATGATAAGGTTTATGTGGATGATAAAAGTTTTGTTGATAAAATAACAGAGGCAATTAAAACCAAAGACATTAGCCTAATTACCACACCAATGGGAAAGAATTTGATTACAAATTTAGCCGCAGGATTAACACTTGATGATATTGAACTCCTTAAAAAACTGCATAGTGAAGGGAAAATATCTAATAAATTCAAAGTCAAAAGAGGAGTTCCTTTCGCGCCTTCAATCTTCATTGGACTATTAATATCCCTTTTTATTGGAGATTTGTTAGCTATTCTGCAAATGATCATTTCCTGGATAATTTAATAATTGTAATCCCATTTATACTGCAAAACCACGTCAAAGATAGCCAGGTAGATTGTCAATGAGCAACTAATGTTGTACCAATATTTATATAAATGCTCAGTCATAAATCATAAAATAATAGTGATTTATATGGATGATTAATATGGAAAATAAAGGACAAATATCTGCAGAATATTTACTAACCGTAGTAGTAATTTTGATAATATTAGCTTCTGTTTCCATACCATTAGTAGGTAAATCAGTTGATGACACTATGGATATTTCTCAATCAGCAGATGTTGACAACGCAGTAAACAGCATAGCTAATGCAGTGAACTTGGTTTATGCTAACGGTCCCGGTGCAAAAAGAACCATCAGTATTTATATGCCTATTTCCCAAACTTTAACAGCAGAAGGGGGAAATCTTCAAATGAACGTGCCTTTAAAAACGCCTTTAAATGGAGAATCTTCCAAAAAAATAGCCGCCAACATAAATTATAATGTTACTATAAACAATCCTACATTCTCCAAAGGATGGCATACCGTTACTGTGACTTGGCCTATTACTGCTGAGGATTATCCTCCAATTACCATCAGCCACTAAACCGATAGTTAATAAATGGTGTAACCAGATAATTTAATTAACTATTTATTTTTATTTTATCTGACAAACTACAAGTTATAATATAATAATAAAAAAATTAAAGTGATAATATGGGGATATTCAGTAAACTAGGAGATGCCATACTGGGATTTTTTTCAGTTCTGGGATCTGTGATTCTGGCAATACCACAGATTCCTCAGAAACTTCGAAATATCAATCAAAACCGTGTGAAAGAAAAAATTGTTTCTGAAAACTTGAAGAAAAATGTTTCCCAGGAAAAAGACAATTTGGGAATTGATGAAAAAACACCCCATAGTACCAGTAACGATTACGGAAAAATTAAATCAAAAGAAACTCCTGCAACAGATAAAGAAGATTCAGACGTTATCCTCATTTCTGCTCCATTTACATCCAAGGAAAAGGAAGATACTATCTTTCGTCTGCAAATATTATCAGCTGGATTTCTCATTTTATCAGTGTTAACCTTGCTGAGCTTCATACCCACCGTTTTATACGCGATCATATCTATCCTATTAGTAGGATTTATTCTTTATACCCTATTTAACCGGGTTAAAGTTATGTATGGCCCTGAATTTCCAGCATATAGGGATTTTTTCCTTATGTACATTGCAGTGGGTATTGTGCTGGTCTTAGTAGGCACCAACCCTACCTTGATAATTACATTTTCATGGAGTTACTTCCCATCCTTAACCATCCTAATATTTTCAATGATTGCTGTTGCAGTGGTTTACCTTGTCTTTAGGATTAGGTACCACCGTGACTTCACATATGGAGTTGTTGTTGAAACTGGGGAAAAAATGGCCTATGTGAAGGTAGAATATGACATACGGTCCAATGTTAAGCCAGATATATATATAGTTGACAACAGTTACGGTGCATCCAGTGGTAACTTGGTAAAACTAAAAACAGAAAATAAGGTTTTGAGTAACAGTGGCAACAAACCCATTAGCATAATAGAAACCGTAAACAAGATTTAATATTTATCTTTTTTAGTGAATTTCACGTTAGTTAAAACATATTTTATTCTCTTCTAAGAAAATAGGACAAGCTAAATTATTTTCAAATCAAAGGAAGTTAAAGATGCTTAATATCTCGTCTAAACATCCTCGTTACAATTCCCTTATATTAAGGGAAAAAATGGCTAAGGCTTACCAGGAAGGAATCCTTGCAGACACTGCCTTAATCGCTCATGGGAGGGGTGAAGCCTTTGACTATATTTTGGGTGAGAAAACCAACCAAGCCGGAATTGAAGCCATTCAAACTGGAGTTTCTGCATTGTTACTGGCTGAAAATCCAGTAATATCTGTTAATGGGAATACTGCTGTTCTTACAGCTGAACATCTTGTTGAATTATCCCGTATAATTCCAGCCCCCATCGAAATTAACTTATTCTATCGCACCCCACAAAGGGTTGAGAAAGTGGAGGAACTATTAAAAAATGCAGGTGCAACAAAGGTTCTAGGGGGAAAAAATGATGACTACCTCCCTATTCCCGGACTGGAAGGACCCCGTTCACGCGCACATCCAGAAGGTGTACACCAGGCAGATGTGGTTCTAGTACCATTAGAAGATGGTGACAGGGCACATGCACTGGTATCATCAGGGAAAACAGTCATAACCATTGATTTAAATCCTTTATCTAGGACAGCTCAAACATCATCCATAACCATAGTTGATAACGTGGTTAGAGCCATACCTTTAATGATTCAGGAAGTTGCCAAACTAAAAAAATATTCCAGAAAACAGTTAACCAGAATTGTTAATGAATTTGACAATTCTGAAAATATTTCTAAATCGTTAAACTCAATATCCCAACATTTTAAACAGGATGAATGAACATGAAAGTAATTGGAGTAACAGGAATGCCAGGATCTGGTAAAAGCGTGGTTTCTAGAGTTGCAGAAAAGAGGGGGATGGAAGTAGTAAAAATGGGTGATGTGATAAGGGAAGAAGCCCAACAAAGAAATGAAGACCCAGGAATTGTGGCAGTCCAATTACGCGAAGAATATGGTGAATATGTGGTTGCCAATCGATGCGTGGATATTATAAAGAATTTAGCTAAAACTTCGGCATTTAATTCTAAACCCAAGGTAGATAAACCCCAATTGTTCCTCATTGAAGGTATTCGTAGCCCATGGGAAGTTCAAATATTTAAAAAAAATTTCAAAGATTTTAAAGTAATAGCTGTCCATTCTAAACCAGAAACCCGTTTTTTAAGGCTGAAAAAAAGGATGAGATCCGATGATTCGGCAGATTCCAAAGAATCCTTAGAACGAGACCAACGAGAACTGAAATTTGGAATAGGGGAAGTTATCGCAAATTCAGATTATATGGTAATTAATGAAGGTAGTTTAAACAAATTTAAAAAAACTGTTCAGAGGATAATTGAAAATGAATTGTAAAATCGAAGCAACAACAACTGTAAACCCCACCGAAAATCTGAACAAAGTTATTGAGGCACTTTCCAACATATTTGACTATGATGACTTGTTTATAACCAAAAACCAGGTTACTGTGACTGGAAGTTCTTCTTCATTGGTCTTTTTTAGAGAATTCCTTGAAAAACAACAAATTAGAGACACCACACGTCAAATACTCTTAAAAGTATTAAATCAGGATTCTGATAAAATTAAATTAAAAATAAGCAAACAAGCTGCTTTTGTAGGTAAAATTAACATTGTTGAGGAGGATTTATCTTCCCTGGGAGAAATAGAAGTCATAATTCATACTGAAAATCCAGAAGAATTTATTGAGTGGCTATGCAACTATGACCATTAATATATTTTTTTTATAATCATGCTATGTTATTTTATGCATTAAATTAAAATATCAGGAAAAATGGACAAAATTAGTCTTTATCCTCCAACATAGCATCTTCAATAACCATATATCCATTATCCTTATTCCAGACCTTTCTATATTTCAATATATTGAGTTTTTTTTTAAATATTGGACCGTTAAGTACCAGTGTTTCAGCTTCACCACCTTCAAATGCCAAGTGGAATCCGTATTTATCATGAAGTTCTTTTAACTCTTCCAATAGATCTTCATCGATTATTCTCCCTAACCATGATTCATCCAGTCCATCTGCAGATACACTAGTAATCATAACTTCAAATCCCAGTTTGATCACCTCACGCATATACTCTTCCGGGTCAAGGTGCCAGAGGGGAAAATGAGATTCTATTCCTATTTCTTGACAGAGGAGATCGATACGTGATTTTTGATAAGTTGAAGCAATTGCTCCTGTGAATATGGCCCCAATACCCTTATCTTTAAGTTTTAGGAGAGCATTTTTAAGGTCTTTTAATTCTTCCTCCTTTTTTCCAGGGGTTTCAACATGCATCAAATCTATTTCTAATGCATTGGAAAGCAGTGGAGTAAGGTGGATATTTGGAACATGAAACATGTAAGAGTGAGGATTGGTTGAAAAAACACTGAGAAGGTATTCCACTGGCCATCTGTCCATGATAGCTTTATATGTGGCCATTATACTATCTTTACCCCCAGAAAAAAGTATTGCTGCTTTCATGTCCAAAATCCCATTTAATTAAATCGGTGTTTCATCTTCATTCAGCGATCAATATAAAAATACTATTAAAATTTATAAAAAAATTAATTAACTATCTTTTTTTAGCAAACGACCTACAATGGCTTTCAATCCTTGAAGAATGGTGTCAATGAACATTCCTGCTAGACCCACAACCACGCCAAAAAATCCGCAGAATAAAATAACATTGTTATTTGGGGGGAGGGTTTTTTTAAGGGTTTGAACTTCTTTTTCTACCGGACCACTGATCCCATTTACTACTACTTCACCTTGAGGTAATTGTCTGACAACATCATCCACCTTTGATGCATCTACCACTACCTTAACTTCGACAATGCTAAATCTGATGTCAATACCACTAACCAAGTTCATCCAGTTTTTGAGTTTTTTGATCACCACAGTGGGGTCACTACCCGGTTCTAATTCAACCATAATCGTTTCATTGGAAACTATCTTGCCTGAAGTTATGTTACTAACGGCAGTGGTCATTCGCGACTCCAAACTACTTTTCCAGTCACTATTAATATTAGTTGTTTTAACAGTTATCTTACCACTTTCAACACTTAAAACTCCTGGAATTCCTTTAACATCAGCAATAGCCCGATTAACATCACTATCTGTGGAAATATTTAGGGTGACAACTTCTTGCTGGTCACTGGAGGACATGTAAACAGCCCGGGCCATATCCGGAAGATCATCATATACTGGTGCGATGAAAAATGCCCCTCCAATCAGGCCTACCACAAAACCCAAACCTACCACAAACAATAGATTTTTTTTACCTATTAACGGTGTTAAAAGTGCAGTGGAAAATACAAAGGCCATAAGAATAAAAAATAGTACAATCATTAAAATTACAAATAGTGTTTCCATGGTTTCATCTCTAGATAGTCAGGCTTTATCTGTGAATTGTCAAATATTTAGAAATTTTTGTGATTTAATTATTTCTTAGTGGATCCACAAGTCAGGTTAGTTTAACAATTCTCCCCGTGTTTACATCAACATAAACTGTTTTTGAGGGTTGAGAACTTTTTGTTAATGGAACGATCCAGACAACAACTGTGGTCTGATTTAGCACTATGGTCCCATGCATTGGTTCTGACGCAGAATACCCTGAATATTCAGCTAAAGCTATCTGTTTAGCCTTATCCGAAGATATTAAAAAAGTATTAGTATTATTTTCACTTGTATCCGCAGAATTGTTAGATTCGTTAGAATCAAGAGAATGTTTGTTAACAGGTGCAGGCGAAGTAGGATTGTAAGATTCATTCGAACTGGTTATGTTTGGTTTGGTTTGAAATGGATTATATGCGTAAGCTACCAGGATGAAAACCACAACAGCCACGATAATCAGTGCCTTTTTCTCCCAACCTTCACCGAGATCAATATCCATAGCAATACCTTTTAATGTTCCAGTATTTTAATGTTACACTAATTCTATGATTTGAATGATATTTTACCATTTTTGTTTGTTATGGTTACTACTTTATCAGTAGAGGAACTGGTGACAGAAAAAGTAGTGAGATCTGTGGGAATTACAGGAATATTAATTGTTTTTCCCTTAACCTTGACATCAATAGAATCAGTGGCATCATTAACAGTGAATGTTGTGGGAGGGACAGTTAAGTCCCCTGGAATTGTAAAGTTAGCAGTATAGCCATTTCCAGCAACATGTACTGCGTTTATAGCACTAGCATATTTTTCACCAACAACTCTAGCCTTACTTATATCTGCTGATTGTGTCTGGCTCATTCCATCAGAAACCAGTGCAAGCATGCCTGCCATAATAAATAGGACAACAAATGATATTAATAAGAATTCAGCACTAATTTGTCCTTTTTTGTCGGGATACAACTTTTTCACCTATATTATGGGATGTTATTACTGTAAGTATGTAGCAGTTCGAAACGATTTTTGTACGTTGTCGAGAGATAGAATACAGCACCCCTAGAATCAAGATACTCATTGTTTCTAAGCATTATACGAGTGCCTGTTACTGGAGGTTCTGCAAAGTACTCAATATCTACCGCAGATATAGTTTTGCCTTGGTGAATGTCACTTAATGGATCACCAACTACAAAAGTACTCAAGCGGGTGTCAGCTTGCTCACCAGCTATTTGACTTCCCTGTAATCTTTCAAAGAAGTTAAGTCCATCCGGGTTTGGGAAATATTGTGGCATGCCAGGAATATTCTCAGGATTGCCTGTGCCGTTTAAACATTCTCCTAAGTTCTCAATTTTGACATTATCTATGTCTACTCGATCAGCAAAGTGGAAAATTTCTGTTCCACCATATGATTTTTCATATTGAGTATAGGGATAAATAGCATTTCTAATTCTAAAACTGCTTTTGATCCATATATAAGGATCTTCCATACCAACAATAGGAGCATAACCCCTTATTTCAGGTAATGTCCCCTCATAAACCTGACCTTCCTGTTCAACCTTTATAGGTACCCCTGCTTTCACCACAACATAGAAACCATAGGGATCACCCTTGCCATAGGCATCAACCTGGGATACTTCAATATCAGACGCAGTGAAAATGTTATCCATGGTGAAATTAGAAGTATTAACTGGGATTTGTTTATTGTTAATTGAAATATTTCTACCAGTTTCCCTAGACAGCTTACTGCACGAATCAATGACATGTTCACTTAGTTGACCAGCAACCACTTCTCTGACGTAAAGTTTACTATCAGGAAGGAAGTTCTGTCGGTCAATAACCGCCCGAGTAACATTATAGGCACCCCAACGCCCTGAATCACCTGCACCATACTTTATATAAGTGTAAACAGAAGAAACAGTACCTCCTGTAACATCACTACCTATGGTGATGGTGGAAAATTGATTGACCTCATCAACAACATCCCCAAAGGCCACCGCTAAAATTATCACGGGTATCATTAGCAATAATGCTACTGGAGTGATGGTATAACCCTTTTCATCCATTTTATCAAATTCCTATTGTTTAACATTTTTCATGTAAATTCTATTGTTTCCATAACTTTAACCTGATGGTAACTGCATTGGGCGTGTTACCAGCAAACAGGGCAGAAGTATGCACATCATCAGGATTAACTCCAGGATATTTCTGAAGCAATATAGCTGTAGCATTAGCCATGGCATCTTGAGGATTTCTACCCATCCCTGCAGACCACTCATTCTGGATTTGAGGATTAATTACAGCAATCCTGGTACCTGAGAATATGGCGGCATTAGCATCATAATCACCAGACTCCCAAGCGTTAGACGGTCCATCAACTCTGACTTTTATAGAATAACTTCCAGGTCTGAGGGTGTAGTTCCCTACAGTTGAATTAGAGGTTGTAATTTTGTGAAATTTCTTCTGAACATCCAATTCAGCCAGATCTAAAGCAAATGGTACAGGACCCTGATATAAGATTTGATTTGTGTCACCATACCGTATCGTGACTTGTCGAGTGTTTAGTCCCACACCCATAAACATCATGGCTTTTTGGCTGTCAGTAGTAAGTCCAAAGGATCTGGTTTGTTCTTCAACACTATTACGAGATTGATGACTGTTAAATGGATAAGTACTCCATCTTACCTTGTAAGGGCTGGTGAAAACCTTAACATACGAATCTTCGATACCACAAAGGTCGTAATCTGATGATGGAACATCATCAAAGACAGTTACCCTCACTTTGTTATTGGCACCGGTTCTTAATTGATCTCCAAGATATATGATTCCAGGGAGGTTACCATAACCATCTGTCCGGTCACTGTAAGTAATTCCATCTACATTAAACGAATTGAAAACTGTTCGCCAATTACGGGATTGACTATCCCATACCTCTACCAAAGCACCGTCATTTGCCCCCCAACTGTTAACAACCACATAAGCATCTAAAAGGTTAGTATTGGAGGGTATAGGAATGTCACGAACAACACTCACACCAGTTCCATGGCCAGTCCCAGTGACTCCTGGTAAACTAGTAATCACAAAAGGAATTCCATTGTCAAAACCATGATCACGGTTCCGCAAATTATTCCAAGATACCGCTCTTCTGTAATTGAAATTAGTCAATGTCCCTGAATCTAAATCAAATATCCGACCATAACCCCTTCCCCCTCCCAATTCTGCCTCGTTATACACAGCTAATCCTGCAGCATTCGCGAATGAGTAAGTATCTTCAGTAACGTTTTCAGGAATTGCAATATTGGTCGAGTAATCTGCAAGAATGGCAAACCAAGCCATATCATAAGTATTAGTAGTACCCGTTCTTGGTATAAATCGCACATAAAAATTGTTATTTGGTTTTTGCAATGATGTGACCGGTATGTCGCCCAGATAATTATACATTCGAGTATTCGTAGTGGGTCGAACATTGAGGAATACAAACTCGTTAGAATTAGCCACAAGAGCTGGTCTACTGTTTACAACTGTATTAGTCCCATAAGAAACTCCGTTACTAGTAGATGAACTACCTACCAAATATCTGGCCCCATATATCTGGGCATCCGCTGGAATGGCAAATGGAATAGTCTGGGCTGTAGATCCTCTACCCCAATACGTATAACTTCGTAACCCACTACCAGAGTTCCATGGTGAAAAATTAGTAAGCCAGTTGTGGAAATTCCACACTGTGGTGGTGAGACGGATCTCTTTATTAATGAATTCTACTGGTTCAGATTTGAACCAAGCACGCCCCCACCATCCTTCCTCTGGGCCGGAAATGACCCTTACCCTAGTGGCAATATCCTTACCAAACGATGGAGATTCGATTTCATCTGAACTATCTGCTGTGACAACATTACCTCCAACATTCATGATCGCCTCGTATCCTATTCCAGGAGGTATTGATGCGTGAATTCTCTCCTTTAAAGTAGTACTAGCTGAAGATGTTGAGCCGTTGGAAGCTTGTACAGAAGCATATTTAAGGGTGCCATCCTGTTCCATAGATTGCAACACACTGTCTCCCAGAGCCTCTAGATGCTGGTGATCTTGACCCATGTAAATAGGCAGCATGGAATAGCTTGCCACTGTTGCAGTAAACACTATAACCACTATCAAGGCTAGGGTAGAATCAGCAGTGAGTATATAACCTTTTTCATCCATAAGAATCACCTTGTCCAAACATATAATACATACTTGGCCTTAACTCCGTGAATATTTTCAGGAGTTATATCTTGAATTGGGGTTCCTTTTGGTACTCTGATAATATAGACACTGGCAGTATCTCCAAGTTGTGCTGAACGCAATGTTAGCGATACTTCAACAGAGTTCTGTTGTAAAGTTGCACCGTTTTTTAATCTTTGAACATCAGGATCTATATATCGTACCAATGTGGGAGTTGATTGAAATGCGCTTGGTGGAACTGCCACATTGTTGCCAGTAACACCATTAATTCGAACCCATGATGTTTGTGCAGTGCTAACTTTATCTGAATTTTCGACGTAAACATAATAATCAAAAGCATCAAGATAAGCCCTGTTAGTTAGAAAATAATCAGAATATGTTGGTGGCCTGGAGGACAAAAGTTTAACATTCTTAAATTCCGTAACAATATCAAATTCAGATATTGAAACTATCCGTTCTACAGCCACCACGTCAGTGGCATCCTCTTTAGTTTTAGTGTTACCTACGCTGTTAAGGTCCCGGACAGTTCTGCCATTCAGCGTAGTAATTAATAATTGATAACTGTACTGACTACCTAACATACTTTGAACATTTGCAGGCGCGATAGACCCAACCTTGTCCGTGGATAAAACATATTCAAGAGGTAATTTATTACTATTATCATACTTAGCCAAACCCACAGATTTTAGTTGAGAAGCGCCCAGAGTCTCCCAATTATAAGGATTTCCAGATGTTTTTAAAAGAGCATTACTAGTATCTTGAGCAGATCGTTCCATTGAACTCCTATAAACAACATCCTGCGTATCGTACATAATATTACCCATATTAGCAGCAACTAAGCCCAAAATGATGGTAATTGGGATTAGTGCTAGTAATAGGTCAAGCGAAAATGCTATTCCTCTTGAATCTTTTTTAAATAATTTCAGGAAAACCCCTCTCCTTATATCTGCATTCAAACTTATTATATAATTATCAACTAGTTATTACCCTATTAAAACCTATTAATATAATATTCTATAACTTGTGTATTCTATAAACTATTTATTTATTTAACTATATAACTTTTTGAATTAATCATACTCACAAATCATGATAGGTACTTTAATAAAGATGAAGAATATCATGATAATATACCATATTATTTATTAGATACGAAGATATATTTAAATAATGACAATATTATAAAGTATCAAGTTAGATCAAATGAAAAGTTCAATGTTTTATTAAAAGGATACGAAAGGAATTGATTCCCATGGATGAAAAAGGACAATTATCAGTAGAAGTAATCCTTTTTGTAGCTATAATCCTGTTTATTGTGCTTGGGGTTGGCGTTTTTGTTAATGAACAGAGCGTAAAAAATAGTATAGCAACTGCAACTAGATTTGGAGCTGAAAACGGCACAACTGAAATGGGAATTAGCAATCCAGGAACGTTACCAGTCAAAGTTAATAGTATCCAAATGGATGGAACCCAAAAGGTTACTATTCATCTTTCGCGTGAAGTGACTCAAAATGAAAAAAATGCAATTTTAAAGAGTGTGCAAAGATCCCTTAGTTCACAAGGATATAGTAGTGTAACAGTATTTATTAGTTATTAGTTAAATCGCACACTAACACACACAGGATCAGGACATGCAATTCACTGCTAAAAGGTGAATAGAAATCTAAATTAATGGATAATAACTAAAATTAAGCATTCTATCAGTATCTTACCAAATGTTATCGTAGGCGATGTTCATGGATGAAGATGTGACCATAAGCAAACCAAAAAGTTCTAAACCTGAGAAGAAAAGAAACATAAACACGTGGGGCATTTACTTTAGCTTATTCTTTATCATAGTTGGCCTGGTTTGGTATGGTGTTAATATGGGAGTCATACCCATCAGCTTCCTCCAGGAACAAGCAGGCCCCATCTTGTTGGTTATAATCGGAATCATTATTCTCATTAAATCATTTTAATCCATAATGCTTTGGAAAAAAATAATTAAATTTCCATCACTGGGGTTAAACTAAAAAAAATATTAAGAAATAATTTTAATACTTATTCTATGAATTTTTGAGGTTTTAATATGAAAAAATTACTAGAAAAACTATCTAACGCTTCAGGCGTGTCTGGATTCGAAGATGAAGTTCGAAACATAATGATGGACGAATTAAAGGGACATGTGGATGATTTAGAAATTGATGAAATGGGTAACCTTATCGCCTTAAAAAAGGGAAACCCAGATGGGAAAAAAGTGATGTTAGCTGCCCACATGGACGAAATTGGACTTATGGTAAGATATGTTGATAAAAATGGATTCATAAAGTTCTCCAAACTGGGTGGAATCAACGACCAGATGTTACTTAATCAGGAAGTTTACATCCACAGCCAGGGAGAAAAAGTCATTGGGGTAATAGGTAGCAAACCTCCACACAGGATGAAAGCTTCTGAAAAAAAGAAACCAGTAGAATATGAAAATATGTTCATTGATATTGGTGCTTGCAGTAAGGAAGATGCGGAGCAAATGGTTAATGTGGGTGATCCCATCACCATTAAACAGGAATTTACAGAACTGAAAAATGATCTGGTAATGGGAAATGCCATGGACAACAGAGTGGGCTGTGCCATTCTCTTGGAGGTTATGAAACGAGCCAGAAGCAATGCCAACATTTATGGTGTGGGCACAGTTCAGGAAGAAGTGGGTCTTAAAGGTGCGAGAACTTCTGCCTACCGTATCAATCCGGATATGGCATTGGCCCTAGACGTAACCATATCTGGAGACCATCCTGGAATAAAAGAAGAAGAAGCACCAGCAAAGGCAGGTGAAGGCCCTTGCATCATACTCACTGATGCCAGTGGAAGAGGAATTATCACCCACCCCAAAATAAAAGAACTGTTGATAGATGTGGCCCGAGAAGAAGAAATACCATACCAGTTAGAAGTAAGTGAAGGAGGCACCACTGATGCCACTGCTATCCATCTCACCAGAGAAGGTATCCCTACAGGCGTTATATCACCACCATCTAGGTATATACACACCCCGGTTAGTGTGGTAAATATAAAAGATGTAGAAAACGCTGTAAAACTTATATTGGCTGTTTTAAAAAAGATCTAACCTATTAATCTTAGTGAGGGAGATCAAAAAGTAATGGTTGGGGAAGATCAGAGTAATGGAATAAAATAATTGCAAGGGAATAGATGAATGAAATAGAAATTATTAATATATTAAGCCATTGTTGAGGGTGTTAAATGGATAAAATAATATTGTTGATGATTGTTGGCCTGTTAATAATTGGGGCTATTGCTCTAAATGATATCTTAAACTCACAAGATACAAACAATTCACCAACAGCCCCCCCAGAAAGACAAACCTATAATAACCCCAGTTCTGATGATCCATTGCCCAACAACACTACAGAAGTCATTACAAATCCGCCAATTCCACCCAGCCAAGTTTCACAATGCTAACAATAAATACAAGCTCTAGTAATGTACTATTAACAAATTTAACGCTAATTTATACTATTAAACTTATGTAATCGTTTAAAAAAAAAAAATCAACTTCTTAAGCATCTAATTTAATCATTACTTTCCAAACTGGAGATAATTTCAATGCCATTATCATTAATTTCATAAGTCAGGAACTGAGTAGGTGTCTTGGTGCTTCTCATTTTCACAAAATCCATCACTCTCTCCCTTCGACCGGTGTATGGATTTTCTCTTTTCATAAGTTTAATTGCACCATAAACAGAAAATAGTGCAATTTCATTAAATTCTTTAGAAGTAGCACTGTCTAATATAACCAGAGAAGTGATATTTCTTTGTTTTAATTCGTAAATCAGAAGATCAAAACGATCCCTAAATTCATAAGGGTTAAGTTTAGCTGTATAACTACCTATATTGTCTATTACTACTGCTTCTGTGTTTTCAGGCAGATCTTTGATGAAATTTGAGAAATTCCCCTTCATTGCTTCTGCATCTATGCTGATCTCTGCCTCGGTCACTTTAGCTCGAACACCAGCCAGTTCAATGAAACGTAACAGTCCGCTGTCTGTGAATGATTGAATGTTCCAGCCAAATGTGGACCCCTGAGTATAAAGGTCCTTAGAATCCTCTTCAGTTGTGATGTATACGGTTTTAATGTTCTGTCGGCAACAGGAAAGTGCGAACTGTAAGCCCAATATTGTTTTCCCAGAACCTGCGTTTCCTGTGATAAGTACTGTTTTACCTCTTGGAAGTCCGCCTGTGAACTTATCAATACCTTTTAATCCTGTTTTTATTCGTTCCAAAATAATAAACCCCCTTAAATATGTATCAGACTTATTTTATTAATTATTATCTTCTTCTACTCCTCTTTAGATTATTGCCTAAAAATTTTTTTTTTTAGGCGTATTAAATTCTTATTGTAAATTTGAAATAAAGTAATGATTTTGGTTGTGATCCATCAAAGTCAGATATATAATTATTAAGACATTGCGGATACCTAAAATAGTTTGAAATCAAATGAACAATCTTTATTACCATTTAGTATGCACTTGTTTTGTTCTACATTTCCTTTTAGTGAAGTCCAAGTGAAACTACGTATTATTATGGCCCTGCATATTAAGCAAAAAATGGGGCTGGCACTGGTTTCACTCATCCAGGGACAGTTTCCCAAATAAAGATAATTTTTGCCATGTTCGAAATTCATATCCGTGTTAGTAACAATGCCTAAATTAGACATAAATTCACTAATCCAGGAAAGATAACATTGAAATATAACTTCTTGGGATGATTGTGATTTATCTTCCGAGTTCACACCTTTATTAATCTGGCATTTTTCCATTTCCTCCAGGAATAGGGGTTTCATGTGTTTTTCAAACCTATCCCCAAAACTTTGGACAATATTATTTCTAATTTGTGGTGGGATGTTAGAAGCAAATATTGGTAAAGTACTGAGAATGAAACCAGAAAGTTCTCCTCGGGCTTTGTCTTTAAGTAATGCTTCTCTTTCTTTGGCTTCCTTCCTGCGCTGGGTTACATCCCGGAATACCAGAGCCACGCCTATAATGTTACCTTTTTCATCCTTTATAGGAGCACTACTATCATCAATAGGAATATGATGCCCTTTTTTATTAATTAAACAAACTTGGAGTGGTAGTCCAATGATCGCATCGTTTTCAACCACTTTGACAACAGGATCATCCACGATGGAACTGTTATCTTCATTAATTACCTTGAATATCTCGTTTAATGGTCGGCCAATGGCGTCATCATGATCCCAACCTGTTATCTCACAAGCCACTGGATTCATGAATTTGATTTTGCCATCTTTATCAGTGGCTATAACGGCATCTCCAATACTTTCCAAGGTTGTTGACAGCCATTTTTCGCTTTCTTTAAGTTTACTCTCCATTTGGTGTTTGTATAAAGCTACTTCAACTGCGCTATGTAATTCTCTATCATCAAAAGGTTTTATTATATAACCAAATGGTTGTGTTATTTTTGCTCTTTTCAGGGTTCTTTCATCAGAATAAGCAGTTAAATATACAACTGGAATATCATGGCTATCCCTTATCTTTTGAGCTGCCTCAATTCCATCCATTTCTCCCTTTAGAACTATGTCCATAAGCACCAAATCAGGCTTGTTTTGGGCAATATTCTCCAGGGCTTCCTCTCCTGAAGGAATTATTGCCGTGACCTGGTAACCTAAAACTTCAGCTCGGTGCTTTATATCCATGGCCACAATGCTTTCATCTTCTACAATCAATATTTTAACTTGAGACATGCCACCCCTCTATAATATTATGATTGTTATCATAATAATATTTCCCCATTAGACTTATAATATTTCTGATTTTTAATGGAAAAATACCGATTTTTAAGAAAATTGTTATCATTCGTCCCCTTGGTGAAAAAAATCGTGTATTTTAAGGGCTAAATTTTTATTTATACCTTTAACCTCTTCTATTTGTTCAAGACTAGCTGTTTTTATAGTAGTTAAGTCACCAAAATGTCTTAAAAGATTCATTTTACGTTTGGGGCCAACACCCGGTATTTCATCAAGTAGGGATCTTTCCGCATCCTTTTGTCTGAGTTTTCGATGATATGTTACTGCGAATCTATGGGCTTCATCCCTCACACTCTGAAGCAAATGCAACGCAGTAGAATCCTTGGGTAAAATGAGGGGGTTAGAAACTTCAGGTATAAATATTTGTTCAAACTCCTCAGCTAGACCAATAACTCCAGTTTTTATATCTAGTGAATTCAAAACTTCTTTTGCTACGTTAAGCTGACCACGACCTCCATCAACCATAATTAAATCAGGTGTTTTTCCGCCAGAAATAGCAAGTTTCTCATATCTCCTGGTGAGAACCTCACGCATCATGGCATAGTCATCAGGGCCTGGAGTTTTTAGTTTAAACTTGCGATAATGGCTTTTTTTTGGCTTTCCATCTTCGAAAACCACCATGGAGGCTACTGCCATCTTTCCTCCCAGGTTGGAAACATCAAAGGCTTCTATTCGGCGGGGGATTCTGGAGATTTTTAGATATTTTTTAAGATCAAGTAACGCTACCCTGGCTTGTTTGTAATGATTTGTAATAATTTTCGCATTTTTAGTTACCATTTGAACTAATCGATGTTCTAAACCTTCTTCTGGCACTTTTAATGATATTAAATATTTTTTTGGATGTTTATCCGGATTTTCTTCATTCATTTTCTCGGAGAGCCATTTGGTAATCAGTTTCTCATCCGGGATCATTATCGGTAGAAGAATCTCAGCAGGCACTGATCTAGGTCCGGAGTAGTACTGTTTAATGAAAGCACCTAGTATTTCCTGGGGATAATTATTCTGGGCGCCTTCCACAAGAAAATCCTCTTTCCCCATGATTTTACCTGATCTAACTCTGAAAACAACTACCACAACTACATCATCATTAACTGCATAGGAAATCACATCTTGATCAAGACTTCTGTTGAATTCCATCTTCTGTTTTTCCATAACTTCATCAAGTGAAAACAATTGATCTCTGATTACAGCGGCCTTTTCATAGTCATGATTCTGTGCAGCTTGTTCCATTTCTGTTCTCAGAAGTTCTAAAACTTCTTCATGACGACCTTCCAAGAATAATTTCGCTTTTTCCACATTTTTCTGATAATCCTCTTTAGTTATGTTGCCAGAGCAAGGTGCTGGGCAAAGGTCAATCTGATAATTAAGACATGGTCCATCCATCCGTTTACAATCCCTAAGGCGGAATACAGGTTTTAATAGTTTCAGGATACTTCTAACAGATGTAACATCGGTAAATGGACCATAATAAGACGAACCTTCATTTTGGAGATTGCGAGTTATTAAGAGCTTTGGATATTCTTCAGAAGTAATTTGGACGTAGGGAAATCGTTTATCATCTTTGAGACGTATATTATAGCGAGGTAAATGTTTTTTTATAAGGTTAGATTCTAGAATAAGGGCTTCTTTTTCAGTGTCAGTGACCAAGTACTCTAAATGATGGAAATGGCGCATCAAAATCCTGGTCTTCGGATCGTCCAGTTCAACTTTGAAGTAACTTTTAACCCTTTTTTTAAGGGATTTAGCTTTGCCCACATATAGAATATTGTCGTGAACATCCTTCAGAAGGTATACACCTGGTTTTTCTGGTAAATCATCAGGATTGGTAATAGTAGTTGACAAAATTGATCCTCTTAAAATGATCTTTTGAAAAATCTTGTTATTCTTCTCTTATTCAATTAAGTAGGGAAATATCATTATTATTTTTGTTTATACTGCAAAAAATTATCCCTATTTTGGGGGTATGCGACTTCAGGACGTTGAACTGCAAAAGAATTTTCCAAATCATTACACATATCTTTAGCCATATTTAGTGGGATTCCAAGTGCCATGAAATCTGTTGGGAACCAACGATTTCCAGTAGGATCAGTAGGACCTATGAAAGCAGCATTTGTTGGTGTTTTTTCAGCTAAATGTGCAGGATAAGTGATCATTGTTGCACAAGCAGGGCCGAAGGGACATATTATTGATTCAAATGGATTTATTGTTCTGAAATGAATCAAACTGCATAGGTTCCGGATTTGTTGTCCATTACCAAAACAGAGCAAAGAATGAATAATAGGATCTTTAATACCAGGGCCACCCTCAAAATTTTCCAACTGTTCGTCTTGACTGAATTTGTCACAAGGTTTCACAACTAAATTTTTCCTTGGTAAATTAATTGGGCCAATTGATTCGGCAAATTTCTCAAATAATTCCGGGCTGGCTTTTAAGTATTCAGCATCTCCCCCTCTGAAATCTTCGTGTCCAGTGGATACAAAGTATTTTATGTGGGGTGATAGTTTTTTTGAAAACCCCAACCAAGTAATGCCTCCTAAACAAAAGCCTTTAAGACAATCTGGGCCTATATAAAGTGCAGGTGTATTTTTATCCATTGCAACTGTCAGTATAGCTTTAGCAGCGCATTTATCAACTGAGACCATTGGTACTGCATCTTGAGGAATTTCATCCTGAAAATATACGCATAATGGTGCAATTTCAAGCATTCCGGCTCGCATCAAAGATTCGCCTATTTTTTTAATGGAAATCGACATTTGGAATCCCCCTGAATTTATGGAAAATTGCATGTGATATTCAATTAATAAAAATTAAGGTTACTCTTCTGGATTAAGATAGTTAAATATAATATCTGGGAAATGGGATTATACGAACAGTACATGGATCAGTGAATTATATATAATATATGGGAAATAGAATTTAATGTAATTTTGAGCCAAGAAAATCTTTAATCTGTTTTTAGGTTTATTCATGATCTTTATTAATATTTTGTTTTTTCAAGAGAGGATTGATCAATGAGAGAATTTGAACTTTTGTCGAGTTATAAGCCTTTAGGAGACCAACCCAAAGCTATTAAATCTTTGTCTGAAGGTGTTTGTAGCGGGATGAAACACCAGACCCTTTTAGGAGTTACTGGTTCGGGAAAAACGTTTTCAATGGCCAATGTTATTGAAAACGTGCAGAAACCCACTTTAGTAATATCTCACAATAAAACATTAGCAGCACAACTCTATGAGGAGTTTCGAGAGCTTTTCCCTAATAATGCTGTGGAATACTTTGTCAGTTACTATGATTATTATCAACCGGAAGCTTACGTTCCCCAGACAGATACTTACATTGATAAAGAATCATCCATCAATGAAGAAATCGATATGATGCGTCACAGCACAACCCAATCACTTCTCAGCAGGGAAGATGTTATTGTTGTGGCTAGTGTGTCATGTATTTATGGTATTGGTGCTCCAGAAGACTACGGAAATCTGGTACTCCTACTAGAAGTGGGGCAACAAATAGATCGGGAGGAAATACTCTCGAAACTGGTTGAAATGCAGTATGAACGAAATGATATTGATTTTACCCGTGGAAAGTTCAGGGTACGTGGCGATGTGGTGGAGATCTTCCCTGCTCAGGGGAAAACCCCCATCCGAGTAGAGCTTTTTGGAGATGAAGTGGACAGATTATCATTCATTGACCATGTAAGAGGTCAAACCACCAGTGATCTGGAAAAAGTAGTGATATTCCCTGCAAAACACTTTGTTACCACACCAGATAAAATGGAAAAAGCTTTAAAAGCGATTGAAGAAGAATTAGAAGATAGGTTAAGAGTTTTAGAGGTAGAAAATAAGCTTGTGGAAGCTCAACGACTAGAACAACGCACTAAATTTGATTTAGAGATGTTGAGGGAAATGGGTTACTGTCAAGGAATTGAAAACTATAGTATGCATATTTCTGGTCGTAAATGGGATGAAACACCCTACAGTCTACTGCGTTACTTCCCTGATGAATATTTAACTATCATTGACGAATCACATGTTACCGTACCTCAAATAAGAGGAATGTATGCTGGTGATCGGGCACGTAAAGATGTATTAGTTAATTATGGTTTCAGACTACCTTCAGCTCGTGAAAACAGACCCCTTAATTTTGAAGAATTTGAAAGTTTGCAGAACCAAGTGATTTATGTTTCAGCAACCCCTGCCCAATACGAGTTGAATCTTAGCCAACAAGTAGCAAAACAAATCATCCGCCCAACAGGTCTGGTGGACCCTGAAGTGATGATAAATCCCGTTCGTGGCCAGGTTGACCACCTTCTTGGACAAATCAGAAAAAAGGTAGCAGATGATCAACGGGTGTTGGTAACCACGTTAACCAAACGTATGGCCGAAGACCTGACTGACTATTATGCACGTGCTGGTCTAAAGGTTCGTTACCTTCACTCAGAGATAAGCACCCTGGAACGGATCGATATAATTGACGACTTGCGTAGAGGAGAATTTGACTGCTTAGTGGGAGTTAACCTACTCAGAGAAGGTTTAGATCTTCCAGAAGTGGGCTTGGTTGGCATCCTAGACGCAGATAAGGAAGGATTTCTTCGTTCTGAATCCTCATTAATACAGACCATTGGTCGAGCTTCACGGAACGTTGAAGGCCAAGTAATGATATATGCAGATGAAATGACTGATTCTGTCCGTAATGCAGTACAAATTACAAATAAAAGACGTAAAATGCAATTACAATATAATAAAGACCATGGAATCATTCCAAGAAGTACTGAACGGACTTTGAAAGAAAAAACATCTCAAAAAGATGTTATTTTGCATGATGATGTGGATAAAATGCCTAAAGATGAATTACGTCTTTTAATCAAAGATTTGAAAAAAGAAATGAAAAAAGCAGCCACCAGACTAGATTTTGAAGAAGCAGCCAGTATTCGTGACAAAATATTGATTCTGGAAGGAGTTTCAGAGTAGAGGAGTTTCATATTCATGAATAAAAAAGAAAATATTCTAATAAAAGGTGCCAGGGAGCACAATTTAAAAAATATAGACTTGAATATCCCCAGAGACAAGTTCGTAGTTATTACTGGAATCAGTGGATCTGGAAAGTCTTCTCTAGCTTTTGACACCATTTATGCTGAAGGACAAAGACGTTACGTTGAATCACTTTCAGCCTACGCTCGACAATTTTTGGGGCAGATGAAGAAACCAGAAGTAGACTATATTGAAGGATTGTCCCCAGCCATATCCATTGACCAAAAAACAACTCGAATGAATCCTCGTTCAACCGTTGGAACTGTAACTGAGATTTATGATTATTTGAGGCTCCTTTTTGCACGTATAGGTATGCCACATTGCCATCATTGCGGTAAAGCTATAAGTCAACAGACAGCCAGCCAGATTGTGGACAGCATACTCCAAGAAAAGGAAGGCAGTAAAATACAAATCTTAGGACCCCTGATACGGGACCGGAAGGGTGAACATAAAAAGGTATTCCAAGAACTACGACGGAAAGGTTTTGTAAGGGTAAGAGTTGATGGAGAAATCCAGAATCTTGACTCAGACTTCCAATTAGAAAAGAACTTTAAACACAATATTGAAGTTGTGGTAGATCGCCTGGTAATCCGTTATGACCGTGATTTTGAAAGCAGGCTGGCTGATTCTGTGGAAACTGCACTGGAATTGGGAGAAGGACTTTTAATAGTGGTTCATGGATCCTCCGAAAATGGAAAAGAAAAAATTTACAGTGAACATTTTGCCTGTACAGATTGTGGAATCAATTTTGAAGAAATAAGCCCCAGAATGTTTTCATTCAACAATCCCCATGGAGCTTGTCCAGAATGTAATGGATTGGGAAGTAAACTCGAAATTGACGCGGATCTGGTGGTTCCAGACCATAAACTCTCCTTAAACGAAGGAGCCATATTACCATGGAGCAAATCCAAACACAGAGATAATTATTATGGACAGATGTTAAAAGCAGTAGCTGACCATTATGGCTTCAGCATGGACACTCCCTTTCAGGATCTCCCCAATAAATATCAAGAAATTATTTTGTATGGATCTCCAGATAAAGTTGAATTTGTTTTCCGACGGAAAAACCGTTTGCACCGAGTGAATCGTTATTTTGAGGGTGTTGTGCGGCGTATGGAGAGAATATATATGGAAACCAAATCCAATTATATGCGCAGTTATATGGGCCACTTCATGAGTGATAGGAAATGTCCTGCGTGTGATGGTACCCGTTTACGGCCTGAAAGTCGTAGCGTGACTGTGGGAGATAAAAACATTCCAGAAGTAGTGGAAATGCCTATAAAACATTCTTATGAATTTTTCGAATCTTTAGAATTGTCAGAAAGAGACCAGTACATTGGTCATGAAGTTTTAAAGGAAATAAAAGAACGTTTAAAATTCCTGAAAGACGTGGGTTTAGATTACATAACCCTGGAGAGATCTTCAGGAAGTCTTTCAGGTGGAGAAGCTCAGCGAATTCGCTTAGCAACACAGATTGGTTCTAGATTGGTTGGTGTTCTCTACATTTTAGACGAACCCAGCATAGGCCTTCATCAGCGTGATAATCATCAACTCATAGAAACCCTTAAAAAGTTAAGGGATATTGGAAACACTCTTATTGTTGTGGAACACGATGAAGATACCATACTCAGCGCCGATTATGTGGTAGATATCGGACCCGGAGCTGGAGAACATGGAGGCTGGATAACAGCAACTGGAACTCCCCAGGAAATAATGGAAAACCCAGATTCTATAACTGGTCATTACCTTTCTCGACAAGAAAGCATTCCTCTCCCTGCAAATCGTATCAGCCCCAATGGGAACTATTTAACTGTGAAGGGTGCCAGGGAACATAACTTGAAAAATATTAACGTGAAATTTCCTATGGGAGTTTTCACTTGCATTACAGGAGTTTCTGGATCCGGTAAGAGTACTCTAATTAATGATGTTCTCTACAGAGGACTTTATGGTATCTTAAACCATAAACATTTAAATCCAGGCGAACATGATGCAATTACCGGCATAGAACATGTAGATAAAATTATCATCATAGATCAATCCCCTATAGGTCGTACTCCACGTTCTAACCCTGCTACTTATACAGGAGTGTTTACATATATTAGGGAACTATTCGCCCAGACACCCACTTCTAAGAAGAGAGGTTACAAACCGGGACGGTTCAGTTTTAATGTTAAAGGAGGAAGATGTGAAGCTTGTACTGGTGATGGTATAATCAAGATTGAAATGCACTTTTTAGCTGATGTTTACGTGCCTTGTGAAGTCTGTAAAGGTAAAAGATACAATAAGGAAACCCTTGAAATTCGTTATAAGGGAAAAAACATATCTGAAATTCTGGATATGACAGTAGAAGAGGCATTAGAATTTTTTGATAGTATTCCACGTATAAAAAAGAAATTAAAAACTTTAGACGATGTGGGTTTGAGTTACATTAAGTTAGGACAACCTGCCACAACATTATCTGGAGGAGAAGCTCAAAGGATTAAGTTAGCCAAAGAATTGAGCCGTCAAAGTACTGGCCACACACTGTATATATTAGATGAACCCACAACTGGATTACATTTTGCAGATATTAAGAAGCTCTTGCAAGTTTTAGGACGCCTACGCGATGGAGGAAACACTGTCCTGGTGATTGAACACAACTTAGACGTGATTAAAACCGCCGATTACATCATCGATTTGGGACCTGAAGGTGGAGACGGTGGGGGAATGGTGGTTGCCCAAGGTACACCAGAAGAAATTGCTACCAGCGGATCATACACTGGAGAATTTTTAAAAGAAGTGTTAAATGAATCTTCTGATTCCATAAATCCGAAAATAAGTCATGAAAAAGAGTTGAGTAAATCAACAACAGAAAATCGTGGAAAATGAGCCAAACTAGGAAAAAAAGAAATTCATTAACATAAATCTGGATTTCTTTGTCCTAAAAATATTTTTAATGCAGTTTATTTAAATTTTTTTCTTGTCGTTGTTTTCTTTCAATAACTCCCTAATTAATATAACATGTTTATTAATATATTACACCATATAAATTCTAATAAAAGATTTAACAGTGCAAAAGATTCTAAAAACATATCCTATAAAACCTATTTAGGAGTTTGCTAATTTGGATAGATGGATTTGTGGTGGAATTATTTGTATTGTAGTAATAATATGGTTAAATGTATTTGATGAGGAACATGAATCAATGAGTTTTTAAGGGGGTAAAAATGTGGTAATTAGCCCAATTCTGATTACTTTATCTGAAATAGCGCCGACGTTTAACGCTTCAAAAATACCTATCAGTGATGATCTCCTTCGTTTATTAATGCTAATTGTTGTAATTATTTTAGTAGCAATAATTGCCGAGAGAATTGAAAAAATTCGGAAACTGAATTATCTAAACGAAAAACTTAAAAAACAAAGTGAAAAGTTGGAAGATGCAAACCAAGAGTTGGAAGCATTTGCATACTCTGTTTCTCATGATTTAAGAGTTCCTTTAAGAGCAATTGATGGTTTTTCACGAATACTGATTGAAGATTATGAGGATACGCTGGACGAAGAAGGAATGCGACTTCTTAATATTGTGAGGGAAAATACTGCCAAAATGGGGCACTTAATTGACGATATTCTACTTTTATCCCGAGCCAGCCGTCAAGAAATGGTTTTAAACGAACTTGACATGGCAGCCTTGGCAAAAAGCGTTTACGATGAATTCAGTGCGGATGTAGCTGATAGAGATATTGAGTTAATTATCGCAGATATTCCTAATGCTTATGGTGACAGGGCAATGCTGGGTCAAGTATTCCAAAACCTTATTGGCAATGCTATTAAGTTTACAAAAAACAAGAACCCTGCCATTATTGAGGTAGGGGGTAAAAAAGAGGGAAAAGAAATAGTATATTTTGTCAAAGATAACGGAGCTGGTTTTGACATGAAATATATTAACAAACTTTTCGGCCTCTTCCAGAGATTACACAGCCCTGAAGAATTTGAAGGAACCGGTGTCGGACTTTCAATCGTGCAAAGAGTGATTCGACGACATGAAGGAAATGTCTGGGGTGAAGGAGCCGTTGATCAAGGTGCAACAATCTATTTCACTCTACCCAAAGACAAACCAAAAAAGAAATAATAGGCAATTGATCAATAATTTAAAAGTATATAATAAGATTTTAAAGATTTTAATCAATATGTGAAGGTGTGTAAATGGATGTTGAAGAAGCTGAAATTCTATTGGTAGAGGATAACCCCACTGATGCAGAACTTACCATGAGAGCTCTTAAAAGAAAAAATCTGGCTAACCAAGTAGTATGGGTAAAAGATGGAGCAGAAGCTCTTGACTTTATATTTGCAACTGGACAATTTGCTGAGAGAAATTTTAAAAATATTCCAAAACTAATATTACTTGATTTAAGGATGCCAAAAGTAGATGGGTTAGAAGTGCTGCAAAAAATAAAAGCAGATGAACGAACCAGTAAAATACCAGTAGTGGTTTTAACATCCTCCAAAGAAGATAGAGACATCGTTGAAAGTTACAAATTAGGGGTTAATAGTTACGTCAGTAAACCAGTGGAATTTGATGATTTCATCGAAGCAGTTTCCACACTAGGATTTTACTGGATGTTAATAAATAATCCCCCTTAGTGATGCTATGGAAGAAATAATCAGAGTATTGATCTTGGAAGACGTCCCATTAGATGCCGAACTCATTGTCAGAGAGTTAAAAAAAGAAGGCTTCGAATTTGAGAGTCATCTTGTTGAAAGAAAAGAAGATTACATTAGAGAAGTAGATGAATGGCAACCCCATATAATACTTGCAGATCACTCCCTGCCCCAATTTGATGGAGTAACAGCACTTCATATTGCCCAGGAAAAATCTCCACACACTCCTTTTATATTTGTCAGTGGAAAGATCGGGGAAGAATTTGCTGTGGAAATGCTCAAAAAAGGCGCAACAGATTATGTACTTAAACATAATCTATCTAAATTGGGATACGCTGTTCAAAGGGCTCTTAGAGAATTAAAAGAACAACTAGAAAAAAGGATGGCTGAAGAAGCTCTATTGGAGAGTGAAGAAAAATACAGGCTCATGGTGGAAAACCAGACCGACATGGTTGTTAAATTCGATCCAGAAGGAAATATTCTCTTTGCAAGTCCATCATTCTGTGAAGTGCTGGGACGCACTGAGGAAATGATTGTAAGGAGTAACTTCTTACCATTAGTGCATCAGGATGATCAGAAAAAAACTCTCCGCACCTTGGATAAACTAAATTATCCTCCATATGTATCTTTTCTGGAACACCGCCTCCTAACCATGAATGGATGGCGCTGGATCTCATGGGCAAATAAAGCCTTGTTGGATGATGATAGAAATTTAAAAGCATTTGTTGGAGTGGGTCGTGACATTACTGAACGTAAACTTGCTGAAGACAGAATAATGAGATCACTCAAAGAGAAAGAAATTCTACTACGTGAAGTCCATCATCGTGTGAAAAATAATTTACAAATCGTATCCACCCTGTTAAGCCTTCAATCATCTGAAATAGATAATAACCACATGAAAAGTCTTTACCGAGAAAGTCAGAATAGAATAACCTCCATATCATTGATACATGAAAATTTGTACCAATCCGAAGATTTAACCAATATTAACTTCCAAAACTATGTAAAAAACCTCATAGATGATCTATTCCACTCTTTTGGTGTGGACCCTGAAAAGGTTAAAATTAACATAAAAATAAAGAACGTCATAATGGGCATGGAAACTGCTATCTCCTGTGGTCTCATCATTAATGAAATGGTCTCCAACATCCTAAAACATGCCTTTCCCCATGGTGAAGGAAATATAGGCTTAGAACTGTCAGAAAAAAATAAAGACAAATATATAATGAAAATTAAAGATGATGGAAAACCATTTCCAGAGGACTTTGAAATAGGAAATACCAATACATTAGGGATAAAGCTTATTAAAAGCTTAGTAACGCAGTTAAATGGAGAAATGACAATGAATAAGGAGAATAAAGAGTTCTTGATTGAGTTTGATGAACTTAAATATAAGGAGCGGATCTAATGGCAAAGTCCCGTATACTTGTGGTCGAAGATGAAGCAATAGTTGCCATGGGCATTAAACAGAAATTGGAAGAACTAGATTATATAGTAGTAGACATCGTATTCACCGGAGAGGACGCTGTTCAAATAGCATTACGAGAAGAACCAGACCTGATTTTGATGGATATTGTCTTAAAAGGAGAAATGGACGGTATTGAAGCCGCAGCAAAAATACGAAATCAGTTAGATATCCCAGTGATCTACTTAACTGCATACTCAGATGAAGAAGTCCTGGAAAGAGCCCGCATGACCGAACCCTACGGCTATATTATCAAACCATTTAAAAAGAGCGAATTGAATGCTAATCTGGAAATGGCTTTATATAAACATACTGAAGACCAGAAAAAAAGTGAAAACCTCAAGAAAAAAATATTAGCAGATTTTTATGATTTTATCATGAACATGCCCACCTCTGCAGATCAGTCCGATGTTGAACTCAGGAACACCCTGCTAAAACTCTTCGCATCACGGCTTGAAGAGGATATGAGACCTCGTTTTGAACAAGAACTTGGAGATATTGTGGAAGAAAAAGGGATAGATGATTTAAAAGGTATTTATAATGCTTACCTTGATTGGATAGCTCAACTCTTCACCGAATTTGGTATACAAACAAAAATCGATGCTAAAGGCAAGGAATATTTCTTTATTTTTCTTAACTGCCCTTGGCTAGAAGATGCAAAGAAAAAACCAGTTTTCTGCTTGAACTGTCAAGCCATAATACAACAATCCTTTGATTGGACGGGGATGGAGGGCAAAGTGGATAAAAGAGCCACCATCGCTGATGGAAGAGAGAACTGTATCTTCAAATTCAATGTTCCATTCATGGAAAAAGAATAGAACACTTACCATTCACCAAAAATCGTTAACAGTTTACTTCACATTACTATTCTTTTTTTTCTATTTTTGGATATGTCTCACAATTTGTATTGATTATGATAAATTTACAAATGTTAAGGTGTTTTTTTTGGTTATTTAGTTTTATATGCTGTTTGGAAATCACATCGTTCAAACAAGTTTTTTTTAAAAAAACAAAAAATTTTCCCCCATATTAATTATCCAAACATCCATCACTTCAGAATATGTCAGTTATTTCCCTGGAAAATCCCTTCAACAAATTTTTAAAAAAAAAATGTTGTGCTGGCAAGCATAATAATTTTAATCTAAATAGACCAATATTCATTGTAAAATCATGGCTGAATTGAATTTGATGAATATTAACAAATAAATCTAAATGCGGATGGTGATTCAATGAGCCTTATAATGACTTATATAGGTAGCAAAGGCTGTGTGATGGTTGGCGACAAGCGAAGCATAGGTTTTTTAGGCAATAAAGATCAGCGAGAAATTTTAGAAGAAGATTTATACTCTGGAAAGATTAAAACAGATGAACAACTGATCAAAAGAGCAGAAGAACTTGAGATAAACCTTAAAATCACTGATGATGGAGTAAAAGTGCGTGATCTGGGAAAAGTACTGGTTGGTGAAGTTAAAGTTCGAGCCACTCATGAAACAAAAAGAAAAAGAATATATGCCACCACCAATGGTTACCACCAAGTTGAACTTTCTGGATCCAAGATCAAGAATGTGAAAAGTGGAAAAACCTCAATAGTGATTTTCGGAAACAAAATAACCAAAGAATTAGCCAATAAAGAGCTTAAAAAACAATGGAAATCTCAAATAAACCTTGAAGAAGTCAAAAATATATTCGAAAAAGTCATTGAAATGTTGGCCCAAACCACTCCCTCTGTAAGCCGAGAATATGACATATTCATGATCCATCCCCAAATAGATCATAGCCAAGCCATGGAATTACTCAGAACCACCATTATCAGTGATGTGAAAAAACTGGCAAAATGGAGAGAAAACCTCCGACAAGAAATGCTGGAACAACGCAGGGATATTCAAATGGCAAACAGAATCATAAATCATGGCGAAGTGGGAAGAGTGAAAAAGGTGGAAGCAGATAAAGTTGAAGTAATTCTCACTGATGGAATTGAAGCATTGAATATGGACTGGAATGTCCTTGCTAAGGCTGGAGATAGCATTTTCATGAAAATGGAAAAACCATCACCCCTAAGTGTCGGAGATCATGTGGTAATTGAAGATGAAAATTTGTGCATTAAAAAGAATAAAACCCCCTTAAGCTGTGATGTAATACTTTGTAAATCTGAATAACCAATACAAAATGTATTTACATAATTAATTAAGATATAATGATTTAATATTGTGTAAATCATGGTGAAAACATGAAACTAACATTTTTAGGTAGTGGTGGCGGGCGCTTTCGCCACTATCACTCAGCGCAGGATGACCGGCGGATTTAGAATCGACGGTATTGATGGTAAAAACCTGCACTTGGATCCTGGGCCTGGGGCTCTGGTAAGAAGTTATCAGTTCGGTGTTAACCCCCTTAAACTCCATGGAATCCTTGTATCACACTCTCACACCGACCATTATAGCGATGCTGAGGTCTTAATTGAAGCCATGACCCGGGGGATGACCAGGAACAAGGGCATGGTAATTGGTAGCAAGAGCGTTATTAAAGGACACCAAAAATGGGGGCCCTGCATATCCGAATATCACTTGAGTAAATCAAAAGTGGAAGTAATGGAAGCTGGAGATGCAATTAGATTTGATGATCTAAAGATCACTGCCACACCCACTATTCATGGAGACCCTACAAACATCGGTTTCCGCCTGGAATGGGATGGACTCATCTTATCTTACACATCTGATACAGAATATTTTAAAGACTTACATAATCATCATCAAAACGCTGATATCCTCATTGCCAGTGTGATCAGACCTGGAAATGAAATGATCAGGGGACACTTATGTGCAGATGAATTTCAAAAACTGTTGGAGGAGACTTCCCCTAAATTGGCCATTATGACTCATCTGGGAATGAAACTCATCACAGACCATCCTGTTGAAGAAGCCATTAAAATAACAAAAAATACCGGTACAAAAACACTGGCAGCCCAGGATGGTATGGTTATAAATTTAGACAAGTTCAGACAAAAACAACAGACTCTGGATGAGTACTAAATTAAAAAAAAAAATAAAATAAGTAAAAAAAAATATGATTAATTGTTGCCTCGGTGGCTCAGTCTGGTAGAGCGCGTGACTCGTAATCTCGTGGTCGGGGGTTCAAATCCCCCCCGAGGCTTAATTTCCTTCTTTTAATTTTAGTAATAAATTGATAATCCCCTTTATATTGAGGTGACTTATGATGAAAGTAATGTTAAATGAGAACATGGTAATCTGCCATGAACACCACCATTGCCCTTATGAAAACTGCAAACACTACTCCTGGCATGAAGCGAAAGAATCTTGCAAAACTCGAAGGTGCCAGAAATTACGGCAAATGGTTTCTTGTAGGAAAAACACCCATCAAAGGGATGATATAATAATTTAAGAAATTAGACGAATGAGAAAAAAAGAGTACTTAATATTTATTATAAAAAATTTTTTTAAAATTATATTCGGTACACTAAAAAATACAGGGATCGATGAAGCCTGATCTTAACAAGTGGTCTGCCAGCACCATTGCCACAGTTGCTTCTGCTACGGCAGTAACCCTTGGACAAATACAGGGGTCATGTCGGCCCTTGATCTCTATTTCGGTTTCTTTCATGGTCTTAAGATCAACCGTTTTTTGAACAATACTTATTGATGGAGTGGGTTTAACTGCGATTCTAGTCACAATGGGCATTCCATTAGATATTCCTCCGATTATGCCACCACTAGTATTAGTGGTAGTCTTTATTTTATCACCTTCTAAGTAATACTCATCGTTGGTGGCACTAGCGGTGGTTTCAGCTAGTTTGAATCCAAAACCGATTTCTACACCTTTAACTGCTCCTATGCCCATCAATGCTCCGGCTAGATCTGCATCAAGTTTATCGAAAACAGGTTCTCCAATTCCTGCAGGTACATTGAAGGCAATGGTTTCCACAATACCACCAACAGAATCTCCTTTTTCCTTGGCATCCAGGATTTTTTCTTCCATAAGTTTGGCAACTTTCTGGTCGGCACACCGCACTGGGTTCTTTTTTGAATATTCTTCAATGAGATTGTAAGCTACGTGTTTGGCCTTCAAATCCCCTATTTGAGTTACATGGGAAATTACCCTGATTTTTAAATGAGTGAGGAGTTTTTTGGCAACAGCTCCACCTATAACATGGCCAATTGTGGTCCTACCACTTCCCCTGCCCCCTCCACGGTAATCATAGTTGCCATATTTGGTGGTCCATGTGAAATCACCATGTCCTGGGCGAGGTTTATCTCGGAATTGTTCATAGACAGATGAATCAGCATCTTGATTATACACCACTGCAGAAATGGGGGTTCCATCTGTTTTTCCTTCGAATATACCAGATAGGATTTCTACTTGATCAGTTTCCCCCCGAGTAGTAGTGATTTTACTGGTTCCAGGACGGCGATGGTCTAGTTCGGCTTGTATATCCTCACGTGACAGTTTCAATCCCGCTGGACAACCATCCACTACTGCACCCAGTGCCGTGCCATGGCTGGACCCGAAAGTGGTGATCTTAAACAAATTTCCTGTGCTGTTTCCTGCCATAAATCAACTTCCCCTAAAGTTCTAATTAATACTAATAATAATATTGGATAATGTGATAAATAGATATTATGACCTGGTTTATTTTAGATATTTCAATTATCATTCAATGGTTGCATACAACGCCTGGTTGTATATTTTACCCCATTTAATAACACTTTGATTTAATATTCCCTCTAATTTGAACCCATTTTTTTCAAGAACCCTTCTTGAGGTCATATTATGTTCTAAAGGTTTGGCGAATATCCTTTTAAGTCCTAAATTATTGAATCCATAGTTTATAATTCCATTTAAAGCTGAAGATGTGATTCCCATGCCCCAATATTTTTCTCCTAACCAGTATCCGACTTCTGCAGATATTTTTTCAACATCTTCCCCTAATGTGAGTCCAATTCCACCAATTGCCTTTTCATCAATAGTTATTGCCAGATTACTGGTGGGTTCTTCATTACTGACCATTTCGATCCAAGTTTTGCCATCTTCTTTGGTGTATGGGAATGGGAATATATCCCTCATACAACACGCTATGTTATAATTGTTAGCATTTTCCACTAAGCTTTGAAGATCTCTAGTTTCCCATCTTCTTAAAACACACCTTCCACATTTAATTTTCATTATCTGCACCATCAAACATTCTATTTGTAACTTATTAATAATGTCTGATATATCTATTTTAAGTGTTTTTTAATTTCAGGAGATTAACTGCATGAATGAAGCCATATTAAAAATCTATGAAAAACTTTACAATCTTTACGGTCCTCAAGGTTGGTGGCCTTTAACAGATCTAGAATCAAAGAATTTGAATAAAACTGGTGCTACCCGTGGTTATCATCCCCTAAATTATGAACTTCCTGAAACTGAGAAACAAAAATATGAAATTATTTTAGGGTCAATTCTTACCCAAAACACCGCTTGGACTTCGGCAATGAAGGCCATTTTGAATTTAAAAAAGATCACTGATTTTAATCCTGAAAGTCTTCTTTCATTGGATGATGAAGTATTGAAAAAAGCTGTTCGCCCAGCTGGGTTTTTAAACCAAAAATCAGTTTACATACGTGAGATCACCAAGTTCTTCCTATTCCTTGAAGGGACAACTCCCAGTAGAAGTGAAATTTTAAAGGTTAAGGGAGTAGGTAATGAAACTGCTGACTCCATCCTCCTTTATGCTTACAAAAAACCTGAATTTGTTATTGATACCTACACCAGAAGAATATTCAGCCATCTGGGCTTGGTGGATGAGAAAATTAGTTACATGGAGTTTAAAAAACTCTTTGAAAATAATCTGCCTTTATCTGTGCCTATTTATCAAGAATATCATGCATTGTTAGTGGAACATGCCAAAAGGTATTATCGTAAAAAGCCTTATGGTGAGATTTTAAAGATATGAAAGAATTCAGATGATATACTGAATGAAATAATATATCTAGGAAGGAATAGATTAAATATAATGTTTAAAGGCTCATCATTCAATTAAATATTTAGATATAGTGTATGGATATAGATGTGATCAAATGCAATTCCCAACTCGTCGCATGCGTAGACTAAGAAAAACCCCTCAGATAAGGAAAATTCTCCGCGAAACAGTCTTAAACTCTGAAGATTTTATTTATCCCCTCTTCATCAAAGAAGAACTTGAAGAAGGTGCAGGGGAGCCTATAGATACCATGCCAGGACAGTACCGTTATAGTTTGGAGGATGCTGTTGATGAAGCAAAAAGGCTGGAAAAAATAGGTCTTCAATCTGTTTTACTCTTTGGAATGCCTGAAGAAAAGGATGAAATGGGTACTGCGGCCTATGCAGATAACGGGATCGTTCAACAGACTGTAAGACGTCTGAAAGCAGAAACGGATCTGGTGGTAATTACTGATGTTTGTCTTTGCCAATACACCAACCATGGACATTGTGGAATTGTGGAAGGAAATGAAATTGATAATGATGGAACCCTTCGAATACTTGCTAAAATAGCTTTAAGCCATGCTGAGGCAGGAGCAGATATTGTAGCGCCCTCTGATATGATGGATGGTCGGGTTGGTGAAATCCGGGAAATGCTGGATCATGGAGGATTTCAGGACACCTTAATAATGTCGTATTCTGCAAAATACGCATCATCCTTCTATGCCCCATTCAGGGATGCTGTATGTTCAGCACCATCATTTGGTGACCGGAAAACTCATCAGATGAGTCCTTCCAATGTTGAAGAAGCACTTATGGAAACAGAACTTGATCTGGAAGAAGGTGCGGACATAGTGATGGTAAAACCAGCCATGGCCTACTTGGATGTTATTCAACGGGTGAAAGAAGCTTTTCAAATTCCTACTGCTGCTTATCAAGTTAGTGGAGAATATTCCATGCTTAAAGCAGGAATTGATGCAGGATACCTCACTGAAGATTCCATCTATGAATCATTATTATCAATTAAAAGAGCAGGAGCCGACCTAATCATCTCTCATTTCACCCCTGAATTTTTAGAGAAGAATATTAAAGAAAAGTGTTGAGGGAAATAGATTTTTTATAATTGGAAAAATTAATTCTACAAATTATTAATGAGGTGAAATTCTTGGACCCTGTTTTTGTTGGTAAATGTGCCCAAATAGCATCTGTTTTGGAAGTCAGTGGTCATCCTAAACCCGGAAATGTCCATAGAACTCAAGACTTCTCAGATATGGCTTTTGAGGATTTTCTCCTCAGCGGAATCGCCATAGGGGATATCATGGAAAAAACCGCATTAAAAGGTTTTGATCTGAGAAAAACCCCTGAAAAATGGGGAAAAATTGGTCTTGGAAATCTAGTCCTGGAAGCAGTGACTGAAACAGATCGATGGGTAGCTAATAACACCAATTTAGGGATAGTAATGTTATTAACCCCAATCTGCGCTGCTGCAGGTATGGCACATGATGTGAAAGATTTAAGGAATAAAATAGGCCAAATAATGAAAGCAACTACACCCGAAGATGCAGTTGATCTTTATCAGGCTATTAACATCGCTGATGCGGGAGGTATGGGCGAACAAGAAGAGTTGGATGTGGGTAGTGATAGTTCCACCCATAAACTCCTGGATGAAAACATAAACATGTTCCGTGTCCTGGAAATGTCATCAGAATGGGATTGTCTTTCCCATGAACTGACACATCAAATGCCAGTGACCTTTGATCTTGGTTTTCCCTTATTTACCAAAATTAAAACAAAACATGGTATTAACGTAGCTACAGTGCAGACCTTCCTCACTATTCTCTCCAAAGTTCCAGACACCCTCATAAGCCGTAAATATGGAGAAAAAAAAGCTAAAGAAGTATCTTTCCATGCGAAGTCTGTACTGGAAAAAGGGGGAATTTTAACTGATAAAGGTAAAAAACTCCTGGAACAATTTGACCAAAAATTGATAGAAAATGATTTGAATCCTGGAACAACTGCTGATTTCACTGCATCATCTATAATGATTGCCTATCTAGATAATTATAAAGAGCATAATATTTAAAGTTCAAAACTTAGTTAACTGATAAATGATATTTTTATTATAATCGTATACTATATCCAATAATAAGTAATTTTGAGGTTTAAAATGATAGATAAAATCATCAATCAAATGCACCTTTACGAGAAGAAGGTGTTAAAGGCCATTGAAGAGGCAGGGGGAGAAACCTTACCTGAAAATGTGGCCCAATCACAGGATTTAAATATAAAGCAAGTTATGAGTGCTGTTGGGGCTTTGGAATCTAAAGGAATTATTAATGTAGAAAAAAATGTTGACGAATTCCTAAGTCTGGGACCGTCCGGTACCAATTATGCCCAGAAAGGTTTGCCTGAGCGCAAAATCTTAGAAGCACTTCATGAAAATCAGACCATCCATATGAAGGATCTTGCAGTTGAATCTGGCATTGAACCTTCAGAAGTTAAAATTGCCATAGGATGGCTCCTTAAAAAGGGTTGGGCTGCTCTGGATAAAGGTAATGTGATCATAACCAGTGAAGGTGAACATGCCTTAGAAAAACCTGGAATTGATGAAATTCTCCTGGATACTATTATGAATTCAGGGAAAATCTTAACCTTAAATGGCCTATCATCATCACTTAAAGAAGGATTCCAACTCCTTAAAAAAAGGAAAGGCCTGATTAATTTAAATAAAAGTTCTAATTACACCCTTAAAATAACATCTAAAGGCCAGGACATCCTTGATTATGGTTTTGAAATTAAAGAAGAAGCCACCCAGCTAACTCATGAACAATTAAAAACAGGGAACTGGAAAAACCTCCATTACCGGGGTTATGATATAACTGCCGAACACCCACTGGTTTTCCCTGGTAAAATGCACCCACTACAAAGGACCATCCAGGAAATACGTCGCATATTCCTGAATTTAGGTTTCACAGAGTCCAGAGGCACTATACTGGAATCAGCCTTTTGGAACTTCGACTGTCTTTTCCAACCCCAAGACCATGCTGCCAGAGAGATGCAGGATACGTTTTATGTTAAATCACCTGAAACTACTTTTTTACCTTCTGATGATCTGGTGGAGAAGGTTGGTCAGGCCCATGAAGATGGTGGTCAAACCGGGAGTGAAGGATGGGGATACCAGTGGGATAAAGATGTGGCCAGGCAGTCAGTGCTCAGAACGCACACTACATGTGTATCTGCCCGGTTTTTAGCTGAAAACAAAGCACCATTGAAAATGTTTTCAGTGGGACGGGTTTTTCGCAGAGAAACAATCACTTATAAGCATCTTCCCGAGTTCCATCAAGTGGAAGGTATTGTGGCTGCAGAAGACATTAACTTCAAAAATCTTTTAGGAATATTAAAAGAGTTCTATCACCAACTGGGCTTCGAAGTACGTTTCCGGCCAGCTTATTTCCCATACACTTATCTTTCAACAGAATGTGAGATTTACTTACCAGAGAAGGAAAGCTGGATAGAGCTAGGCGGATCTGGGATGTTCCGTCCCGAAGTTTTAGAACCTTTAGGAGTTGAAACACCAGTCGCTGCATTTGGACTGGGCATTGAACGGTTAGCTATGATACGTCTGGGAATCAAAGACATCCGGATGCTGTATCAGAGCGACTTGGGATGGTTGCGGAACCTTCCTGTAACTCAAACTTTCAGCGAAAAATAATTACAATTATATTTTTAGGGTTCTTTAAACCCTTACTCTATAAAACTTTTCCGCTTTGAATAAATAGAACTAACAATCAATATTTATGCTAATTTGCTGCAAATGGGTTGATGTATTAGTTTGTTGGAAAAAAATTTATACTTTAATCCAAAATAATCTATTAAATGATTTATCATATTTTTTCTAAAATTCGAGGATATTCATGGATTGTTATAATATTTATGGTGCCAACATATTAGATCTGGCCCTTGAAGTTGAAGATCACCTGATTATAACCGATCTTCACTTGGGATATGAAGAAGCCCTGAATTATCAAGGAATAATGATACCTAAATTCCAGTATTCTAAGATCATCAAGAGAATGGAAGAAATACATTCCAGGAGTGATTGCTCCAGTATTATTATTAACGGTGATTTAAAACACGAATTTGGTAAGATCAATCGTCAGGAATGGAGAGAAACACTACAATTCATCGATTATTTGAAGGAAAATTTTGAAAAGATCATTCTAATCAAAGGCAACCACGACCCCCTAACTCCTATAATCGCCAAAAAAACCGGACTTGATGTGTATCCATCGTATTCTGTTGGTAATTACTTGGTGATGCATGGTGATAAGATTCCATCTGATTGGGATAAAATACAGGAAGAAACTCTGATTATAGGTCATGAACATCCTTCAGTTGGAATTAGAAGTGGTGAGAGGATGGAGAAGATTAAATGTTTCTTGGCAGGGGAATTCCGAAGCAAAAATATAATTGTGATGCCTTCTTTTAATTTCATAACTGAAGGTTCGGATGTGCTCAACGAAAAACTCCTTTCACCATTTGTAAACAAAACCAACTGGGATGATATGAGGGTTTATGGAGTTGAAAACTTTGAAATTTTTTATTTTGGAAAAATCAGCCATCTATTAAAGGTTCAAAAAGAGCCTTATCCTTATGACTCTCATTTCATTGATTTTTAGGATAATATGATAACCCGACAGGAAAAAAAATACTCAGATAATGAGATTTACAATATACTTCATCCCTGGGCCCGAGAATGGTTCCAGGGAAAGTTTGAAACATTTTCTGAGGCACAACGCCAATCAATTGTGGACATCCACCAGGGAAGAAATGTGCTGGTATCCTCTCCAACTGGTTCTGGTAAAACTCTTACTGCTTTTCTATCAATAATCAGTGAATTAACCCGCTTGGCTGAACAGGAACTGCTGGAGGATCGGGTTTACTGTCTTTATATATCTCCTCTTAAAGCCCTGGATAATGATATTGAAAAGAATTTAGAAGAACCGTTATCTGAAATCGAGAATATATCTGGACGCAAACTTGATATCCGTAAAGCTGTACGTACAGGAGATACTAGCCAGTATGAAAGGTCTAAGATGCTTAGAACACCACCACACATCCTTATAACTACCCCTGAATCTCTTTCTATTCTTCTTTGCGCTCCCAAATTCAGGGAGAAATTATCTAAAGTTCGTTATGTAATTGTGGATGAAATTCATTCCTTGGCTGAAAACAAACGTGGTGTTCACCTCAGTCTTAGTCTGGAAAGATTGGAACATTTAACCGGAGGATTTGTTCGAATAGGACTCAGTGCAACAGTTCACCCTCTAGAGAGAATGGCGGAATTCCTGGTAGGATATTATTATGGTCAGCCACGTGATTGCCTGATAGTAGATGTCAACTACCTTAAACAACTGGATATGGAAGTGATCTGTCCAGTTAAGGATATTATCGCTACTAGTCCAGATGAAACTAATCAGGCAATGTATAAAATGCTTCATGAACTCATCCAAGAACATAAGACAACCCTCATTTTCACGAACACCCGTAGTGGTACAGAAAGTGTGGTTTTCAATCTCAAAAAAAGGTACCCTGATCGATATCATGATCAGAACATTATGGCCCATCATTCCAGTCTCTCTCGGGAGTTGCGATTAGAAGCTGAAAATAAACTAAAAGAAGGTGAATTGAAGGTTGTTGTTTCATCTACCAGTCTGGAATTAGGAATTGACATAGGTTACATCGACCTAGTAATACTGGTATCAAGCCCTAAATCTGTTTCCAGAGCTTTGCAAAGGATAGGTAGAAGTGGACACCAGTTACATGAAAAATCCAAGGGCCGTATGATGGTTGTGGACCGTGATGATTTGGTGGAATGTGCGCTCATCCTTAAAAACGCCCTGGAAGGTAAAATTGATGAGATTCATATCCCTGAGAATTGTCTGGATGTTTTATCACAACAAATTTATGGTATGGCCATTGACCAACGATGGGATCTGGATGACGCCTTGGAGCTTATCAGGAGGAGTTATCCTTACCGTAACCTTAAAAAAGAGGATTATCACAGCGTTTTAAGTTATCTGGCTGGTGAATACACCCGCCTGGAGGAACGTTATGTTTATGCTAAGATATGGGTGGATTGGGATGAAAATCGTATGGGCAGACGTGGAAAACTAGCCCGTATGTTATATTCAACCAATATTGGAACTATTCCAGACCGTAGTGCAGCGGTGGTGAAATGTGGTGGGGAGGTTGTGGGTCGTATTGAAGAAGATTTTATGGAAAAACTCCGAAAAGGTGATAGTTTCGTTTTGGGAGGCCGCATTTACCGTTTCAATTATGCCCGGGGTATGAGTGTTAATGTCAGCCCTGCTTCAGGACCTCCAACTATTCCTTCATGGTTTTCAGAACAACTACCCTTATCCTTTGACTTAGCCATGGAGATCCAGAAGTTCCGGGGAATTTTGGAGTGGGAGTTTAAAAAAGGAAGGACGAAAAAGGAAATAATAGATTTTATACACGATTACCTTTACCTTGATTATAATGCTGCACACTCAATTTACCAATACTTTAGAGAACAATATCTGTATGCAATAGTCCCCAACCTGAGAACCCTCCTGGTTGAGTATTACACTGGATTTGGTGGACGTAAATTCGTTGTATTCCACACATTATTTGGGAGGCGGGTTAATGATGCTCTGAGCCGTGCCTTGGCTTATGTCATAGCACGAAGATATCGTCATGATGTGATGATTTCCATATCTGATAATGGGTTCTACCTATCCAGTGAGGGTAAAATTGGGGGTTTAGAAGCGTTTCAGGAGTTAACAACAGAAAATCTTGAGGAATATCTTCAAGAAGCCATTGACCGTACAGAAACATTAGCTGGTCGTTTTCGTCACTGTGCAGGGCGGTCACTTATGATTTTAAGGCGTTATAAAGGCCAGGAAAAGTCAGTGGGCCGTCAACAAGTGAGAGGTAAAATATTACTTAAATTTGTTAAAGAGTTGGATTCTAACTTTTCAATCCTCAAAGAAGCCAGAAGAGAGGTTATGGAAGATTTCATGGATGTTAAAAATGCTAAAAAAGTCTTAAAGCTTATTGAAAATGGTAAAATGGAGATCAAACGTATTGACACTAGAATACCATCGCCATTCGCCTTTAACTTGGTTTCACAGGGATATCTTGATGTTTTAAAGTATGAAGAGAGAATTGAGTTCATCCGTAGGATGCATCAGGCCATTATTAAGGAGATTGGAGAGTAAAAATATTACCAAAATAATTGCAGCCTTACAAGACAAACGAATCAAAATTAAAATCACTACCCTGAGATGTGAAAGAAGCTATTTTTTAATCTTAAAAAAGAACGAAACTATTTTAGGTGCTATGGGGTCTGAACTCCAAATCATACTTGGCTGTTAAAATTGTTGAATGTGAAGAACTCCGAAAGTTGCCCTATAACATAAGAAGTTGATTTGTTACTGGAAAAATACTAAATTTGTTGCTGAAAAAATACTTAAACTAAAATAACACTCGAAATGTATGTTTCTTTATTCATGTTTTGGTAATGAAAAAGCTGGCTCCATTGATACAGATTTTATTAATTTTTGTGCAGCTTCTACTTCCTGTTTAATTCCACTAACTGCGAGCCATACCGAACCTTCTGCCCCAGCTACGCCCCCAGCAGCTATCATATAAGCTTTTGCACCAGTTAAACTGGAAATGGCATCGATTTCTGTGAATACTTCACCTGCCACTGGCAGGAAACGGGGTCCACGTGCTCCGGGTGAGTTAAGTTTCATTGCCATCTCATCAAGGTCGGTGTTGACTCTTTTTTCCAGACCAACTGGGAGGATTAATCGAACTCGACGGCCAACAACAGCCTTTAATGAGGCTAATATGGTTCCACCTTGCGGATGGCCGATATAAATAGCGGCTTTCTTGTTATTAACATCAAGTGCATTGGCTCCTTTGAGAATGATATCTCCTTCTATAAGATCATCTGCAACATCAAATATGGTGAGTCCTTTTTTCCATTTGCCATCTACTATGACCACATCTCCTGGAAATCCAGTTTCATCAGGTAGGCGACCATTTTCGGTTCTGGGTTGGGATGATGGTAATACAATCCCCCTGAAAAATTTTTTCTTTGAAAAATCGTCAATCTGACCTTGGCTGGATAAAATCTCCTCTGCAACATAACCATTGGTTGTTCCCGCGATGATCACCAAGGTTCCAGATTCTAGGGTTTTTTGAACGGGAATATGATTGGTTAATGCTTTGGCAATTAGTCTTTTGCCTGATGCTGGTGTGATCATAAATTGGTTAATTTGCAATGTTTCACTCCCCTTTTTTTATTTAAAAAAGTTTAGAAAAAATGGTTTTGTTCATCGAACATATTGTTTAACATTTTCTCTGACAATAGCCGATGCTCCGAAGCTTTTTATTCCTTTTAACATTTCTGGGAACATAGTTTTGGGGATTAAAACGTTTACTTGGGAAAAACTGTTACCTTCTACTGTTGTAGGTTCATCAGAGCAGTATTCATTAGAAAGAAGGAAGTCTTTTACTTCATCCATCCTGTGATTAGCTATGTTGAATTTCACATCAAAGTATTTGCGGGCTTTAGTGACTCCAAATAGTTGTTCGAATATTATTTTCGCCTTTTCTGCTTTTTCCGGCGTGCAGCTGGGACCAGCATATAGGCCGGCACTTGATTCCATGATGGTCTCCAGAATTTTTAAACCTGCTTTTTTAAGGCTGCTGCCAGTTTGGGTGTTGTCCACTACTAGATCTGCTCCTTTAGCTATATACACCTCTGTAGCACCATCAGAATTAATAACTTGGACTTTTTCATTGTCCCCATCCCATAGGCCCCTGACCTGAACTAGTGGTTTTTTTTCACCAAATACTTCCCGATACCCCTCATTTTCCATAAAAAACTGCCTTGTGAGGTTGGGATACTCAGTAAAACATAATATGGGGGTTTTTCTGTTTTTGTTATCTCTGAAAAATTCGGTGAGTGAATTGTAATGATCATCATTCGGCACTGCCACAATAAGTTTGGTTTGGCCGTAATTCAAGTCACCAATCTTCTTTATGAGTTCTCCTTCAACATTCACTGACTCTTCTCTCACCCAGTCTTCTCCTATTATTGCCAGATCCAGTATTCGTCTGTTCAGTTCTACTGGGGCGCTTTGTGGTCGTGTGAGGAATCCTTTTATCTCTGGGTCATTCAGAATGGTAATTTCATTATCTTCTTTACCTGGTTCGTATCCTAAAACTTCGTAACCAGCATCGACCAATAATTGATAAGTGTTACCTCTGTTAACATTGTTTAAACTTCCCTTAGGAAGGCCCAGTATTATTTTTTCCATTTCTATATCTCCAATTTGTTATTAGATTGAAATATGTCTTAAAAATTAATCATATTTTTATAGAACTTATTTTAGACCAAAATTAGTTAAATTACTCGAATAATTAGTTATATTGTAGGTTGCCATGAATTTATCATATCCCATGGTGTAAATCATAATTGCTCCACCAACCCATAATATTCCCCCAATTATGAGAAATGCAAGTCCCCAATATTTGGCATTTTTTTCTTTTCTGGTTACCAAATAAACTCCGGAAGCTATGGCTAATGGGAGGAAAAATGTTATACCAACTACTCCCAAAAGTTTAGTCAAGAAGTAAGACTTCTTAATTTCATTTATATCCGCTCCATTATCTTGCGGAGTCATTTGAGAGTTTTCACTAATTGGATTATTACAATTTATACATCGGTCAGAATCTTCTGGATATTCCACACCACATTTCGGACATCGCACATTAGTCACCATTTTTAGAATACATCGTTTTGTATATTTAATTTTGTCCCGGAAAATTTTTTAAAAAAATTATATTTTTTCAATGATACAAAAATTAAGTTAGGATATAATCTGTTATACATAAATTTTCATAGATATAAATTATTTGATATGGTTCCAGTTTAAAATTTCAAAACTTGTCGTGTTGAGTATCCCTGCTTTTTAAAGTCTGAATTAAGAAGTTCCACTTTTTCCATGTCCACCCGTATCATGTGGAGATCTGTAGGCAACGATCTGACAAAATTCATATCCATACCTTTTAGTTTAATCACATGTTTATATTCAGCCATTTCTTCAACAATATCTGCTTGTCCTGTGATTTGAATCCCATACAGACTATTCATGTCAGTATAATCTTCATAAACTGCCATTGAAATCTTTGAACTAAAAAGTAAATTGGCGAACTTTTCTCCACCCTCACTTAGGATGTAAATCTGTCCCTGATTATAAATGTATTCCACTGGTGTGGCCCTTATCCGCCCCACTGAAGCGGTGGCCAGAGTGCAAGTGTTATGATTTTTAAGGAAGTTTTCAACTTCTTTTCTGAGTTGTGAAAGTGGGAGTTTACCAAATAAACCATCTTTAATATCTTTAAGTCGTAAAGCCCAGTCAACTATCTCTTCCTTGTTAAATAAATCCATTCCCTGAGGGGGTAGGCCTTCCTTGGAAAGATATTCTGCAAAAGCATGATAATCCCTATCAGTCAAACGATCCATTTTTAGTCGTCCACCGAATACACCTAATTCCAGAACATTATCCCCTAAACTATCTTCAACTTCTCTGAGAACACGTAATCCCTCAGACCCCTTGAAACATGTGCAAAAAAGGGCAATTTTTTTTTCAGAAAGCCATTTATGTTCTTTTTCTAGGAAAACATTCATTTTTGGATGGATCTTACCATTGTATATGGGGGTGCCTATCACTATAAAATCAAAATCTCTGAGATCATCAGAAAATTTTGAGATTGGATAGCGACGGGAAGGTCCCATAATAAGAGAAATAATGTTGGATGCTTCCCAAGTTGTTTTATATCTACTTTCATATAAAACAAGAGTTTTTATCAACTATAAACCCCCATGTAACTACATGTCTAAATTGTTTCCCGGAAGAAATAGGATACTAAATGTATTCCGAATTACTTAGCTTACTTTGAAACTTTTTACAATAACATCAAAGTACTGTTTAGCAGCATCCATATCTGAACCACCAACTGTAGCGAACATCAATATATAAAGCGTGTCGTTCTTAGTAAAATCTATTAGCCTTGCATAGGAAGCATTTTTTTGAGTGTCATTTTCAATGTAGCTCATATCGCTGGCATTTGAGCCGGCAATGTTTATGGTGGTGTTAGTAAAATTTTTTCCGGATAAGGCTTGAGTAGCAAATTCATCTCTGGTCTGAGTCATATTACTTTTACTTGCATTAGAAACCTTCAAGATCAATACAACATTGCCTTTCTCGCCATTAGATGATAGTAATTCCTCACTTTTTATCATTACCAAAGTTGCATTGGAACTTTCCTGGCTGGTAACATTCCAAGATTCAGGATACATAAAAGACATTCCACTTATTGAAAAATTTTTGGTGGGAATACTCTGGTTTGAAGTACATCCAGACACCATTACAGCCAGCAAAAGAACTGCTAATAAAATTCCATATTTCTTTATCTTCAAATTTTGCATCTCCTTCATCATTAATATCAAATAATTATTATATTAATGCTATATATCATCTCAAACATAAATAATAGTTGTCCTGAACAGTGATGTTTTAATAGAAACCTGTTTTATGATGATGAGTACAGTAAGAAATATTGGAGACCATTAATTCATGATCTATAGCAACGATCAATCCCCACAGAAACTGAAAGAAAAGCTTCTGGACGATTACCAAAATAAATCATTGGAAGATTTGGAAAATGGAGAAGAAATAGAGAATAACTATGGATCCTGTTACCGTTTTACCACTGCAAAAAAGTTAAAAATTAATAAACCTGCTAAAAATAAGATTGACCAGAGTTTACTGGGTGATTTAAAATTAATTAAAGGAATAGGAATATGCAAGGAAAGAAAACTTAAAAAAGAAGGATATTTGTGCATTGCGGATCTACAAGATCACCCGGTTTTCTCAAAAAAGGCTTGTGAATTTACTGAAAGCTTTGAAAACGGGAATATTTCTCGCATCCTGGAATGGATAACTGCAAGGTACTCATCATCACATAGACTTAATCTCCTCTTATCATCACTATCTGGAATTGAAAACCTGCTTTTCATGGATATAGAGACTCTTGGACTTAAAGATGTGCCTTTAATACTTATTGGTGTTGCAGAAGTATCTGGTGATGGTTTAATTATTAATCAATATTTATTAAGAGATTTGAAAGAAGAAAAAGCAGTTTTAGAAAGTTTTATTGCTCATCAGAATGATAATAATATTTATGTTACGTTTAACGGTCGCAGCTTTGATGTGCCCTTTATTAGAAACAGGATGCACCATCATGGGATAAAAAATAAAATCAACACCGAGCATTTGGATTTATACCATTTTTCACGTAGACAATGGAAAAACCAACTCCCCAACTGCCAATTGCAGACTCTGGAAAAACATCTTTTTGGTTTGGAAAGGTGTGATGATGTTCCTAGCAGTAAGGTACCAGAATTTTATCGTAGTTACCAAAAAACAGGAAATATTGGGCCATTAATACCCATACTAGAACATAACCGGGAAGATGTGATTACCCTTGCTAAGTTATTATCTTTACTTAATCAGACTACTGATTTGATTTGAAGTTATTTAATAGGCTTTCATGTTTTAGAAAATTAATTTAACAATTTTAACAATTTTTTAAGTGAAAATGTATTAATTATATCTTTTTTTCTTGCCCAACCCCTGCGGGCAGTGGCTACACCCAGGTCCATGTTATTTAAACCCTGTAAATTGTGAGAATCACTGTTTACAGACAGTTTGCAACCGTGTTCAATGGCCATCTTCACATGCTTATCCTTCAAATCCAATCTTTTTGGTTGTGAATTCACTTCAAGCACTGTCCCGGTCATGGCCGCTTTTTCAAATAGTCGTTCCAAATCTAATTTATATGCCGCCCTCTCTTTTAGTTTCCGTCCAGTTGGATGGCCTAATATATCTAAATATTCATTTTCAAGGGCATTTAAAATCCTCGTATTCATTTTATCCGGATCTTGACGAAGATCATAATGCACTGAAGCAATCACTATGTCTAATTCTTCCAAAATATCTTTAGATATATCTAGTTCACCCTGAGAATTAATATTTACTTCTGCACCTTTTAACAAGGTTATTTCTTCAATTTCGCTGTTTATTCTGTCTATTTGGCCCATTTGTTCGGTTAGCCTTTTATCATTTAATCCCCGGGCAACGGGTAGGGTGGTGTGATCGGTAATTGCCAAGTATTGGTATCCTTTATTCATAGCTTCCTGGGCTAATTCGGGTAATGTGGCATTACCATCACTCCAAGTACTGTGTAGGTGAAGATCACCCTTTATATCCTCATATTTTACCAAACGCGGTAATTTTCCTTTTTGAGCGGCTTTTATCTCCCCTGTATTCTCACGAAGTTCAGGCAGAATGTATTCCAACCCTAATGCCTTGAAAACATCGTTTTCACTTTTTCCAGCCAGTCGGATGTCATCTGCGAAAACTCCGTACTCATTTAGTTTCATTTTTTGGGATATTGCTATTTTGCGCAACTGAATATTAAATTCACGGGATCCGGTGAAATAAACCAGTGCCGAACCAAAATCTTCTTCCCGGAATACCCGCATATCCACGTCCATCCCATTAAACAATCGCACTGTTGATTTGGAATGTCCTTTAACTATTACCTCATCAACCAAGTCCATGTTGGTGAAAAGCTCCATTACCGTGTCAGGGTGGTTGGTGACGGTTAGTATATCAATATCACCCACTGTTTCCGTTCTGCGTCTTATGGAACCCGCAATTTCAACTTGTTCCACCACTTCCCAGGAACCAACTCGTTTTTTAATTTCATTGGCCAACAGAATGGAATCACCCAGTAACTGCCTTCCAGTACTTTTTCTTGCAAATTCAATGTTTTGAAGAATTTTAACCTCAGTTTTTACCCCCATACCTTTTAATTTTCTGATATTATGGCGTTTTCCCTCCTTTTCAAGGTCATCTAAATTTTTGATGCCCAATTCATGATATAAAAGTTTTATTTTCTTAGGTCCCAATCCTTCCACTGACTTCAATGAACTAATATCCACTGGAAACTTCACTTTAAGATCTTCAAGGTACTGCAGTTTTCCGGTGTCTAATATTTCCTGAATCTTTTCATGAATGTGTTTTCCAATGCCTGGAAGTTCTTCCAGTTTGCCTTGTTCTGCAATATCTGCAACATCCACACTCAAGGTTTCAATGGTATGGGCTGCCCGGTGATAGGCTTTGGTACGAAAATCAACATCATCCATCTCCATATAATCAGCAACTCGATGAAGGATAGAGGCTACTTTCTTGTTTTTCATGGGTATTGGTTATGTATATTTTTGGTAAAAAAGTTCTTATTTTTTAATGAGAATGATAATTTTATTGGAAGTATCATCACATTTTAGCTCATTTTTTTTGGCGCTAGATAAGGATTAGTTGGATATTATTCTATTCTCTTTTATTTCCACCCACCATCGATGCTAAAGCTCCTAAAAAACTTAAAATGGCAAATATAACAAATGATATTCTAGTGCTGGTGAGAAATTCGGGATAGTTCTGCTTACTTATGATGGAACTTCCCATAAACAGGACCATAACCATCAGGACAATCCCCATACCTGACATCTGGCCCATAACCCTCATGGTACTTAGAGTTGTGGATGCTACCCCATAAAGGCGTGATTCTACAGTGCCCATCAGAGCATTGGTATTGGGAGAAGAAAAATGGGCAAATCCCAGACCGAAAAGACAAAACCCGATTATGATGATTATCAGGCTGGTTTCTTCTACTAAAAAGGCGAATAATGTGCATCCTATGGTGTTGAGAATCATGCCAAATGCAGCAACTTTGTGGGGTTCGGTGATGTCCGATAATTTCCCTGCCAGTGGCGAAAATAGGGTCATAATCACCGATTGTACTGCAATAATTATTCCGGCCCACTGTGGATCCAATCCCTTTACATATTGCAAGTATAGGCTGAGTGTGAACACGATGGGTGCTGCTGAACAAAAACTGATAAATGCCGCCAGATTATACAAGGTGAAACTCCAATTATGAAAAATCTTCACATCCAGTAGTGGACTTTCAATACGACTTTCAATGAGGTAAAATATAATCAGACAGATACTTCCACTGAAAATTAAATATAAACCTACTATTTCTGGCAGAATTGACAAACCGTACATCAACGTTATCAGGGAAAATCCATAAATAACAGCTCCTAAGATATCAAATTTTTGTCCGCTGGCTTCTGTCCATTCACCCTTAATTTTGGTTACTGCAATAGTTGCCAGAACCCCCAATGGGACGTTAAAGAAGAATATGCTTCTCCATCCGAAATATTCAGTTAGAAAACCTCCCAGAACAGGGCCCATGAACATGCCCATAAATGATCCGGTGAGAGTTATACCCAATGCTTTGCCCCGGTTGCTGGCTGGAAAGATGGATGCGATAATAGCAAAAAGGTTTCCGAAGATCATTGCACAGCTTAATCCTTGTAGAACTCTGAAAAAAATTAACATATTAACTGAAAAGGATAACGTTGCCAGTAGAGAAGATAAGGTAAATAAAATAATCCCATATGTGAAAAAACGTTTCCTACCATATATATCTGCAATTCTTCCAATTGGCACCAGACACACTGCTAGAGATAAAAGATAAACTGTGGGTATCCATCCCAAAACTATGGCATTGGCTGTGAATTCTTCTCCAATTGAGGGTAAGGCTATGTTAATGGACGTAGCAACAAATGGTGTTAAAAATGAGGTTAAAATTGCAACCATTAATGTATATTTTTTAGGTGAAATTGACATCCATGAACATACTCCCAAAAAAATTATTCGGTTAACAAAACATAATACATTTGATGGATGTTTATCATTCTTATCTGATAAAACTATAGAAAAAAATAGACACCATACAATATATCAATACATCATTCAACATACTCAAACACCATACAATATATCAATACATCATTTAACCCATACTCAAATTTCCTCGCATATAATTGGAATAAATTGGTTATAAATATGAAAAATTGGTTTGTGATAATTTCGTTATTAAAAAGTAATGCATACTAAAAATAGGATGTGGATGTATGTCAAAAAATGGATTAGAAAAGGCCACTTTTGGTGCTGGATGTTTCTGGGGAGTGGAAGACGTCTTCATGAAACTAAACGGAGTTATTGAAACCCAAGTAGGATATGCTGGTGGGGACTTCGACCACCCCTCCTATCAAGAGGTATGCTCAGGAGTCACCAATCATGCCGAAGTGGTTGAAGTAACTTATAATCCGGAAATTATTTCCTACACAGACCTTCTGGATATTTTCTGGGACATACATGACCCCACCACCCTTAACATGCAGGGCCCAGACATCGGCACCCAATACAGGTCCATTATATTATATCATAACTCCCAACAGAAAAAATTAGCTTTGAAAAGAAAGACAAAACTTAATGGCTCAGGTCGTTATGGGAGGGAAATTGTGACTGAGATCAAACCTGCTGGTAAATTCTGGAGGGCAGAAGAGTACCATCAGAAGTATATTGAGAAAACAGGCCAGAAAAGTTGTAGATTCTAAAATTTTTATAATGTATTTTTCAGCATACTATAGATTTATTATTTCAAATCCAGCAATTCTTTAAGGTTTTTCAATTTATTCCCTTCACTTATAAATCGAGGTGGTATACTACGCTGGATAGAGCCTTCAATACCTAACAGTGCTTCCATTTCTGGTGAAACAGCATGGTATTTTCGGCCGATCTTATTTAACTTCTTTTGGCTGATCTGAATTGGATTATCAAGCAGCTTACTTTTTTCTGGGTCTCCCACAACAAGTACCATGTCCTGGGCATTTGAACGTTTAGGATGAGAATTGTGATGAAATTTTGTCCGGATATTATTAATTCTATTGATTTCGTCTTTACTGTTTTCAAAATCAATAACATCTTTGATTGTAAAATATCCGATTATATATAGTGCTTCAGGATATTCATCTCCTTCATATGGTTTTAGTCCGGCGTAAAATACTAAAAGATCGTTATGGCTAAGTTTTCTCAAATATATGGCCTTTTTTCCTTCATCACCATAAGTAAAATTTATAAACTCTGGATCCATGTGTACTTTACGTCTGGCTATCTTTTTAGGGAGATAAATTGAAAGTTTATTACCTTTAACCCCAATTATGTCATGGAATGTCCTTTTTTCAATAGTTTGATCATCTTTTTCAGATAAGGGAATATATTCAAATGTACCATCAGAGAATATGGGGCTTAAAACTCCATCACTGGATTTGTCAATTCCCACACGCAGTAACATGGCTTTTGTGTTATGATTCAAGATGATCCCCTTCCATATGAACATATTCCCTTTCATTCATTGACTAAACTTTTTTTTATTAACTATTAATTCTTTTACTTCACTTTCACTAGTATATTTGTGGCGATTCTGCGAATTTATTTAAGAGGAGTTACCTCAACATCATGCCACTCTAAATAAATCTAGATCATAAAATTTTTATAATTAAGAAAACTATAATTTAAACTACATATGTGACTAAATATTGGTTCGTAGGCCCTTTACAAAGTAAATAGGTTCAAAAATGAAGAAAATCCTGAAAATGTTTGAAAATGATCGTTTCGCAGCCCTTAGCAACATCGAAGTAGTGAATGTTTCTCCTGGAAAGGCCACAACCCAGATGGAAGTCAGTGATATTCATCTTAATAGTATAGGAACTGTCCATGGAGGAGCACTTTTTACACTTGCTGATTTTACATTTGCACTGGCCGCTAATTCACACGGAACCGTTACTGTGGCTATAAATGCAAACATATCTTATCTTAAAGCAGTTACCAAAGGGGTTTTGACTGCTGAAGCACGCGAATTATCCAGTGGAGGTAGGATTGGCAGTTACACTGTGGATATTTTTGACAAATCCCATGATCTGGTCTGTGTGTTTCAGGGTATGGCCTACCGGAAGCGGGACAAGATAATTGATCTTGTGAATGATGAAAAATTAAATACTGAAAAATGATTATTAAAAAAAAAAGTTGCAGATCGAACGATTAAATTAATTCCTGAAAACTGATTAGTCTTTTTTAACCCTAATGGATGAGAAATAGCGCAGTGAATGATTTCCAAATTTCTACAGTCTTTTGATCAAGTTAATGAGTTATAATTCTTTGAAATATCAATTTTTTAATATCTATTCATTTAGGCATTGCTAAGAAGACAAAAATATTTTAAATATGATTAAATAAATTTCGGGTGAAAAAATGGAGTTAAATAAAAAAGAGATAGAAGAAATTCAAGAGAAGCTAATTATGGTTTATCGCTTCATTTCTCAGAATAAAACATTCAAGAAATTTTATTGCCAAGGATTGGATGTAAAATACTGTTCAGATAATGATGAAAACATGGTAAATAAACTTATGGACTTGGATCACTCTGAAGAACTATTAAAAAACTGCATAATTGAGTTACAAGATATGAAAACTGATGAAGAACCATTAAAAACTGAAAATTTTCAAGATTTCATTCTCAATCAGGATTGGAATCTACTCTTAAAAAAGTATGGCATGAAGACCTTAGAAGATGTGAGAAAACTGGACTTGGAAATATTGTTGGAACTATTGTAAAAATAATTCTCCAACCTACCTAAATAAATATATTAAAGCTTAAAAACTAACAACACATCCTTAAAACATTTTTAATGTCAAATATTCTTCTAAAACATGATTTAGAAGTATTGAATGATTTCGTATACTAAAATTCACCCCTAGTGCCCGCATTAACGTTTGCTTATCTGTAAATATAATTAGACTAGTTTATGACTTATTATCTAACAAATTAGAAAGGGATGTTTGTTTCATTTTTAGATTCTGTTCTCTCCTCCCAACCCATACATAAATATATAAACTGGTTTTTGCCTATAATGTAATAAATTAAATTGTAATAAATTATATTTTTTTTATATACAGAATGAAAGGTTAGATATATTACAATAGGAAATATTTGCCCTTAAACAACCTGTATGTGACTTTTAAATAGTAATTCTAATATGAATACTAAAAAAAGAAAATAATATGATATTAATTAGATGGTAGTGATTTGATATGGCAGGAATTGTAGGATACGGAGTTTACATACCTTCATACCGGATAAAAGTTGAAGAAATTGCAAAAGTCTGGGGAGATAATGCCCAGGCAGTTTCCAGAGGATTGGTGGTTAATGAAAAATCAGTCCCAGCCCCAGATGAAGACACGGCAACTATTTCTGTAGAGGCAGCACGTGATTCAATAAAAAGGGCAAATATAAACCCTAAAAAGATTGGTGCTGTTTATGTTGGTTCAGAATCACACCCTTATGCTGTTAAACCAACTGCAACAATAGTTGCTGAAGCTGTGGATGCTAGTCCTGATTTAACTGCTGCAGACTTGGAATTTGCATGCAAAGCTGGGACAGGTGGCATTCAGATCTGTATGGGCCTGGTTGACTCAGGAAGCGTGGAATATGGTCTTGCTATTGGTGCAGATACTGCGCAAGGAGCTCCTGGCGATGCATTAGAATACACTGCATCTGCAGGAGGTGCTGCATACTTAATTGGTTCTGAAGATACGTTGGCTGACTTCGAAGGTACTTACAGTTTCACCACTGACACTCCTGATTTCTACCGTAGAGAAGGAAAACCTTACCCTCGTCACGGAGGACGATTCACAGGCGAACCTGCTTACTTCAAACATGTCTTATCAGCAGCTGAAGGAATGTTTAAAAAAATGGGTACCGAAGCCTCAGATTATGATCATGCAGTGTTTCATCAACCTAACGGTAAATTTTACATAAGAGCTGCTCGAAAACTCGGATTTAGTGAAGAACAATATAAAACCGGACTTTTAACCCCTACTATTGGTAACACTTACTCTGGAGCCACCCCATTAGGTTTGGCAGCAATCTTAGACATTGCAAAACCTGGTGATAGGATTTTTGCTGTTTCATATGGTTCTGGAGCAGGTAGTGATGCATTCAGTATTGAAGTTAAAGAGGGTATAGAAGAAAAACAGAAGTTAGCCCCAACTGTTCAGGAAATTATTAAAAACAAAAAATACGTAGATTACGCAGTGTATGCCAAGTTCAAAGGTAAGTTAAAAATGGCATAGATCGTTAATATAAGATTATATGGAGGAATGTAATTTGAGAGATGTTGCAATTATCGGAGTCTCACAAACCAAATTTGGTGAACTGTGGGATATATCTTTTCGTGATCTGATTACTGAAGCTGGATTAAAAGCTGTTGCTGATGCTGGTATTGAAGGAGCTGAATTAGAGGCCATGTTCGTTGGAAACATGACTGCAGGACTGTTTGTTAAGCAAGAACATATAGCCTCGCTCATTGCTGACCACTCTGGGCTGACACCTATGCCGTGCACCAGGGTAGAAGCAGCCTGTGCATCAGGAGGTTTAGCTCTTAGAAGCGGGATAATGGCTGTTGCCTCTGGTTTTCATGATATTGTGATCTCTGCCGGGGTGGAAAAGATGACTGATGTAGTAGATCCCACACCAGCCATTGCCACAGCATCTGATCAGGAATGGGAAGCCCAGCAAGGAGTTACATTCCCTTCTCTTTATGCAATGATTGCTAAAAGACACATGTACCAGTATGGTACTACCAGAGAACAGTTAGCTATGTTTAGCGTGGCCAATCATAAGAACGGGGCATTAAACCCATTAGCCCAGTTCCCAATGGAGATTACTGTGGATCAGGTCTTAAATTCCAGTATGGTGGCTGACCCTCTCAGACTTCTGGATTGTTCCCCAGTAACTGATGGTGCAGCTGCAGTTATACTCTGTCCTGCAGAGGAAGCCCGTAAATACACTGACACACCAATATATGTAAAGGCTTCTGCTCAAGCTTCGGGAACAATAGCTCTCCATGACCGTAGAGATATAACCACCATTGATTCCACAGTACATGCTGCCAGAACAGCCTATGATATGGCTGGTCTGGAACCGAAGGATATTCAGGCAGTGGAAGTGCATGATTGTTTCAGTATTAATGGTCTTTTAGCCATTGAAGATCTGGGATTTGTGGAAAAAGGACAAGCTGGACCTGCAGTTGAAGACGGAATGACCGAAATAGGGGGAAAAATACCAGTAAACCCATCTGGAGGGCTTAAATCACGCGGACACCCACTGGGGGCAACTGGTATCGCTCAGGCTGCTGAAATGGTCTGGCAACTCCGAGGAGATGCTGGTAAACGCCAAATTGATGGAATTGAAGTTGGTATGACTCAAAATATTGGTGGAACTGGTGGTACAGCTACAGTACATATTTTCGGCCGCTAAAACAAGATGGGAAGAATCAGATTATATTGATTCTCCTAGATTTTTATTTTCAGTAGATGAGTTTCTTTTTTAAAAAACAATTCTTTTTTTTTAGTGATCATCTGTTAATATTATTCAAAATTGTAAGGTGGTTTTAAAAAAGGGTAGGTGGATTTATTTAACTGGCAACCCAGAGTTTTCCCATCCCATTATTCCACCGTCTATGTTATAAATTTTTTTAAACCCTGCCTCCATCATGACATCAATACAGGCAGCGCCCCTCATTCCAGAGCGACAGTAGACCAGATAAGTTTTATCTTTATCGAGTTTTTGTATTTCATCCTTAAAATCAGGGGATTGGTAGTTTATTAGTACTGATCCTTCAATATGGGATTCTTCATATTCTCCTGGAGTTCTAACATCCAATATAACAAAGTTTGAGTTATCCTGGTTATCCTGGACAATTTCCCAAGCAGAATTGGGATCTAGATCAATCTCATTGTTTGATGCATTTTTTTTCCCGAACATGTTTAAAACCTCTTCAAGTAACATACAATTTGTATTCTTAGGATAATATTTTTTTTTAAAAAAAAATAGTTTCAGATGCTTTTAAAAACTAAGAAATTGAGTTAATGTAAATTATATCACTAAAATTTAAAAATAAAAAGAATTTTCAAAAATTGATTCAAATGTTACATCTAGAATAAGATTAAAATCTCTCAAAAAAATAAAAAAAAGTAAAGTCAACAGACTTTACATCATTGGGGGCATTCCACCAGGCATTCCGCCCATTCCGGCCATTTCGTCCATGTCTGGTTCTTTAGACCCTGTGGATGCGATGACATCGTCGATCCGTAGGATCATTTCTGCGGCTTCTGCAGCAGATTGGATTGCCTGTTTTTTGACTCGGTGAGGTTCAATGACTCCTGCTTTGTACATGTCAGTGACTTCTCCTTTAAAGACATTCAGTCCCATGTAAGCAGATTTTTCATGAGCTGCTCGAAGGTCTACCAGGGCGTCAATACTGTCAAGTCCTGCGTTTTCAGCCAGGGTTTTTGGTACAACTTCCAGTGCTTCTGCGAATGCAGAGACTGCTAGTTGTTCACGGCCACTGATACTGTCAGCATAGTCTTTTAGTCCTTTAGCAATAGAGATTTCAGCTGCTCCTCCACCAGCAACAATTCTACCATCTTCAACTGTAGCAGCGACTACTCCGATGGCGTCTTCCATTGCACGTTGGATTTCATCTACCACGTGCTCAGTGGATCCTCTGATTAAGAGTGTGACTGATTTAGGGTCTTTGCATTCTTCAACGAAGATCATTTCTTCGCCAGAAATTCGTTTTCCAGCTACTGATCCTGCTAATCCCAGATCATCAGCAGTTAAGTCTTCAATGTTAGTTACTACGGTAGCATCAGTTGCTCTTGCTAGTTTTTCCATGTCTGATTTCTTGATTCTGCGCACAGCCATGATCCCTGCTTTGGCTAAGTAGTGTTGAGCCAAGTCGTCAATTCCTTTCTGACAGAATAATACATTGGCTCCCACATCGGAGATTTTGTCAACCATATCTCGTATCATCTGTTCTTCCTGTTCAATGAAGGCTTGCATCTGTGCAGGGTCAGTGATGCGGATTTCAGCATCCACTTCAGTTTCTTTAACTTCTATGGCGCTGTTGAGTAGAGCTATTTTGGCATTTTCTATCTTTTTGGGCATTCCAGGGTGTACGGGTTCTTTGTCGATGATGACACCATTGACTAGTTGTGAGTCGTCGATGGTTGCTCCATCTTTCTTCTCAATTTTGATGTGGTCGGTATCAATTTCCTCGTCTTCTTCCACCTGCTTAACTGCAGATACTACCAGTTCAGCTAGTGGTTCTCGTGCTTTTTCAGTTCCTTTCCCAGTCATGGCTGTCATTGCCACTTTTTGGAGAGTTTCTAAGTCATCAACATCAATAGCTATGGAATTTAGGATTTCTTGTGCTTTTTCAGCTGCCTGTCGGTATCCCATTGCCACAATGGTTGGGTGTATGTCTTGGTCTAAAAGGTTTTCTGCCTTTTTAAGGAGTTCACCTGCAATTATCACTGCTGTGGTGGTTCCGTCTCCCACTTCATCTTCCTGGGTTTTGGCTACTTCCACCAGCATTTTTGCTGCAGGGTGCTCGATGTCCATTTCTTTGAGGATGGTTGCACCATCGTTAGTTACAACAATGTCACCTAATCCATCTACGAGCATTTTGTCCATTCCTTTAGGACCTAAAGTTGTCCTTACAGTCTCTGCAAGAACTTTTCCTGCTAATATGTTCATTCTTTGAGCGTCTCTTCCTAAAAATCTGTTAGTACCTTCCGGTAATATTAAAACTTGTTGGCCTTGTCCGCCTAATTGTGCCACATTATCACCTCAATTTGTTTATGTAAATGATCAGTGGGTTAGAGGTTATATAAATACTTTACGATGGAAGGGTGTTTGATTTAATTAGCTAACACCCTAAAAATATCAGTTGGCATTTTTGATGTGATAAAAAAAGGAGTAACCAAAAAAATTAAACACTTAGATGGTGAATTGAGTCAATTTCAATCTTTTTCCAATTTTTTCCATAACATTATGCCATTTTTTTCTCTTGAACTGAAGTATCCTTTCCTTTCCAGATTCCTGAGAGCGTGTTCAAAGTTTTGATGAGTTAATTCTTTAAAGCCAAGATCAATAATTGAATCGTAGAGGTTTTCCAAACGGCCCTCTTTTTCAGGGAGAAGTAAGTAAATATTAGACTGGAAATAGGTTAAATCTTTTTTAGGTTTCTGTGTTAACAGTTTGAACCTTTCTTTAATTTTTTGGAGATCTTCTATCTGAGAATCCTTTTCATCTAAAAGTTTAACCAGTTTCCTATTTTCATCTTCCTTATTCTGAAGTTTCTTTTCCTGCTTAATGTTCATCTCTTGAAGTTTGCTGTGTTCCTGAATCATGATTTTTGAAGATTCTTTCTGGCATTTTTTAAGTTCAATCTTCAGTTTACTGATTTCTAAAAGACATGCCTTTACCAGCTGTCTTAACTGCTCCCTCTCGGTGTCCTTAAGAATGGCCATTTTATCACTATAAATGTTATTATAATCTTAAACTAATTACTACTTTTAATTATGCTCCCATCCCTTTTAAAAGTTAGTATATAATCTATAATAAAATTGTACTTCCCCAAAAAGAATTTTGAACATAAAAACTAGGAAAATAACTTGAAAGAAAATATTTAAATATTGAAATAAGTTTAAAAAAAACCTAAACCATATTTAAAGAAAAAAATGAAGAAAAAAAGAGAATAATTTTACATTATCTCCGCAATAAGTTCTGCATTTAGGATTGATGCTCCTGCGGCTCCACGAATTGTATTATGACCCAATAAAACATATTTGAGACAATTAGGGATGTTAGGATCCCGGCGTAACCTGCCGACAGTGACTGCCATTCCCTTTTCCATCATGCGATCCATGCGGGGTTGTGGTCTGTTATCTTCCTCTCTGACAATAATTGGATTTTTAGGTGCGGAGTATAGATTTAATTTTTGAGGAAGTGCTTTGTAATCTTTTAAAGATTTTTTGACATCATCCAATTCAAAATTTTCATCTATTTCCATGAAAACAGCCTCGGTATGACCATCAACTACCGGAACACGATGACAAGACGTACTTAAGCCAAAAGATGCGGGTTCGACATTTTCTCCATCGAAATCTCCCAATAGATATAGTGTTTCTTCCTCCATTTTTTCTTCTTCTTCCCCTATAAATGGCACCAAGTTGTCCAATATAGCCATGGAGGGAACTCCATTATAACCAGCACCTGAAACAGCTTGCATTGTAGACACATATACGCGATTAATGTCATACTGGTCATATAATGGTTTCAAAGTGAGTGCCAAGGCTATGGTTGAACAGTTGGGATTAGTGACAATGAATCCTTCCCATCCCCTATTTTTCTGTTGGGTTTCAATGAGATCCAAGTGTTCCGGGTTCACTTCAGGTATGACTAATGGAACGTCAGGTTCCATGCGCATAGCACTGGCATTTGAGGCAACTTTCATACCGGTTTCAGCGAATTTAGGCTCAACCACCGCTGCATTTTCTGAAGGTAATGCTGAAAACACTATTTCCACATCTTTAACCAGACTAGGATCAGTGTTAATCACTACTGTGTCTTTTACTGCCTCGGGTATGGGAGTGTCCATATGCCAAGTTACTGCATCTTGGTATTTTTTCCCTGCTGAACGTTGAGATGCTGTGAGGGCTGTTATCTCGAACGTGGGATGGTCTTCTAAGAGTTGTATGAACCGCTGCCCTACCATTCCTGTTGCTCCTAATATACCTACGTTTACCATATAACCACCTTATCAGTTTAGTCCTTATTTTTACCTTACTTTTACTCGATTATTTATGCTAATTACAATCCCAGTACATCATTCATACTGCTTATTTTACCCTTTTCTGCATCAACCACATATCTAACCGCCTTTATAACACCGTTAACAAAAGCTTGCCTACTGTTAGCCCTATGCACAATTTCTAAGCGTTCTCCATCACCAGCAAACAAAACGGTGTGATCACCAACTATGTCCCCTCCTCGTACAGCATGTATCCCTATTTCTTCAGACGTACGCTCACCTACCATCCCTACTCTACCATGGACACCGACTTCATCTATTTTACGGTTAAAAACTTCGGCTATGAGTTCAGCTGCCTTCACAGCAGTTCCTGATGGTGCGTCCTTTTTGTGTTTGTGGTGGGCTTCGATTATCTCCACATCAAAGTCTGTAAGTATTCCAGCTAGTTGTTCAACCATCTTAAAGAATACATTAACTCCCACAGCCATGTTAGGAGAAATGACTGCCCCTACACCATTATCACTGATTGATTGTGTGTTTTCAGCCATTTGTTGGTCGGTAAATCCTGTTGTGCCTACAACCAGATTCACACCAGATTCAGCTGTTGTTTTTATAGTTTCAACCGCTGCATTGGCAATGGTGAAATCAATCAGAACATCAGGTTTTTTGGATTCGAGAGTTTCCCTTAGTTTTTCAGCTCCGACAATAGGGATATTAATTGGCCCTATACCCATTACTTCCCCTACATCTTTCCCTTGTAGAGGAGTTTGAGGAGCTTCTATTGCTGCTACCAGTTGAATATCATCCTGTTCAAGGATAGTGTTAATGATCATGGCCCCCATTCTCCCACTAGCGCCAGTTACTGCCACGTTTATCATAAATATCATCTCCTTAACAATATTTTGATCCTAAAAAATAAATAAAGAGAAAATAAATTGTTTTGTTCCATTGAATCTGAACAAGTTAGCTGATTTTTAGAAAGAATACAAAAAAAATTCAATCTTTCTATGTAGGCTTACCCAGATTATGATTAAATCAGCTGCAAGTCCAGGAGTACCTTCTTGAGTTCATCCTGGTTTTCAGTTTTAAGTGGAGCCAAAGGCATTCGAACATCACCTGCAGGCCGACCCATCATGTTAAGTGCAGTTTTAGCTGGCACTGGATTGGATTCAATAAAGAGAACCTTCATCAAATCATATAATTCATAATGAAGATCTTGAGCCCGTTGGAAGTCGCCATCAAGGGCTTTTTTGACCATTTCACTCATCCGTGTTGGATCAACATTTCCCACAACACTGATAACTCCCTTACATCCCTGGGAAATCATAGGAAGTGTTAGGTTATCATTTCCAGAAAGTACCATAAATTTGTCACTAACATCTAGTTGGTCAATTTTCTGGATTATCTGGGAAACCTTATCCATGTCCGGGTTTGCTTCTTTAAGGGCAACGACAGTGTCTAACTGAGCTATTTTTCCAATAGTTTCCACATCAATATCTGTCCCAGTACGGGAAGGAACATTGTAAGCTATGATAGGGATGTCAGTAGATCCTGATAACAATTTATAGTGTTCATAAAGCCCGTGAGGTTGGGGTTTGTTATAGTAAGGAGTTATTACCAGTGCATAATCCGCACCAACATCTTCAGCGTATTTAACCAAGTCTAATGCTTCTTTGGAAGAGTTACTACCTGCTCCAGCTACTGCGGCTACTTTACCCTTTACTTCATCCACCAAGATCTCCATCATCTTCTTCTGTTCCTGGTGAGTTATGGTGGCAGACTCGCCGGTGGTTCCGGCAGCCAGTAGGCCATTAACACCTCGTTCAAGGAGATAATTCATATTCTCCCGCATCCCCTCTTCATCCACCTTATCTTCAGTGGTGAATGGGGTTACCATTGCAACTGTGGTACCTTCCAATTTCATTCCAAGACTCTCCTTACCAATTCATAAGCTCTCTTCCCATCATTCCATTCCACAAATATAACAACTGAGGTCTGACTTGATGAGATTTCTACTATATTAATCTTATTTTGACGTAAAGGCTCGGTGATTTTAGTGATAATTCCAGGGGTGTCTATGAAGTCCTGGCTGTTGACACTAATCATGGCAATCTCCCGACCCAGTGACAGGGAACTCATATCCTGGTTCTTCACCACCACATCGTGGAGTATTTTATGGGCTTCGTCAGCCACAGATTTATCAATAAAAAGGGTTATTGAATTTTGACCGGTGGATATACCATATATATTAAAATTATTGTTCTTTAGGGTTTCTGTGAGTTCGGCCAGCACACCCACTTTAGTCAAAAGCTCCTCACCTATCACCGCAATTACAGAGATAGGTTCATTGTTAAGGGTGGTGGAACGCAACATTTTATCCTTTGATGGCCCCATTATCTCGGTTCCAGGTGCTGATAAATCTCCCTGTTCAAATCCTATTATTTTAGCATTTATTTTAGGGTCTTTATATCGCAAAGCATAAGGGTGTAATACCTGGGCTCCGTGGGTTGCCAAATCACGCATTTCTTCCACACTAATTTTTTCCAGTTTACGGGCAGCCTCTAATTTATTGGGATCAGTGGACATCACTCCTCCAACATCGGTAACAATTATCACCTCTTCTGCTTGGAGGCAGTGTCCCATCAGAAAGGCTGTGATGTCACTCCCACCCCTTCCCAGGGTGGTGATGTTACCTTCCATGTCTTTTCCTAGGAAGCCACAAAGAATAGGGATCACTCCCTGGTCTAGAAGTTTTAAAATTTCTCGAGATTTAATTTCAGTCTCTGCAAAGTCAATTTTGGCATTTAAATAGTTGCTGTCAGTTATAACTGGCCAAATTTCCATGAAAGGATCTATATATTCTGATTTGACACCTAATGATTCAATAGTAGATGAAAACAGTCGTACGCTGGTCATTTCCCCCATGGAGATAATATCTGCCATTTGCTTTTCAGTTATGGAATCTCCAATGGATTTGTTCATAATTTCCAGGATGTCATCAGTGGTTTTATTGATGGCTGATACCACCACCACCACCTTCTTGCCCTGCATGTACTCTTTAACTACTGCTCGGGCTGCCTTTTTGATCCTTTTCCCATCAGCTAGGGAAGTTCCTCCAAACTTGGCCACTAAAATACCCATAGCAACCAACCTTAAAAGTAGTTATTTTTAACCAATCGGGTTACATAACCTGCAATTTTGTTTCTTAAATGTTTGGTACTTACAGTGGAGAATTCCTGCACTAATTTCTTGTTTTCTTCAAAATCTGTTGTGAATTTACCAGGATAAGTTTCAATCAGCTCTTTAGCTGTTCTTTTAACAAATGATGTTCTAATATTTCCCATGAGTCTACCTCCTTAAGATTTTCTCTTGTTCTTCTTTGCTCAAATCCACTAATATCATAATGATCTGGGTGAGACTGTCTTTATTTATTTCTTGCTGGTTAGCTATTTCTCGGATTTTTTGGTGGATATCCTCTTCCCTTTCTGGATCGTGAATATCCATTCCCAGAACCAGTTTAGCCTGAGCAATATTACTTGCCAGGGAAGTCCGTTCTTTGATGAGTCTTATTATGTCCTCATCCAGTTCATCGATCCTTTTCCGAGAGCTTTCAAGCATATTAAACGCTTCTGCCCTATCCATGGTCAACCACCCTGGTTCCCATGTTTTCAACATCAGTTAATATAACTCTTCCGGGATAAGAACTCCATGCTTCCTGAACACGCTCGAGAGCATCGTCCGGAACAATAGATACAAATGAAGGGCCTGTTCCTGAAAGTCCAGCTGCTAATGCTCCAGAATCCAGAGCATCAAGAGCAATATTTGCATCGAAATTGAGAGTCGCACAATATAATATCCCGTTAAGTGTCAGGGCATTATATATATTCCCTTTTAGCGCTTCTTGGAATGCGAGTTTTACCCAGGGGGCCAGGAGTTTCATCCTTGGCACATCAGATTGGGCAGTAGGTGACTTTTTATTAGGCATGTATATTAATATACTTTGCTCCTCCATGGGGCGATTGTAGAGGATCTTCCTGCGAGGATTGTGGGTTATGGTCAGACCACCAAAAAATGAAGCACTCGCATCATCAAAAGCACCAGTAATTGTAACCCCTGCCTCCAAAGAAGCGTCAATAGCCAAATTAATTAAATCATAATCAGCTAAAGTTTCATCAGACACTAAATCATTATCAACCAGTGCACGGTAGGTGGCCATTACCACTGCATTTGATGTGGCACTGCTACTGGAAAGTCCAGAAGCAACTGGCAATGTGGAACTAGTTTTGACCTTGATTCCAGTTGTGATCTTGAATTTTTCCAGAACTTTCCGGACACATATCTCCATTAATGTTGTATCTACACCATCAGCAGCATTTAAAATTATCTTTGATGGCTTTAAACTGGCTTGAACATCCACATATAACCCTATACCAAATGCTGATCCACAACCAGTTGAAATGGCATTAATTACTGTGGCAGACCCTGGAGATCGAACAGTTACATCCAAATAATCACCTTAGAGTTTAACTCCTTGAGGTTTATGTTTTATTTTATTATACATAGAAAGAAAAACACTAATAAATACATCGATAGAAATAATTAATATGTGATAAGAGTTGTGCAACGTTATCTTTAAGAAAAATTAGGGTTAAAATTATGACCAAAAATAACCAGTTATTTTTAGCTATTATAGGTGGAGGGGCTTTCATAGTTATAGTATTTTTTCTTGCTGTTTTGTTAATAATAGGAAGTGGTGTTAGCAGAATAAGTGGAGGATTCGGAAATACAGTGGCAATCATACCAGTGCAAGGTGAAATTACTTATTCACAATCCAATATACTGGGAGGATCAGTAGTATCTCCCCAATCTGTCACTGCTGGAATTACTCAAGCTGAAAAAGATAGTTCTGTGAGTGCCATTGTACTGGATATTAACAGTCCGGGCGGATCACCAGTGGCTAGTGAGGAGATTATGAATGCTGTGAATAACTCAAAAAAACCAGTTGTAGCATGGATAAGTGACAGTGGTACTTCTGGAGCTTATTTAGCTGCTTCACCTGCAGATAAAATATATGCAAGTCCATCGTCTATTGTGGGGAGTATTGGAGTAATTCTTAGTCTCACTGACCTATCCGATCTTTATCAGAAGATTGGAGTAAATCAGTATTCAATTAAAGCAGGCGAATACAAAGACATGGGTGCATCATACCGTGATTTAAAACCTGAAGAAACTGATATGTTACAGGGATTGGTAGATGAAAATTATGAATACTTCATTAAAATGGTAGCTGAAAATCGTGACTTGGATATTGATTATGTGCGGAAAATCGCCGAAGGAAAGATATACACTGGAACCCAGGCTAAAAAGTTAAAACTAATTGATGAAACTGGTGACAAAAATGATGCCATCGAATCAGCTGCTAGACTTGGTGGTATTAAAGGAGATTACAAAATTGTGACCATTACACCCACTGAAACCTTTTCAGACATTTTTAATAGCTTTTCCAGCAATTTTGGCTATTTTCTGGGAAAAGGTATTGGAAGTTTACTAAATCAGGGCTCAGTAGATAGTTCTGTAGACTACAGTATGCACTGAAAACTGGTATGCTGTACCATGAATTTTCCTGAAAAGCTATTCCCAAAAAAATTAATAATGAGGTATTTATAGGTTATAAATTAGTTAAATTAATATTAAGAGATTTCAATAAAATCAAAAAAGTATATGACAAACAGAGAACTATTCAAAATGAGGTGAAAATATGGTTGTTAAAGTAGAAGTATTCACATCTCCATCCTGTCCTTACTGCCCCATGGCTATTGAAGTTGTAAACGAAGTTGACAAAATCATGCCTGGCACCCTAGAAGTTGAAAAGATCGACATAATGGTTGACCGAGAAAAAGCAATAGAATATGGTCTAATGGCAGTTCCAGCCATTGTTTTAAATGGAGTTGTACGTTTTGTAGGTGCTCCTGCTAAAGAAGAACTGGTTAAAGCCATTGAAGAAGAAATCGAAGATAATACAAACTAAAATTAACTTTAATAGGAACCATGGAAGAAGATAAATCCCTTCAAAAAAAAAGTATCATTCATATTAATTCTAAATCTGTTCAGGCCAAAATTGTTGAAGGAAATACTTCTTCCACCCACAATATCTTTTTTCCCACTGAAAGTGATGATAATGGAATCACCACTGGAAGTGCAGCCACTGCAGCAGTTTTAGCAGCAATGTTAGCCATAAAAGGAGAACAAGCTTCCGCAGTGGATATTAAAACACCACTGGGAATTCTCAATATTTCAGTGAAAAGTTCTTGTAAACTCAATGATTCTTCTGGAAGGGCTTCTGTGGTTAAAATGCCTTATCATGACCCTGATGTCACCATAAACCTTGAAGTGCAAGCTGAAGTCCGTCTAAAAGATGAACCTGGTATTGTTATAAAAGGTGGTGAAGGAGTAGGTAGAGTAACCAAACCAGGATTACAAGTTCCCCCAGGGGAGGCAGCTATAAACCCTGTGCCTCGTGAAATGATACAATCCAATCTTGATAAAGTATTACCCACAGGTAAAGGAGCAGATGTGCTGATTGAAGTTCCTGAAGGCCAAAAAATAGCTAAAAAAACTATGAACCCCCGTTTGGGCATTGTAGATGGTATTTCCATACTGGGCACAACTGGTATTGCTCGCTCCATGAACTCAAAGAGTTTCCAGAAAGCCAAAAAATGCCAGTTAGATGTGGCACTGGCAGAAGGTTACCATGAACTGGTTTTCGTGCCGGGTAATATTGGAGAAAAGATGGCCCGCCAATTACTAGATGTGGATGATGACCAGATCATCCAGATGGGGAATTTTGTGGGTTATATGTTGGATGAAGCTAGAAAAAGTGACTTATCTAATTTAATAATTCTGGGACACGCAGGTAAACTTGTGAAAATTGCTGGAGGAATCTTCCAAACTGAACATCGCCTGGCAGATGGTCGAAGAGAAGTAATAGCTACACACACAGGATTAGTTGGGGGGGATAATAAGCTAATGAATAATATATTTAATTCTAACACTACTGAAGATATGATAGGATTTTTAGACGCAGAAAACTTGACTGAAGCTGTTTTTAACTCCATTGCCCAGTCTATTATGAAACGTTGCCAGGAAAAGTTTAATCTAAAACCAGAAGTAATCATTCTTAAAATGGATGGTACAATCCTCAACAGTAACCACTCTGTGAAACTGGCCCCTCAAATAGGAAATAAAAATTAGAAATAATTATTTAGGAATTTAATTATATTCTTAGAGTTAAAATGTTTGTTGTATATAAAAATATGGTGAAATCATGCACGTGGTCCTATTAGGACAATATCCACCCCATATTGGGGGTGTTTCATCCCATACATATCTACTCTCTCAGGAACTCAAAAAAAGGGGAGACGAAGTTTATGTGTTAACGTATCCTCATAATAATGTTAAAGATTTAGATGGTGTGAAAGTTGAAACTTCCTTCGCACCCAATATTAAAGGGTTAAGAGGTCTTTTTTTTCTAATATCATCAATGTTTAAGTTAATTAGCATGGTGCGCCATTATGATATAGATATTATTCATGCACATTTCCTTTTACCACCAGGACTCATTGGAGTAGTTGTGGGAAAAATTATGGGGAAAAAAACTGTGGTAACAGCTCATGGCTCAGATCTACTTATACAAGCTGATAAACCTATATTGCGGCCTTTAATTAAATTTGTTCTTAATAATACGGATTATGTTCTGGTGGTTAATAACACACTGAAAGACATGGCTCTTGAACTTGGTGTCAATCCAGAAAAAGTGCATGTAACAGCCAATGCCATTGATACAGTGAAATTCAACCCTCAAAATAAGGAATTTCCCTCTGACATACAACTGAGTCAGAATAAGCCAATTATCTTATTTGTGGGTAATTTAGTCTTTCAGAAGGGAGTTAAATATCTGCTGGAAGCAAAAACGCTTATGAAATGTGATGCTGAGTTGGTGATTGTGGGTGATGGTCCGCTGCGCCATGAACTGGAGAAAAAGGCAGATGAAGAAGAAATTGGAGATGTTCTTTTTGTTGGTGCAAGAAGGGATGTTGATAAAATTATGCCATGTGTAGACTTATTTGTCCTGCCGAGTGTGTCAGAAGGATTTCCAATAACGATATTGGAAGCCCTGGCCTCGGGGTTACCTGTGGTTGCCACCAATGCCGGGGGAGTCAAGGAGGTGATGGATGAAAGTGTAGGTTTAATGGTTGAACCTTCAAAACCGGATGAACTGGCCAGGGCAATGGATAAAATATTAGAAAATAGAGAATTAAGGGATGTTATGTCAACTGCTGCGCGAAAACATTCAATAAAATATGATAAACTAGATATACCTTATTAAATATCCTTATCCTAGATTTAAGTGGTTCATGTATTTATTCTAATATTTTTTTTTTTTAGACATTTTTTAAAATCCAAAATCACTATTAACTAACGAATCAATATTACTTCCCATACGCTTACAATACATTATTAATTTAACAGATTGAAAGATTTTTTTTAAAGATGGAGAGATGAACAATGGATGAGAAGAAATTAACCCACCTCACAGAAAGTGGGGTGCACATGGTAGAGGTGGGAGATAAACCTAACCTTAGGCGAATTGCAATTGCCAAAGGTAGTATAAAACTCCAAAAGGATACTATTACACTTATTGAACAGGGAAAACTGAAAAAGGGGAATGTTTTGGTCACTGCCCAGATTGCAGCTATTCAAGCTGCAAAATCCACTCCACAAATTATACCCTTATGTCATTCCATCCCAATTAGTGGAGTGGAGGTTGAATTTGAAGTGGTAAAAGAGCAGGTTCAAGTTACAGTGGAGGTAAAAAGCACTGGAAAGACTGGGGTGGAAATGGAAGCAATTACCGGAGTTAGTGTTGCCTTATTAACTGTTTGGGATATGGTCAAAAGTGTGGAAAAAGATGAAAACGGCCAGTACCCATCAACCATCATCTCAGACATTGAAGTTGTAAAAAAAGAGAAGGGGGACTAATAGATAGATGAGTCTTGAATCTTTAGATTCCTCAATCAGGGAAATAATAAGGGATTCCTATCCTCAGATCCAGGATGTGAATCCTGCCCAGAAAGCTGTGCTTGATGCGGGCTTACTGGATAATCCTGAAAATTACATCATTGCCATTCCCACAGCCAGTGGAAAAACCCTTCTGGGAGTGATGGCTGCACTGCGCACCATCCTTGATGGGGGCAAAGTGGTTTATGCCGTTCCACTCTTATCCATACAGAATGAAAAAGTTAAAGAATTCAAGAAATTTGAGGAACATGGTATAAAAGTGGGTAAACATCCTTCCTCATCGGATCTGGCAGTGATGGTCTTTGAATCTTATGATGCCCTGACTCGTTTCTCTTGGAACACATTATCCGAGGTGGATTTATTAATTGTGGATGAATTTCACATGATCGGAGAGTACAGTCGTGGTCCCACTATTGAATGCGCTATAACACGTTCCCGCATGTTAAATGAAGGTATGCGGATTATTGCATTATCTGCCACCCTCCAGAACATGGAAGAATTATCCACATGGTTGGCTGCCCAAGTAGTGGAGCATGATTACCGTCCAGTTCCTCTTTTTAAGGATATTCTTAATGCAGAAGAATTTGGGACCAAAAACAAAAACGATGTTATTCTCAGCATACTCAAGGATTCTGTGGATGAGTCCAGTCAGGCCATGGTTTTTGTCTCCACCCGTCGCTTCACCGAATCTCTGGCCAGCTACTTGGCAGAGAAGATTAAAAGGAACTTGCCAGAGGATAAAAAAAAGGCATTTCAGACTGTGGCTGAGAAGATACTGGATGTTCCCCGGAGGAAAGGCTCCTTACCCACAGAAGTATGTCACAAACTAGCAGAATGTGCTCAGAATGGTATGGCCTTCCACCATGCAGGATTGTTTGACCAGCAAAAAGAGATAATTGAAGAGGAGTTCCGTGCCGGGAATCTGCTGATGATCACTGCCACCCCCAGCTTAATGTATGGGGTTAACTTACCATCAAAAAATGTGGTTATCAGGGATTACACCCGTTGGACCAGTCAGGGCCCTCAGCCAATACCAGTATTTGATTATTTGCAGATGTCTGGACGTGCTGGGCGTCCTGGATATGATGAAGAGGGTTTTTCCTATCTTATTGCAAAAACTCTGCCAGAAGCTGAACAGTTACAGTACCAGTATATTTATGGGGAAATTGAAGCCACGAACTCTCGTCTTTTGGAAAATAGGGACGCTGTTTTTCGGCAGATCATTTCTCAAGTTGCGTCAGGTATGGCTAAGAATCCTAAAGAATTAATGGATTTTTTCAAAGAAACATTCTCTGGCTTCCAGATAACCCACTCTGAATACTCATCCCTATTTGCCTCAGACACTCTTGAATTCCAGATTAAAGAAGCTTTGGATTTTTTGATTGAAAATGGTATGATCCAAGCTGTTCCTGAAGGACTTAAAGCAACAACTTTTGGAATGTTAGTTGCCAAGAGCAACTATGCAGTAGAGACTGCTGTTCGTCTAAAAGAATTTGCACGTTCCGATGCTAATACTGATATGTCCCGTTTGGTGTATGAAATCTGTCGCACCCCGGACATTATCCTCCTCTCCTTAAAAGGCCGAAAAACCAGAGATCCTATTAGAGAACGACTAAATAAGGCTGGTTTGTTTGTTGTTGACGTGGGTAACCAGGAAGCTACTGCTGCCACCCTCATGGAGTGGATGGATGAGAGGAGTGAATATGAAATTGAAAATGCCTTCAATGTCTATGCTGCATCCACCCGAAGGGCTGCTTATGATGCTTCCCTTCTGGTGAAGTTCCACCGTGAGATTTGTCAGATTATGGGAATATACACAGGACTTGATTCCATGGAAACACTGGCAGCACGCCTATACTATGGTGTTAAACTGGAACTTCTCCCATTAGTAGTTGGTATTAAACGTTTAGGTCGTAAAAGAGCAAGAGCACTAGTTGATGCCTTTGGAACAGATTTGCGTTATGCATCACGTGCTGAATTACTTCGTATTGAGGGTATTGGACCTAAAACAGCAGAAAATATACTTAAAAAATATCATACTGTTGATTAAATAGGTTATAAAGAAGTTTTACAGCTTTTTTCTGGTTAAACTGCATAATATCTGGTGAAAAGTCAGAAAATTTAAAAAAAAGTTGAAACCATGCTGGTTAAAGATTTGGACTTTAAAGGAAAGATAAGTAAAATGGATATTATTGCCTTCCTAAAAGAGGAAGCACAACAGATACATATAAATGATTTTATTAAAACTTGTAGCTTCCTTAGAAAAAGCATGGAACATGTGCATCCCAAATATCAGGAAGAATATATTAAAATGTATGTTGAAGGATATTTAAAGAGTTATAGGGATGTTAAAAATGATAAAACCATTTATGAAGGTTTTGTGAATAATGATGAACTAAAAAAAGCCATAATTCTTTTAAAACAACAGGAACGGTTAATGGAGGAGGAATTTGGTAAACATAATCGATCTTTTAAACCTTACATGATCTTGTCCCTCTATACAACATTTGTACTGGATGAACCAGTCCATCCCGTGGGTACCCCTTTCCCTGGAGGTTTAACTGTTCGTAAAATGGGGAAAATTTATTATTGTCCAGTTAAAAAGAATAATGAGAATAATCCACTGGCAGTTTGTGGTTTCTGTATTGCAAAACAAGAATCAGATATGTAATTATGTTGTAAGAGCCTTATCATTTGTGAAAAAAATAAGATTGTGGTAGAAATAAATTCATCCAGTTTAAATAATGTGGAGAATGTGTAATGTCAACAATACTGTCTGAAATCGATTTTGACCAGGAAATATCCAGAAATGATCTGCTGAAGGTTTTGAAAAAGGAGGCAAGATCCATTCATATTCAAGACATTATGAAGGCCTCCAATTTCATTAGAGATGATGCCAAATTCATGCCACGAATAGAACGTGAAGATTACATAGTCAGATTCACCAAAGCTTTTTTCACCCGTATTAAGGATATAAAAGATGATCAGACTGAATATCCCGGAGAAATAGACACTAATAATCTTTCTGAATTTGTGGAAATCCAGAATCAACTGGCTCAAAATGCCCAAAGTGATGATGAGAAGTGTTTCCACCGTATAGCTTGTGTAGTTGCCATTTACACTACATTCATAAGGGAAGAATCAATTCATCCTGTGGGAACCAGATTTCCAGGTGATTTCACACTGCAACTGGTTAACGGTGTCTACTTGTGCCCTGTGAAAGATAAACAGAAGGACACTCCCAGTGCACTGTGTCGATTTTGTGTTGCAGTGCAAGATAAGAGCGTGGATATTTAAAAACATTCCCACCCTTTTTTAATAATGAATTGTTTTCCTTTCATAAAGCTTCTATTTTTTTTATTAAACAAAAATTTTAACAAATAACTGCAAAAATTAGCTTGTTTTCTTGCATGATGAAAATTTTAGTATATTATAACGAAACTGGGGGAGTTGAATGGAGTTTGAATCATTGATCATTGTAGAAGAAAAGATCACTCTTCTGGATCTTAGAGAAAACTGGTTGAAACAAGTTATTCAGTTCCAGCCATAGTTCCAATGGAAAATAATCAGTGAACGTGTGGCTGAGATAAGGCCCGATTTGGTACTATGGATATTGTACTCAAAGATAAAATGGACGAAATTGAAGCTGTTCAGAAAGTTAGTGCCCCTTTTTTCGCTGCTTATATTTATGTGATAACCCATAAAAAAGAATTCAGGCTAAAACAACACACACCGAAAGTAAGCGAATGTTGGAGATTTAGATTGTGGTTTAATTTTTTATGCGAGAATATAATTTATAGACAATATTTTTAGGAAATATTTTATTCTGATTGAACATCTACCAATGGATCAATGCGTTCTAAAGAACGTTTAACAGCATCAACAGATATGTTAATAATAACCGCTCTTTGGGGGCATATTTCCACACATCTCCCACAAATTCTGCATTTTTCCTCATCCCTTTTGGCTTTACCATTTATAACTTCAATTGCATCTAAAAAACAGGTGTCAGTGGCACATAAACCACACCCATTACATGTTTCTTCGTTGAAGACTATCTGAACACCTTCCATTGATGAAAAACAACTGCCCATATCTTCAGGCAGGTTGGGTGTCATTTTCCACAAGCAACAACACTGGCAACAGTGACATATCGATAGGAGATCTTCTTTGGGACCGGTGTTTAACCATACGCTGTCAATCTTGTTTCTGCCAATGATGGGCACCAAACCTAATTTGCTACACTTTTGGATATGTTCCATGGCTTCTCTGGCTGTAACTGCTCTTCCCAATTTTTTGGAAATTTTTTGTGATCCTTTACCTAAAAACAAACATCCAAGATCTTGGGGGTATTCTTGGCAGTTATTGGAAGTGCGGCATATGCAGGAATCCATAATGAAATGATATTTTGACTTTTGGATCATCTCCCCTAATACTTGACTGGGGAGTACTGTATTTTCATTTTTAATTGGAACACTTTCATTTACTTCTAGTTCCTGGACATTTCCTGAACGTTGGGTTTTTATGGCAGTATCCATGGGAAGTACCTGCATATCATCACCTTGAAAGAACAATTTATCAACCAATCTGGCCATGGGAGGTAATTTCCTGCAGAGATTAGCCAGGGCAAACCGACTGTTGAAGGTGAATTTTATAACCCACACACTAATATCTGAAAAACTGATCTTAGACATTGAATAATAGAATTATCAGACCATGTTGATAATCTTTTAGCAAGAATGGAATTAATTAATAGAAATACCCAGTAAATCAGTAAAGTATATATTTGTAATGAATTGTAATAATATACATGACAAAAAAGAAGAGTGTTTACATTAGACTGGAGCCAGAATATATTGAAAAAATAGATCGCATTGCCAAAAAAGAGGATAGATCACGATCGTATATTATACGCAGAATGATCATGAATGGATTAGGAAAAAAGTAATACTTTTTTTATATATAATATTAATAATGATTATGCAAAATACAATCAATTTTACTACATAAATTTATAAAAATCAAATAGTTCATGGGACTAAATCACCCAGTATGAAGATATTCTTACCTAAAAACCTTAAAATGTAAAATAAACACCCAAAAAAATTGTTTAAATAAAATATCCTTCTTGAAGCAAATAAAATATTTTATTTTCCTTTTTCTTGTCCCGGATTTTATCTAAAAGTTGGATTTTATCTTCAAATTCACTTTGAAAGTCTTCTTGAAATTTTTCCCATCTTTCAGGATCTTTTGATGACCATAAACTTGATTCATTATTTTTTAGCGAGTATTTAGAGAAAAAAATCCGTTGCGAGTGTTTTTGGTTGGCGGTATTTGACCAGACTTCATTCACTATTTTTTTGAATTTGCTTATCCTCTGTGGATATTTATGCGAACCAATATTCTTAACCATATTACCCCCTAATTTTATTTGAGGGCATTCTAGTATATTAATTTATCTAATCACACCTGTCCAAAAAACATTGGGCCATATTCCTAGTCTTGGGACTTTTACTTTCCAACTGGGTTCGGACAAACTCTTCGATCTCACCCCGGTCATCAACATCAGGATGGATCTTCATGAGTACTTCAATGGCATATGCTTTGATGAGTTCCTTCTGCTTGCCCTGGTGAATATCATCAATACTCATTAGAATATCAATAATTCGAGATCTTAACTCCGGTTTGTTCCGGACTATGACACTTGAATTTAGGGCCACATGAGATGCAGTCATTGCTTTGTCCCCCGCCAGTATCCCAAAATAATCATCAAATATCTCATCAAACTTTTTATTATCATCAACACTGGTTAAACTGGCTAAAATGTAAATTGCAATAAATTTATGGTAGTTGTTTGGACTTGAGAGCATCTCCTGGAAGTAATCCCATTCAGAATATAGAAATTGGGGGTTCGCTTCAGCTATGATCTGCAAGGACTTGAAACTGTTTTGTCGGGTGGTGTCATCCTTTGAACGAGCGCCTCTCAACAGTTCCTGAAATAATTCTTCATTAGTTATTGCATCTTGGGCCAGCCCTTCAACATCAATATTTTTCTCATCAAAATCATACTTTGACATGATAAACATCTCATATTGAACATATTGTATTTAAAAAACTCTTTTACTTTCACAGCACGATATATTTTTTCTTTATATTCAATTTAGTTAACATGACTTGTCTTGGACATATCATCATAACTTATTTTAGATTTATCACTATTAACAAATTTTTTTAACTTTCACTGCCTGATGTGTTTTCCCTTTATAATTTACTTTACATGGTATGGCATTTTGCGGGCAGAAAGAAACACATCGCATGCAGAACTGACATTTGCACTTGTATACTGGGTATTCTCTCATTTCAATATTGTTTAAAGGACATATCTGAACGCATATTCCACACTGGTTACATTCAGATTTTTTAGCGCGGAATCCAAACCATTTCTGCTGGGATTTCCATTCCCATGAACTTGTAAAAGAACGGCTTAAAGTGCATAATACACTGGGAAGTACTGGAAAGCTCCCCCAATTTGTTTGACCATTAAAAAGTGCCTGAGCATATTCTTCGGCTTTTTTAATTCCTTTTTCTATTAACTTACTTCTACTCTCTTTGCTTTGAATGTAAAAAATATTCAGAGGCATTATGATTTCACAAGCTCCTATTGGTTCATATCCCTTTTTTTTCAGTTTATTGTGGAGAGGCCCAACAATGCCTCCTGAATATCCAGTAAGGGTGTCTGCCATGAAGATTGGGGTGCCATCTGCAAGTGGAAGTGATTCTATGAACTCCCAGACAAAAGGGTAAGTGGATAATCCTACCACGGGGAAGGCTAATCCTAAAGTGTGCTGAAGATTTACATCTTCAGGGTTGGATTTCTCTATTGGGTGAAGTTTGACATCCACACCATTTTTTAAAAAGATTTCTTCCATTTTCTCCACAACCAGAAGAGTGTTCCCAGTTCCAGAAAAATAGTAAAAGTCCACATTTTCAATCTTCAAATAATCATCCTCTTTATCTGATCTGCAACTATTTTTGAATTTAAATATTCATAGCTTAATTTCAGGATGATTTATCCTGTTTTTTCAATAGATTTGATGAATTTTTCCTCGAAATGTTGCATAACTTCTTCCAGTACTAAATCTTCATCAAATAACATGCCCCCTACAACTCCATCTAGGGCCACCATTAGGGTTACAGCACTGGTTTTAACATTATGGGTTTCGAATTCCCCCATTTGAATTCCCATGGTGAATGCACCCTCAAAAAATTTAATGTATTCGACTGTGTACTGTTGATAGTACTTTAAAAGGTCTGGATTTTCTGGGTACCATAATAACCTCCAACATACCGACCGTCGGTTTGTTATGTGTGTGATTTTGTTAATATTATAAACTATATGCCAAATGAGAAAAAAAGATGTAAAGATAAATGAATACCATAAAAGAGTAAGTACATCCATAAAATTGACTGATTTTACATGAACGAAAAAAGAAAAGGAAAAGTTCTCATTATTGGGGCAGAAGACGAAGAAAACCTGGCCATCCGCTACCTCGGTGCGGAACTTAAAAGAAACGGAAATCAGGTAAAAATTGCTGGGTGTTCTAATTACCACATGTTTAAAAGTGTCTTAGATGAACTGGAATCTTTCAAACCAGATGTGGTAGCTGTTTCCATGGCTTTTCAGTCCATGGCCATCATGTTCCTGGATCTCATCGGTGAAATAAAAAAAAATAACCCCGAGGTCCACCTAACTGTTGGTGGTCATTTCCCCACCTTCGAATATGAAAAAATACTTGGATATGATGCTGTTGACTCAGTTATTCGTTTTGAAGGAGAAAAAGCTATTTCAAAACTTACTAGTGCAATAATCAATGAAAAAAACTTAAGGGATGTTCTAAATCTGGTTCACAAATCTTCAGATGGCTCCATTAAAGAAAATTATGTAATTAATAAATTTCCGGACCTGGATGAACTGCCATTTCCTTTACGAGAAGCAAAACCCCAAATCAGGTTAGGGGAGAAGTTTAGTACATTGGTAAGCAGCAGGGGGTGTTTTCATTCCCGTTGCATTTACTGTTGCATAGGAGCATTTCATAAACAAAAAACAGAACGCCCCTACGCCTTGAGAACACCAGAAAATGTAGCTCTGGAAATCGCAGAACTATATCATAATAAGAATGTCCGGTTATTCCAGTTTCATGATGACAATTTCCTGTTACCTTCCACCAAAAGTTCCTATAATCGTCTGAATTCCTTGAAAAAATCCCTAATGAAGGAAAAAGTGGACTTGGAAGAAATCGCCTTTCTTATTAAAACACGACCAGATGGGATTAATGAAGAAATCCTCATACTTTTAGAAGAACTAGGCACAGTGGGAGTGTTTTTAGGAGTGGAAAATGCGAGTAACAGTGGGTTAAAAGCCCTGGCACGCGGTGCAAATATGGATGATGTTTACCATTCCCTTAAACTCCTGGAAAACTATCATATGGGTGTGACTTTTAATCTGCTGATGTTTCATCCCAGGGCCACCCTGAAAGAGATAAACGAGAATATCTATTTCATGAACCAGAACTTAAAGATGGCCTTTGATTTCGGCAGAGCCGAAATTGTGGCGGGTTCACCCCTGGAAAGGCTGGTTAAAGGTAAAGGACTCTTAAGGGGGGATTGGCCTCACTGGGACTATCGAATCCAGGATGATGCAACAGAAAAAATGTTTCGTATCAATGCCCTCACCTTTTACCAGGAAAATTCTCCCTATCCGGAATTATCCCATAAATTGATTGCCCTATCCTATCGTTCAGAATTAAACCAGCGTTTCTATCCTGGAGCAAAATCACACCAATTAAAAAAAGAAACAATTAATCTTATCCAAAACTGCAACAAAATAACACTCAAATGTTTAGTTGATATTTATAGAATGGTTCCGGAAACTGGAATTGAAGAAAAAATTGACCTTTTAGCCCATGAAATGAAAAATTTTTATGGAGATATGTCTAAAAAGGCAGATAAATTAGCTGAAAAGATGTGGAGATTCCAATTCGTGGGGAAAAAGTTCCAAAAACATGGAGTGGAGGATTACTTCCAGGACTCAGCGACTTTGGGGAAAATCTTCAGGATTTGACTTTTTATCATGGGTTTTTAAAAAAATATTACATAGAGAAAATAAATTTAATAGAGAAAGGACAAAAAATAGGTTATGGTAGATCTTAAAGAATTCTTTTATCCCAGCAGATTCAAACTCATCTTTTTTATATTATTATTGATCCCCTTTTCCAGTTTAGTCATTCTATTATTTGGCCAAGACTACATCTATGCTGATTATAACTATTTTTACTCATCCTTCATCTTGGTTGATCTTTTGATCTTTTTAATAAGCATTTCCATTTTTCTGGTAGTGGGAATAGTTTTAAGCTACCTTTTTGGATGTATTATTGACACTTACATCAAGAACGAGAAAGTTAAGATTACAATTGCCATTATCTCCGGCATTATTTCTCTACTCATTGCCTATATGCTTTATAAAATGCTTACCGAACCAGTGATCTGCGATCCAGTGCATGTTCCATGTAATAATCAAACTGTATGCGACCCGGTGCACACCCCATCTGATGAAAGTTACAATGCCAATGTTTTAAGTGAACTTAAAATTGATAAATCTGCAGCTGAAAACTCATTAGAACAGTGCATCAATAATTTGAAAAATTAAATGATGTAAATGGTTATATTAGAGAATATGAAAAAAAAAACGTATTCTAAAAAAAAAGGTTTTAGATGGAGAACTTAACCCCCACCATCACACATTTCCGTGCTCATATCCACGCCTTCAAGATCTTCTTTAATAGAATCAATCTTTTTCTTGGTGATTTCTCTTTCATCACCTTCTTCATCGAGTTTTTTGGTTTTTCTCTTTGATTTTCTGTCTTCGATCTTTCTGTATTCACCTTCATCCAGTAGTTCCAAGTAACGGCTGTTGTACCAAAGCTGAGTGGTATCCACCTTAGCCCAGATACCCTCATCATCACTGCGAAGGGCTAAAATTTCACCAGCACTGCCAGTTCCACTGTATCTTACATGAACACCAATCGAGAGTTCTTCATTCCGGTTAACGGCTTCCATATGTTCACCCCCATACTTTCACAATTATTGAAAATAGATTTAATTAATTATTGATTTTTTAATTGGGATGTAGTTTTATTATTTTATTTTTGAATATCCAACCTTACTTTTTCAGGTTTGGGAGTCGATTCCTTTCTGGCTTCCAGTTCTTCTTTTGAAATGTTTAGTAATAAATAATCACCCACTTCTTTTAAGTCTGAAATTTCAATCTCCAGATTTTTCCGGGTAAGCCCAAAATCACTGGTTGAAATGATTATGGTGGTTATAAGTCCTTTTTTTGGTTTTATGACCATGTCAACCACTTTACCTATTTCATTAGCCTTCTTATCCAAAACTCGTCGCCCGAAAAAGTCACTCACTTTCATTTAAACACCTATTGTATGATCTATTTTTTGATGTATATATTTTTTTGTCCAATTTCAGAGTATTAATATCCTTTTATTCTTTCAAAATAATGTTTAGATGCTTCAATATCTAAATAAAGATAAAAGTTGAATATTCTTTTTAACAACATTATTTTTTTTATCTTTTTTGGGGTTTTCTGCTATTAGTTTGTAGTGTTGGATTTATAGTGTCAGGAACAAATTATAGTTTGGTAAAGTAATTGTATACTAAAACTGGCATCCTGGAGAAAAATCATGAAAGAAGCAGGAAGATCCATAATAAGCGGCATTTTAAATGGGAAAATCAAAAACCGGAAGGATCTGGAAAAAGCTAAATTAACTGCTTGCCGTGAATATAAGTTAGACAGATTTCCTCGTAACTCTGAGATACTGCAGATGGCCACCAGTGATGAAAAAGAGATGGTTACACCAATTTTACAGAAAAAACCTACAAGAACCATCTCAGGAGTGGCTGTGGTGGCTGTGATGTGTCCCCCACATAATTGTCCCCATGGAAGATGCCTTTACTGTCCTGAAAGCACCATAGCACCACCCAGCTATACTGGGGAAGAACCGGCAGCATTAAGGGCCAGAATGTATGATTTTGATCCTTACAATCAAGTTTACAATCGCCTACTTCAACTGGAAAGTATCGGCCACCCCCTGGATAAAGTGGAGCTTATAATAATGGGAGGAACATTTCCTTCACGTTTTTTATGTTTCCAGGAATGGTTCATCACCCAATGTCTCCAAGCCATGGTGGAATTTGAAGTTAAAACCCCCAAAATTGTTTTGGATAATAAAAATACAAGCCAAACCATCACCAATAAATTTAAGTACTTGGAAGACGTTCAAAGAGCTAATGAAGGCTCCTACATTCGATGTGTTGGCATGACCTTTGAAACAAGGCCAGATTACTCTAAAAAAGAAGATGTGGACCGTATGCTACAAATGGGTGTGACCCGGGTGGAGTTGGGTGTTCAAACCATTTATAACTATATTTATCACCGTATTCAGCGAGGACACACAGTTGAAGATGTTATCGATGCCACGAGGATATTGAAGGATTCTGGGATTAAGGTAGCGATGCATCTTATGCCTGGCCTTTTTTCCGACAAAAAAAGAGATCTGAGAATTTTTGAGAGAATTTTTTCGGATGAACATTTCAAACCAGATATGCTGAAAATTTATCCCTGCCTAGTTACTAAAGGGTCTAAACTCCACGAATTATGGGCAAAAGGAGAGTACCAACCCTACACTACCCAAGAAGCAGTTGATCTCATAGTTCAAGTGAAAAAGATACTACCTAAATGGGTGAGAACCATGCGTATTCAACGGGATATTCCATCCCCACTCATAGAAGCTGGAGTTAAGAAGTCTAATTTGGGAGAATTAGTTTATAACCGCCTGAAAGATGAAAATGTGCAGTGCCAGTGCATTCGTTGCAGGGAAGTGGGACACCAAGCAACACATGGGATTCATACCACTCAAGATGATGTGAAACTCTTAAAAGAGAGTTATCATGCCAGTGAAGGTGAGGAACATTTTTTATCTATGGAAGATACTGAGTCTGATGTGCTTCTTGGTTTTTTAAGACTGCGAATGCCATCAATTAAGGCCCACAGACCAGAAATAGATCAAGATACAGCTATTGTGCGTGAATTACATGTTTATGGCCCAATGATGCCCCTGGGCGAGAGGGAAAAGGAACTATGGCAGCATCAAGGTTACGGTGAAGAATTGCTCAAAGAAGCAGAGAGGATAAGCTGTGAAGGATATGATAAAAAAGAAATTCTCATCACCAGTGGAATTGGCGTCCGCAACTATTATCGAAAATTTGGGTATGAACGAAAGGGGCCTTATATGGCTAAAAAACTGGTGTAATAACTTAATCCATGAAGAACTTAATTTAATTTAGAAATCTTTTTAATAGGAGGGATTTTTGATGAGGATATCCATTGAAGAATTGGCTGGGATGATTGATCATACCAATGTGCAGAGGGATGCTACTGATGAAGATATAAAAGTTCTCTGCCATGAAGCAGATGACTATAACTTCAGTTGCGTCTGTGTAACACCTACGCAAGTGGCTTTGGCTCAAGAAGTATTAGATAACTCCGATACTCAAGTTTGTGCAGTGATAGGATTCCCTTTTGGCGTGCAAACATCTCATGCAAAATTTTTTGAGGCAGAAGAGGCTGTAAACAATGGTGCGTCAGAACTGGATATGGTAATGAATATTGGAGCCCTTAAATCTGGTCACCATTCCCTGGTTCAGGCCGATATTGCCGGTGTTGTGAATGCAGCTCAGGGACGGGTGGTGAAAGTTATCCTGGAAACAGCCCTCCTGACGGATGATGAAAAGATCACATCTTGTCAGCTTGCCCGGGAAGCAGGAGCCCACTATGTGAAGACATCTACCGGTTTCGGAGTAGGTGGAGCCACGGTAGAAGATGTTCTGTTAATGAGGGATACTGTGGGTATGGAAATGGGTGTGAAAGCATCTGGAGGTATCAGAGATCTTGAAACAGCCCTGAACATGATTGATGCTGGTGCTAGTAAGATCGGAACATCAACTGGTGTGCAGATTATGGAAGACCTCTTAAACAAAGCCGATTAACTGGACAGATAGTGTGTGATTCCAGTGAAGATGGAAATAGAAATTGAAATATCAAAAAAAGGAAGAATTAAGGCAATCTTAGATGACAGGAATCCCAAAACAGCTCAGTCATTCTTTGAAAATATCCCCATGGAAGGTCCAGCCCAGTTATGGCATGAAGAGGTTTACTTTCCCATACCATTGGTTCATGATTATGAAAATCCATCACCATCATCAAATAGGGGAGATATCTCATACTGGCCACCAGGTAATGCTTTTTGCATATTTTTCGGAGATTCCCAACCAGCTTCAGATGTGAATCATATTGGGAGAATTGTTGAAGGTTTGAAGATAATAGAAGATGTAGATGAGGGTGATTGGATGGTAATTAAGAAGGCGTAAACATTACCCAGATAATGGTACCTGATAACACGATCATCAAAGTTTAAAACAGATGCTGTTAATTCATTCCCTTATCTGATCAGGTTTGATCATCCCTCCTTAAAATTCAAATTTTTGGCATTGCTGCTTCAACAACAGTGCCCAATTCATCAAGATCACATTATTTATCTGAACTAAAAAAAAACAACTCTACATAAGTGTAATTGGAGACAATTAGGAATTACTTATTTTCCTCTGTATTGCACTATTTTAAAATGAATTCAATTGATGATTCCTCTTCTTCGTACTTATCATATTGTAAAATGATTTATGAAATTGTAAAATGATTTATGAAATTGTAAAATGATTTATGAAATTGTAAATTTTGATTCAAAGATTAGAAAGGCCTGATATTATTATAAAGAGTGTCTCTTTCAGCAGGAATTCTTCCCAAATCTCGAATAATGTGTTTTAAATGTTCGGGGGGTGTGTAAACACCATGTTGGGCTCCGGCAGATCTGGAAATGTTCTCTTCCCCCAGTGTTCCTCCCATATCATTACATCCTGCATTAAGGCATACTTGGGCGAATTTGAATCCCAGCTTCACCCATGAAACTTGGATATTTTTTAACAAATCTCCGAACATTAATCTGGAAACTGCATATAACTTCAGATCTTCGGTTCCAGTAGTCCCTGGTTTGGCAATGCCCTCCCGGTAGATGGGTGCATTGGGGTGCATGAAAGTTAAGGGAACAAATTCAGTGAATCCACCAGTTTTCTTTTGGATGTTGCGCAGGATTTCCAAGTGCTCCACCCGGTGTTCTGCATTCTCCATATGACCATACATCATAGTGCAAGTTGTAGGTATACCGGTTTGGTGAGCGGTTTCAATAACTTCAATCCACTCAGATGTGGTTAGTTTTCCCGGACAGATAACTTTACGAACAGTATCATTTAAGATCTCAGCAGCAGTTCCGGGCATTGACCCTAACCCTGCATCTTTTAACATCTTCAAAAATTCCTTCAAATTCATGTCAGACTGCGCCGCACCATAGTAAATTTCCATAGGGGAAAAGGCATGGATATGAATGTCAGGAATTTCATCTTTAATCGCCCTGAGTATTTTTTCATAAAAATAAGCATCGACATCCGGATGTAGACCACCTTGTACACAGACTTCGATGGCACCATTATCCCAGGCAGTTTTTGCCCTTTGTACTATCTCATCCACATCCAAGAAGTATGTACCTTCCTGTCCCAAGTTTTTGCGGAAGGCACAGAAACCACAAGTCCCCGTACATATGTTGGTGTAGTTAATGTTCCAATTTTGAATATAGGTAACTTCATCACCAACCAATTCCTGCCTTACTAAATCAGCTGCCTGAATTAAAGCCTGATATTCATTTTTTGTGGTTTTAATAAGTTTTAATGCTTCATCATAGGAAATTACTTCTTTTTGTGATTTGTTTAGTATCTCTTCTATGGTGGGTTCGATGTCCGGAGTATTATACATGAGAATTCCTATGGGACTATGTAACCTTTAAAGTTTTGGTAGGTTGACGATCACACTTGGCATGTATGTATGGTAATTACCATGGCTCATGATGTCATGAAAACCGATATATTTAAATATATTAGTGTCCTAGCTAAATTAGGAGGTGAAATTATGGCTGAATTACCAATTGCTCCAGTTGGAAGGATCATAAAAAATGCTGGTGCTCAAAGGATAAGCGATGATGCAAAGGAAGCTTTAGCTAAAGCTCTGGAAGAAAATGGCGAAGAGCTAGCCAAAAAAGCCGTAGAACTTGCAAAACACGCTGGAAGAAAGACCGTCAAAGCCGATGACATCGAAATGGCCGTCAAATCAGCATAAATTATTTTATTTCTTCTTTTTCTTATTTTTTAGGATGATGTTCTCTTTTTATCCAACCAGAATTAGGTTTGATCTCCTATAAGCTCATTGCATATCATGATTCTAACTATCACTTATACGTCTCACTATTTTAGTAAGATAAATGATATTTTAAGATGGAAGATCGATATAAAAGCAGAGTCGTTTTAATATAAGGATAATACCCTTAATATATAACGAACCTCATTAGATGGAAATATATTCATTGAATACAATCCAATAAACATATGGAGGTTGAATTATTATGAGCACCATAAATAATTTAAAGGAAGCGTTTGCAGGTGAATCTCAAGCTAACCATAAATATATGGCTTTTGCTAAGAAAGCAGATGAAGAAGGATACGAACAAGTTGCTAAACTCTTTCGAGCCGCTGCTGAGGCTGAAGCAGTCCACGCTCAGAACCATTTAATGGTGATGGATGGGATAGGCAGCACTGCCGAGAATCTAAAATCCGCTATTTTAGGGGAAGAAGAAGAATTCGAGGCGATGTACCCCGAATTTATTAAAGAAGCTAAAAGTGAAGACAATAACCAAGCGGTTTGGACATTTGATGTGGCCAATCAAGTAGAACAAATCCACGCGGAACTATACGCCAAAGCACTGGAAGTTCTGGGAAACAATGAAAAAGTGGATTATTATGTATGCGGCCACTGCGGAAACACAGTAGAAAATGAAGCACCAGATGTCTGCCCCATATGTGGAGCTCTCAAATCAGAATTCATGAAAATAGAATGAAAAATTAATTTTTTTAATTTTTTTGTTAAAAGAGTTGAATTTTTAGTTAGGCTCATTATATTCCGTTTCCGGGAAAGTTATGCGAAAACTGGTTTCAGGACTTCTTTTAAATTCAAGTTCTCCATTGATCTGTTGGGTGAGGCTGGTAACCAGCTGCATGCCAAGGCTTCCAGTATTGAATATATCCACATCTTCAGGGATTCCTATTCCACTATCCCGGACCTCCAATACGAAATCACCATGAATCTTATGAAAATCAATAATTATTTTACCTTTAGTATCTCCGGGGAAGCCGTGTTTCATACTGTTTGATAATAATTCGTTGAGTATTAGTCCAAGAGGTATAGAGGTGTTAATGTCTATCATGATCTCATCCGCATTAACTTGCAGTTCCACTTTTTCAGGGCGAAGTACGTAAATGCGATACAAGTCATTGGCTAAGGTGCGTATGTAATCTCCAAAATCAATTTTTTTGAGATCAGACGATTGGTAGAGACGTTCATGGATGATTGCCATGGAATGAGCTCTATTCTGGCTTTCTTTAAATATGCCTTTGGCTTCTTCATCTTTAATATAACGTGACTGGAGATTTAATAAACTGGAAATCACCATTAAATTGTTCTTTACCCTATGGAATATTTCTTTCATCAGCATGTCCTTATCTTTCAAGGCATGTTCCAGTTTTTTCTGTGTATTTTTAATTTCAGTTATGTCTCTGGCTACCAATTGTACATTTTCAATTTTATTTTGCGGACCAAAGAGTGGTTGTATTATGATACTGTAGCATAGTTCAACCCCCTCGAATTGTATTGTAAGTTCTGTTTCCAAACTTTTTCCTGTATTGAAAACTTTTTGAATAAGTTCCAATTGCTTATTATGGCTATCCGGAAAGAAGTCTCTTAGTGATCTTCCCATTATTTCAGGAGGTTGTATATTGAATCGTTTTGCGCCCGCTTTATTTATGAGCAAAAAGATCCCATTATAATCCATTACAGCAATAACGTCTTTTGCTGATTCAATAAGGGATCTGTACTTTTCTTCACTTTCCCGTAGTGCATCTTCCATATTTTTTTGTTGGGTAATATCACGGCTGTTGCAAACAAATCCAACTGTATCTTTTTTTCTATTATAAAGTGGAGTTCCAAGTGTTTCAATCCAAATATAACTCCCATCAGCCGTTCTGTGTCTGTGCTGTGAAGATTGAATAGTACCTTCATTAACAGCCCTCATCATGCATGAAGATACGTATTCAACGTCGTCAGGATGTATAAAATCTAAAATAGACTTTCCTATTACTTCTTGTGGTTCATATCCCATAACTTGTTTAATGGATGGACTTACATAGATATAACTACCGTCTGAACTGGATTGAGATATAATATCAGCCATGTTGGAAGTTACCATGTTGAGTTGTGCTTCACTTTTTGCGAGTGCAGCTTTAACCTTCTTTTCGTGAGTAATATCTCTTCCGATTGATGATACACCAATGATTTTACCTCTAAAATCTTTTATTACAGAAACTGTAAGGGATATGTCAATAATATCTCCTTGTTTTGTTACGCGTTTTGTTTCATAGTGTTTAATTGATTTGCCATTGGATATTTGTTGTAATTCTTGGCTTAATTCATCAGAATTTGGGAGGAAAATTATGGAAATCGATTTTCCAATAACTTTTTCGGCTTTGTATCCATAAATAATCTCTGCCCCACGGTTCCAACTTAATATGTTACCTTCAAGGTCTTTTCCAATTATAGCATCATCGGACCCATTAACTATTGCAGAAAGAATGTTTTGAGTTTTTTCAGCCTCTTTACGCTCAGAAATATCCCTTAAAATAGCAGTGATGAATGTTTGGTCATTGACCTCCCATGAAGTGATAGACATTTCAAAGGGAAATTCAGTCCCGTCTTTCCTTAATGCAGTGAGCTCTAAAGTTTTATTATAATATTCGTCCTTACTTTTTTCATTGAACTTGTTGAAAATTTTTGCATGCTTATCACGGTACTGGGGGGGAATAATTATTTCAAAAGTTTTTCCAATAATTTCATCCTGCCTGTATCCAAAAATTTTCTCGAAACTTTTATTTACAAAAATCACCCTTCCAGATTCATCGGCGGTTATTATTGCCTCAATGGCAGATTCAACAACTGAACGAAACTTTTTTTCACTATTTTCCAGAAGGATCCTTGACTTTTCTATCTGTTCACTTAAAATAATCGTGATTATACTGACAGAAATGAATACTACTGACCTAAAAAAGTCATCAACCCAAGGGTTCTTATCCACAGGATTTATCAAGTCAGTTAAAAATAAGATTCCTGCCAAAAAAAATGGAACCCATAAAGCCTTCCGTTTCCACCATACTGCCGAAAGAATTATGGGTATATAAAAAAAATGGGTTATTATTATCCCTGTTCTTAAAACAAAATGGAAATAGTATACTAAAATGCAAGCTAGGATAATGAGGCTCAAAACAATAAAATTTTGAAATTTAACTTTCGATTTGCCCCAATCCAATTCAACATCCCCTCACTAATATGTTATTGTTTATTTGTTATGAAAGAAGTCTTAAGTATTTTGTTCAAAATCTATTTTAAAAAAGCATGACAGCACTGCTAAAAGAGTTTGGAAAATGTTGGATATTGAATTAAATTTAAATGGAAACTAGGTCCAATAACTCTTGAGATGAGCCTAGTTCATCTAGGGGAATCAAGTACTTCATTTGTCCCTCAAATACAACTAGAGCCACTGGAGATAATGAATATGATTCAGCATGATCTCCCTTCCAGTGAAAAATCTTTACCAGAGGATAAAAAGACCTACCTTCAATTTTGAAAGGTTTTCCGATTCTTATTTCATCATCTATCATTTTTTTTGACCTCAGGGAATGGTCAGCCTCGCACTTCATTAATTAGCTCTCGTACTGGTTTCTTGGAATATGCTCTTATGGCTTCAATCAAAACACCACCCAATTTCAATTTTACATCTAATTCCAGATTTCCATCCAAAATTCTTCGATCAAAATCAGGTGTTATTATTGCATCTATACGTGTAACTGCATTTAGTGGATAAGTAAAAGCCCATATGTATCCTGTGAAGAGTGCAGTGTCTGCTGGACTTTCCAGGCCCATTGTTAAATCCAGAAAAATCTTTTCAATGGTGAAAGATCGATAAGTTGTTAGCGTTAACTGATAGATCTGAGGCCAAGCTTCTAAAAACAAGTTGAGAATATTTAATATGCGACCCAGATCGAATTTATATTCTTCATCATTTTTCTTCTTCTTTTTATCTTCTTCTTTTTCCTCCCCAGGGATTTCCTTAGAAAAAATCTTTATACCCAACCATTTTAAGCTGAATTTTCCATGAATATCCGAATCATTTTTTTTAAGGTCTAATGATAAGTTTAGGGGAATCATAAGAAAAGATAATAGAATAAGCACCAAAATAATTATGATGATGCCTATTAAGATGTATATCAACTTTAACCCGCTCTCAGGTTAATTAATTATTAGTTCAACTATTTTTTGGTTCTGATTCGGATTTTTTGGTATCATCTTTTTCTTTTTTGCCTTTCCCCATTTTTCCTGCTTCTGACATGACATTAACTATGGCAGAACCAGCTTCTCCTATAGCTCTGGATAGTGGGTCGGCTGATTTTAAAGACATTACTTTAACTCCTTCAGGTCCAGCCTTGCCTTTGAATACCACAACAACTGCCACTGGTTCAATACCTGCACCTCCACCAGCAGCTGCACCAGAACCTCCTGGAACATTAGGTGCTTTTCCTTCACCCAAACCTGCTCCAAATGCCATTCCCATTCTTGTAACCGGTATCAATACTTTATCCTCACTTTCTATGACTTCACCAATTACATTTTCTATGTTGAGAACTTTCCGGATTTCTTCCACAGTTGTTTTTATTGGATCATTAATATCCATTTCATATCACCCCTACATTTTTTAGCGGCCTTATATATGACAAGTAAGGCATATACATTTTTCCTACTATTAAAAATCATTTTGTTTAGAAAATAACAATATTGGCTGGGTACCCAGAAACGAATGCAAGAAGAAAAACATGATCGGAAGTTTTATATCTGGTTATCAGTTTTACATGGGATATTGGTTTGGTATCTGGGTAAGGAACGGCGAGTGGTATGAATAAAACAATAATCGATGTATGTTGCGGATCTAAAATGTTTTGGTTTGATAGAAACCATCAAGACGTTGTTTACATGGACAACCGTGAACTAGAAGATGTTTTGTGTGACGGCCGCAAACTCGTAATTAAACCGGATGTGATCGGTAGTTTCACAAACATTCCATTTTCTGATAACACTTTTAAAGTAGCTGTGTTTGATCCTCCCCATTTAATCAGAGCTGGCGAAAATTCTTGGATGGCCAAAAAATACGGAAAGTTGCCTAGTGATTGGCAAACGGAAATTAAACAAGGTTTTGAGGAATGTATGAGGGTCTTAGAGCCAAACGGAGTGTTAGTTTTCAAATGGAACGAAACTCAAATAAAATTAAAAGATGTTTTAGATGTAATTGATTATAAACCCCTTTTTGGTGATAGAAGATCAAAAACGATATGGCTAGTTTTCATGAAAAATAATTAAAAGGAGACATAAAACAATGAATCATGTGATTTTAATCGGTAGGTTAACCAGAGACCCTGAACTCAAATATACTCCAAA